>Ga0180218_1000473_pt1 | contig 37350 bp, 33 predicted proteins | sample eDN3rd37CKraftBY_FD_151334 | JGI IMG/M metagenome (GOLD analysis project Ga0180218, IMG submission 151334) | Enriched backyard soil microbial communities from Emeryville, California, USA - eDNA 3rd pass 37_C Kraft BY (version 2) (version 2) | ecosystem: Environmental > Terrestrial > Soil >... | reverse complement strand
GCGCCCTCCGCCTCGGCCAGCGCGGTCAGCCGCATCGGTCCCTGACGTTCGAGTCGATTGAGCAGAAGTGTTGCGCTGGAGCTCAGCGCGGTGCGGTCGACCAGATGTCGCCACAGAAGATCCGTGCCGGTGATGATCATCTCCGAGATGGCTTCCACACTGCGGGTGTCGACCACTGTGCTCACAGGTCATTTATATCATTCACAGGAAGTAAATTGGGGACACATTCATTGCCTTCTGAAAGTTGACAGGTGTTCAGGCGCGAATTCTTGGCCTGGGATGGAATAAAAATTGGATGCCATGGAGTTTGGCCCCTAGCAAGCAAGATCTCCAGCAGCATCGAATCACATAGGTGATATACATATGACCCTCGTGGCCGTGAAACCGCCCGCGCGGAAGACGGGTGAGCGCACGACGGCGCGCCGAACTGTCGTGCCCGGCGCCCTGCAGAAAGGCTGGCTGCCCGCCGTCACCGTCATCGCCCTCGGAATCGGTTCCCTGGCGGTCTGGAAGGTGCACGAGATGTCGGCCCCCGGACCGGTGCCCACGGTGCTCGCCGCGCAGGCACCGGAACAGTTCACACCGAAACGCATGACGTACGAACTGTTCGGATCACCCGGAAACGGCGGGATGCTGACCTACGTCGACATCGAAGGCAACCCGCACCGCGTCGACGTCAGCGAACTCCCCTGGTCCCACACCGAGACCACGACGTTGACCGTCGTGTCCGGGAGCATCTCCGCGCAGGTCCAGGGCGGCGAGGTCGGTTGCCGCATCCTCGTGAACGACGTTGTGCGCGACGAACGTTCATCGACGCACGCCAACGCGGACGTCACGTGCCGGGTCAAGTCCGCATGAGCGCACACCGGGCGGGCCGGCCGTTCTTCGCGCGTACCGTGCGTGTGCTGGCCGTGCCCATCATCGTGTTCTGGGGCCTGCTCGCGGTCACCACCAACACCTTCATCCCACAGGTCGAGCACGTCGCCGACGAACTCGCCGGCCCGATGATCCCGAACTACGCGCCGTCCCAGGTCGCGCTGCTGCACATCGGCGAGAAATTTCAGGAATCCGACTCCACCAACCTGACCATGCTGGTCTTCGAGGCCGACCGCCCCCTCGACGACGGCGACCACAGGTACTACGACGATCTGGTCCGCCGATTGCAGGCCGACACCGAGCACGTGCAGTACGTGATGGATCTGTGGGGCAAGCCCATCACCGCGGCAGGCGCCCAGAGTGTCGATGGCAAAGCCTCATTCGTGCTCTTGCGTCTTGCGGGAAACATCGGTCAGCTCGAGGCCAACGAGTCCGTCGACGCGGTCCGCGACATCATCGCCGACGACGCACCGCCCCAGGGCCTCAAGGTCTACGTGAGCGGTGCCGCACCGTTGACCTCGGACACCCTCTCGACCGCGAACTCCAGCCTCAACAACATCACGATCTTCACGATCATCCTCATCGTCGTGATGCTGCTGCTGGTCTACCGGTCGGCGGCGTGCCTGCTCGTACCCCTGCCCGCCGTGCTCATCGAGATGCTCGTCGCCAAAGGCGTCATCGCGACCCTCGGGCACTTCGGTCTCATCCCGCTGTCGTCATTCGCGGTGAACGTGGTGGTGGCGCTGACCCTCGGCGCCGGAACGGATTACGGTATCTTCCTGCTGGGCCGCTACCACGAGGCCCGCCAGTCCGGTGAGTCCCGTGAGGACGCCTACTTCACCGCCTACCGCAGCGTGGCCCCGATCATCATCGGATCCGGCCTGACGATCGCGGGCGCCTGTTTCTGTCTGAGCCTCGCGCGTCTCGACTACTTCCACACCATGGGCCCGGCCGTGGCCATCAGCATGCTGTTCACGATCGCGGCGGCGTTGACGCTCGCACCCGCACTGCTGACGCTGGGCAGCCTGCTGGCACTGTTCGATCCGAAACGACCGACCCGGGGCCACCTGTATCGGCGTATCGGCACGAGCGTCGTGCGCTGGCCCAAACCGATTTTCGTCGCCAGCGCCGCGGTCGTCATGGTCGGCGCGGTGTTCGTCCCGTCCTACCGTGTCAACTACGACGATCGGGCATACCAACCGGTGGATGCGCCGGCCAATCTCGGTTTCCAGGCCGCCGACCGGCATTTCAACCAGAGCAAGCTGTTCTCCGAGATGCTGATGATCGAGACCGATCACGATATGCGCAATTCGGCGGACTTCATCTCCCTGGACCGTGTGGCCAAAGCCCTCATCCGGCTTCCCGGTGTGGCCATGGTGCAGAGCATCACCAGGCCACTGGGCCGGCCCTTGGAGCACGCGACCATTCCCTACCTGTTCACCACGCAGGGCAGCACCAACGGCCAGCAACTGCCGTTCAGCGAGCAGGCGAACGAGAACACCGACAGACAGGCCGAGATCCAGGCACGTTCGGTCGAGGTCTTGCAGCACGTGATCACGATCACCCAGCAGATGTCGGCCGAATTGCACTCGACCGTCTTGACATTCGAGAACCTCAAGGAGGTGACCGACGAGGTGAACGAGGGCATCTCGAATCTCGACGACTTCCTGCGCCCGCTCAAGAACTACTTCTACTGGGAACCGCACTGCTTCGACATCCCGGTGTGCTTCGCGATGCGTTCGTTGTTCGACTCACTCGACGGCATCGACAGCCTCGATGAACAGATCGGCAACGCCGTCGTCTCGTTCGAGGCCATCGATCGCCTGCTGCCGCAGATGATCACGCAACTGGAGCGGATGATCGCCGACAGTCGGGCGCTGCTGGGAGTCATCACCAACAACTACGGCCCGGCGCATCTGCAGTCCACCCAGACCGATCAGACGTACTACGACCAGATCAACGTGGGCAACGATTTCGACGCGGCCCGCAGCGACGACTTCTTCTACATCCCCCACGAGGCATTCGACAACGACGACGTCAAGACCGGGATGAAGCTGCTGATGTCACCCGACGGCAAGGCCGCCCGGTTCATCATCACCCACGAGGGCAACGCCATGGCCCCGGAGGGCATCGAACACGTCGAACAGTTCCCCGACGCCATCAAGATGGCGCTCAAGGAGACCTCGCTGGCCGGCGCCAAGATCTACATCGGTGGCGCGGCGTCGAACAACTTGGACATCAAGACCTATGCCGCATCGGATCTGCTCATCGTGGCGATCGCGGCGTTCGTGCTGATCTTCCTCATCATGCTGTACCTGACCCGAAGCCTGGTGGCGGCCTTGGTGATTCCGGGTACCGTCGCATTCTCCTTCGCCGGCGCATTCGGTTTGTCGGTCATGATGTGGCAGCACCTCATCGGGTTGCCGCTGCACTGGCTGATCCTGCCGCTGAGCTTCATCATCCTGGTGGCCGTCGGCTCCGACTACAACCTGTTGTTGATCTCCCGGGTGAAGGAGGAGACCGGGGCGGGACTCAACACGGGCCTCATCCGCGCGCTGGGCAGCACGGGCGCCGTGGTGACATCGGCCGGTCTGGTGTTCGCGTTCACCATGCTCTCGATGCTCGTCAGTGATCTGCGCACGATCGGCCAACTGGGCACCACGGTGTGTATCGGCCTGCTGCTGGACACCATGATCGTCCGCTCACTGGTGGTGCCGTGCCTGCTGCGCCTGCTCGGCCCGTGGTTCTGGTGGCCCACCTTCATCCGGCAACGACCGTTGAGACAGGCGGTGCGGCAACGTGAAAGGGCAGATGTGGTATGACCACTTCCACTCTGTACGGCATCTTCGCGATCATCTCGTTCACCTTGATCTGGGTGGCCGCGTTCGGAGCGTTCATGTTCACCAGGCGCGTCGGGCGGCGGGCGCACGTCACCGCGACGCTCGGGATCGGTGCCGCGACCGCAGCGGTGCGCAAGGTGGGCAAACGTGCACCGATGACCGCCGACGAGCTCAGCCTCGCCCGCCAGGTTCTCCACGATCGCGGCAGCCTGCTGGCACTTGCCGTTCCGGCCACCCTGTTCTTTCTCGGGTGTTTCTATGTGTTCGGCAGCCTCGAGCAGTTGCACGGGCGCACCCCGTCCGAGCGCACGTTCCTCGGCATTTTCCCGATGATCACGTCGACCAACCTCAGCTTGCAGATCCTGCGCAGCGTACGGCTCAAGAGGCGGGCCGAAGGCCTCGAACCCCTGCCGGAACCTCCGGTGGATTCACCGCCCGACGGCGTAACCGGTGCCGCCACGGGGGTTGGCGGCCGCGCACAACCGGCCGGTCACACGGTCTCGGCCCACCATGGACAGCCTTCCGAGTGACCAACCGTCTGTGACGGTCACGTCGTGCCCGCGGCCGCGCAATCCGTCGATCACCTCGGTTCCGGCCCGATCCTCCACCACCACACCGCGTTCCGATGCGGTACGCGGCACGAACGACCCGGGAAAAGCGGTGGTGTGGTACATCGGAGCGTCGATCGCCTGTTGTGGTGTCATGCCTGTGACGATGGTGCGCAACAGATAGAGCAGTTGCCACTGGTCCTGCTGGTCACCGCCGGGCGTGCCCAGTGACGTCACGGGTACGCCCGCCTCGAGCACCATGGTCGGGCTCAGCGTCGTCCGCGGGCGGGTCCCCGGCTTCAACGCCGAGGGGCTGTCCTCGTCGAGCCAGGTCATCTGCAGCCGTGTACCCAGACAGAAGCCCAGGCCAGGGACAGCCGGTGACGACTGCAGCCACCCGCCGGACGGGGTTGCCGAGATCATGTTGCCGAAACGGTCCACCACGTCCAGATGACAGGTGTCACCGCGGGTTTCGCCGGTACGCGACACCGTCGGCTCACCCGTGCCGAGTTCGTCGTGGGGCGTGACGGTGGTCCGTGACCGGTAGGGCCGGATGCCCGGCAACACACCGGGATCGACGACGGTCGCTGCGTGATCGGTGATGGCACCCGCACGCTCCGCGCAGTACTCGACGGAGAGAAGTTGCCCAAGGACCCCCTGGTCGGGGCGGGCGTCGCCGTAGTACGCCTCGCGGTCGGCCATCGCCAGCTTGACGGTCTCGACGATCGTGTGTGCTCCGGCGGCGGTGTCGGGGTCGATGCTGCGCGATGCCGCTGCCTGGTCGAGAATTCCCAACGCCTGCAACAACACCGGCCCCGATGACCAGAACCCGGCCTTGACCACGTCGACACCGCGGAACCGCAGCCGCAGCGACGCTTCCGAACCGATCCGCAGATTCTGGAAGTCCGATGTGGTGAGCACCCCGGCATGGTCACCGCCACCCGAGTGGCGGTGTGGCCGTGACGTGAATTCGACGATGGCCGAGGCAATCTCATTGCGCCACATCCGGCGGGCCCGGTCGATGCCCGCCACGCGGGTACCGGTCGCGCCGGCCTCGGACAACCGGCGCAGCACGGCCGCATACGCCGGATTGCGGACCAGGTCACCAGGTGCGGGTGGGGTGCCGTCGGGCAGCCACACGTCGCGCGAAGTCGGCCAGTGCGCGGTGAAATGACGGGCCATGGTGGCGAGCACAGCCGAGAGCTGCTCGCTGCACTCGATGCCGCGCTCGGCGTACTCGGCGGCATAGCCGAGGACGTCGGACAGCCGCCATGTGCCGTAACGCTCCAGCAGGTGAAACCACGTCTCCACCGCGGCGGGCACCGCCGCCGCGAGCGCACCGGCCCCCGGCACGTGCGTCAGCCCGCGCTCCCGAAAGGCCGCGATCGTCGCACCGGCAGGCGCAGGCCCCTGTCCGACCAGGACCACGGGCTGCGGGGTGGTGGAGGTGGACACCAGCGCCACCATGTCCCCGCCTGGACCGTTGAGATGCGGTTCGGCGACGTGCAGGACGAATCCCGCGGCCACCGCGGCATCGAAGGCGTTGCCGCCACGCTCCAGCACGGCTTGCGCGGTTCCGGACGCCAGCCAGTGGGTGGACGCGGCCATGCCGTGCCATCCGGTCACGGTCGGGCGGGTGGTGAACGGCATCACTCCGTTGTAGACCGTCAGGTGTGATTGCGGTAGGGCCGGAAGAAGTTCCGCAGTTCCTCGGCATAGAGTTCCGGTTGCTCGTACGGCGCGAAGTGCCCACCGCGCGGTGGTTCCGTGATGTAGACGGCGTTGCTGGTGCGGTGCAGCCAGGCATGTGGCGGTCGCACGATGTCCCCGCGGAACAGCGAGTACCCCGTCGGCACCTCGACGCGTCGCGCGTACTGCTCCACCGGGATCGCGGCATTCGCCCGGTACATACGCATCGACGAGCCGATGGTGGCGGTCATCCAGTACACCGTGACGTTGGTGAGGAGGTCATCCTTGCTGAACACGCTCTCGACGTCCCCGCCGCAGTCACTCCACGCCCGCATCTTCTCGACGATCCACGCAGCGAGACCGGCCGGCGAGTCCGTCAGGCCCACCGCGGCAGTCTGCGGTTTGGTGCGATGCATCGCGGCGTAGGCCCCCTCGGCGCCACCCCACCGCGTCGCCTCCTCGATCCACCTGCGTTCGTCTTCGCTGAGGTCACCGAGTTCGGCAGTCCCCGCAGGCAGGCCGGCGTCCATACGATGCACCGCAACCACTTGTTCCGGAAAGTCCAGGGCCAGAAAGCGGCTGACGCTACTACCGATGTCACCGCCCACCGCTCCGTACCGCGGATAGCCCAGTGCGGTCATGAGGCGCGACCACAGCGCGGCGACCTCGGCCGCATTCAACGCCGGAATGCGCGGACGGTCCGAGTATCCGAATCCGGGAAGGTCGGGCACCACCACATCGAACGCGTCGGCGGGATCCCCGCCGTGGCTCGCCGGGTCGGTCAACAGCGCAATGACCTTGGCGTACCGCCAGAACGAGTCGGGCCAGCCATGGGTGAGGATCAACGGCAAGGGGGCGGGAGATCCTTCGACGGCCCGCGCGTGGACGAAATGAATGCCGAGTCCGTCGAGCGACGCGCGGAACCGCGGCAACGCGTTCAGTTCCAGTTCTCGCTGTCTCCAGTCGAATTCGTCGACCCAGTAAGCCACCAGTTCCCTCAGGTAACCGGAGTCGGCGCCGATGGACCAGCCCGCATCCTCGGGCGCATCGTTCCAGCGGGTCGCCCGCAGCCGCCTTCTGAGATCGTCGAGTTGCTCATCGGGCGTGACGTGGGCGAAAGGCTCCGGTCGGGCCATCTGGTCGGTCCCCTCTGTATGGGTGGTCAGCGGCAGGGCACGGGCCCGGTCACCGACGCCCGCTCCATGATGCGCGTGTGCGGCCAATAGTCGCTCGCCGCGTAGTGCTGCACGGCCCGGTTGTCCCAGATCGCCACCGAGTCGGGAGTCCAGCGGAACCGGACCTGATGCTCGGGTGCATCGGTCTTGCGGCACAACCGATCCAGCAGCGCACGACCCGCCTCGTGGGGATATCCGGCGATGTGGCTGACGAACATCCGGTTGACGTAGAGATGGCGACGGCCGGTGATGGGATGGGTGCACACCACGGGGTGGGTGACCGGCGGATGCGCGGCCTGCAGTTCGGCGATCTTCTCGTCCGGTATCAGCCCGCGGAGGTAGTACGTGAAATCGTGTGCGGCGTCGAGGCGGTCGATCTCGGCCTTGGTCTCGTCGTCGAGCGAGTCGTACGCGGCGTACATGTCGGCGAACAACGTGTCGCCCCCGATCGGCGGTACCTCGATGGCGTGCAGGATCGCCAGGATCGACGGCTCGGGTCTCCATGTGACGTCGTGATGCCAGGCGTTCTCGTACCCCGACACGTTGGCGTCCTTCTGGAAGCGGGCCAACGCCGACTCCGCACTGTTGGCCGGCAGCAGCGGGTGCACCTCCAGCGGCCCGAACTGCCGTGCGAGCGCGGCGTGCGCGTCCGCGGACATGGGTTGGTCACGGAAGAACAGGACCTTGTACTCGTGCAGGGCCGTGCGCAGTTCGTCGCACACCGCGCCGGCAAGAGGCCTCGTGAGGTCCACTCCTGAGATCTGCGCTCCCAGCGTCGTTCCCACCTGCTCGGCGTCGAAATGTCGCCACCGCAACGCGGCCAGCCGATCGCGCTCGGCCGCAAGGTGACTGAACGGCCCCGCGGACACGTCGTACCCGGGGATGGGCCGGGGGGCGGGTGGCGGGGCATGGCGCGTGTCGGTCATCTGCGCGCTCCTCACGTTTGTAGTCGAATGACTACACGCTAATGTAGTCGAGTGACTACAGCAAGCGGCGGGCAGCGTGACGCGGGCGCGCGGATTCGCCCCGTGGTGCTGACACACGCCGCGGACCTGTTCGCCGAACGCGGACCGGCCGCGACGTCGCTGCGCGACGTCGCCGAACGCTCGGGCGTCAACGCCGGACTGATCTTTCGCCATATCGGCAACAAGGAGGCCCTCGTCGCGGCGGTCCTCGATTTCCTCGCCGACGAACTGGTGACGGCCCGGGGAACGGACGCGCCAGAGGAGGTGATCGAGGCCCACGTCGAACGCAGTTGGAAGGTCATCGCCCGTGCGCTTCTGGACGGCTACGACGTAGGAGCGCTCCAACACCGGTTCCCCGTGGTCGAAGAACTCGTCGAGGCTGCGCGCCAACGGCATCAGGACGATCACGCCGCCCGTGCCGCCACCGCGGACGCCATTGCCCTCCAACTGGGTTGGCGCCTGTTCGGGCCGTTTCTGCGGGCCGCGACCGGTCTCGACGACAACCGGCCCCCGGGTGACTGACCGGCGCGGGCAACGCCTATTCCGCGGGAATCGTCCGACAATTGTTTGTCCGGCGATCCATCGATAGTCTGGGGCCAGCTGCCCTGCGCCCGAGGAGGAAACACCTTGCTGCCCGACTTGTCGGTCAACCGATCCACCACGGTCGAGCGCGTTTCCGACGCACTGCGGGCTGCCGTGCTGTCGGGTGAGCTGACGCCAGGCACACCGCTGCGGGAAGTCGATCTCGCCGAGCGGATGAAGGTGTCGCGCGGCTCGGTGCGCGAAGCGCTCGTGCGTCTGAGCGACGAAGGTCTGCTGCGGCGCACCTCGTTCCGGGGCGTCGAGGTCAAACAACTCACCGCCGACGAGATCCGGGATCTGTTCGTGGTGCGCAAACTCATCGAACTGACGGCCGTGGACGCCGCCGCAACCGTCGGCGCCGCGGCGCTCGCCGAATTGCGGCGTGCCGTGGACGAGTTCGCGCAGGCGATCCGCACCGGGGATGCCGCCGACCGCAACCGCGCGGACATGTTCGTTCACATCACGCTGGTCGGCCTGCTGAATTCCCCGCGCCTCAGCCGGATACACGGAGAGCTGATGAGCGAGTTGCAACTCGCCCTGGTTTCGCACTACCGGGACTCGACGATCCTTCCGGGCACCGAGCTCACCAACCGCCACGAGGAGTTCCTCAGGATGCTTCTCGACGGCGACACCGTCGGCGCACGCGAGCAGCTCGAGCGCAGGCTCGACCTGGCTCAACGTCTGCTCCTCGGTACGGCAGACCCTGGCGAGAATTGAGACACCGGGTCAGCGCACCGCGGACAGGAAGGCCGCGGTGCGCGGGTTCGACGGCGAGTCGAGCACATCGCGGGCCGAACCCTGTTCAACCACACGGCCGTTCTCGAAGAAGATGACCCGATCGGCCACCTCACGTGCGAATCCGATCTCGTGGGTCACGATGATCATGGTCATACCCGATTCCGCGAGCCCCTTCATCACACGAAGGACGTCACCGACCAGTTCCGGATCGAGCGCGGAGGTCGGCTCGTCGAAGAGCATGAGTTTCGGTTGCATCGCGAGAGCGCGGGCGATGGCGACGCGTTGTTTCTGCCCGCCCGACAACTCGGCGGGATAGACCGTGCGCTTGTCCGCCAATCCCATTCGCGTGAGCAGATCCTCGCCACGCGCCGTGGCCTCCTCGAGCGTGGCGCGCCGGGTTCTGACCGGGGCCTCGACGATGTTCTGCATCACCGTCATGTGCGGAAACAGATTGAAATGCTGGAACACCATGCCGATCTCGGCACGTCGGACGCTGGCCTGGCGATCACTCAACTCGATCAGCTTGTCGCCCTTGCGCCGGTAGCCCACCAGTTCGCCGTCCACCCACAGTTGGCCACCGTCAAGGGTTTCCAGGTAGTTGATGCATCGCAGGAAGGTGCTCTTGCCCGAGCCGGACGGACCGATCAGACAGACCACCTCACCGCGCGCGATCTCGACGTCGACGTTGTCGAGCACCCGTGCGGTCCCGAACGACTTGGTCACGCTCTGCGCGCGCACAAGGGGTCGCGCCGTCTCTGAGGGCACCGTCATCGCACACCTCGCCTGGCGAGATGACCGAGGCCCAACCAGCCGCGAACCCATTCCGCGGCAGCGGTTCTGACTTCGACGCTTCCCCTGGCGAAGTGCCGCTCGAGCCGCATCTGGCCGGCGCTGAGCACCGCGGTGAGCACCAGGTACCACAGGCTCGCGACGATCAGCAGCGGAATCGTCTGGTAGTTCGAAGCGTAGATCAGCTGTGCGGAGTACAGCAGTTCACCGACCGCCAGGACGCTGACCAGTGAGCTGGTCTTCAGCATGCCGACCACCTCGTTGCCGGTCGGAGGCACGATCACCCGCATCGCCTGCGGCAGCACGATCCGCCGGAGCACCTGGTTCTTCCTGAGGCCCAGCGCCCGTGCCGCCTCGATCTGTCCGACATCGATGGAACCTATCCCACCCCTGATGATCTCGGCCATGTACGCCGCCTCGTGCAGCCCGAGTCCCAGCACACCGGCGAGGACCGGACTGATCAGCGCGTTCGCGTCGATGTCGACGCCGGGTATGCCGAACGACAGATGCGGGTACAACGCGGCGAAGTTGAACCAGAAGATCAACTGGACCAGCACCGGTGTGCCGCGGAAGAAACCCACATACGCGAACGCCAGGGCCTGCGCGACGGGATTCGCCGACAAGCGCATGACGGCCAGCACGGTACCGAGCACGATGCCGATGGCCATGCACACGAACGTCAGGACCAGCGTGAGGCGGACGCCCTCGAGGATCTGCGGGTCGAAGAGGTACCCCGCGACCAGCGGCCACCCGAAGCGGTCATTGGTGGCCACCGATCGGAGTGCGAGCGCGACGAGGACGACCATGACACCGCCGCTGAGCCAGCGCCCGAGGTGGCGTTGTCTGACCACGCGCGCGACGCCGGCCGGCGGCGCCTCGCACGTCTCGGTCGCCGTCATCGCGCCGGTCACGGTGCACCGGTGTAGATCGAGTTCTCCGGCATACCCCACTTGGTGACGATCTTCTTGAGCTCACCGCTCGAATCCAGTTGCGCCATCGCGGTCTTCACGGCGGGCAGCAGATCGGAGCCCTTGGGGAAGGCGATGCCGACAGGGCTCGGGTCGTAAGGATCGCCGGGTGCGAGCTCCAGTGCGCCGTCGGATTCCTCGACCTGGATGGCCAGGCTTATGTTGGCGGCCATCGCCGCATCGATGCGGCCACTCGACAGCGCGAGGTTGACCGCATCCTGCGAGGGGAACTGGGAGATCGATATCTCGGGCTTGCCCTCTGCCACGCATTTGGCCGAGATCTCGGGCAGTTGGCCGATCGCCTGGATCGTGCCCTTCGGTGCGCCGATGGTGTGCCCGCACAATGCAAGTGGCTCCATCTTCAGGTCGTGCGGATTGCCCTTCTGCACCGCGAGCCCCGAACCCGCACTCATGTACGGGACGAAGTCGACGACTTTCTCACGTTCGGGTGTCACCGAGATCCCCGACGCGGCGGCGTCGTACTTGCGGGCCTGAAGCCCCGGCACGATGCTGTCGAATCCGACGTTGGTGAGCTTCACCGTGAGCCCGAGCGTGTCACCGATCGCCTCGACGAGGTCGGCATCGAGGCCGACGATCTTCTTCGTGGCGGGGTCGACGGTCTCGAACGGACGGTACGTGGCGTCGGTGGCCACGGTGATCTCCTGGCCGCTCGGTTTCGCGCCGTCGGTTTCCTGCGACGTGTCGCCCGGCGCGGACGAACATCCGCTGACGAGGGCTCCCGCGACGCAACAGGCCACCGCACTGCGGGCCAGACGCTGCATGCTCTTGTTCACGATGGCTCCCTCAGGCAGAGGCATTGGCGGAGAAGCGGGTCGGCCGGTACTCATGCAGGGCTTGCTGCTCGTGCCCGGTGAGGATCTCGCGTGCCGCGAGGTCTCCGAGAACAGCGGCCAGGGAGAACCCGCTGTGTGTGGTCAGCACGTACACGTCGTCACGCCCGGCCGGGAATCCCGCGATGGTGATGCCGTCCGACGGAATCGCGCGCAGGCTCAACCGCACGTCGAGGATGGCGGAGGCCGCCAGCGCGGGGACACGTGCCGCTGCTCGCGCGAGCAGGACCTCGGCGGCCCGGATGAGATCCGAGCGTGGCGAATCGATCGTCAGGGCGATGCCGTGGCTGTCTCCGGCCAGCAACATGCGGTTCGGGCCCGATGGGCGTGCGACCACCTCGGGTGTGACGAGAATCGGGAACGACTCGTTGGCCGGGCTGGTGACGGCGACCGCGAGGCCGGGCACCTTGGGGTGGTCGGCCGGGAGAACGGGGATGTCGATGCCTGCGAGTGCGGCGAGTTGTCCGGTCCATGCTCCGGCCGCGATGACGTAGCGGTCAGCGCTCAGCACCGACCCGTCGTCCAGGCCGACTCCCGTCACGGTGCCGGCGTCGTCGACGAAACCGGTCACGGTTCGGCGGACGAATCTGCCACCCGCTTCGGCGATGGCGGCAGTGAGGGTCGTGAGGAGCAACGCGATGTCGACCCACCCCTCGGCGGGAAACACCGCGGCCGCCTCGTCGTCGGCCAGGCGCACCCCCGGCATCACCCGTGCCGCGTCTGCATCATCGAGAAGCTCCGCAGGGTAATCGAATTCGACCAGGCGACGAACATCCTCGGCAAGGGTGCGCCGCTGATCGTCTCCTGAAACAATCTCGACGGCGCCGGTGATGTGCAGCCAGCGTTCGTCCGTGAGCTTTTCGGCGAGGTGGTGCAGCGCCGTCATGCCCCGCTGGTTGAGCAGCGTGTAGTGATCGGGGTATCCGAGCCGGACCTTGCTGCTCGCATTCACCCAGGCACCCGAACCCCATCCGATCTCCCGTTCGGGATCCAGATCCGACACGACGGTCACTTCGGCACCGGCCCGGGCCAGATTCCACGCGGTGCACAGACCGACGACCCCGGATCCCACAACGACCACAGATGACACCGCTACCCCCAGATTGTTCGACAATCAATTGTCATATGAAACCACGGGAGCGGCGACCCTTCAATGCGAACGGTCATCTCGAGGAACGAGCAATAGAGTGGGAACGCTCATGCGCAACCGATTCCCGCGATCCGTGTACGACACGGGTTCAGATCCCGACCCGCGGTTCACCCTGGCCAACGAGCGCACCCTGCTCGCCTGGCTGCGCACGTCACTGGCTCTGCTGGCCGCGGGCGTCGCACTGGAGACGCTGGGTCTACCGCTGCAGCCCACTCTTCGCCTCGTGGCCTCGGTCGCCCTGGTGGTGCTCGCGATCGCGCTCCCGCCGGTCGCGTGGTTGTCGTGGGCCGCCACCGAACGCGCGATGCGCCGAGGAGAACCACTGCCGTCCTCGGTCCTGGCACCGGGCCTGACCGTCGCGCTACCGGTCATCGGGCTCGTCATTCTGGCCGGGCTCCTGCTGGGGTGACACCCATGCGTGACAGCGGACTACAGGTCGAACGCACCAGGCTGACCTGGCGCCGGTCGCTGCTGGCGCTCGTGGCCGTCCTCGCGCTGGTCGGCAGACCCGTTGTTCTCGGGCAGAATGCCGTCGCCACAATCGCCTTCGGTTCGGCCGCAGTTGTCGCGCTCGGGCTCGTGGTCGCATACCGGCGCCGATCCCGCGCCGTCGAATCCGCGATGCGCGACGGCCGCCCCCTGCCGGGGGCAGGGGTACCGGCCGCGTTCGTCGTCACATGCGTCTGGTGCGCGATCGTGGCCGTGGTGGCGCTGCTGACCATGTGAAGCGCCGTCCGCCACGCACCCGCGGGCCGCGTGCGCCTCGGAATGGACCCCGGATTGCCCGTGTTCTGAGCCACACTCGTGCGGATTTTGCTGGGCTTTCACCCCGCAGGGGCACGGGTGTGACCGATATCGCCGGTAATCGAGTGGCATGCCTACGCGACCATGGGCGACCATCTTTGTATGTATACAAAAACCCGCGCACGGGTTCCGTCTGGTACGGCGACCCCCGTCCGCTGGTGGGCGGCCTGTGCGTTCGTCCGCACACCGCTTGTGCGCCGTGCCGATCGCATCCAGGCATGGGCACTGATCGCCGGACTGCTACTGGCGGTCGTGGCCCTCTATCCCGCGGCGCTTCTGGGCCAAGCCGGATACGCCGGACGTGCCGAAACCATTGCTGCCGAGGCCGCTACGCGTCACGCCGTCGACGCGACAGCGACCAAGGGCAGCACGATCGATCCCACGGTGGCCGAGTCCTCGGCAGCGGCGTCCTTCCGTGTGCCGGTGAAGTGGGAAACCAACCGCGGTGTGCGGACCGCCGAAACCTCCGTCGACCATCCGGTGAAGGCCGGCGACACGGTGCAGATCTGGCTCGACGAGAAAGGCGCCGTGACGTCGGCACCGAAGACCGAGTCCGACGCACGCATCGCCGGTATCGGCGCGTTCGTGTTCGCCTGGCTGGCCATGGTGGGCCTGATCGGCGGCGGCTACGCCGCGCTGCACGTCGTGCTCAACCGGAGCCGCAACCGAGAGTGGGATCTCGGCCTGCGCGAACTGGTTCACTGATCAGCCTCGCACCAGTTCGTCCACGTGGGCGCTGACCGACTCCCGCAGGCCCTGCAGGTCGTATCCGCCTTCGAGCACCGACACCAACCGGCCTTCGCAGTGCCGCTCGGCCGCTGCCATCAGCTCCCTTGTGGCCCAACCGAAATCGTCTGCCGTCATCGACAGTGATCCCAGCGGATCGCGTTCGTGGGCGTCGAAACCCGCCGAGACGATGATCAGTTCCGGTTCGAAGCGGTCGACCGCCGGGATGATCCGGTCCCGGAACGCCTCCCGCAGTTCGTCACCGCCGTCGCCCGCGCGCAGCGGTGCGTTGAAAATGTTGCCGACGCCCGTCTCATCGGTTGCACCGGTGCCGGGGAACAGCGGCATCTGATGGGTCGAGGCGTACACCACACTGCCGTCGGAGTAGAAGATCTCCTGGGTTCCGTTGCCGTGGTGCACGTCGAAGTCGACGATCGCGACGCGCGACAATCCGTGCTTGAGCTGCGCGTGACGCGCCCCGATGCTGATGTTGTTGAACAGGCAGAAGCCCATCGCGCGCTCGGTTTCCGCGTGGTGCCCCGGCGGGCGGCACGCGACGAAGGCGTTCTGCGCCGTACCGTCGAGCACACTGTCGACGGCCTGCAGTGTGCCGCCGACACCGCGTAGCACGACCTCCCACGTCGAGGGCTCCATCATGGTGTCGCCGCCGTCGAGGTAGACGAAGCCGTCGGTCGGTCGCGCCGCCTCGAGCGCGTCGACGTAGGCGTTGCTGTGGACGTACCGCGTGACGTCGAGTTCGGCGAGTTCGGCCTCGACCCGCAGCAGATCGTCGAACCGGCTCTGCGCCAAGGCCATTTCCACCGCTCGATAGCGGTCCGGACGTTCCGGGTGCCCGGCCGCGGTGCGGTGGGCGGCGAAGATCTCGTGGTGGATCAGCATGGTGGTCACGGCGCGGGTTCTCTCCGATCTCGATGTACGTATTCGTGTGGACACGGCCGAGGGGATCCCCCTCCATGACCCCCTCGGCCGGTTGTTCGGTCAGTCCGACGCCGACGCCAACGTGGACGTCTTCGTCGAACTCGGGGCAACCGCTGCCCCGCTGCGGCGACCTGGCTGGCGCAGGAACACCGCGATGGCGGCGGACACCAGGGCGCTGGCCGCGGCGATCCAGTACGCACCGGCGTACCCCCAGGTGTCGATCACGCTGGCGCCGACACCGATACCGACGACCGAGCCCAGCAGCTTGGAGCTGTAGACCAGGCCGTAGTTACTGGCGTTGTTGTTCTCACCGAAGTAGTCCGGGGTCAGCGCCGCGAACATCGGGTAGAACGCGCCGCCACCGAAGCCCACCAGGAAGGCGAAGAACAGGAACAGGACCTCGTTGTGCGCCTGACCCGCGTAGAGCAGGCCCACGAGCGCCACGGCCGACACCAGCAGCACCAGGATCAGCGTCAGCTTGCGGCCGAGCCGGTCCGACACCCATCCGGTCGCGCCGCGTCCGGTGCCGTTGATGATCGACAGCACGCCCGCCGACGATGCCGCGATCAGCGGCCCGAAGCCGAGTTCCTTGGCGAACGGCACCATGTAGCTGCTGCCGAAGAGAGACACACCTGCGCTGATGCCCAACGACAGCCACATGAGCGGCAACATGCCGGTCTTGATGGCCTCCATCGGCGTGAACTGCTTGACGGCAGGCGGGTTCTTGGCCAGCCCCTTGGCACCGGCCTTGCTGTTGGCCCACTGCAGCGGGTCGACCGACTCCGGCCACCAGTTCTTCGGCGGGTCGCGGAACATCAGGCCGCAGATGACGAGGACCACCAGCATGTACGCACCGACGAGGTCGAGCACCCACACGTAGGTGCTCGGGTGCAGCGCGTAGCTGAAGATGAAAATGAACGGTACTGCGCCGTAAGCAAATCCGCCGTTGACGAAACCGGTCTTGCCGCCGCGTCGTTCGGGGAACCACTTGCCGACCATGTTGATACACGTCGCGTACACCAGGCCTGCCCCGATACCGCCGCACACCGCGAAGCCGAGGTACGCGACGAACAGGTTCCCCTGGGTGAGGGTGACGAACCCGAGTGCGGACAGGGCCGCGCCGATGAGCATCGCGGCACGAGCCGACACGATGCCCTTCTCACGCAGTTTGCCTGCGGGGAAGGCGATGCCGGCCTGGAACAGCGCCCAGATGGCCAGCAGCCAGAACGTCTCCGACATGCTCCACCCGTGTGCGTCCCGGATGGCCTCTTCGGCGGCGCCATAGCCGTATTCGTAAACACTCACGGCCATCATGGCGAGCCACGGCAGCCAGACCATCCAGGACCGTGAACGGCCCAGGATCTCGCGATCGGATTCTCCGATGCGGTAGACGCGGTTGTTCGCGTCAGTTATCTCGCGGTAATTTGCGAGCGCTGAAGACATCGTTCATTCTCTTTCTTGCGATGATCGCGGCCGGCGCTCGATTGCCCCATTCACGCAAGGTGGTGGTCACCGTGCCTGATGTCGAGCGCTTGCCGTAATCGCGGCACGCACAGCGTGCCGATGATCGTCGTCGTCTCAATGCACTTGCGGTAGTGCCTAACAGCTTGACTCGATACGCACTGCCTTTCGCTCGTGGGCTGCTGACCCGTTCTTTCAGATGGCTCCGGAGACCCGGAAGAGTTCGAGTTGTTCTGGCGTGTAGCCCAGTTCGGCGCAGATCGCGTCGGTGTGTTCGCCGAGCAGCGGCGAGCGGACGATCTCCACCGGGGAATCCGACAGACGCAGCGGCGACCCGACGGTCTTGAACGAGCCCCGCTGCGGGTGTTCGACCTCGACGACCGCGCCGAGTTCGGCCAACGTCTCATCCTCGATGAGTTCCTTGGTGCCGAGCACTGGTCCGCAGGGGACGTTCAACGCGTTGAGCGCCTCAAGCGCCTCCCACTTGGAGAGCCGCTCCGACCAGTCCTCGATCAGCGCGAACATCTTGTCCAGCTTGTTCAGCCGATTTTCAGGACGCGCCCAGTCCGGGTGGTCGGCGAGCTCGGGATGGCCGATCAGCTCGGCCAGCGGAGCCCAGACCTGCGGTTGGACGATGATGTAGATGTAGTCGTTGGGCCCGCCGCCCTTGGTCCGCACCGCCCATCCGGGCTGCCCGCCGCCGGAGGCGTTGCCGGCGCGCGGCACCTCGTCGGTGAAGTTGTCGTTGGGGTATTCGGCCAACGGACCGTGCGTGAGCCGTTGCTGATCACGCAGTTTCACGCGGCAGAGATTGAGCACGGCCTCCTGCATCGCGACCTCGACGCGTTGTCCGCGACCGGTGCTGACGCGTTGGTACAGCGCGGCGAGAACTCCCGCGACCAGGTGGATGCCGGTCCCGGAATCACCGATCTGCGCTCCGGTGACCGTGGGCGGAGCGTGTTCGAAGCCCGTGGTGGCCATCGAACCGCCCATGGCCTGTGCGATGACCTCGTACGCCTTGAAGTTGGCGTATTTACCGGGACCGAAGCCCTTGATCGAGGCGTAGATCAGCCTCGGATTGATCTCCTGCAGCCGTTCCCACGGGAAACCGAAGCGGTCGACGACGCCCGGCCCGAAGTTCTCCACCAGGATGTCCACGCGGGACACCAGGTCGGTGAAGATCTGCTTGCCGGCGTCACTTTTCATGTTGACCGTGATGCTGCGCTTGTTGCAGTTGAGCATCGTGAAGTACAGGCTGTCGACGCCCGGCACGTCACGCAGCTGGTTGCGGGTGATGTCCCCGGTCTTGGGTGCCTCGAGTTTGATGACGTCGGCGCCCAGCCACGCCAGCAGCTGCGTTGCCGACGGTCCGGATTGCACATGCGTCATGTCCAGTACGCGGACGCCGGACAACGCCTTCCCACTGACGTTTTTCGGCACTGCGGGGTCATCGTTCACAGGTCGGGTCTCGGCCATGTCCATCCCTCTACTCGCCAAAAAGTGCTCGGGGCCAGGCACTACGCCTTCAGATCGGGGTAACCCCGATGCAATCCCCCGATTGCATACCGTATGCGTTCACCGAAAGTGTGTCCCACGTAACACAGGCTTGTCCAGAGTTCGGAGAGATCTATGTGACGGCCAATTCCGGGGACGCTCCGACGCATCGACCCAGCGCATTCACAGGTTGCCCACAGCGACGCCCTCTGCGTCCATCCAACCCTCTTGGTTTCCACCGCAAGGACGAACATTCTTCATTCACAGCATTTTTCAAGGTTTGCATCTGCTGAGGTCACAGGCTTTTGGACGCGCGTCAAGTCGCCGGTCCGGAACCTCCAGCGGATTCACAGCGCGATTTGACCTTGCGCACAGATTTGTATGTCGTATACCTTGCGATGTGATCGTCGTCACGTGTTGCCCCACTGATCGATTGGTTACCCGACATGAATCTGTATGCAATATCCAGAATCCACAGGTCAGGCCCCTGCGGGCCGACCCCTGATCGAGAGGTTCGGCGCGCATGACCTCTTCAGCTCAGCCGACCTACCGCGAGGTGGTCGACGACAACGGCCGGGTGTACCGGATCGGCGAGACCGATCGCGACATCCTGGGACGCTCCCGGGCCTGGATGGTCTGGCTGCCGTGGATCTCGATGATGGCGATCAGCTCCTCGGAGTACGCCTTCACATCCGCCGAGGACACGCTTGCCGACGCGCACGGCTGGCATGGCTCGCACATCTTCTGGCTACTGGGCGTATGGGTCTTCTTCCAGGCCGCGGTCGCGTTCCCGGCAGGCAAGCTCCGCGAAAGCGGCAAGCTGTCGGCACGGGCAGCCATGATGCTCGGTGCGGCGGGATCGCTGATGGGCTACGTATCGCTGGCGTACTCGCCGAGCGTGATCTTCGCCTACCTCGGCTTCGGCTTCTTCGGTGGCGGCGCGGCCGGCTTCGTGTACGCGACCTGCGTGAACATGGTGGGTAAGTGGTATCCCGAGCGCAAAGGCGGCAAGACCGGCTTCGTCAACGGCGGTTTCGCCTACGGCTCGGTGCCCTTCATCTTCATCTTCACGTCGTACATGGACCTGGAGAACTACCAGGGCATCCTGTTCGCGGTAGGCGTGTTCCTGGCCGGTCTGGTGGCCGTGAGCGGCTTCTTCTTCAAGGATCCGCCGAAGAACTGGTGGCCGCCGCACGTCGACCCGATGGGAGCCGCGTCTGATCCGCGCATCGCACGCGCGCTGCGCAAGAACCCGCCCGCGGTCAAGCAGTTCACGCCGATGGAGGCCATCAAGACCGGCATCCTGCCCCTGATGTGGTTCGTCCTGCTGTGCACGGCGGGCATCAACATCTTCGGCATCGCCATGCAGGTGCCCTTCGGCAAGGAGATGGGCTTCGCAGGCGGCATCGTGGCCCTGGCGATGAGCCTCAAGGCCATCATCAACGGCACCGGCCGCGGCGTGATCGGCTGGATCTCCGACCGCTTCGGCCGCCGCGACACGCTGATCCTGGTGTGTCTGGTGCTCGGCCTGGCGCAGTACGCGGTGTACTTCTCGGGATCCATCGGCAACATGCCGCTGTTCCTGCTGGCCTCGATGGTCTCGGGCTTCGGTGGCGGCGCGATCTTCCCGCTGTTCGCGGCGATGACCGCCGACTACTTCGGCGAGAACAACAACGCCACCAACTACGGCCTGGTGTACAGCTCCAAGCTGGTCTCGGGTCTGGTGGGTGCCGGTATGGGTTCGGTCGTGGTGAGCGCCTGGGGTTACGGTGCGGCGTTCATCATCGCCGGTTCGGTGGGCGTCGCGTGCGCCTTCCTCACCCTGCTGCTGAAGCAGCCGAAGCTGCCGAAATCCGAGCGGCTGGCCGCCGAGGATCCGGCTCGGCACTCCAGCCAGGCAAAGGAGGCGTCGCTGGCGGCCGACTAGAGGCCAGGCGCGACACCACAGTTGAAACGGCCCCGGGCGCGGTGAGTCACATGACCGCCGCGCCCGGGGTTGTTTTCTGTGCGTACGAGGTACCCCACCAAGTGCGACGACGCGCCGCAGACATTCAGAGGGTCACGGTTCATTGCATACCAAAAACCGGTAAGCTTGGAGCAACCTCAGAGGCTAAGGAGCCGCCAGCCATGTCCCGTCCGTATCCCGCCGGCAAACCCAAGAAGGCGTCGCCGTCAAACATGCTGGGCGACGCCGCACCTCGCGTCGTACGGCCCGCTCCCCTACGCCAGGCCGTATACGACGCGATCATCGAGATGATCATCCAGGGCACCCTGCAGCGCGGCCAGCACCTCGTGGAGGCCGAGCTCGCCGAATACCTGGGCGTCAGCCGCCAGCCCGTCCGCGAGGCGCTGCAGCGCCTGCAGACCGACGGCTGGATCGAACTCCGCCCGGCCCAGGGCGCCTTCGTCCACGTCCCCTCCGAGGAGGAGGTGGACCAGCTGCTCGGGGTCCGCACGGTCCTTGAGACCTACTCGGCCGCCCTGGCCGCCGAACGCGCGACACCCGAGGACGTGAACCGGTTGTGGGAGCTTCAGCAGGACGGGCTCAACGCACTCACCACCAACAATTCCGAGGGCCTGGTGGAGGCCAACGCGGCGCTGCACGCCGCGATCACCGAGCTGGCCGGGAACCAGGTGCTCGCCGACCACATCAGCCTCGTCGAACGTAAGTGGCGCTGGTACTACCTGCCCATCGCACGCCCGCGCGGACACGATGCGTGGTCCGAGCACGCCGAACTGATCAAGGCGATCGCGGCCCATGACGTGGAACAGGCGACCGACATCATGCGGCGGCACACCGACCGCACGCGGCAGACCTACCACGAGGAGCGCATGGCCAAGGCCGCCCAGGCCTGACATCGGGCCTTACATCCAGGCCCGGGCGGATCAGACCGTCGCGAAGCGGTCGTCGCTGATCCGCTGGGCCCCGGCGTAGATGTTCATGGTCGCGCCGCGCAGGAAACCCACAAGCGTCAGACCCATCTCCCTGGCCAGGTCGACCGCCAGTGACGACGGCGCCGACACCGCGGCCATGGCCGGGATCCCGGCCATCACGGCCTTCTGGACGAGCTCGAACGACGCGCGGCCGCTGACCATCAGCACCGTGCCGCGCAGTGGCAACCGGTCGCCGTCCAGCGCCCATCCGATCACCTTGTCGACCGCGTTGTGCCGCCCGACATCCTCACGCACGCAGAGCAGTTCGCCGTCGACGTCGAACAGGGCCGCGGCGTGCAACCCACCCGTGCGGTCGAAGACCCGCTGTGCGGCCCTGAGCTGGTCGGGCATCGTGACGATGGTGGCGGCGGACAACTCGACCGGATCGTCGCCTACGGTCCACGAACTGACGGTGCGCACGGCCTCCAAGCTCGCCTTGCCGCACACGCCGCACGAGCTCGTCGTGTAGAAGTTGCGTTCCAGCGACGCGTCGGGCGCCGTGACACCTTCGGCGAGCACGACGTCGAGCACGTTGTAGGTGTTGGAACCGTCGCGCGTGGCCCCTGCGCAGTACCGGATCCCGGCGATGTCGCCGGCCTGCGCGACCACGCCCTCACTGACCAGGAATCCCCGCGCGAGGTCGAAATCGTTCCCCGGCGTGCGCATGGTGACCGTCAACGGGCGCCCGGCGACGCGGATCTCGAGCGGTTCCTCCGCGGCCAGGGTGTCCGGCCGTTCGGCCGCGCCGCCCTCGGCGAGTCGCACAACCCGGTACCTGTTCGTCACGCGGCCCATCTGACACTCCTTTTGTATGTTGTATTCACTGTAACTCCGGATATGGTCAGCGCGCCTCTCAGCGAACCGTCCTTGGAGTTACCTGGACACCACATGAATCTGGCTGCCCCTGTAGACAACGTGACCCAGGTCACTTAGTCTTGTGCATACGGTATGCAATTAGGAGCAGGATTATGGCAGCCAACGACACCGCGGCACCGGTCGTGGTACGCGACCTGCGAGGTCGCACGTACCGAGTAGGTGAAGATCCGCAGGACCTCATCGGCTGCTCGAGAGCGTGGATGCTGGCGTTCTCCTGGATCGCCATGGCAGGCATCGGTGTACTGCAGTACGGCTACGGGGTCGCGCTCACCGCACTGCACGTCACCGAGGGCCGCAGCCTCACCGCAGCGCTGTGGGTGCTCGCGCTGTGGGTCGTGTTCCAGGCCGGGGCCGCCGCCCCGACCGCGGTGCTCAGCCACCGGTTCGCGCTGTCCCCCTCCCGCGCGGTCCCGATCGGCGCGGCCCTGTGCGCGGCAGGCCCCCTGACCGTCGCCCACACCGACAACATCGCGCTGGCGATCCTGGGCTACTCGGTGCTGTCCGGAACCGGCGCGGGCATCGTCTACGCCACCTGCACGGCCACCGTCGCCAAGTGGTACCCGGAGAACCGTGCGGCCAGGATCGGGCTGGTCACCGGTGCGGTCGGCTGCGGTGCCGTGCCGTTCATCGCAGCTTTCGCGCTCACCCTGACATCGACCACGCGCACAGCGCTTTTCACGGCGGTCGCGGTCATCGTCCTCGTCGTCGTCGCCCAAGTCGGCTCGCTGCTGAAGGACCCGCCCGCGGGCTGGTGGCCCGCCCACGTCGACCCGCGGCAGTGGGCCTTCGACAAGACGCTCAACCGCAGCCTGCGCCACAACGTAACCGCGATCCGGCAGTTCTCACCGGCAGAAGCCGCGCGCACACCCGCGTTCGTGGTGATGTACCTGATCATGGTCATCGCGGCGGCGGCCGCGCTGCTGGCCATCGTCTACGTGCCGATAATGGCGATCTCACAGGGCTTTTCGCTCGCGGTCGCGGCACTGGCCGTCGGTCTGCTCGCGGTGGTCAACGGCACGGGCCGCAGCATCGCCGGGTGGGCCTCGGACCGCCTGGGGCGCAGGCAGGTGCTCAGCGCCGCGCTGTTGATCCAGGGCTGCGCCCAACTCGGCCTCGTCTACTCGGCGTCTTCTGCAGTACCCGTCGCCTTCGTCGTCTTCGCCGGGCTCAGCGGATTGTCCGGAGGCGCGTTCTACCCGCTGATCGCGAGCCTGGTCGCGGACTACTTCGGTGAGCCCAACGCCGTGCGCAATTTCAGCCTGGTCTACAGCGCCAAGCTGTTCGGCGGCCTGATCGGCGTCGGCGTGCCCGCGCTGCTGATCAGCTCACACCTCATGAACCCGTTCGTGGTGGCGGGACTGCTCAGTCTCGGTGCCGCCGCGATGACGCGGCTGCTGCACCTCCCCGGTTTCCCGATCGTCGCACTGCCGCGCTGATCTTCGTCCACCTGTAAACCCTGACAACCCCTTTCAAGGAGAGCCATGACCAGCTTCGCCGGAAACCCCGCAGTAGACAGCCTGCACCGGCTGATCGACAACCTCATGCACCACGTGAGTGCGCTCGAGGTGACCCATGGCCGCGTCCCGGCCGTACACCGCGTGGTCAACGACGTCGAGCGCATCCGCAACGGCATCGAAAGGCTCAAGATCGACCTCGCCGAGCTGGCACCAGCGGGTGTCCGCTCGTCTGCCGCCGCGGTCGAGAAGATCCAGATCCCGGACTCCGACTACGGCATCGACTTCTGGCGCGACGTCGACCACGAGGGCATCGCGGGCGTACGCCGCCACGCCTGACACACCGGACAAAAGATTTGGCCTGGGCCCCTCTCCGGGGGCCCAGGCCAAAGTCGTTGTGGGTCAGCGTAACTGCGATGCGGCAGCCATGGCCACCGGTGTGAGCTCGCTGGCGTCGGCGTAGATCAGGCTGAACAGCCTGCGCTGCATCCGTGGCTCCCAGAACCGCCGGACGTGGTCGGCCACGGCCGCGGCCGCCTTGTCCTCGGGCAGGTAACCGAAGTGCGCGGCGATCTGGTTGATCAGCTTGATCTCGGTCGCCGTCGTGGGGGCTTCGTGAATCTGCATGTCACCTCACCAGTTCTGTCTCGGGGAGTTCATCGACCCTGGCTTCGGCCTGGCGGGCCGAAGGAGGCGCGAGGGCGACCTGCACGGCGGTCACCTTGTACTCGGGGCAGTTCGTGGCCCAGTCGGAGCTGTCCGTGGTCACGACGTTCGCCCCCGTTACGGGATAGTGGAACGTGGTGTACACGACGCCGGTCGGCATCCGATCGGAGATCTGCGCGTGCAGCGTGGTCTCCCCGACACGGCTGGCCAGGGTGACCAGATCACCGTCGGCGATCCCGCGCACCTCGGCATCGTGCGGATGGATCTCCAGCACGTCCTCGGCATGCCAGGCGATGTTCGCCGTACGGCGGGTCTGCGCTCCGACGTTGTACTGACTGAGGATTCGGCCCGTGGTGAGGATCAGCGGGAACCGCCTGGTGCTGCGCTCGTCGGTCGGCACGAACGGCGTGGGCACGAACCTGCCGAGTCCCCTGGTGAACGCGTCGACGTGCATGATGGGCGTGCCCTCGGGAGCCTCTTCGTCACACGGCCACTGGATGCTGCCCAGCTGGTCCAGCTTGTCGAACGACACACCCGTGAACGTGGGTGTGAGCGCGGCGATCTCGTCCATGATCTGGCTGGGGTGGTCGTAGTGCATGGGATAACCCATCGCCGTCGCGATCCGGCAGACGATGTCCCACTCGTGCATACCGCTCTTGGGCTTCATCACCGCACGCACGCGGTTGATCCGGCGCTCGGCGTTGGTGAAGGTGCCGTCCTTCTCCAGGAACGACGCGCCGGGCAGGAACACATGCGCGTACTTCGACGTCTCGTTGAGGAACAGGTCCTGCACCACCACGAGTTCCATCGACTCCAGCGCCGCGAGGACGTGCTTGACGTTCGGGTCGGACTGGGCGATGTCCTCGCCGTGCACGAACAGACCACGGAAGCTGCCCTCGATCGCGGCGTCGAACATGTTGGGGATGCGCAGCCCCGGCTCGGCCAACAGCTCGGTGCCCCACAGGTTCTCGAACACCTGGCGGACCGCGTCGTCGGACACGTGCCGGTAGCCGGGCAGCTCGTGCGGGAACGAACCCATGTCGCACGAACCCTGGACGTTGTTCTGGCCGCGCAGCGGGTTCACCCCCACGCCGTCGCGGCCGATGTTGCCGCACGCCATCGCCAGGTTCGCCATGCCCATCACCATGGTGGAGCCCTGACTGTGCTCGGTCACCCCGAGGCCGTAGTAGATCGCGGCGTTCGGGGCCAGCGCGTACAGCCGGGCCGCGGCGCGCAGTTCCTCTGCGGGCACACCCGTGATCGGCTCGACCGCCTCTGGGCTGTTCTCCTCGCGTGCGATGAACTCGGCCCACTCCTCGAAGCCCTCACACCGCTCGGCCACGAACGACGCGTCGGTGAGACCCTCGGTCACCACCACGTGTGCCATGGCATTGACCACCGCGACGTTGGTGCCCGGCCGCAACTGCAGGTGATGGTCGGCCTCGATGTGTGGCGAGCGCACCAGGTCGATGCGGCGGGGGTCGACGACCACCAGCCGCGCCCCCTCCCGGATCCGCTGCTTCATGCGCGACGCGAACACCGGGTGCCCGTCGGTCGGGTTGGCGCCGATCACCACGATCACGTCGGCCTCGGCGACCGACCGGAAGTCCTGCGTGCCCGCGGATTCACCGAAGGTCTGCTTGAGGCCGTAGCCCGTGGGTGAGTGGCACACGCGGGCACACGTGTCGACGTTGTTGTTGCCGAATGCGGCGCGGACCATCTTCTGGACGACGTACACCTCTTCGTTGGTGCACCGCGATGATGTGATCGCGCCGATCGCGCCGGCGCCGTGGCGTTGCGAGATCTCCTGCATGCCGCGCGCGACGGTGTTGATCGCCTCGTCCCACTCGACCTCGCGCCACGGGTCGGTGATCTTGTCGCGGACCATCGGGCGCAGCACACGGTCCGGGTGTGTCGCATACCCGAACGCGAAGCGGCCCTTGACACATGAGTGACCCTCGTTGGCGCCGCCGGCCTTCTGCGGCACCATGCGTACCAGCTCGTCACCGCGCAGTTCGGCCTTGAACGAGCAACCGACGCCGCAGTACGCACATGTGGTGGTGACCGACCGGGTGGGGATGCCGAGCTCCACCACGGAGCGTTCCTGCAGCGTCGCCGTCGGGCACGCCTGCACACAGGCGCCGCACGACACGCATTCGGAGTCCATGAACAGCTCGCCGGCACCGGGAGAGACCTTCGACTCGAAGCCCCGGCCCTCGATGGTGAGCGCGAAGGTCCCCTGGATCTCGCCGCACGCCCGCACGCACCGCGAGCACGCGATGCACTTGGACGGGTCGAAGTCGAAATACGGGTTGCTGTGGTCGGGTTCGGCGTCGAAGTGGTTGGCGCCCTCGTAGCCGTAGCGCACCTGCCGCAACCCGACCACGCCTGCCATGTCCTGCAGTTCGCAGTCGCCGTTGGCCGGGCAGGTCAGGCAGTCCAGCGGGTGGTCGGAGATGTAGAGCTCCATGACGCTCTCGCGGAGCTTGGCGACCTTGGGGGTCTGGGTGTGCACCACCATGCCCTCGGCCACGGGCGTGGTGCACGACGCGGGTGTGCCACGGCGGCCGTCGATCTCGACCAGGCACAGCCGGCACGAGCCGAACGCGTCGAGCCGGTCGGTCGCGCACAACTTGGGTACGTCGATGCCCGCCTCGGCGGCCGCGCGCATCACCGATGTGCCTTCCGGGACGGACACCGGGATGCCGTCGACCTCGACGGTGACCGTCGCCGGTCCCGGCTTGGCGGGTGTACCGAAATCGGGTTCTGAGAGCAGTGTCATCGCGGGCCCTCCGTCCTCGCGCCCAGTGGCGCGGCCGTGGTATCCGCGCTCGGTTGGCGCGGGCCGAAATCGTCGGGGAAATGGGTGAGCGCGCTGCGCACGGGCATCGGCGTGAGCCCGCCCATCGCGCACAGCGACCCTTCGGTCATCACATCGCAGAGGTCATCGAGCAGTGCGAGGTTCTCCTCGCGGTGGTCGCCGGCGGTGATCCGGTCGATGACCTCCATGCCGCGCACCGAGCCCACGCGGCACGGCGTGCACTTGCCGCACGATTCCGCGGCGCAGAACTCCATGGCGAACCGGGCCTGAGCGGCCATGTCGACGGTTTCGTCGAACACGACGATGCCGCCGTGGCCCACCATGGCCCCGGCCTCGGCGAACGCCTCGTAATCCATGGGCAGGTCGAACCTGTCGCTGGGCAGATACGCACCGAGCGGGCCGCCGACCTGCACCGCGCGCACCGGGCGGCCCGAAAGTGTCCCGCCGCCATAGTGTTCCACGAGCTCGCCGAGCGTGATGCCGAACGCGCGCTCGACGATGCCACCGCGGCGGATGTTGCCGCCCAGCTGGAAGATCTGTGTGCCACGGGATCGCCCGACACCGAAGTCGGCGTACGCCTGCGCGCCCTCGGCGAGGACCAGGGGCACGCTCGACAGCGTCAGCACGTTGTTCACCACGGTCGGCTTGCCGAACAGCCCGTTGATCGCGGGGATCGGCGGCTTTGCGCGGACCATACCGCGTTTGCCCTCAAGGCTTTCCAGCATCGAGGTTTCCTCACCGCAGATGTAGGCGCCCCCGCCGACACGCACGTGCATGTCGAAGCGCAGCCCCGACCCCAGCACGTCGTCGCCGAGCCATCCGCGGCCGCGCGCGATGTCGATCGCGGCACGCATGGTCGCGATGGCGTCGGGATATTCGGAGCGGATGTAGATGTAGCCCTCGGTGGCGCCGACCGCGTGGGCCGCGATCGTCATGCCCTCGATGAGCATGAACGGATCGCCTTCCATCACCATCCGGTCGGCGAACGTGCCGCTGTCGCCTTCATCGGCATTGCAGCACACGAACTTCAGCGCATCGGCGCAGTCCAGCACGGTCTTCCACTTGATGCCTGCGGGGAAACCGGCACCACCGCGGCCGCGCAGACCGGAATCGGTGACCTCGGCGACCACCTCTGCCGGCGACATCTGCAGCGCCCGCCGCAGACCCGCGAGCCCGCCGTGCTCGAGGTAGTCGTCGGGCGACACGGGGTCTGTGACGCCGATACGCGCGAACGTCACGCGCTCCTGCGTCGCCATCCAGGGCAGGTCCTCGACGACGCCGACGCGCAGGGGATGCTCGGCCGCGTCGAACAGACCGGCGCCGACCAGTTCGTCGACCTGATCGGGGGTGACGGGCCCGTAGCCCACGCGGCCGTTCGGCGTCGCGACCTCGACGAGCGGTTCGAGCCATAACATGCCGCGGGAGCCGTTGCGCACCAATCGGATCGATCGTCCGGTGCGCTCCGCTGCCGCGGTCAGTGCGTGGGCAACCTCATCGGCGCCGACGGATTTGGCCGCTGAGTCGCACGGCACGTAGACGGTGACCGGTTCGCTCATCGCGTCACCGCCGAATCGATGAGGGCCGACAGGCGCGCCTCGTCGAGCCGTCCGTAGAGCCTGCCGTCCACCTGGGCCGACGGGCCCAGTGCGCAGTTGCCGAGGCAGAAGACCTGCTCGGCCGTGAGCGTTCCGTCATCGGTGGTGTCCCCCAGTTGCACCCCGTGCCGGTCCTGCAGATGTGCGACCAGCCGCGAGGCGCCCAAAGCCTGGCAGGCCTCGGCGCGGCACACGCGGACCGTCGTGCGCCCGGCAGGTTCCGAGCGGAAGTCGTGGTAGAAGGTGATGACCCCGTGCACATCGGCACGGGACAGGTTGAGTTCTTCGGCGAGCACGGGGACGGCCTCGGCGGGCACACATCCCAGCCTCTCCTGGACCGCGTGCAGGATCGGCAGCAGCGGCCCGCGGTGGTCGCGATGGTCGGCGGCGATCTCACGGACCAGGGTCGCCACGCTCGTCTCCCCGGTGGTTGTGCGTTTCATGGGCTTCCTCCAGCAGACGGGGCGAAACCGGTCGGGCGGAATCGTTTTCGGTGACGAACACCGCCCCATGCCGAGTAGGCGACATGGGGCGGTGTGCGAGTGCTACGAACCGACGACGATCTTCTTGCGGTGGAACTCTTCGATCTGGTCAGCGTCGTAACCCAGGCCGGCCAGCACCTCGTCGGTGTGCTCACCGAGCAGCGGCGCACCCTTGATCTCGGGCTGGAAGGCCGAGAACTTGACCGGGCTGCCGACGGTGAGGAACGAACCGCGTCCCTTCTGGTCCACCTCGACGATGCTTCCGGACTTGCGCAGCGACGGATCGTTCGCGAGTTCCTTCATGCTCATCACCGGGGCGCACGGCACCTCCCACTTGCGCAGGATGTCGACGGCCTCGTACTTGGTCTTGTCGGCCAGCCACTTCTCGATCTCGCCGAAGATCTCGAAGATCTTGTCCTGACGGGCCTTCGCGGTGTTGTACGCCGGATCCTCGGCCCACTCCGGGTGGCCGATGGCCTCGGCCGTACGGACCCAGTTCTGCTCCTGGATGGTGAAGTAGATGTAGGCGTTGGGGTCGGTCTCCCAGCCCTTGCACTTGAGCACCCAGCCCGGCTGGCCGCCGCCGCCGGCGTTGCCGCCACGCGGAACCGTGTCGCCGAACTCGCCGTGCGGGTACTGCGGGTACTCCTCGAGGTAGCCCACGGCCTCCAGGCGCTGCTGGTCACGCAGCTTCACACGGCACAGGTTGAGTACGGCGTCCTGCATCGAGGCCGACACCTTCTGGCCCTTGCCGGTCTTGTCGCGCTGGATCAGCGCGGTCAGGATGCCGATCAGCAGGTGCATACCGGTGTTGCTGTCACCGAGCGCCGCACCGCTGACGGTCGGCGGGCCGTCCCAGAAGCCCGTGGTGGACGCGGCGCCACCGGCGCACTGAGCGACGTTCTCGTACACCTTCAGGTCGTTCCAGGTCGAGTCGTCGTTGAAGCCCTTGACCGAACCGAAGATCAGCCGCGGGTTCCACTTCTGCAGGGTCTCCCACGACAGCCCCATGCGGTCCAGCGCACCGGGTGCGAAGTTCTCCACCAGCACGTCGGCGTCGCGGATCAGCTTCTCCATGACCTCGAGGCCCTCGGGCGACTTGGTGTCGATGGCCAGCGACCGCTTGTTGCTGTTGAGCATCGTGAAGTACAGCGCGTCGACATCGGGGATGTCCCGCAGCTGCTTACGGGTCACGTCGCCGCCACCGGGACGCTCGACCTTGAGGACGTCGGCCCCGTACCAGGCCAGCATCTGGGTGCAGGCCGGTCCTGCCTGGACACCGGTGAAGTCGATCACCTTGATCCCTGAGAGGGGTAGCTCTGTCATGAGACAGTTCCTTTCATTGTTGGTGTTTCGGTGTGTTCGTGTTGATTCGAGGGATCGGCCCCCGGTACTCACTTGGTGCTGATGCCCTTGGGATTGAGATGCGCGATGTTGCCGCTCTCGGTGCCGTCGGACGGATCGATGACGCAGTCGATGAGCGCGGGACGTCCCGAGGCCAGTGCCTCGCGCAGCGCCGCCGCCACCTCGTCGGGGGTGGTGGCCTGATATCCCTTGCCGCCGAAGGCCTTGATCATGTACTCGTGCTGCGCGCGCAGTGCCGTCGGCGCGGGATCCGCGGTCGAACCCGATGCCTCGTCACCGCGGTACACACCGCTGTTGTTGAGGATCACCGTGACGATCGGAAGGTTGTAGCGGCAGATCGCCTCGAGTTCCATACCGCTGAACCCGAATGCGCTGTCACCTTCGATGGCGACCACCGGATCGCCGGTCTCGACGGCCGCGGCGATCGCGTAGCCCATGCCGATGCCCATCACGCCCCACGTGCCGCTGTCCAGCCGGTGCCGCGGAACCTGCATGCCGATGGTGTTGCGGGCCAGGTCGAGTGCGTTGGCGCCCTCGTTCACCACGTACACCTGCGGGTTGTCGGCGAGCACGTCGCGGATGGCCTGCAGGGCGCCGAGGAACTTCATCGGGTGCGCCGTGAGGGCGGCCTCCAGCCGGCCGCTCATCTTGGCGACATTCTGCTCGGACTTGGCCGCGAGCTCCTGACGCCACTCGGGGGCGACGCTGATCTGGCCGGGCTTGCTGCGCTCCAGCAGCGTCTCCACCACCGAGCTGATGTCACCGACCAGGGGTGCGGCGATGGGCTGGTTGCTGTCCATCTCCGTGGCCGAGATGTCGACCTGGATGAACTTGGCGTCGGGGTTCCACTGCGGCGCATCGCCGTGTCCCAGAAGCCAGTTCAGCCGGGCACCGACGAGCATGACCACGTCTGCACGCTTGAGCGCGAGCGACCGTGCCGTCGCGGCGGACTGCGGATGATCGTCGGGCAGCAGGCCTTTGGCCATCGACATCGGCACATAGGGGATGCCGGTGCTCTCGACGAACTCGCGGATGGTGTCGTCGGCCTGCGCGTAGGCGGCGCCCTTGCCCAGCACGATCAGCGGGCGCTCGGCGCCTGCGAGCAGCTCGATGGCCTTGTCGACCGCGTCGATCTCGGGCATCTGCTTGGGTGCGGGATCGACCACGCGCCACAGCGTCTTCTTGGCCTTCTCCGCGTCGATCACCTCACCGAGGACCGCGGCCGGGATGTCCAGGTAGACACCGCCGGGCCGACCCGATGCGGCCGTGCGGATCGCACGTGCGATGCCGCGTCCGATGTCCTCGGCGCGGGATACTCGGTAGGCCGCCTTGGCGAACAGCCTGGCCGCCGCCAGTTGGTCCATCTCCTCGTAGTCACCGCGCTGCAGGTCGACCAGGTGGCGTTCACTGGATCCCGAGATCTGGACCATCGGGAAGCAGTTGGTGGTGGCATTGGCAAGAGCGACAAGGCCGTTGAGGAAGCCGGGTGCGGACACGGTCAGGCAGATGCCGGGCTTCTGGGTGAGGAAGCCGGCGGCGGCCGCAGCGTGTCCCGCGTCGCTCTCGTGCCGGAATCCGATGTAGCGCAAGCCTGATGCCTGGGCGAGGCGAGCGAGATCGGTGATCGGGATCCCGACGACCCCGTAGATGGTCTGTACGTCGTTGAGCTTCAGCGCATCGACGACCAGATGGATGCCATCGGTGAGTGCGCCGGGCTCGTCGGTACTCGCCGCCTCGGTGTCTCGCGTGGGAGCGACGGTCATGATGTGAGCCTTCCTAGCTGATGGGTTATTCCCTTACCAGGACTGACTTTTCACCTTGCAGCTCAGCCAGTCCAAGACCTGTCTTCAACCGGTCGATAAACGACGGTTATCACCTGGTCCGAGAAATGTGGCGTTGAGCAACGGGGAGTCAGTCGACATTCACTTGAGCAACCAGTGTTCTGACTGCAGATCGAATTGATCGTCCAGGCGGGCGCCTGCGGCGACATTGACGAAGGCGCGCGCGGCCGCGGAGCCGCGGCCGGCGTGGATCGCGAGCGAGATCTGTGCTGTGGTCTCTGGTTCGATGAGCCGCACGGCTCTGGCCGCTCCCAGCTGGGGGACGGCCCGCAGCCACGTGTGGGGCACGACGCTCGCCCAGGCGCCGGTGGCCACCAGGGCATACAGCGATGCCACCGAATCCGTTTCGACCTGCGGCGACGGCGTCACGCCGTTCTCGGCGAAGGCCTTGTCGATGAACTGCCGGAACCGCATGTGCGGCTCGAGCAGCGCCAGCGGCAACTGCGCGGCGTCGGACCACGTGATGGCGCGCGTACCGGGTGCCAGCTGATCTCCGGAGACCAGCAGCACGTACCGCTCCTTGTACAACGGCACCACCTCGAGCCCGGCTCGGTCCTCCGGCCCGAAATGGGCGATGGCCGCGTCGAGTTCGAAATCGCGGAGCTGTCGCAGCAATTCGGCCGAGGACAGCCGGGAGGATATGGAGACGTTGGCCTTCGGGTGCAGGTTGCAGAACGCCGCAACGGGGATGGCCGTCGTCGTCGACACCGTGGGCCCGGTGCCCAGCCGTAGCGTTCCGGAGATGCCGGTGCGCAACGCGGCCGCCTCGGCCTTGAGGCCGTCGTGCTCGGCCAGCAACCTCTTGGCCCACACCACGAGACGTTCGCCTTCGAGCGTGAGGCCCTCGAAGTTCTGGCCGCGGTGGATCAGCGTGACGTCGAGCTCGCGCTCGAGCTTGGCAATTGCTGTGGACAGCGCCGGTTGCGACACGTAGCAGACCTCGGCAGCCCTGGCGAAGTGACGTTCCCGGGCCACGGCGACGAAGTACTCCAACTGGCGCAACAGCATGAGCGTCCTTTCGGTCTCCGATCCTGTCCGACCGTTCCCTTTTGTATGCAGTATTCGGTATCCTGACACAGTACGCAATGCCGCGCCGTGAAAAGAGGTAAATCCCGTGACCGAGACACCAACCGCCATCAGCGCCTCCTGGCTGGCCCAGGCGGTCGTGGAGGCATCTTCCGAGGCCATCGTGGTGACCGACAAGGCCGGCGACATCGTGCTCTGGAACGACGGCGCGGCCCGCATGTTCGGGTTCACCGCGGCCGACGCGCTCGGACAGAGCCTGGACCTGATCATCCCGGAGAAGCAGCGCGACCGGCACTGGAAGGGTTACCACCAGACCATGGCCACGGGTGTCACCAAGTACGGCGACAGCATGCTGGCCGTCCCGGCAACGCACAAGGACGGCCACCGGCTGTCCATCGAGTTCAGCGTGGCTTTGCTGCGCGACGACACCGGCGAGATCGTCGGCATCTCGGCCATCATGCGCGAGGTGAGCGAGCGGCGTGCCGCCGAGCGCGCACTGCACGCCCGAATCGCCGAACTGCAGAACGAACTGAACGAGGTGCGCGCAGGGCTGTCCTGAACAACCCTGGGCCACACCTGCTCTCACGATCTCAATCGACTTCACTCGACACGGAGCACCCGGACCGAATCGGTGTACCCCGCGACACCGCTTCGGCTTCCGGAGACGACCACCACGACATCGCCGGGGTGGCACGCGCCCATGCTCAGCAACGCACGCGACACCTCGCCCGGCATGGATTCGGCCAGCTCCGTCGGTGCCAGCACCGCCGACTCGACACCCCACGAGAACGTCAGGCGCCCCCGCACCTCGTCGTCGTGCGCGAAGGCCAGCAGCGGCAGCGGTGACCGCTGCCGGGCCAACCGCAGCGCCGTGTCACCGGTGCGCGTGAAGCAGCACAGGGCCGCGGCGCCCAGCCGGCGTCCCACCTCGCAGGCCGCCACCGCGATCGCGTCACCGAACACCGCGTCCGTGCCGTTCACGGCCTCCACGAGCGCCGATTCGGGCGTCTCGCCCCGGCCAGAACCGCTCTCGGCGGCGACGACGATGCGTGCCATGGTGGCGACGGCGTGCGCCGGATCCGCGCCCACACTCGTCTCGGCCGAGAGCATCACCGCATCGGCCCCGTCGAACACCGCGTTGGCGACGTCGGACACCTCGGCACGTGTCGGGCGCCGGTCCGACACCATCGAATCGAGCATCTGCGTCGCCACGATCACGGGTTTGGCCGCCTGACGGCACAGGGCGATCGCGCGGCGCTGCACCAGCGGGATCTGCTCCAGGGGCATCTCCACGCCGAGATCGCCGCGCGCGACCATGAGACCGTCGAACGCCTCGACGATCGCGGGTAGGTCCGAAACCGCCTCAGGCTTCTCCAGTTTCGCGATGACCGGGACCCGGCGTCCCACCTCGTCCATGATCTTGTGCGCGAGCTCGACCTCCTCGGGTGCGCGCACGAACGACATCGCGATCATGTCCGCGCCGAGCTCCAGCGCGAACTTGAGATCCTCGATGTCCTTGTCCGACAACGGCGGAACGCTCACCGGGATGTTGGGCAGCGATATCCCCTTGTGGTCGCTGACCGGCCCGCCGTCGACGACCTCGCACCGGATGTCGGGACCGTCGACGGCCACCACGCGCAGATCCACGCGCCCGTCGTCGACCAACAGCCGGTCACCCGCGCGCACGTCCTGTGACAGGCCCGCGTAGGTCGTGGAGACCCGGTCGTGGTCACCCGGGCAGTCCTCCGTGGTGATCGTGACGTGCTCGCCCGTCGCCCATACGACGGGACCGTCGGCGAAACACCCCAGCCGGATCTTGGGCCCCTGCAGGTCCGCGAGGACGCCGACCACGCGGCCACGCTGGGCGGCGATCTCCCGGACCATGCCGTACAGCGCCGAGTGCTCGGCGTGGGTGCTGTGGCTGAAGTTCAGCCGGGCGACATCCATTCCGGCGTCGACGAGTTCGGTCAGTACCGACGACGTGGCCGTGGCCGGGCCCAACGTGCAGACGATCTTTGCGCGGCGATTCGCCATTTTCTTCTCCTTATCGAAGAGCCGGCTTGAGTGCCTGCTCCTGTGGCACCGCGGCGGGCACGGCCGTGCGTGCCAGCAGGTCGGTGGCGGCGTGCACGGTGCGCAGCGTGGGCGCAGGCGCACCGGTGAGGTCGGCCATCTCCACGACGGCGGTGACGATCGCGTCGAGCTCGAGCTGCTTGCCCGCTTCGAGGTCCTGCAGCATCGATGTCTTGTGGTGGCCCACGTTCTCGGCACCACGCAAGCGCTTCTCGATGGAGATGTCGGGCTTGGCTCCCAGCCGCGACGCGATGTCGAGCGTCTCCTCCATGAGCTGGACCACGACCTGGCGCGTGTACGGGTTCTGGCAGATCTCGACCATGGTCGCCCTGGTCAGTGCGCTCAGTGGGTTGAACGCCACGTTGCCCATGAGCTTGATCCAGATGTCGCTGCGCAGATCGGCCTCCACGGGCGCCTTGAGGCCACCGGCGATCATGGCCTCGCTCAACGCGATACACCGCTGCGAGATCTCGCCGCTCGGTTCGCCGATCGAGAACCGGGTGCCCTCGAGGTGGCGGATCACGCCCGGCGCCTCGATCGTGGTGGCCGGGTACACGACGCACCCGATCGCGCGCTCGGGTGCGAGCACAGCACTCGTCGCACCGCCTGGGTCGACCGCCTCGATGCGGCGGCCGCGGTAGGGACCCTGCAGTTCGTGGAAGTACCACCACGGGACGCCGTTCTGCGCCGCCAGCACGGCCGTGTGCTCGCCGAGCAGCGGTTCGATCAGCGGTCCGCAGGACGGGTAGCTGTGGGCCTTGAGGCCCAGGAAGACGTAGTCCACCGGACCGATCTCGTGCGGATCGTCCGTGGCGTTCGGGTGTGCGACGAAGTCGCCGCGGTCGCTGAGCACGCGCACGCCGTGCTCACGCATCGCATGTAGATGGGCATTGCGGGCGATCAGATGAACTTCCGCCCCGCCACGGTGCATGGCGGCGCCCCAGTACGCACCGATCGCGCCGGCGCCGACAACTGCAATTCTCACACGCCCTCCTTGTTTGTATTCTGTATGCCAACTCAGCCCGCGTGATTCCATATCCCCCGGTCAGGCTGATTCAGGGCTAAGATCCACCTAATCCTTGCATACAATATGCCGTTCGCATAGCCTGTTTCTTGCCCGGTTCACAAGAACCGCCGGAGTTTCACGAAACCTGCACCGCCTGAAGCATTTCCGCCGGTGAGCGCCAGGAGGAGAAATCATGACGTTGATCGGAGTGCCGCGGGAGTCCGCGGAGGGCGAGCGCCGCGTCGCGCTGGTCCCAAAAGTCGTCGAAAAATTGAGTGCCCGAGGGCTTGAGGTCGTCGTGGAGAGTGCGGCCGGAGCGGGCGCGCTGTTCAGCGACGCGGATTACGAGCGAGCGGGGGCCACGATCGGTGATCCGTGGCCGGCAGATGTGGTGGTGAAGGTGAATCCACCCACGTCGGACGAGATCAGCCAGCTCAAGCCCGGTTCGGTACTCATCGGCTTCCTGGCCCCGCGGACACAGCCCGAGCTCGCGTCGCGGCTGCGCATCGCAGATGTCACAGCCTTTGCGATGGAATCGATTCCCCGCATATCCCGTGCGCAGACCATGGACGCGTTGTCGTCTCAGGCCAACGTCGCCGGGTACAAGGCCGTGCTG
>Ga0180218_1000472_pt1 | contig 37443 bp, 30 predicted proteins | sample eDN3rd37CKraftBY_FD_151334 | JGI IMG/M metagenome (GOLD analysis project Ga0180218, IMG submission 151334) | Enriched backyard soil microbial communities from Emeryville, California, USA - eDNA 3rd pass 37_C Kraft BY (version 2) (version 2) | ecosystem: Environmental > Terrestrial > Soil >... | reverse complement strand
ATGCGGCATGCTCCTTGAAGGAAAGCCTGGGATTGATGGCAAGGCGCTCGGCGAGCGCGCGGGCGAGGGCGGTCAGCGCCGCGTCGCCGCCGATCCGGCCGACCAGTTGCAGCCCCACCGGCAGCCCATCGGGGGTCTCGATCGGGATCGAAAGCGCCGGGTGGCCGGAGAGATTGAACGGACGCACCAGCGCGGTCAGCCGCAGCGAGGCCGCGGCATCGGTGGCATTGGCGAGGGTCAGCGGCAGGACCGGCATCGTCGGCAGGACCAGGGCATCGACCCCGGCCAACGCCGCATCGACTTCCTCCTGGAATGCGCGGCGAACCGATTCGGCCTCATCGAGCTGCAGTTGTGTAACCTTACTGGCGTTGAACAGGCGGGCCTTGACGTCCGCGCCCATCGCGTCCGACGCGGTAAGGTAGCCGAATGCGGCCCAGGTTTCGGCGCCGATGATCGCGATGTTGGCGGCGAACGCGGCCGCCATGCCGGGCAGTGACACCGGCATGATATCCGCCCCGGCTTCGGCAAGGGCGGCGTTGAAGGCAGCCTCGACGGGGGCGTCGGCCGGACACGCGACCCGCCCCAGCCGGATCGTCGCGGGGGCGGGGGCCGCCGCGAATGTCCGGTCGATGATCGCCATGGCGCGCTCGATCATCGGGATGTCAGCCGCGAACGGGCCAATGCAGTCGAGCGAACTCGCGGCAGGGTGTGCGCCAACCCGGCTGACCCGGCCGAAACTGGGCTTGAGCCCAAATATGCCGCAGCAGGCCGCCGGGGTGCGGATCGAACCGCCAGTGTCGGTGCCGAGCGCGAAATCGCACAGACCCGCGGCGACCGCCACCGCCGAACCGCTCGACGAGCCGCCCGGTATCCGATCAGGGTAGAAGGGGTTGACCGGGGTTCCGGTCCAGCCGTTGATGCCGGTCACACCATAGGCCAGTTCGTGCATGTTGGCCTTGCCGACGATCCGGCAGCCGGCGTCGAGGATCGCCTGGACGACGTCGGCGTTGCGCGCGGCCGGCGGGGCGTCCGCCAGCGCGGCGCTGCCGCCCTGCGTCGCATGGCCGGCGATGTCGATCGAATCCTTGACGGCGACCCGCAAACCGTCCCCGCCCAGCAACAACTCTTTGATAAAAATGGAGTCATCCATAAGCGGGCCTCATCCTCTATAAATGAAGCCTAGCCGTAAAACGTGAAAAGTCAAGTTATTCGGTGACGGGATACCGGCGGTGTCGATAGCCCAGGGTTTGGGCCAGAACCGGCTCGTCCACCGCCTTTTCCCAGCGGGCCACGACGATGGTGGCGAGCGCGTTCCCGATCAGGTTCACGAAGGTCAGCCCCTCGGCGAGGATGCGGTGTATTCCGAGGATGAGCGCGATGCTGGCCACCGGGATCGTGCCGGTGGTGGCGAGGGTTGCCGCCAATACCACGAAGGCGGCGCCTGCCACCCCGGCCGCGCCCTTCGACGTGAGCAGCAGCACCGCGATCAGTCCCAGTTCGTGCCAGAAGGTGAGGTGGGTATTGGTCGCCTGCGCGAGAAACACCGCGACGGTGGTGAGGTAGAGGCAGGTGCCGTCGAGGTTGAACGAATAGCCGGCGGGAATGACGAAGCCGACCACGCTTTCCTCGCAGCCCGCCTTGCGCATCTTCTCGATCAGCCGCGGGAGCACGGTTTCGGTGGAGGTAGTGGCGGCGACGATGACGATCTCGTCCTTGAGGTATCCCATCAGCCGCCACAGGCTCACCCCGCACAATCGCGCCACGGTCCCGAACACGAGAATCGTGAACGCGGCGCAGACGAGGAAGAATTCGACGATCAGCTCGCCGAGCGAGAGCAGCGAGGCCGCGCCGAATTCGCCGACGGTGAAGGCGATCGCGCCGAACGCGCCGATCGGCGCGAGGTACATGATGTAGGCGACGATGCGGAAAAACGCCTGCGACAGGCTTTCGATCAGGTCCACCACCGGCCGGCCGCGCGGCCCCGAAGCGGCCAGCGCGATCCCGAAGGCCACCGAAATGAACAGCACCTGCAACACATGGCCCTCGGTGAAGGCGCTGGCAAAGGTGTCGGGGATGATGCTCATGAGGTAGCCGCCGACCGACTGATGCTCGGCGGTGGTGACGTAGCTCTGGATCGAACCGGTGTCGATCCGCGCAGGGTCGATGTTCATGCCGTCGCCCGGCCGCCAGAGGTCGACGCCGATCAACCCGAAGACCAGCGCGAAAATCGTGATCGCCTCGAAGTAGACGATGGATTTGAGCGCGACCCGCCCGACGCGCCGCATGTCGTTCATGCCGGCGATGCCATGGACCACGGTCACGAAAATGATCGGGCCGATGATCATGCGGATCAGCTTGATGAAGGCGTCGCCCAGCGGCTTCATCGAGATCCCGGCCTGAGGGGCGATGTGGCCGAGGACAATGCCGAGCACGGTTCCGGCCAGCACCTGAAACCAAAGCTCGCCGAATAGCCCGAGGCGGCCCCGATGCGCGCTCCGCCTTGCCGCCACGGTCATGCCGCCTCGTTCCCCCTCGATCTCCGCACGGCAGTCTGGGTATCGAGGCAACCTCGCCGCGTCCAACGGATATCGAAGAGATAGAGTTCAGCCGATACCGCCGACCACGCTGAACGTTCCGGCCACGGCCCCGCTGGCGTCGTAAGCCAGGCAGACGACGATCGATCCGTAGGGTTTCCGCCAAGGGCTATGAAGCTGATAGTGGAGCGCGGCGGGGACCGACGCGCGGGCCGTGAACCGGCCGCCGGCCTGCTCCACCGTAACCGGCGTGCCGTTCAGCCACAGGACGATGCGGTCAAGCCGGCTCGGCGCGGCCGCGCTTCCCGTCATGGTGATGGTGACGGTTCCATCATCGCCGACGGGCGACACGCTGGTCTCCAGATCAAGCGGAAAAGGTTCCGCCGATCGCGCGTTCGGCGGGACGTCCGGCCGGTCGTCCGCTATCGTGGTGACGTCGTCGGGGAGTGGCGGCGTGCGGGGCGGGGCGATGCGCCGCGACCGGGCGGCCTCGATCGACGCGGCGTAACCGAGCAGCGCGGCATCGTCATAAGCCCGGCCGGCGATGGTGAGGCCGACGGGCATGGCGATGTCGGCCATCAGGCCCATCGGGACCGTCACCGTTGGTATGCCGAGGTGGCGGATCGTCTGGTTGCCGTTCGCGACCCATGTCCCGTTGCGCCATGCGATCTCGTTCGAGGCGGGGTTGCGATCGGCGTCAAACGGCGCGACGTCGGCGCAAGCGGGGAAAACGATGGCGTCGAGCCGGTGTGTGTCGAGCCAAGCCTCGAAGTCGAGCCGGCGGGTTTCCTCAAGGCCCCGCAATCCATCGTATAGCGACGGGATGTCCCCGGGCGCGAGAACGCCGTCGCGGCCCGCCGCTTCCGGGTAGAGCGCCCAATCGGGCACGCCCTCATAACGGTCGGGGAGGGTGTCGGGCGTTGTCGGGAATATGCGCTTGCCATCGACCGCCGAGAGATCGGGAAGCGCAGGGTCTGCATTGGCCCGGAGAAAATCGTCCCAGCCGAACTGGACGAGGTGCCAGAACTCGGCCGTCGCGAAGTCGGCGGGGACCAGCCCTCGGTCGACCATGGAACGCGCGCCGGGGCGATCGCGCTCATAGTTGGACACCGCCGGGAAATCGACTTCGGCGATTGTCGCCCCCAAAGCCTCCAGATCGCGCGCAGCGGTTTCCCATAACGCAATGATCGAAGGCCGGGTGGCGATTGGCTTGGTCGCGTCCTCGTCCTTGTTGATATACATTCGTGGAATACCGAAACGTCGGCCTTCGAGCCGCCCGCCGCGCGGGAGGGCCTGGAAACTTCGCGGGCGAACATCGGAGGCGCGCGGTATCGGCACGGCACGTTGAACCCGCCAGAAGTCTCCGCGCGACTGGGTGTCGTCCACGACGAGCACGTCGAGGATGGTCAGGAGGTCGTCGATACTGCGCGTGAACGGCACGATGACGTCCATCGTCGGGACGAGCGGCCAGTTGCCGCGCGTCGAGATCAACCCTCGCGAGGGCGTATAGGCGACGAGCCCGCTGTTCGAAGCGGGAGCGCGGCCTGACGACCAGGTCTCCTCGGCAAGCCCGAAGGCCGCGAAGCTGGCGGCGGTGGCCGTACCCGCGCCGTTCGACGAACCCGAGGCAAAGGCGGCGGGCAGGAAGTTGGCGTTGTACGGGCTTTCGGCCCGGCCGTAGACGCCGCGCTGCATCCCGCCGGCCGCCATCGGAGGCATGTTGGTGAGGCCGATAAGGACTGCTCCTGCGGCGCGCAATCGCTCAATGGCGAACGCGTCCGCGCGGGCGGTCAGTGCCTCGAACGCGGGCGAGCCGGCGGCGACCGTCAGCCCCTTGGCGGTATAGCTGTCTTTAGCGGTATAAGGGATGCCGTCGAGCGGGCCCAGCGCCGCGCCCCGGCTGCGTCTGATATCCGCTGCGCGAGCCTCGGTGAACATGGCGCGATCGAGAACCGGCACCGCGTTGAGCGTGATCCCGTGACGATCAAAGCAGGCGATCCGGTTAAGATAGGCCGCGACCAGTTCCACGCTCGACAGCCGGCCGTCGTCCAGCGCGCCGGCAAGGTCAGCGATGCTCGCCTCGACGATCTCGATGCGCTTCGGCGCATCCGGGCTGTTACCGCCGCCCACGATAGTCACCCAATCGACAGCGCCGCCGCCATTTCGGCGATCAATTCGCTGTGGAAAGCCTGGATACGGTCACCCGGTTGCTGGAGTTCGAAAAACTCAAGCTCGGGATCGGCAACCGCGGTCCGCTCCCCACTCAGCGCTTCGAGGATCGCGTGGCCGCAAAACGGCACATAGGCTTCCGCGTAACCGCCTTCATGGACGACGGCCAGACGCCCCGCGCACAGATCCGCCGCCGCCTTCACCATAAGATCGGTGAGCGCGCGATAGGTTTCGCTGTGGAGCAGCATCCGGGCGAGCGGGTCAACGGCGTTCGCATCCAGCCCGCTGGCGACGACGATGAGGTCGGGCTTGTATGCGTAGAGCGCGGGCAGGACGATCTTTTCGAACGCTTCGAGATAGGTCCGATGTCCACTCCCCGCCGGCAACGGAATATTGACGTTGAAACCGAGGCCCCGGCCTTCGCCGCGATCGTCGGTGCCGCTATAGCCCGGCGGGAAACAGCGGTCCTGATGGACCGAGATCGTCAGAACGTCGCTGCTGTCGTAATAGATCGACTGGGTGCCGTTGCCATGGTGGACATCCCAGTCGACGACGGCCACCCGATCGAGACCGTGACGCGCCCGGGCCGCCTCGATCGCGATCGGGATGTTCGCCAGCAGACAGAAGCCCATCGACATGTCGCACAGACAATGGTGGCCGGCGGGCCGGCACAGCGCATAGCCGTTGTCGATCTCGCCGGCGATCACGTCGTTCACCGCCTGAATGGCCAATCCGGCCGAGATGCCGGCGATCTCGAAACCGCCTTTGCTGAATGGCGCGATCATTCCGAGATCGCCGCCTTCCGCGTCGCTCGCCGCCTTGAATGCGTCGATATATGTCTTTGGGTGGATGCGAAGCATATCCTCGACGGTGGCGGGTGCGGCATCCCGGACCGCGAGCTTGCGCATCAGGCCTGACGCGTTGGCGAGGTTGACGAGGCGCCGTTTCGAATCCGGCGTATCCGCGCCGTAGCTGCCGGTAGGCGGCTGGACCCATTCGCCGAGCGGCAGGAACAGCGCTTGCACGCCTGTGCAGTGCCAGAAGGTGCGCTCATTGCTGTAAAAGCCGGTGTGCGTCATCGCCTGTACCCCCTTCATCGTGATTGGCGGGATAATCGGGTGGCGGCCCTACTGCGGGGAACGATCGAAAACTTTTTCACCGCCAGTATAGGTTTGCTGGACCTGCACGGTGTGAATCTCCGTCACCGGGATCTTGAACGGGTTTTTATCGGTGACGATGAAATCGGCGATCTTGCCGGCTTCGAGCGATCCGCGCTTGTCCGCCTCGCCCATCTGGCGCGCTGCGTTGATCGTGAACATGTCGAACGCCTGTTGCAAGGTGATTGCCTCGCCGCCGCCGAATGCCTCGCCGCTGCCGCCGGGCGCCTTGCGGGTAATGCTCGTTTCGATGGCGAGCCAGGGGTTGCCGTCAGGCACCACGGGCCAGTCCGAACCGGCGATGACATTCGCCCCGGACGCGAAGCCCTCGCGGAGCGGCCACACCCGCTCAAGCCGGTCGGGGCCGATCGCCTTGGTGATGTCCTCGTTGATTACCGTCGGATACCAGAGATAGGGTGAAAACTCCCACGTCGCGTTGAGCGCGGTGGCCCGCCCGATGTCCTCGGGCGAGACGAACGTCAGATGACCGATTTCGTGATGCGGGCCGTTCGGACCGTTCGCTTTCCGCGCGGCCTCCACCGCGTCCAGTGCGGTCCGTACCGCCCAGTCGCCCACCGCGTGAAATTTCACGGTCAGCCCGAGTTTGTCCCAGCGCGTGACCGCCGGATTGAGTTCGTCGGCGCCGATCAGAAGAATCCCGCGCGGCGGTGCATTATGCTGCCCACCCGCATAGGGCTCGAGCATCGCGGCGGTGTGGCTGTCGGTCGGTACGCCATCCATGAACACCTTGACGCATTCCGGCCGGAAATTCGGGCGTGCGTAGGATTGCCGGTGGGCGATGAGATCTTCGAAATCGGGCGCCCGCTTATATGTGATGCAGCCGACGACGTTCTGTTTGAGTTCACCGCGATCGGCCAGCGCATCGTAAGCGAGCAATGTTTCCTTGACCAGCAGCGCGTCGGTCAGCGTCGTGACACCTTCGGAGAGGAGGATGTCCAGCGCGATTTTTAGGCTTGCCGTGGTCTGCTCCGCGGTGGGTGGCGGCACGTGGGCCTGAACCAGATCCTTGGCGTTTTCACGCAGAATGCCGGTCGGCTCTCCGGCGGCGTCACGCTCGATAATGCCACCGGTGGGATTGGGGGTGTCGCGCGTAATACCGGCGATCTGGAGCGCTTTGGAATTCGCCCAATAGCTGTGACCACTGATGTCGACGAGAACGACGGGATTGTCGGGCGACACGCGATCCAGCGCCGCCTTGTTGAGTGACGCGTCCCCGATCGAGGCCGCCTGCCATTGGCCGCCGGTGATCCATTGCCCCGGTTGTTTCGCCTTCACACAGGCCGAAACCGCGTTGAGGAAGGTCGTCGCGTCTGCACCCTGCGCAATGCGGCACTCGAGCGCGGCCATGCCGGCGTGGGGCGGGTGGACGTGCATGTCGGCAAGGCCGGGCAGTACCGTCCGATTGTTGAGATCGACGATACGTGTATGCGAATCCGCCAGCGTCCTCACCGCGGCGTTGGTGCCGGTGGCGATGATCTTGCCGTCACCGATCGCGAGCGCCTCGGCCCAACCGCCACCGGTATAGACCTGCCCGTTCACAAAGACCGTATCCGGGACCGTATCCGGCGCCTTCGCCTGGGCGAAGCCGGGCGTGACCAGAAAAAACGCGGCGGCGGTCGACAGAAGGCGTGCTGCTTTCATGAGCTTGATCCTTGTCCTGCAGGAAACATTCCGAACCCTGAGCCCGGGAGGAGCCGGGATACCCGGCTGCCTCCAGCGGGACGGATTTAGTAACGGTACGAAGCGGTAAGACCGATGGTGCGCGGCCGGAAGGTTTGCGCCCGGTACAGGGTCGATCGGCCATTATCGCGCTGGCGCGCGCTCCATGCGTTCTCGTTGAACAGGTTGTTCACGAACAGCGATGCGTCGATACCCGCAAACCGCAGCCCGCTGCGTAGCGATACGAGGTGCGAGGCCGGGAGGTTGTCGATCGTGAGGTCGGTGCCGCCATTTGCCGGATTCAGCGTCGGCGTAATCGCGTTCTGGTGGCTGCGGTAATTATAATCGACCCGGAAATAGCCGGTCTTGCCACCAAGATCATGCTCATATTCGCCGTGGATCGCGACGGTCCACGGTGGTGCGACGACGGCATCGCCCTTCGTCACTACCGCGAGTGTCGCGGCGGGGCCGGCGAACACCGTCTCGCGGAACTTGGCGCTGGTGTAGCCGATCGCCGTCGACAGCGAGAGATTTTCGATCAGGTTGAATTGCAGTTGCAGATCGAAACCACGGCTGCGTACCGATCCCTGGTTGCTGACGAAGCGGAAGCCGCACGTATTCAGATTGACGACGTTCTGGATATTATCCCAATTGATCTGGTAGGCGCTGGCTTCCATTTGGATGGCGCGGTTGAACAGTTTGTTCTTGGTGCCGACTTCATAGCTCCAGACCGAATCGGAATCGTAGGTCGGTTGGCGATCGGTAAGCCCAAGGCTCGCCAGCTGCGGGCCGCACGGAACACCGACCGCCGGGTTGTAACCGCCCGGCCGGAAGCCCTTTGCCGCAGTGGCGTAGATCATATTGTCGCTGTCGATCTGGTAATTGGCGCCGAATTTGGGCGTGAGCGGGGTTTCAGACTGGCCGCCGGTGTCGATCGCTTGCGGGCCGACGACCGGGCCGGCGGCGTCGGCGTTTATGGTGAACTTGGTCTTGCCGTAGCGCAGGCCCGCCGTCAGGGTCAGGCCATCCACCACCCGGAAGTTCGCCTCGCCGAAAACGGCATATTGTTTGTCGTGGGTGCGGGACAGTTGATCGTAGATGAAACGGCCGTCGACGAGCGCCTGGCCGAAGACATCGGTATAAGGCACCCCGAACTGGGATTCGATGTAGATCGGAAAGAAGAGATCTTCCACCTGCTGAATTGCGATCTGCTTGGCGGACGACCAGAAGCCGCCGATCACCCAACGCAGGCGGGCGTCGGGATCCGACGATTGAAGCCGAATCTCGGCGGTATAGTTCTTTTGGCTGTTACGGAAGGTGCTCTGGGCGATCTGGCCCGGCAGCGAGGGCAGACTCAGGCCCGTGAAAAGGCTCTGGTCGAACGTGGTGTAGTCCAGATTGATGTGCTGCTTGCGGTCATAATAGGATCCGAGCGCGATGAAATCCGCAAAATCGAAGCTATATTCCGCCGTGATGCTGGGGAGAATGAACTTGTCCCGGACGAATTCCTGTGCAGGGTTGCCGTTGACGAAACGGCCATGCTCGGTGTCCGACAAACTTTCCCAATAATAGCTGGAATCGTTCGTATATTGCTTTTGGTAATAGACTGACGGCGTTATCGTAAGATTGTCGGTCGGCGCGAAGGCGAGGGCGCCGCGCGCCACATAGGTCCGTTGCCAATTGGAATTTTCATCGACGAGGTCGAGTGTGTCGAACTTCTTGCGGTCGACGTAGCCGCCGTCGCGGCGAACGAAGGCGCTCACCCTGAAACCGACCTTGTCGGTCACGATCGGACCGCCGATCGCCGCCCCGATTTCGGCGCTCGGGGCCCCGTGTTCGGTGAAGGCGATTTCGCCGCGGGCGTAGCCGCTATAATGGGCGAGGCCGGGCTTGGGGGTGATGAAGCGTACCGTGCCGCCTTCCGATCCCGCGCCGAACAGCGTGCCCTGCGGACCGCGAAGGACCTCTACGCGTTCGAGGTCGAAAACGGCCGGATAGGCGTTGCCGCCGCCATAGCCGAGCGTCCGGATCTGAATCGGCGTATCGTCGATATAAATGCCGGTCGTTGCCGCACCGGCGATCGAACTGATGCCCCGGATCGCGATGTTCGTGCTGTTGCGGGTGTTTTCGATGACGAGTCCTGGCGTCTGGCGAGTGACGTCCGAGATCGACCGCACCCCGGTCTTGTCGAGGGATGCCTGGCTGAAGGCGCTGATGCTGAGCGGGACACGACTCGCACTCTCTGCGGTACGTGTCGCGGTAACGACGATGTCGCCTTCACTAAAGGCTGGCGTAGTGGAAGAGTCTTGCGCGACCGCCATCTGGGCGGTCGTCAGCGATATTGCAGAGGACCCTATAAGGACGGACCAGATATATTTATTCTTCGACATGTAAACCCCTCCCATGTTTCGCCACGGTCGTTAATCTATTGATATAACGTGGATAAAGACCGCCCAACGAGCGATATTATGCTTGTGTCGGGAAATCAGAATCGTGTTGTCGGCCGAAGGTGCCCCGTTTGCCCCCCATCGAGTCAGTCCTAATTTTTTATAGACTGTCCGATCGGACTATTATTGGCAAGACGAAAAATGCGCGCTACGTCTTCGGCCGATCGACGCGAGCGACGACGATGCCAGACGCTGGAAAAAGGCGGATGGCGAGACGGGGGAGGTTCGATTGGCTCGGTTTTCCAGAATCGTGATCGGCGTGATCGCGGCAAGCGCGATCGCGTCGGCGGCCCACGCGCAAAGCGGGAACGCCGCGGCACCGGCGCCTCCCGCGCCGCCGCCCGACCTGATTTTCGTCAACGGCCATATCCGTACCGCCGCGGGCGTCGTGGACGCGCTGGCGATCAGCAAGGGTGTCATCGTGGCGTTGGGGGATAATGGCGCGATCGAGCGCTTGCGCCAACCCGGGACCCGGCGGATCGATCTGGAGGGGGCCACGATGTTGCCCGGCCTACAGGACTCGCACCTCCATCCACTGACCGGCGGCCTTGCCCAGTTTGCGTGCGTATTGGAGCCCGGAGCCGGTGCCGAGGCGATCGCGCAGACGCTCAGGGCGTGCGTGGCGAAGCGGAAGCCGGGCGAGTGGATCCAGGGGGGCGATTGGGTAGCGGCCGCGTTCGTGCCGGGGCAGCAGACACGCGCTTTCCTCGATGCGATCGCGCCCGACAATCCTGTCTTTTTGCGTGACGAATCGCACCACAGCGCCTGGGTGAACTCGCGGGCATTGACGCTTGCCGGCCTTACCCGCGATACGCCCGATCCGGCCGGCGGTCTCATCGAACGGGACCAGGCAGGTGAGCCGACCGGGCTGCTCCGGGAACGGGCGGCCGGCCTCGTCTCCAGCAAAATTCCTCCCCCCAGCGAACAACAGAAGCGGGAAGCGCTGGTCCTCGCTGCCAATCAGATGCTGTCCTTCGGCATCACCGGCTTCACCGACGCTGGCGCGACCGCCGAATATATCGGGACTCTGGCCGCGTTGTCGGAGGAGGGGGCGATCAAGCAGCATGCCCGGGCTTGCCTGCGCTGGGCGATCCCGCAAGGCGAAGAACCGTCGCCCAGCGAGGCCATGATCGACACGCGCGCTTTCTATACCCGTGGGCGGCTGACCGTCGATTGCGTGAAAATGACCTTGGACGGCGTCCCGACGGAAAGCCACACAGCGGCGATGCTCGATCCGTATGTCGATAGCCATGGGCATGGCAAGCCGTCGAAAGGCATGCTGATGGGGCGGCCCGATGTGCTGGCCGCGGCGGTGACGCGGTTCGACCGCGAAGGGCTGACCGTGAAATTTCACGCCGCCGGCGATGCCGCGGTCAGAGCCGCGCTCGACGCGGTCGCCGCGGCCCGCAAGGCAAACGGCCTCGGCGGCCCGTTGCATACCCTCGCGCACGCGACTTTGGTCGATCCGGCGGACGTTCCGCGCGTCGCCGCGCTGCATATGGCATGGGAATTCTCGCCCTATATCTGGTATCCGACGCCGATGGCGGCAACGGATATCCGGGCGGCGGTGGGCGATCGCCGGATGCAGCGGTGGATGCCGGTACGCGAGGCGCTTGCGACCGGCGCGCTGGTTATCGCCGGATCGGATTGGTCGGTCGTACCGTCACTCAATCCGTGGCTCGCGATCGAGACCATGGTCACGCGCCAGATGCCGGGCGGCAGCGCGGAGATGCTGGGCGAAGCCGAAGCCGTCGATCTGGCCACGGCGTTTCGCATCTTCACCGAGAATGCGGCGGCAGCGGTAGGCAGACGCGATCGCGTCGGTGCGATCGCCGTCGGCATGGGCGCCGATCTGATCGCGGTGGAGCGCGATCCGTTCACGATCCCTGTCACCGAGCTTCACGCGACGAAGGTGATCCTGACCCTGATCGACGGAGAAATCGTCTATGAGGCGGCTTCTCCGCCGCGACTGAGCGCGCAATGAAGTGGGGCGAGAGGCGTGAAGCATGATCAGAGTCGCGGTCCGGTCCATATCACTCGTCGTGATCTGTTCGCGACGGCGGCGGGGCTGATCGTGGCTGGCGCGGCGCATGGGGAGACGCCTTCTTCCCGTATCGTCGACATGGACGCGACGGCGCTCTCCGCGGCGATCCATCGCCGCGACCTGTCCTGTGTCGAGGTGATGCAGGCGTATCTGGAGCAGATCGCGCGGCTGAATTCGCGGGTGACGGCGCTGGTCGCGCTACAGGAGCCTGAGATTCTGATCGCTCGGGCGCGGGCCTGCGACGAGCAACTGGCGCGGAATCTCTCGTCCGGGTGGATGCACGGTATGCCGCATGCCGTAAAGGATCTGGAGCCGGTGCGCGGCATCGTCAGCACCTCGGGGTCGCCGATCTTTCGTACCTTCGTGCCGACCGAGGACAGCTATCCGGTCGAACGGCTGCGAAAGGCCGGCGCGATCTTCGTCGGAAAAACCAACGTCCCCGAGTTCGGCCTCGGCTCGCAAAGCTATAATCGCGTCTACGGCACGACGGCCAATGCCTACGATCTGACGAAGACCGCCGGCGGCAGCAGCGGCGGCGCGGCGGCGGCGCTCGCCCTGCATATGGTGCCGGTGGCCGATGGCAGCGACTATGGCGGATCGCTTCGCAATCCGGCCGCGTTCAACAATGTCTTCGGCTTTCGTCCGTCGATCGGCCGCGTCGCCCATGGCGGAGATTCGTTCCTGCCGTCGATGGGGGTGATCGGGCCGGTGGCACGCACCGTTCCCGACCTCGCCATGCTGCTGTCGGTGATGGCGGGTTACGATCCGCGCGACCCCTCGTCGCTGGGGGAGGACCCGGCGCAATTCACCCGGTCTCTGTCGCGCGATTTTCGTGGCGTGCGGATCGCCTGGTTAGGCGATTATGGCGGCTATCTTCCGTTCGAGCCCGGCATTCTTGCCTTGTGCCGGAGTGCGCTCGGCGTTTTCGAACGGCTTGGCTGTGACGTCGACAAGGTCACGCCGGACTATCCGATGGAAGAGGTGTGGCGGGACTTCGTGACCCTGCGTGCGTGGCAGACCAGCGCGGGCCTCGCGCCGCTCTATCGAGACCCAACGAAACGCATGGCGCTGAAGCCCGAAGCGATCTGGGAGGTCGAGCACGGGCTCGCGCTGCGCGGGGCGGATGTCGCACGGGCTTCGGAGGGGCGCAATCGTTGGTATCAGGCGTTCCTGGCCTTGCTTGCCGATTATGATTTCGTGCTGACGCCCAGCGCGCAAGTCTTTCCGTTCAATGCGGACATCCACTGGCCCAGAGAGGTCGCGGGGCGCGCAATGGATAGTTATCACCGCTGGATGGAAGTGGTCGCGCCGATCACGATGACCGGCTGTCCGGCGCTCAACGTGCCCGTCGGTTTCAATACCGCTGGTTTGCCGATGGGGATGCAGATCGTGGGCCGGCCGCGCGCGGATTTTGCCTGTCTGCAACTGGCGCAGGCTTATGACCTCGAGACCGGTTGGGTCCGGCGTCGGCCGCCGCCGCTTTCAGGCATGAAGGCGGAGATCGGAGGCGGTCACGCGCTTCCGTAGGGGCGGGTGAGAAGTTCGAACAGGTGGCCTTCGGGGCCTTCGAAATAGACCCCGTGGCCGCCGTCGTTGTGGTTGATCTCATTGGGGCGGGTCCGCGCGGGGTCGGCCCAATAGGGGGCCTGCGCGGCGCGTATGCGCGCGAATGCGGCGTCGAAGTCGCCCTCGGGGATCAGGAAGGCGTAGTGCTGGAAGGCGATGTCGCCCGTTTTCTCCATGAAATCCAGCGAGACGCCGTTGTCCAGCTCGACCACGAGGAAATGATGAAAGGGCGCCGGCGCGGGGCGGGCGAGGACGGTGGCGAGAAACGTCGCCGAACGCGCCTTGTTCCGGCACCAGACGATGACATGGTTGAGTTCCGCAGCCATCAGCTGTCTCTCATTCCGATGGCGCAGCATAGCATATTCCCGGCCGTCCGGGACCGCCCTGGTTTTTGCAGGCTCACTCCTCGGCGGCTTGATGCTCGCCTTTCCCGGCTCGGTGCTGGTTCCAGGCGAAGCCGAGGATCAGCAGGACGATTATGGCCAGTTGGGCGACGATGGTCTCGCGCGTTGGGTAGACCCCCAGCAGTTCGCTGCGCGGGAAGCCCGCCCATGGCGTAACCGGCAGATACCCCGCCTCCTGAAGCGCCGCGCTGCCCTTGCCGATCAGGACGACCGCAAGCACCGCGATCAGGACCGAACTGTAGGCAAAGAATTTTCCGATCGGCAGCGTCCGGCTGTAGCGCATCATCGCGAACGCGATCACCGCCAGCACCGCGACCGCCGCGAGCGCGCCCGCCACCACCGCGCCACTATGGCCCTGGCTCCAGATCGCGGCATAGAACAGGATCGTCTCGAACACCTCGCGATAGACCACGATGAACGCCAGCGCGAACAGAAACCAGGCCGAGCGCCGGTTGAGCGCCCGGTTGAGCGTTTCGCTGATATAGCGCTGCCAGGCGTGTACGTTGCTCTTGCCGTGCATCCAGATGCCGACCCAGAGCAGCACGAATGCGGCAAAGACGCTGCCGAAGCCTTCGGTCAGTTCGCGGCTTGCCCCGCTGATCGTGATGAGCCAGGTCGCCGCCGCCCAGGTCGCGGCGCCGGCGCCCAGCGCCGCGACCCAGCCGCCATGAACATAGGGCAGCATGTCGCGGCGATCCGCTTTGGTGAGGAACGCGATCATCGCGACCATGATCAGGATCGCTTCGAGCCCTTCGCGAACGAGGATGGTGAAGGCAGCTACGAAGCTTGAGGTGGACGAAACCTGGTCGGACGCCAGCGCGGCCTCGGCTTCACCGAACAGGCCGTCGAGCGTCGCCACCCGATTCTTGACCGCGGCAACCGGATCGCCCCGCGCGATGGCCGCCCGAAGATCGGCCATCGCCCCTTCGATCCGAATCATCAGGGCGTTGTCGCGGGCCGACAGCACCGCCTCGACCGGCTCGAAGCCGTCAAGATCCGCCGACAGCGCGAGGTTGGTCGCGGCCTTGCGGTCGCTGCGTTCGTAAGCCGCCATCGCCTCGTCGAGCCGGGTCCGTGCCAGCGTCAGAGTGCCCTCGGCCTGTGCGACCGCCGTCGCGTCTGGGTGGCGGCGCAGGAAAGCCATCAGCTGCCCGGCCTTGCTCTCGCCGATGCTGGCGGCGAGCGCGGCGGGCGTGGTGGCGACCAGCGCTTCCAGCCCGAAACGCGCGCGAAGGCCGTCGTCGCTGTTCCATAGCGCCTCGCCGGCGGCGGCGTCGCGCTCGGGATAAGCGAGCGAGCCGGTGTAAAAGGCGAGCGCCCAGCGATCCGGCGCGGGCAATTCGGCGAAACTCGCCATGCTGGTGCCGTCGAGTCCCTGCTCGATCACCTGATACAGCGCGAAAATGCTCCGTTCGCGCGCGCGTGTCTCGTCGGTGAAGGCGATCGGCGCCGGATCGAGCCCGGTCGCCTGCGGCCCGTCGCCGGCGCCGGTCGCGCCGTGGCAACTCGCGCAATGTTCGGCGTAGAGCGCCTTGCCGTGCGCGACGTCGGGTGGACTCGTCGGCGCCAGCGGGACCGGATAGGCCTTGATGAGATCGGCGGCGAGGCCGCGCGCCGCGGTCGCGATTGTGGGTGCGGGCGCCCGCGCGGCGATCAGCCGCTCGAGATCGCCGGCCTGTCGTGCCAGCGCGGCTTTCGCCGACGATGCCGGCAGTTCGGCGATCAGCGTGTTCGCCGTCGCCGAAAATTCCGTCATCTCGTCGAGCTCGACCTGGCTGACGATCTTCCCGTCGGCGACCGCGCCGGGGTAGTCGACCGCGATATAATCGAGCAGGCGCCAGATCGTCTGGGCAGGGGCGGTCTGCGCGGAGGCGGGGGCGGCGAGGCAGACGAAGGCAGAGATCAGCAGCGCCAGCACGGGCAGGGCGGCGCGGCGCCCGCGATTGCGCCGCATTAGCAAGCCGAGTCTGAAAAGCGCGTACCTGAACCACGAAACGGGGCCGTCCGGCGCCCGCGTGGCAATTCCGTTGTCGTGCATTCCCTAGCCCTGTCCGCGCCACCAGAGAGATGGCGGTCTATTCAACGAGGGCCGACCATCGAACGACCGACACGAAAAAGCAAGCATGTGGTAGGTGGCGCAATTTCGGTGTCGGAAACGGCGACACCGGCGCCGGGGTGGCCCTACCCCCGCTTGAGCCGTTTCGTCGCGATCGCCGCGCCCTCGGCCATCGCGGACAGCTTGGCCCAGGCAATCTCTTCATGGCCGACGCGCGAACCGATGCCGCAATCGGTGCCGCCCTGGATATTCTCCATGCCGACGATCCTGCCGAAATTGATCAGCCGCTCGGCGACCAGCTCGGGGTGCTCCACGAGGTCGGTCATATGGCCGACCACGCCAGGCACCAGAATCTTGCCCTCTGGCAACTTGGTCTCCTCCCACACCTGCCATTCGTGCGCGTGACGAACATTGCTCGCCTCGAACGCATAAGCCTGCGCGTTCACCTTGAGCAGCAGATCGACGATATGGCGGAAGTCGATGTCGTGGGTATGGGGGCGATGGCCGCTCCCCCAACACATGTGGAAGCGGATCTGGTCCTCGGGCAGGCCGTGAAGCGCGTGATTGATGACCTCGACCGCGAATTCGAGATAGGTCCGATAGTCCTCGACGCTCCAGTCGGGATAGAACATCCAGCTGGTGGCGAATTCGGGCTCGTCGATCTGGACGATCAGCCCCGCGTCGGTGATCGCCTTATATTCCTCGCGCATCGCCTCGGCGACGGCCATCATGTAATCGCGCTCGTTGGCGTAATGGGCGTTGCGCGCGCCGGCGCCGGCACTGAGCGGGCCGAGCGCGGCAATAAAGCCGTCCACCTCGTCCTTGCCGGTCAACGCCTTCTTGAGCGCGGCGATATCGGCCTGGATCGCGGCCTGCCCGACATAGCGGAGCGGGGCGGTGCAGACCCGTTCGGTCGGCGCCTGCCGCGGCGTCTTGCCGGGCGTCATGAAGCCGGGGCGGACCGGCCCGCCGGAGCCAGCGAACCATAGCCCCGATTGATAGAAGCCGGGGAAATCGCGGCGGTCGCGTTCGCCGGGGCCGGCGCGCTTCGGCGGCTTGGCCGGGTCGCGCGGCAGGCTTTCCCAGCCGGAAACCCGGCTCTGGATGTAGCTGGTGTAGCTGCCCATGTTGGCCGCTTTCACATACTCGCCGTCGTTGATGATATCGACGCCGCAGGCGATCTGCTTGTCGACAACTTCGTTGACCGCCCCCGGCAACCGCGCTTTGACCGCGTCCCGGTTCGCGTCCGCCTCCGCCAGCAGCGCATCGAGATCGGCCGGGCGGGGCAGGTTGCCGCCATGGGTGGTCAGGATATGGTCGGTGGAACGCCGCATCTTATATCTCTCCGTTATAAAGGTCTGGCCCGCGCGGTTCAGCGCCGGCGGATGAATTTCTGGATCTGGTGCCCCGCATGCGCCTCGTCGATCCAGCCCGGCCGCAGCGCGAAGCTGTAGGTGACTTCGGCGACGTAGACATCGCCGTGGCTGTCGAGTGCGATGCCGTGGGGGGCGACGAAGTTGCCCGGCGTGTGCCGCTCCGCGGACGCGCCGCCCCACCGCGCAAGCACGCGGCCGCGGGGGTCGAGGACGCTGACCCGGCCGGGCTTATCCTCGCGCATTTCGCCGTGAACAAAGCTTTTCTTGCCCTTGGGGCGCCACAGTTCGGCGACATAGATCAGCCCGTCGGCGTCGATCGCGAGGTCGCACGGGCGCTGGACGTCGGTCCATTGATCGAGGAACCGGCCATCGGCGGAAAAGACCTGGATCCGATCGTTTTCGCGATCGCAGACCAGCACGCGGCCATCGGCGTCGCAGGCGATGCCGTGCGGCAGATGGAACTCGCCCGGTCCAACCCCGATCTCGCCCCACGACTGGATCAGGTCGCCACCGGCGGTGAAGCGATGCACCCGGCAGTTGCCATAGCCATCGGCGACATAAAGCTCGCCGCCCGGCGCCACCGCCAGATTGGTGCAGCGATTGAACGGGCCGCCCGGATAGCGGATGCACTCGCAGGCGTGCACCTCATAAGGCGGCTTGGGGTCGTAGCCGGTGTCCGACGCTTGCCCCGGCACCCCTAGCGTCATGATCGGCTCGCCCGCCAGCGTGAACACCCGGATGCTGTGGTCGCCATTGTCGACGCAATAAACCCGGTCGTCGGGCCCGATCGTGAGCCCGTGCGCCATGGTGAAGATGTCGTCGCCCCAATGGCTGAGATACCGGCCCTCGCGGTCATAAACCAGCACCCGGTGCGGGTAGCGCGTGAACAGGTAGACCCGGTCCGCCGAATCCACGGCGACGCCGGTTACGTCGCGGTGGGTGATGCCGGCCGGCATCCGTTCCCACGCGGCATCGACGTCGAATGCGGGCGCGGATATCGGGGCGGGTGCGGGGGCGTTCGTCGACATTGTGCTCCTGTTCGGGTGGCGGTTGCGCACGGCGGCGCGGTTGCCGGCTTCCCTGATGACGTGCCTTGGTTGGATTCGTCTATAATGAACGTCATATGATAAATGTGATTGACAGCCTCGTCCAGCTTCTATTCAATTCGCGGCCTGGCACCGGGTCGGGCAGGGGAAAGAACGTCGATGTCTGGCACTGAAACCCGTGCGGTCGACGTCGACACGTTTCTCGACAATCTGGCGTTCAACAAGTTTCACCTGACCGTTCTCCTGCTGTGCACCCTGCTGGCGGCGATCGACGGCTATGAACTGTATGTCGTCGGCTGGGTGCTGCCGAATCTGGCGGAGGATTTCGGGGTGCCGCGCACCGCGATCACCTCGGCGATGATCGCCCAGCAGATCGGCATGCTCGCCGGCGTCTTCATCGTTCCGCCGCTCGCCGATCGGTTCAGCCGGCCCCGGACGCTGCTGTGCTGCTTCGGCGGCATGATGATAAGCGCGCTGGCGATAGTGCATACCACGTCGCTGGTGCCGTTTGCGGCATGGCGCTTCGTCGCGGGGCTGTGCGGTACGGCGATGGTGCCGATCCTGGTCACGCTCGCTTCGGAAACCGCGCCGCGCCGGCTGCGGTCGACGATGAGCACGATCACGGTGTCGGGCACCATGATCGGCGCGCTGCTTGGCGCGGCGATGCAGGGGTTCGTCCTCGAACCGTTCGGCTGGCACGGCGCGTTCTGGATCGCTGCCGCGATGCCGGCGATCATGCTGCCGCTGATCTGGTTCTTCCTGCCCGAATCGCTGCGCTCGCTCGCCGCGCGCAATCCGGGCGATCCGGCGATCCAGAGCCTCGCCCGGCGGATGCAGCCGCCCGGAGCGCCGCCGGTCGTGATCGTGGCCGGCGCCGGACGCGAGACGCGGGGGCGGCGGCGGGCGATGCTGGCCGATATTTTTGGTCCGGGGCGCCTGCTCAAGACGATGCTGCTGTGGGCCGTCACCGTCTCCAGCTTCGTGTTCATCACCGCAGGCGTATGGAAAACCACGATTTTCAAGGACGTGATCGGGCTGGGCTGGCCGGAGGTGGCGGCGATCAACGCCACCAATACCGTTGCCGGCTTCGTCGGCATGATCCTGATCGGCTATTTTATCGATCGGTTTGGTTTTCGCCTCGTGATGACGCTTGCCTTCGGTATCGCGGCATTGGGTTCGGCGATGATCGGAGTGTTGGCGCCGAGCGCGGGGATGTTCGTCGCGGTAGCGGTCATGGCGACGTTCCAGCATGGCGGGCAGGCCGGCGTCGCCGCGATGGCCGCCGCGCTCTACCCGCCGAGCCATCGCGCCACTGGGGTGGGCTGGGCCTATGGCGCGGGACGGGTCGCGTCGATCTTCGCTCCGCTGTTCGGCAATTTCGTGCTGGGCGAACATTTTTCGCCGGTCGGAATTTTTGCGCTGCTGGCGGTGCCACTGGCGACCGCGGGCCTGTTTTCGTTCTGGTTGATGAGCCTGCCCGGCGCGCCTGTCGTGACGCGCGCCAATCTGAAGCATGGTTGAGGCGACGGCGGAGCGCGCCGTGCCGATCGTCGACGGCCACGCCCATATCTTCACGCGCGCCGTGCCGTTCGCGGCCGACGCGCATAGCCGGCCTGCTTATGAATATCCGGTCGAAGCCTATCGCGCCGACCTCGCCCGCCACGGCCTCACCCATGGCGTGATCGCGGCGGCGAGCCTTTATGGTGAGAATAACAGCTACACGCTTGAGGCGCTGGCGGCGTATCCCGCTATGCTGCGCGGCACGGTTATCGTGTCGCCCGAAACGACAAGCGGGGCGTTGCGGGATCTGGCCGGGCGTGGCGTCGTCGGGGTCCGGCTGGTGTGGCGGCGGCTGACGGCATTGCCGGATCTGACGGCGGACCCGTGGCGGACGCATCTGCGAAACCTCGCGGATGCCGGCTTGCATGTCGAGTTGCTTGCGGGTGGCGATCGGCTGCCCGCGTTGCTGCCGGCGCTGGCGAACTCGGGCGTCCGGGTCGTACTCGATCATTTCGGGGCGCCTTCAGCCGTGCAGGGCGCGAACGGCGAGGGGATGGATGCGATCGTCCGGGCGGTTGCCGGGGGAAGGCTGTGGGTCAAGCTCTCGGCCGGCTATCGGCTGCCGTTCGCTCTCGCACGGGCCTGCGCCGCGCGGCTGACTGCGGAGGCCGGGCCGGAACGGCTGCTATGGGGAAGCGATGCGCCTTTTGTGAACCATGAGGCGAACGTCGATTATGCGGGGGGGCTCGCGCTGTATCGTCGGCTCGTGCCCGACGCGCGAACCCGCGCCGCGATCGACGCCACCGCGCTCGAATTTTTCTTTCATGAACGGAGCCAAGAGAATGGACCGCAGGGACAGGGCGATCGCGACCGCTGAACTCGAAATGGGGCTCGCCGATTTCTGGCATGATGTCGACACCAATTGGGGACGCCAGGCCGGCGATTATTACGCGCCCGAGGCGGTCTATGAATCGGGCCGGCTGTTTCTGGAGGGCCGCGAGGCGATCCAGAAATTCTATAGCTGGCGCGAGGCGCGGGGCGCGCGCGTCGCCGTACACGGTTTCAGCAACTTCAGAGCCGAGTTCGACGGGGAAGGGCACGCCACGGCCCACTGGTACATGCTGCTCTGGGCCGCCGATGGCGAAGCGCCACGCGAAAGCACCGCGCCGACCCGGATCAGCCAGGCGACCGAGACGTTCCGCTGGGACGAGACGGCCGGGCGCTGGCTCTGCACGCGCCGGCACCTTGAAAACCTGTTTCGTGGCGGCCAGCAGCTCAATTTCAGCACCCCTGGCCGGCAATAGCCGCCGATCCCGGGCTATAAACGAAAGGGGCGCCCCCAACCGGGAGCGCCCCATTTTTATAGGTCGTGGGACGGGATCAGAACTTCTTGCGAACGCCAAACATGAAGTTCCGGCCGACCTTGTCATAATATTGCCCGTTAACCGGACCGTTGAGAATGATGTAGGGCGTCATCGGTGGATCCTTGTCGAACAGATTGTTGATCGCCCAGAAAAATTCAAAATCCTTGTCCGCACCGGAGAAGATTTTCCCGAACAGGTTGAAGTACGTCACGGACGGCACCGTGTTGTTGTTTATCGTGTTGGTGGGCGCCGTGTTGTAGGTGACGTCCTGTTTGCCCTTGCTGATGAAGATCGTCTGGAGGGTCAATTCCCAACTGTCGTTGCCGATCGTCTGGGACAGGTTGCCACGGAACCTCGGGATGGCGCCAAGATTGGCCCAGCCATTCTCGCCGGCCCGGTCGATTGGCGCGGCGCCGGTGCCCGAGTCGACATAAGCGTGGAAGATGTAGGTTCCGCTTGCCGCAGCGGAATAGCGCCCGCCGCTGCCGAGGAAGCCGACATCGGTTCCGTAATTGAGGGTGATGTCGAGGCCCTCCTGTTCGAATGCGCCGACGTTCAGCGACCCCGCGTTTAGTGCGGTATGGATGCGTTCGCCGGGTGCGTTCGGGTCAGGTCCGTAGGTGAAGAGGTTGCAGAAATAAGTCTCGCCCTGGCCGCAGAGCCCGGCGATGTTGACGGTAGAGAGGTTGGTAATCGCGTTCTTGATTCTGATATGGTAGTAATCGGCGGAGAGCCCGAAGCCGTGCAGCGCACCGTGGCCGCGATATGCGAAACCGGCCGTGAAAGTATCGGCGAACTCCGCTTCGGCGTTCGGATTGCCCGCGCTGGTGTTCTGCGGGATCACGGCGTTCTTGACCTTGCCGTCGACGAGCAGCGTAACGTTGTTGGTGACATTGCTGCCGGGGCTGGCGATCTCGTTGATCGCGGGCGCGCGAATGTCACGCGAACGCGCGAGGCGGATGTTGAACCCGTCGAAGGGCTCCCACACCCCGCCGACCTTCCACGCCTTGAGGCCGCCCGCGCTGCTGTAGTCCGCGTAGCGGAACGCGCCGTTGATGTTGAGCCGGCGGGCAAAACTGGTGTCGGCCAGTAGCGGCACGGTCGTCTCGATATAGCCTTCCTTGACGTCGAACTTGCCCGCATAGGGTACGGCGTTGCCGGCGGTCAGGAAGCCGTTCACCGATGCCACGGGATCGGCCGTCAGCTTTTCGGTTTCCCGGCGATATTCGCCGCCGAACGCGACCACGACCGGCCCGGCCCAGGTCGAGAAAGCCTCGCCGACGATATTGGCGGCCGCGGTGAACTGGTCGTACTTCACCTTGGCGAGGCCCTCGCCCCAGATATAGTCGCGGGCGGCCTCGGTCGTGTTGCCCTCGCCGAACAGGTTGAGCGGAACGCAGCCGGCCGCGGCGGGGTTGCCGGCAAGCGTGGCGCGGCACACGATGTCACCGGTGGCGGGGTCGCGCACGGCGTCGATGGCGTAATTGAGGTTGGCTCTCATCGGGTTACGCGACGTGCCTGACGCATAATAGTTGATGCCATAGGAAGCATGGGCATCCCACTTCCAGGTATCGCTGAGCTTGCCTTCGAGGCCGATCGTGCCGTGCGGCGTCTCGTTGACGATCCGATAGTAGTTGATCCCGATGTCGTGGCCGATCCGGCTAATGTTGAAGCTGGTGGTCCCCGCCGGCAGCAGCGCGCGCACCGCGTCCGGGATGAAGGGGTTGTCGGTGCTGATCGCCTGGCTCGACAGCCGGATCGGCACGCCGTCCAGGAAGCCCACCGAGCGCGACCAGCCGCCTTCGATATACCCCGTCACCGAATCGGACAGCTCATAATAGAGGCTGCCATAAGCCGTGAACCGCTTGACGTCCGGGACCAGCGCGGTGTTGGTGATGATCGAGCGCCCTTCGCCGCCGATCATCGTCGCGCCGCCAAAGATCGCCCCCTTGTCGAACGGCCTGATCGAGCCGTCCGGGTTGAACGTCATATTCTGCAGGCCCGGGATAGCGCTGATGATGACGCCGCCCGCGCCGAGGTTGTTGTGGACATGCGGCGCCAGAATATAGGCAGGGAGGCCGTTCGCGGCCCGCTGGCCGTTACTGACGATCATCCATTCCTCGCGGCCCCAGTCGCGCGAATAGATGTCGGGGACGCCGTTATTGTTGGAATAATCAACGCTCAATACCACGTTGCCGCGATCGTTATTGAAGCTCGTGCCGCCGATAAAACCGGCGCGGACGGTACGATAATCGCCCTGCTGCGAAATGCCGGTCTGGGCGACGACATTGATGCCGTCATACTTCTTCTTCATGATGATGTTGACGACGCCCGAGACCGCGTCCGAACCGTAAAGCGCCGAGGCGCCGCCGGTCACGACATCGACGCGGTCGATCATCAGCGTGGGAAAGAGGTTGAGGTCGGTCGTCGTCGGCACCCCGAGATTGCTGGCGGGCGCGAAGGGAACGACGCGCGAGCCGTTGATCAGCACCAGCGTGCGCTGCCCGCCGAGCGCGCGGAGGTCCGCGGTAGCCTGAGCCGGACTGGAGGTGTTGGTGGCGTTCGCCCCGGGGGATCGCGTCGCCTTGAATGCCGGGTTCTGGTTCAGCACCTCCATCACGGTGGTGGCGGCCTGCTTGTCGATCACGTCGGCGCTGAGCACCTGGGTCGGGGTGGGTGCCTGCAAGCCGTCCTGCGCGGTACGTGACGCCGTGACGATGATGTCCTGCGCGACGGCGTCCGTCGATTCGGCAGCCGCGCCCAGGGTCTGGGCCGAAGCCGGCGCCGCCAGCAGCGCGGTTGCCGTCAGGGCTGTCGTGACCAGGAGCTGGCGCGGCCAGGTTCCCGCCGAACGGTGAATGCTACCCCAAGCCATATCAGATTCCCCTCTCCAGACGGTATTGCCAACGGGCATATCACTATTACGAATGTGATTCAGCAGCCCTGAATGAAAGCTTCATAAGCGAAGCTGATAAAAAGGCAAGTGTAAATCGGTATGCGTCACGGCGGATTCGGCGGGGAGGTGACCTACGCCGCTTACCGGACCCGGGGCGATCCGTCAGCGCGCCGGATTTTGCGCTTCTTCGTAGATGCTTGCGTCGATCAGCCTGGCCAGCGCCTCGCGTGAGCGCGGCGCGCGTTCGTCTTGTTGCGCCAGCCATTTTTCCTCTCCGACCAGGACGTCGAGGAGATCGGCCGGCAGCGCCGCCGGAAATGCCAGATGGGGCCAGGCGCGGGCGACCTCCTCCGGGGAGAAGCGGGCCGTGGTTGTCACCAGCGCCTGCGCGTCCCGTGGATCGGCCGCGATCGCGGCGCTCGCGGCGATGACGGCCCGCACAAAGGCGACGATACGGGCGCGTTCGGTCGGATCGGCCAGCCGGGCGGCGGTGCTGTTGAGGTTGAACAGCTCCCGATAAACGCCGCGGCCGTCCAATTCGAGCGCATCAGCGCCCAGCAAATCGGCCGCGTTGCCGCTGTACGGCTCCCAGATCGCGACCGCATCGACGGTGCCTTTGGCGAGTGCTTTCGCCATATTCTCGATCGGAGTTATGCGAACGATCTCGACATCGCTGGTCTGTAACCCCGCCTGTGCGAGCATGCGCGCGAGGAAATAGGCCGAGGAGGTGGCGGGGAGCGCGGCGATTCGCTTGCCCCTGAGATCGGCGATGGCGGCAATGCCCGCCGATCGCCGCGCCACGATCCGGTAGTAGCCTTCGGCGACGGTCAGGATGATCCGTATATCGGGGTGATCGAGCGAATAGCGCAGCGCCTGGGTTTCGGCATGGGTCGCGATGTCGGCGGTGCCGGTCTTGCCGAGGCTTGCGACCGGCGCGGCGCCTACCAGATTGCCGATCCCGCCGTTCCGGACCTCGGCGCCGGCGGGATAGTAATCGCGCGCCGCCAGCAACACCGGCGCGATCTCGATCGTGGCGGTGCTGCCGCGAATCGCCAGCGGCGCCGGCGACGCCGGGCGCGCGCCGTCCCCGAATGGCGCGCAGGCGGTCAGCACGAGCGCGGCAACCAGCAAAACGGCGGGCAGCGAAACGACGGGCCTGCGCGGGTCGGTCATCGCTATGATCCTCATCATGGCAGCAGCGGCCGGCATCATTCCGGCTTCGTGCCGCGTCGGCAAGCCAAATTATCAGGAAGGGTTATATCGTCCGTGGGCGATGTCCCACTGGAACGAGTGGGACCGAATGTGGTGGACCACGCCGCGCGACTCCGCCCAAGAAGGCCCATGTCGCTATAACAGAAGCAGAACTGCTGTATTAGGAGAGGCCCTTGAACGATCTCATAGACAATTCCGATACGAGCTTTCGGTTCTATGACAATCGGCAGAAGTACCTGATGTTCGTGAACACCTGCTCGGAAAAGTGGGTGGTGGCCGATCGGACCGGCCAGGAAATAGACGATTTGCAGCCGGTGCCGCCGGCGATCCGTTTCTTCGACGCGGGGATGGGGGACGGCACGGTTCTTGCCCGTGTGCTCCGCAAGCTGCACGAGCGTTTCGAGCGGTTTCCCTTCTATATAGCGGGCAAGGAGATCAGCCTCGAGGACGTCCGGCTGACGCTCGACAAGATGCCGGACCGGTTTCTCGAACATCCCGAGATGGTGCTGGCCATCACCAACATCTCCTATGCCGAGGCGCCGTGGCTGGTGCCGTCGCGCGCCGAGAGCCTGGAGCGGCATGTCTGGAAGGAAGTCGCACTCGAGGGTTCGACGACGGCGGAGTTCGAGCGGCAGATTCTGGAGTTGCAGCCGTTCCTCGCGGAAAACTGGCGGACCCGGGTGAGCCCGGTCAACGGCAGCCTGATCCCGGAAACGCCGACCACGCTGATTCTGTACCGGCGCGATTGCCGATTCCTGCTCGACAGTGTGATCCCGCGCCGCGAGAAGCCGACGGCGGATTTCGACCTGATCCTGGCAAGCCAGCCGTTCCGGCTGCGCGGCAGCGTGACGTTCAAGGCGAAGCGGGTGCTGGCGCCGCTCGCGCGCGGCCTGCGGCGGGGCGGGCGGCTGCTCGGCATCCATTCGGCGGGCAACGATCCGGGGCTGGAGATCATCCAGAAGGTGTGGCCGCAGGAAGATCCGTTCGTCACCTCGCGGCGGGCGCTGATGGAGGAGACACGGCTCGCCATGGGCGACGAAGCCGAGGCGTATCGCTTCGATCCGCTCCACAATGCGCGCGCCCTGTTCCGATACGATATGCACACGCTGCCCGACGAACTCGACAGCGCGCGGGCGTCGATCGGCACATCGACGTTGCTGGCGGCGTGGAATGCCGCCACCTATGTCGCGCAGATCGAGGACGCCAGACTGGCCGAGGCGATGAGCGATTCGAAATATCTCGATGCGACGCGCGCCGTGTTGCGCAAGCATGGGGAACTCTGGTTCAACGATGAAAGCTACCTGATCACCCGGCTGGCATAAAGCGGCCGAGGCCCAACCCACGGAATGAAAGGCGAGAAAGCGATGCGAGCGGATTATTTGTTTACGTCGGAATCGGTGTCCGAGGGGCACCCGGACAAGGTAGCGGACCAGATATCGGACGCGGTGGTGGACCTGTTCCTGTCGAAAGACCCGGAGGCGCGGGTGGCGTGCGAGACCCTGACGACGACGCAGCTCGTCGTGCTGGCCGGGGAGATCCGGTGCAAGGGGGTTTACGAGAATGAGACCTGGGCCGCCGGCGCGCTCGAGGAGATCGAGCGGACGGTGCGCGAGACGGTGAAGCGGATCGGCTACGAGCAGGCGGGGTTTCACTGGAAGACATTCCGGTTTGAAAACAACCTGCACGGCCAGTCGGCGGACATCGCGCAGGGCGTGGACGCGAGCGGGAACAAGGACGAGGGGGCCGGCGATCAGGGGATCATGTTCGGCTTCGCGTGCGACGAGACGCCGGCGCTGATGCCGGCGACGCTGTACTATAGCCACAAGATACTGGAGCGGATGGCGGAGGATCGCCACGGCGGCCGCGCGCCGTTCCTGGAGCCGGACGCGAAGAGCCAGGTGACGCTGCGCTATCAGGGCGGCAAGCCGGTGGCGGCGACCGCGATCGTGGTTTCGACGCAGCACGGCAAGGGCTATGACGAGGGCGAGAAGGAGGCCGAACTCAAGGCCTATGTGAAGCGGGTGGTGGCGGAGGTGCTGCCGGCCGAATTGCTGTCGCCGGCGACCGAATATCACATCAACCCGACCGGAAGCTTCGAGATTGGCGGGCCGGACGGGGATGCCGGCGTGACCGGGCGCAAGATCATCGTCGACACCTATGGCGGCGCCGCGCCGCACGGCGGCGGCGCGTTTTCGGGGAAAGACCCGACCAAGGTCGACCGCTCGGCGGCCTATGTGAGCCGGTATCTGGCGAAGAACATCGTCGCGGCGGGGCTAGCGCAGCGCTGCACGATCCAGCTGGCCTATGCGATCGGGGTGTCGAAGCCGCTGTCGCTCTATGTCGACACTCACGGCACCGGCACCGTGGACGACGCCGCGATCGAGACCGCGATCGGCAAGATCGCCAAGCTCGGCGGGCTCACCCCGCGCGGGATTCGCCTCCACCTCGGCCTCAACAAGCCGATCTACCAGAAAACCGCCGCCTACGGCCATTTCGGACGGACACCCGACGGCGACTTTTTCCCCTGGGAAAAGACCGACCTAGTCGACGATATCAAGAACGCGCTGTGACGCGCGGATTCCATTCAGTTTCAAAGGATAAACAGTATGACCACGGGTAAGCAAGCGGGGCAGGCGGAGCATGTCGTTCACGACATCGGGCAAGCGGCGTTCGGTCGTAAGGAGATCGAGATCGCCGAGACCGAAATGCCCGGCCTGATGGCGCTTCGCGCGGAATATGGCGCGTCGCAGCCGCTGAAAGGCGCGCGGATCACCGGCTCGCTCCACATGACGATCCAGACGGCGGTTCTGATCGAGACGCTGGTCGCGCTCGGCGCGCGGGTACGGTGGGCGTCGTGCAACATCTTCTCGACCCAGGACCACGCGGCGGCGGCGATCGCGGCGCAGGGCATCCCGGTGTTCGCGGTCAAGGGCGAGACGCTGGAGGAATATTGGGACTATGTCTGCCGGATCTTCGATTGGGGAGACGAAACCGCGAACATGATCCTCGACGACGGCGGCGACGCGACGATGTTCGCGCTGTGGGGCGCGCGCGCGGAAGCGGGCGAAGCGCTGTTCACGCCGTCCAACGAGGAGGAGGAGATCTTCGTCGCGACGCTCAAGCGCTTCATCGCCGAGCGGCCGGGCTATCTGACCAAGAGCGTCCAGGCGATCCGCGGCGTTTCCGAGGAGACCACGACCGGGGTCCATCGCCTCTACGATCTGGCGAAGAAGGGCAAGCTGCCGTTCCCGGCGATCAACGTGAACGACAGCGTGACCAAGTCGAAGTTCGACAATCTCTACGGCTGTAAGGAATCGCTGGTCGACGCGATCCGCCGGGCGACCGACGTCATGCTGGCGGGGAAGGTGGCGTGCGTCGCGGGCTTCGGCGATGTCGGCAAGGGCTCGGCGCAGTCGCTGCGTAACGGCGGCGCCCGGGTGCTGGTGACGGAAGTCGATCCGATCTGCGCGCTACAGGCAGCGATGGAAGGCTTCGAGGTCGTGACGATGGAGGAGGCGGTGACGCGGGCCGACATCTTCGTGACCGCGACCGGCAACGCCGACGTCATCACGCTGGATCACATGCGGGCGATGAAGAACATGGCGATCGTCTGCAATATCGGCCATTTCGACAGCGAGATTCAGATCAATGCGCTCGCCAACCTCAAATGGACCGAGATCAAGCCGCAGGTCGACGAGGTCGAATTCGCGGACGGCAAGAAGATCATCGTCCTCGCCAAGGGGCGTCTGGTCAATCTCGGCTGCGCGACCGGGCATCCGAGCTTCGTGATGTCGTCGAGCTTCACCAATCAGGTGCTCGCGCAGATCGAATTGTGGACGCGGCCGGGCCACTATGCGAACGAAGTGTTCGTCCTGCCCAAGCACCTCGACGAGAAGGTCGCGGCGCTTCACCTCGAAAAGCTGGGCGTCAAGCTCACTACGCTTACCAAGAAGCAGGCCGACTATATCGGCGTGCCGGTCGAAGGGCCGTTCAAGCCCGACCATTACCGCTACTGAGGCCGAAGCCCCTCCCCGCGCGGGGAGGGGCCGGTTTTCCGTCTCAGTCGGGGTAAACGGCTTCGATGAAATAGAGCCCGTCGGGCGGCGCGTTGAAACCGAGCCGGGTGCGGTCGCGCGCGGCCAGCGCGGCATCCAGATCGTCGGCGGTCCATTTGCCGCGCCCCACCAGGGCGAGACAGCCGACCATCGAGCGCACCTGATGGTGAAGAAACGAGCGGGCCGCCGCCTTGATTTCGACGGCATCGCCGCGCCGGCGTACGTCGAGGCGGTCGAGCGTCTTGACCGGGCTTGCGGCCTGGCATTGCACCGATCGGAAGGTGGTGAAGTCGTGGCGGCCGACCAGCCGCGCGGCGGCTTCGGCCATCGCCGCGACGTCGAGCGCGGTCGGCACCCGCCAGGCGAATCCGGCCTCGATCGTGAGCGGGGCGCGGCGGTCGATGATGCGGTAAAGGTAGCGCCGCCCGATGCACGAGAAACGGGCATGCCAGTCCGGCGCGACCGGCGCGCAGCCGAGGATTGCGATCGGCGCCGGCCGCAGCCGGGCGTTGAGTGCCTCCATCAGCCGGAACGGCGATATCGCGCGGGCAATATCGACATGCGCCGTCATCGCGCGGGCGTGGACGCCGGCGTCGGTGCGCCCGGCCGCATAAGCGGTCACGGTCTCGCCGGTGATCGCCTGCGCCGCCGCCTCGATGCACTGCTGGACGCTCGGGCCGTGCGCCTGACGCTGCCAGCCCATGAACGGCCGCCCGTCATATTCCACGGTGAGGCGGAACCGGGTCACGCGAGCCGGGTGCCGGCCGGGATCGGGAAGCCGCGCAGCAGATCGGCGGTGGCCATGATGCCGCGCCCGGCGCGCTGGACAGCGGTGGGCCGCAGTGCGCCGTCCGTGCAGGCGATGGTCAGGCGGTCGTCGAGCACCTCGCCGGCGGCGCCGTCGGCCACCACAATCTCGGCGGCGTGGACGCGGACCCGCTCGCCGCCGTGGTCGAACCACGCGCCGGGCGCCGGATTGAACGCGCGAACCTGCCGCTCGACCATCGGCGCCGGTTGCGTGAAATCGAGCCGGGCTTCGGCCTTGGCGATCTTGGCGGCGTAGGTGACGCCCGCTTCGGGCTGGACGGCCGGGGGGTATGAATTGGGCGCGGCCAATACCCCGGCGATCAGCGCGGCGCCGATTTCGGCGAGTTCGGCGGTGAGCGCGCCTGCGGTTTTACCGTCCACCGCGGTCTCGCGCTTCGCCAGCATCGCGCCGGTATCGAGCCCCTGTTCCATCCGCATGATGGTGACGCCGGTCAGCGCGTCGCCGGCGAGGATCGCGCGCTGGATCGGCGCCGCGCCGCGCCAGCGCGGCAGCAGCGACGCGTGGATATTGAGGCAGCCATGCGCCGGTGCGTCGAGCATCGCCGGCGGCAGGATCAGGCCGTAAGCCGCCACGACCGCGACATCGAGGCCGAGCCCGGCAAACGCGGCTTGTTCGGCGGGGTCCTTCAAGCTGGCCGGGGTACGCACCGTCAGCCCGAGCGCCTCGGCGCGGCGCTGGACCGGGGAGGGGAGCAGCGCCTTGCCGCGCCCGGCCCGGCGGGGCGGCTGGCAATAGACGGCGGCGACCTCGTGGCGGGCGGCCAGCAGATCGAGCGCCGGCACGGCGAAGTCCGGCGTTCCCAGGAAGGCAATGCGCATGAAAGGCTCTCAAGCCCTTGGCAAGGCCGAGCGCAACCCTTTAGTTGGCGGCGATGGCTTCTCCCGAAATCGACGCGCTGACGCAGGCGCTGGCCCGGCTTCCGGGATTGGGGCCGCGTTCGGCCCGGCGTGCGGTGCTCCATCTCCTCAAGAAGCGCGAGGGCGCGCTCGCTCCACTGCTCCGCGCGCTCGAGGCGGTAAACGCGCGTCTCGCGACCTGCCATGTCTGCGGCAATATCGACACGACCGATCCTTGCGCGATCTGCACCGATCCGCGCCGGGATTCGCGCTTGCTGTGCGTGGTCGAGGAGGTCGCGGATCTCTGGGCGCTCGATCGGTCGCGGCTGTTCCCCGGCCGGTTCCATGTCCTTGGCGGCCGGCTTTCGGCGCTGGAGGGCGTCCGCCCCGAGGATCTGACGATCGCGGGGTTGATCCAGCGCGTCGCCGCCGGCGGGATCGACGAGGTCGTGCTCGCGACCAATGCCACGCTGGAGGGGCAGACCACCGCGCATTATATCGCCGAACGGATCGAGGGCTATCCGATCCGGCTGACCCGGCTTGCCCACGGTCTGCCGGTCGGCGGCGAGCTCGATTATCTCGACGAGGGGACGTTAGCGCAGGCGCTGCGCGCCCGGCGGCCGATGGTGTGAATCTTGACGCGGCAGGGTGCCGCACCTAATTTCACTAGCATGGCCCTGCTCCCGATCCTCGAAGCGCCCGACCCCCGTCTGCGGCTAGTTTCCCAGCCGGTCGAGGCGGTCGACGACGCGCTGCGCGCACTGATCGCCGACATGTTCGAGACGATGTATGCCGCCCCCGGAATCGGCCTCGCGGCGATCCAGGTGGGTGTCGCCAGGCGTGTGTTGGTGATCGACCTTCAGGAGGAGGAGGACGGCGACGGCAAGCCGGTGCGGACGCCGCGTGTCTTTATCAATCCCGAACTGTTCGACCCGTCCGAGGAAATGTCAGTCTATAATGAGGGCTGCCTGTCGGTGCCCGATCAATATGCCGAGGTGGAGCGGCCGGCGGCGATCCATGCGCGCTGGCTGGACGAGAATGGCGACGCCCATGAGGAGAAGCTGGAGGGGCTGCTCGCAACCTGCCTCCAGCATGAGATCGACCACCTCGAGGGCAAGCTGTTCATCGACCGGATTTCACGGCTGAAACGCGACATGCTGCTCAGGAAGCTCGAAAAGGCGCGCCGCCAGAGCAGCGCCGCCTGATCGCAGCGGGGGAATGCCGGGCGGCTACAGCCCGAGGTCGCTGAGGCTGGGGTGATCGGCCGGGCGCGGGGTGCCGACCGGCCAATGGAATTTGCGATCGGCTTCGGCGATCGGCACGTCGTTGATGCTGGCGTGGCGCCACCCCATCGCGCCCGACGCCTCGAACAGCCAGTTCTCGTTGCCGTAGGAGCGGAACCAGTGGCCGCTGTCGTCGTGCCACTCATAGGCGTAACGCACCGCGATCCGGTCGTCGGCGAAGGCCCACATTTCCTTGATGAGTCGGTAATCGAGTTCCTTGGCCCATTTGCGGGTGAGGAAGGCGATGATCTCGGCGCGGCCGCTGACAAATTCCGCCCGATTGCGCCATAGGCTGTCCCCCGTGTAGCCGAGCGCGACTTTTTGCGGGTCGCGGCCGTTCCAGGCATCCTCCGCCATCCGGACCTTCCGGGTCGCGGTTTCGAAGGTGAAGGGCGGTGCGAGGACCGTCATGGCATTGTCTCCTTTCGTATCGGGAATCGTGCTCAGCCGCGTCCGCCCGACCAGGCGCGCGGATCGACATATACGACGTTGTCGGCCGGGCGGTCGCTCGCGGTGCGGTTCCGGCCCTTGCTCTTGGCCGCGTAGAGCAGGGCATCGGCCCGCGCGGACAGCGACAGGAAGGTCTCGCCGGGCTGCTGGCTGGCGACGCCGAAGCTCGCGGTCACATGGACATGTTCGCCGTCGAACAGGAATGGCGTGCGGGCGAAGGCGCCCCGGATGCGTTCGGCCAGGCGGTGCGCGTTGGCGCGGCTGCAATTGTTGAGGATCAGCCCGAACTCCTCGCCGCCGGTGCGGCCCACGCTGTCGCCGTCCCGGACGTTGGCGGCGAGCAGCGCCGCGAACGTGCGGATCACATGATCCCCGGCCTGATGGCCCCAGGTGTCGTTGATCCGCTTGAATTCGTCGATGTCGCAGGTGACGAGGCAGGGCGGTTGATCGCTCGTCTCCGCCAGGAGGTTTGCCGCCGCGCGCTCGAAGGCGCGGCGGTTGAGGATGCCGGTCAGGCTGTCGGTGTCCCCCTGGCGGCGGATATCCTCGATGCGGTCGATCGCCGCCGCCGCGAGCAAGGTCATGGCGAGGCCGGTGGAAAAAAGCGTCAGCGAAAAGACCAGCGAAGCCTCGAACGCCGAGGCGGTGAAGCTGCCGGCGTCGCCGCCGAGCGCCTCGGGGGCGGCGGAAAGCAGGGTGCGCGGAAAGAAATGCAGGCCAAAAACCAGTAAGATCCAGAAGATCGCGCGGTCGATCGGCTTGCCCCGGCCCTTTTCGCCGAGTTGCATCGCCCCGATCACAAGAATCAGGCCGTAGCCGAAATTCTGGATATAGAGCCGCGCCACGATCCGGGGATCGCCATAATAGAACCAGGCGAGCCCGCCCACGATCCCAATTGCGAGCAGCAGGGTGACGGTGCGGTCGGGTCGCCGCCCGATCCGCCGGAAGCAGCCCTCGATCAGCAACAACGCGCCCGCCGCGTACAGCATGCCTGCGAGCAGGATGTTCGCGCCGCCATCCGGCGGCAGGTTCAGAATCTGGCATGCGAGCGCGCTGCTGAACGCGAGATAGGCGGCGCCGAACAGGAAGAAGTGGGTCTGGGCGGGGCGCGCGCCACAGCGCGAAAAAGCCGCCCGCGAAGAGCAGCGACAGGGCCGGGATCAGCAAGCTGAGTAAAGGCGGCGTCATAACGGTCATGGTGCTGGAAGGTCGCTCCGTTATCCGGGTCGTCGGGCCCGAATGCGTCCGCGGCGGCGCGGTTGAACTCCGAATATGTCGTTCCGGGAGCGTCTTACTCCCCCCCACGCGCCTTTGACAGAGGGGCCGGCGGAAAATGGATCGCGAGCCACACCGTCGGACGATCGGCGGCGGTCCACGTCACCCGATGGCGGCGGTGGGCCGGGATCAGGACATATCCGCCCGGAACCAGCCGGCATTCGGCCTCGCCCTCGATCGACAAGCCGGCTTCCCCCGCGAGGAGCACGACCCATTCGTCATGATCCTGATCGAACGGGGTGGCGACGGGGGTTGCCTGCCCCCATGAAACGATCCGCTCGATTCGGACGCCGTGGCTGGCGTGAAGGTCGGTAAAAATCTCTGCGGCGGCGGCGTCGGGCAAGGCGTCGAACAGGTTGGGCATGGCAGGTTCCGGGATGTGTAGCGGCGGCATCGGCCGGTGACGGGGAGTGTGGCTGAAAGCCGCGGTTCAGGCTATTCGTGCTTTTGATTGCCGCATGCGCCGTCGCGTGGGAGACCGAAATGATCAGATTTGCCTGTATCGCCGCCGTTGCGGCCCTGTCCGGCCTTGCCGTGGCCGCGCCCGCCTCCGCCCAGAGCCGTGCTGAAACAGCCCGTTTCGAGGCCGCGCAGCAGCGGCTGGACAACGAACTGGCGATTTTTCGCACCGAGTTCGATCACTATCAGCAGGCCCGGGAGCGCGACGCGCGCTATGGCGCCTCATCGCGCTATTCGGACGACCGCTATGAGAATGGCTATGATCCGGCGCGTAACTATCGGGATGGCCCGGAATATCGCGAGCGGGTTCTTGCTAACGACGATCGCGTCTATCGCGGCACCGACGGCCGCTATTACTGCCAGCGCAGCGACGGCACGACCGGGCTGATCATCGGCGCGGCGGGCGGCGGCATCCTCGGCAACGTGATCGACGGCGGCCATTCGCGGACGGTCGGCACGCTGATCGGCGGCGCCCTCGGCGCGCTTGCCGGGAAATCGATCGATCAGAACAACGCACAGCTTCGCTGCCGCTGATCCGCCCGCGCGCGACGAGCCGAGGAACTGGCGGGACCATCGGTGGATCGAATTCGCGCGGCGTTAATGTTTCCCGGGGCTTTTTTCGCTATGCTGCCGGCTTGACGATGCCAACGGGTAGTTATGCGGAATCTGGCTGATCGGGCGCTGTCGCGCCGCCATGTCCTCGGGTCGGCCCTCGCGGTCGCGGCGTGCGCGACGGCGGGCCGGGGCTTTGCCGCCACCACTCTGCCCGCCGCGCCGCTCCTCAGCCGCAACCCGGTCGATCCGGCATTATTGAAGCGCGCGCTGGCGGCGCTCGAGAGCCACGGCCGGCGGATTCCCTGGCGCGACCGGATCGCTATTGCTGACTTCTCGGCCCCGTCGTCGCAACCGCGGTTTCATTTGATCGACCTGCTCAGCGGGCGGGCCACAAGCCTGCTGGTCGCGCATGGCAGCGGGTCCGATCCAGGGCACACCGGGTGGCTGCAACAATTCTCAAATACCCCGGGCTCGAATGCGTCGTCGGCGGGCGCCTTCCTCACGAGCAATTATTATGTCGGCAAACATGGCCGCTCGCAGCGGCTGATCGGCCTCGATCGCAGCAACGACAACGCCTTGGACCGGGCGATCGTGATCCACGGCGCATGGTATGCGGCGCCGGAGATGGTGGCGACCCAGGGCATGCTCGGCCGAAGCCAGGGCTGCTTCGCGGTGGGCGAACGGGTGCTCGACGAGGTCTTTGCCCGGTTGGGCGAAGGCCGCATGATCTACGCCGACAAGATCGTCGCGGCCTGAGCCGCGCTCCGGCGGTTTACAGCGATTCGGCGGGCGGCGCGCCGGCGGCGGTGTTGCCTTCATCAGCGCGGGGCAGACGCGCGGTCATCCCGGTCGCGGCGGCATCGTCGAGAATCTGCTCGTCGGGCGCGATCCGTTCGGTCGTCGGCGGCGTCGGCGCGGCGGCCTGAGGCTCGGGCACGGCCGGCTCGGGCTCCGGCGCGGCGACAGGCGGGGGCGGCACGGTGACGTTTTCGGGCGCGCTTTCTTCCGGCTGCTGCTTCGAGCAGCCGCCTACCACGAGCAGCGCCGCCGCCATGCCGGCCATTATCATCGCGCGGTTGATAGACATTGCGGGCTTCCTCCTCAGGCTTTGCGGGATGTGTTGAGCGCGATGGCCGCGCGAACCAGCGCGACCACGCCCGCCTCGTCGATCTCGTCGCCCTCGTGGAAGTCGATAGCGCGCCGGACTTTGCCGTCGAGGCTGGCATTGAAAAGATGCGTGGGGTCGGGGATGGCCGCGCCCTTGGCGAAGGTCATCTTTACGTGATTCCTGTAGGTTTCACCGGTGCAGATCATGCCGGCGCGATACCAGACGGGAACGCCGCGCCACTTCCATTCTTCGGTCACGGCGGGGTCAGCCCGGTGGATCAGCGCGCGCAGCCGCGAGAGCGTCTGGCCCCGCCAGTCGCCCAGTGCCGCGATCTTGTCGTCGATCTTCCGCGAAGGCGTCTGGTCGCTTGCCAATGCGCTGCCCGTCATATCCGCGCCGGTCCCCGCCTACCGCGCCGCGCTTTGGCCGCGCGCCTCGATGCGGGCGGCCAGCAGGCGATCCCAGCCGTAGGGATCGGCGCGAAAGTTCATCTGGCCGTCTGCGCCGGCAAAGGCCGTCCAGTAGAGGAGATAGACCGCGACCGGCTTCGGCAGGCGCGCGCGCACCGTGTCGCCCTTGGCGATCGCCGCCTCGACGCCGCCGTCCGCCCATTTCGGATCGTCCTTGAGCAGCAGGTTGGCGAGCGCGAGCGGCTCCGCGAGGCGGACGCAGCCGTGGCTCGCCAGCCGGTCGTAGCGCTGGAAGGTCGCCTGCGTCGGGGTATCGTGGAGATAGACCGCGAACGGATTGTCGAAATCGAACTTCAGCCGGCCGAGCGCGCTCTGCGGGCCGGCCGCCTGCTGGAGACGGTTGCCGCCGTCGGCCAGCGCGATTACCTTGAAGCCGTTGCGTTTGAGATAGCCGGGGTTGGCGCGCTCCTTCGGCCACAATTCGCGCCGGGCGATCGAACTGGGAACGTTCCACGGCGGATTGATGACGATGCTGTGGATTTCCGATTGCAGCATCGGCGTCTCGTCGCCCGGCCGCCCGGTCACGGCGCGCATCGAGGCGATCGGCGTGTCGCCGTCGAACAGGGTGAGCACGGCGGCGGCGATGTTGACCTGAACGCGGACCGGCGCGAGCGTCTGCGGCAGCCAGCGCCAGCGCTCCATGTTCGCCATGATCTGGCGGATGCGGTCGGC
>Ga0180218_1000471_pt1 | contig 37443 bp, 36 predicted proteins | sample eDN3rd37CKraftBY_FD_151334 | JGI IMG/M metagenome (GOLD analysis project Ga0180218, IMG submission 151334) | Enriched backyard soil microbial communities from Emeryville, California, USA - eDNA 3rd pass 37_C Kraft BY (version 2) (version 2) | ecosystem: Environmental > Terrestrial > Soil >... | reverse complement strand
GTCTGCAGGCTCGCCGCATCGGTGAACGCGACGTTGCTGCCGGAGACGCCGTTGCCGCCCTCGTCGGATTCGAACACCGTCGTCACACCGTTATAGGTGATCGAAATCGTGTCGCCGTCGGCGGTGTTGTTCGCGATGTCGGTTGCGTCGATGACCAGCGTTGCAACACTCGACGCCGTTGCGGAACCGAGCACGCTGGAAAGCGTGGCAGAGCTCGTCTCGGACACCGGAGCAGCCGCGGTGTCGGCTGCGATGGCGCCGCCGGTGATCGTCTGCGAGTAAGTCGCAGCCGGAGCGGTCGCTGCCTGGGCCTGCTTGGCGATCGACTTGGCGGATTCAACCAGCTTGGTCAGCGAGGTGATGCCGGTGTCGGCGGCCTTCAGGGTCTGCTGGGCCTGACCGATCGAGTCGAGCAGCGAGTTCAGGTCGCTGGCGCGATTGTTGAGAGACTGCGAGGTGAAGAAGTTGGTCGGATTGTCGAGAGCCGAGTTGACCTTCTTGCCGGTAGCAAGGCGGTTCTGCGTGATGCTCATCATTTCGGCAGTCGACTGCAGCGAGAGCAGGTTCTGACGAACTGATGCCGAGAGGGTGATGTTGGAAGCCATAGCGAGTCAACCTTTCTGGTCGTGAAGATATTGCGAGATCCATCCGGATCGCCGCCGGTGATGACATGGCTCCCTTCAAGGCCGCGTAAAAAATCATGGTTAACGAGTTGATAGCGGATGAATCGCAGCCCCTGATTTCCAAGGCGCTTATTCATGTTTTGGTAACGTGCAGCCGTCGCAAATCGTTAACGATTGCGGTGCTCACACCCGTGTCCTGGTGATGCGGCGAAGTCACCAGCGATACATCACACCTGGATATCCGCGTGCGGGCTGTCGGCGTTGTCTTGCGTAATGTCGGGCGTCGCAGCGTTGCGGCCATAGGCCTTCTCCCGCAGCATCGCTTCATCCCTGCGCGCACGCCGACGCTGTTCGCGCTGCTCGCGTTCGCGGTCGAGCACGGCGTGGCATTGCGGATCGAGAGAGGGGTCGCGCATCATCGCGTCGGGCGAATAATGCGACGCGGACGGGTTCTGTGCGGCGTTGACGCTCTGCGACGGCGATAGATCCGTCCTGACGATATTGCCGCGGCCGACCACGGGTCGCGCGAGATTGTCGCGCGGCTTCACCGTGAAGCTCGTGTCCATTGTCACCTCCCGGCGCTGCTGCGCGCAGATGGAACGGATGACGGGACGCTACGACCGGGGCTTTAACTCGCTGTTAGGAAATACGGTAAACCTGCACGTTCTCGCTTTACGATTCGATTGCCGTGGCGTGTCAGAGGACCCGGCTGAGGGTCAGCGGCTGCGCGGCATTGGGGCTCGGCGCGTTGGTGCGGCCGCTTGCGCCATAGGTTGACGGCGCGGCCTTGCGTGCGAGTTCGTCCGACACGCCTCGCATGATGCCCTCCGACACGGCATGTGCGGTGGCGAGCACCGTCAGATTGATCTGCAGCAGCGCGCGGAACTCGTCATGCTTGCGCCTGAGATCGGCAATCTCCTGTTCGTGGCCGGGCTGCGGATTGGCCAATATCGCCTTGAGCTGGCTCGCGCCGGTGTAATAGCGGTTCGCGAGATCAGTCTTTGCCGCCTGCAGGCGCGATGCTTCGGTGAGTGCGCCGGCACGCACCAGCGCAGTCTCCTGCTCGATGATATGCACGATGTCGTCCATCGTGGCGCACAGATCCGACATCGCATCTGCGACTTGCGCTACAGCGGCCATCACTTCGTCTCCACACTCGCGGTCGCGGCGCCGCTGCCTTCCTGCTGCGACATCAGCGTGCGATACACTTCCGACGCGATACCGATGCCGCCATTCTTGGCGAACGACTTTGCATATTCGTCCGTTAGGAACGAACGCCACACGCCAACCGACTTGTCGCCGCCGAACGGTCCTTCGCCATCCATCGCGGTGAACATCTGGTTGAACATTGTATTGAGATAGACGGCCTCGAAGTCTTCCGCCGTCTGTCGCGCCTTTTCGTTCATGCCTTTCGGCGATTTCGCTGACGCAAGCTGCTGCTGCGCGGCGAACGCGGCATGCGCTGACTTGATGCTCGACGCCGTCGTGAGGTTGAAGGTCGCAGCCATCACATCACCTCGATTTCGGCCTGGATGGCACCGGCAACCTTGATGGCCTGCAGGATCGCAATCAGGTCTCGCGGCGAGAGGCCGAGGGCATTCAAACCATCGACGAGCTGCTGCAGCGATACGCCGGCGCGGACGATTGCGAGCTTCCGACCGTCTTCCTGAACGCCGACCTGCGTGCGCGGCACCTCGACCGTCTCGCCAAGAGAGAATGGAGCCGGCTGGCTGACCTGCGGCGCTTCCGAAATCGTAACGGTGAGATTTCCCTGCGCGACCGCAACCGTCGACACGCGCACATCGCGTCCCATCACGATCACACCGGAGCGCTCGTCGATCACGATCTTGGCGGAGGTATCGGGCTCGATCTGCAATTGCTCGATCTCGGTCAGCAGCGCGACCATGTTGGTGTCGCTCTTGCCTGGCAGCGAAAGCAGCACGGTGGATTGATCGAGCGGCTCGGCCGTCGCCGAACCCATGAAGTCGTTGATCGCGGCGGCAATGCGCTTTGCGGTGGTGAAGTCGGCATTGCGCAGGGCAAGCCGCACCTTGCCAAGCCGGTTTAGCTGGAAATCGATCTCGCGCTCGATGATGGCGCCGTTGGAAATCCGACCGACCGTCGGAACCCCGCGCACAATTTTTGCGGCTTCGCCTTCGGCCTGGAACCCGGCGATGGCGATCGATCCCTGTCCCACGGCGTAGACGTTGCCGTCGGCGCCGAGCAGCGGCGTGACGAGGAGGGTGCCGCCTTGCAGGCTCTTCGCATCGCCCATCGCGGAGACGGTGACGTCGATTCGCGTCCCCTGCGTGCCGAACGGCGGCAGGTTCGCGGTCACCATCACGGCGGCGACGTTGCCGGTGCGCAGCTGCTGACCGCGAATATTGACCCCGAGCCGCTCCAGCATCGCTTGCAGCGACTGGCGTGTGAACGGTATGTTGTTGAGGGTGTCGCCGGTTCCATTCAGGCCGACGACGAGCCCGTAGCCGATCAGCTGATTCTGTCGCACGCCCTCGATGTTGGCGAGATCCTTGATGCGCGACGCAGCGGCTTCGGCCGCTCCGCCCGCAGAAAGGATCAGAACCAACGCCGCTGCCGCGACCCGTACAAGTTCAAACGTCCTCGACATCATGCTCCCCATGAAGGTCGGACCTCGCAACCTTCAATGCGAGCGCCGTGCCAGCGGCGTTCGTCGTTTTAAGTCATTGATATTGTGAGACTTTGATCGGCCGGCGCGCGTCTTGCGGCCGCTCGGGGGCGGCAGGCCCTGCCGCATCGCGGCAGCTTTTGCCGGGTTCTTTACCGTTGGTTAACCATACCGGCCCAAGCTCCGGATATGCGAATTTCAGCCAGTTCGACCACCACGGTGATGCGCGACACGCCGGCGGCCCGGCGTGCCGGGGGTGGCATCTTTTCGCTGTCTGACGGCACAAGCAGTGCCGCCCGGACGACCGCGGGGCATCTTCAGGCCATCTCCGGGGTCGATGTGCTGGTTGCGCTGCAAGGTGTGGAAGACAAGACCGAACGGCGGAAACGCGCGGTGCGGGGAGGGCGGGCCGCCCTTGATGCCCTGGAGGCTCTGAAAGTCGGGCTTTTGACCGGTTCGCTGGATCAGCCGGTCCTGAATCGCCTGAAAGCGGTGGCCGGCGAGCTGACGGCGCAGACCGGCGAGCCGGGCCTCGATCAAACGCTGGCGGAGATCGATCTCCGCGTCCAGGTTGAGATCGCCAAGTTATCGCGCCGCTGAGGCTTTTGGGACACGGCCAAATCGCCAAAAGCCTGAGATTCCAAGTACATATTATGACACAACGGTAATGCTGGATAATAAATCGGTGTTGTAGGCAATACCCTGCCCCGTTATAAGCTCGCCGCCGCGAGGGGGTGACTCGCGCATTGCGGAGTGATCAGGGATGTCGGTCAAATTGAAAGATTACCGGCCGTCTGAAAAAGAGCCGTTCATGAATGAGAAGCAACGCGAATACTTCCGCGCCAAGCTTCTTGCCTGGAAAGAGGATATTCTCAAAGAGGCACGTGAAACCCTGCAACATCTGCAGGACGAGAACCAGAATCATCCGGATCTTGCCGATCGTGCTTCTTCCGAGACCGACCGCGCGATTGAGCTTCGTGCCCGCGACAGACAGCGCAAGCTGATTGCCAAAATCGATGCGGCCATCGCCCGTATCGACGAAGGCACCTACGGCTATTGCGAGGAAACCGGCGAACCGATTTCCTTGCGACGGCTTGAGGCCCGTCCGATTGCAACGCTGTCGATCGAGGCGCAGGAGCGTCACGAGCGGCGTGAGCGGGTCTATCGCGACGACTGAGCTGGGTTCCAGACGGTCGGGCGCAGATAAACCGGAGTGATCCGCCATCTGCGGGTTCGCGGACGGCGCCATCGGGGTCGCGCTCTGTAGCACCCAAGCCTGCCCCGCAAGAAATCGCTGCATTGACAACAGTGGGCGCCTGCAGGCACCTCGTATCGTGAGGTCAGAACGCGTGGCGGGGCATGGCGGCGGCTGAGGCGAACACCGAACTCATCCAGGTCGTTGCTTTGCTGGGCGCCGGCGTGGTCGCCGCCCCGGTCTTTATTCGCCTCGGGCTCGGATCGGTGCTCGGCTATCTCAGTGCCGGCGTGATCATCGGCCCGTTCGGGCTGGGGCTTTTCACCAATCCGCAAGCGATCATCCACACCGCTGAACTCGGCGTGGTGATGTTCCTGTTCCTGATCGGGCTCGAAATGCAGCCCTCGCGATTGTGGGGACTGAGACGCGAAATTTTCGGGCTTGGCGCGGCGCAGGTGATGCTGTGCGGCCTGTTGCTGACCGGCGTTGGAATGTTCTTCGGCCTTCCGGCGAAGGTTTCGTTCTTCGCCGCGATGGGCTTCGTGCTGACCTCGACCGCCGTGGTGATGCAGGTGCTCAACGAGCGCGGGGATACCGGCACGCCCGAAGGCCAGCGCATGATCTCGATCCTGCTGCTCGAGGATCTCGCGATCGTGCCGCTGCTTGCGCTTGTCGCATTGCTGACGCCGGGTGGCCAGGACACCGGAGAACCGGCCTGGCTTTCGGTGCTGATCGCGGCCGCCGCCATCGCCGCCCTGCTTGCCGCCGGGCGCTGGCTGCTCAATCCGCTCTTTGGATTGCTGGCCGCGGCGCGCGCTCGCGAAGTGATGACGGCTGCTGCGCTTCTTGTCGTTCTCGGTTCGGCATTGCTCATGCAATCGGTCGGCGTGACGATGGCGATGGGCGCCTTCGTTGCCGGTGTCATGCTGTCGGAATCGACGTTCCGCCATCAGCTTGAAGCCGACATCGAACCGTTTCGCGGCATCCTGCTGGGTCTGTTCTTCCTCGGCGTTGGAATGGCGCTCGACCTCTCGGTGATCAGAACCGACTGGCAGTTCCTCATTGCCGGCGTGCTCGCCTATATGGTCGTGAAGTCGATCGGCATCTACACGGTCGCGCGTGTGTTCGGGGCGCCGAACCGCGAGGCGATCTATCGCGCCGGGCTGTTTTCGCAGGGCGGCGAATTTGCCTTCGTGCTCTACGCCGCCGCGGCGAATGCGGGGATTTTCACCGGCCGCGTCAATGCGCTGATGACCACCGTGGTCATCATCTCGATGGCGCTCACCCCGCTTGCGGTTCTCGCGCTGCAATGGCTGACGCCCAAGCGCGAGCAGTCGCTCGACGGCGTCGAAGAGCCCAATGATCTGTCGGCTACCGTCCTGATCATCGGCTTTGGCCGGTTCGGCCAGGTGGCGAGCCAATCCCTGCTGGCGCGCGGCTATGACGTGACCATCATCGACAACGATACCGAGATGATCCGCAGCGCGGCGGATTTCGGTTTCAAGATCTACTATGGCGATGGTTCGCGGCTCGATCTGCTGGAGGCGTCGGGCGCGCGCAAGGCGCAGCTGATCGCAGTCTGCGTCGACAACCGCTACACCGCCACACGCATTGCCGAGATCGTCATGGAGGATTTCCCGCAAGCCAAACTCATGGTCCGGTCCTTCGACCGCGAACACGCGCTCGAACTCGTGCACAAGGGCGTCGAGACGCAGATCCGTGAAACCTTCGAATCGGCGCTGAAATTCGGCGAGACGGCCCTGCGTGAGCTTGGCGTGCCGGATGCCGAAGCGGCCGAGATCGCCGATGAATTGCGCCGGCGGGATGCAGAGCGCTTTGCGCTTGAAGTGGCAGGCGGTATCGGCGCAGGTGCCGACCTCATGCACGGCAATGTGCCGAAACCGACACCGTTCACGAAGCCGAAGCGCGCCGGGCAGGTGCTGGGCGAACAGCCGCCGGCGGACGAAGTCTGACTGCGTTATCCCCGGCGCAGCAGGAACCACGCCAGCGCTGCGGGAATGCCGAAGATCGGAATGAAGGCGCCGATCTCGTTGAGAACGGGAATGCCGACACGGACATGGCCGTACAGTCCGTTCAGGATCGATACGACGAGCCAGATCCAGACAAAGTACCACGCGCCGTTAAAGTCGGCGCCAAGGAAGCGTGGTCCGTAATGCATGACGGTGAGTGCGGCGACTCCGATCACAACGAACATCAGAATGTGCATGGAAGGTCCCCCGATATCCGCAGAACTATAGCAGGCGCATCGGCCGAAACGAGCGCGGCCTCCGGCAGGGGAGCTTGCCGGAGGCCGCGTCATGTCGCCCTTCCGGCATTCGGCCGGAGGGGCGTGGGAGATTGGGTCCGCGCTTCCGCGGACAATCGGTGAAGCTAGAACGGGAGCAGGATGTCCATCACCTGCTGTCCGTAGCGCGGCTGCTGCATGTCGGTGAGCTGGCCGCGGCCGCCATAGGCGATGCGGGCCTGCGCGATCTTCGTTGAATCGATGGTGTTGTCGCTTTCGATGTCTTCCGGCCGCACGACGCCGGCGACCACCAGTTCGCGGACCTCGAAATTGACGCGCACTTCCTGGCGTCCTTCGAGAACGAGATTACCGTTCGGCAGAACCTGCGTGACGACGCCGGCGATGTTGGTGAACACCTCATCCTTGCGATCGGTCGTCCCCTTGCCTTCGGTTGACGTGGTCGAGTCGGTGCTGAGCAGCGTGCTCGGCACCTGCGCCTTGATCAGCCCGGGAAGCGCGGTCTTGCCGAGGAAATCGTCCACGGCGGCCTTGTCGTTCGCCTTACGCCGCCGCTGCGTTTCGTTCTCGACCGAGGCCTTGTCGTCGATCTTGACCTTGACGGTCAGGATGTCGCCGACCTGATGCGCGCGCTGATCCTTGAAGAAGGCGCGCGAACCATTCCGCCAGAGCGAGTTCGGATTGTAGGACGCAGGCTGCGGCATCGGCATCGGCATCTGGACCGGCTTGTAGCCCGGCGCCGTTGTCGGATTTTCGATCGGCGAGAGCGGAGGCTGTTCGCCGATGGTGCGCAGGCGGTCGATCGAGGAGCAGCCGCCAAGCAGCGCCGCGAGAACGACGATGCGCAGGATTCGCGACGGGGCATGTACGACAGGCATGACTTACTGTGCCTTGGTAAGGGCTGCGGAGGAGATGACGCGGGGCGTGAGCGAGGTCACCGTGATCTGGTTCGGACCGGTGACCACGCCCTGAACGGTGCGCTTCGACTGAACATTGAGGACGTTGACCGTGTCGCCCATCGAGCCGGATTCCTCGGCCTTGCCGCGCGCGGTCAGGACGATGCCCGGCACCTCGTAGACGATCATCACGGACTCGCTGCGCTTGACCAGCACCGGCCGTGCAAGATCGGTGGTGCGGATCGCCTGTCCGGCGCGCAGCGGTTGCTGCGCAGCCATGCCGACAGCGGCCGACAGATCGCGGACGGTGTCGTTCTGCAGTTCGGTCTTCGGGCGCTTCTCGAGCTTGACGTCGGAAGCGCGCAGCACGTCGCCGCGCGCGATCGGGCGGGCGAGCACCACGGCGTCATAGGCTTCGTTTGCGCTGCCGGTCAGGCGCACATGCGCTTCGCCGGACTGGAACGTCAGGTCGAAGCGGCCGCCGCGCGGATCGAACTGCATGCGCGAAGGCATCAGCGGGCCGGTTTCGTTCGGATCGAGATGGAGCGTCGGCGCGGGCATGTCCAGCATCACGGCGATGTTGGCTGCGTCGCCGATGCGCAGGCGTTCAGCGACAATCTCCGCGATGCGGCGCTTGATCTCGTTCGCGCCGATCATCCGGCTTGCGCGGGTGACGGACACCTGGGACAGGCCGTTTGGGTCGATGTCGATATTGTGCGGACGCAAGGCCTCGATGACCGCGGCGACGCGCACGCTGCCGGTCTCGCCGAGATCGGGCGCACGAAACACCGCGATATCGGCTTTCTCCGTTTCGACATCGGCGACGAGGTCGCCGATGCGGACGAGGTCGCCGGAGACGAGCACGGTCGGCCGCAGCGATGGCGTCTGGGCGTTGGCGGAGCTGGCGAGGGCGATGAGAGCCAGGGCTGCAAGTCGCGTCATCATCGGTCTTGCTCCTTATCGCATCATGCCGGTCGTGGACTGCAGCATCTGGTCTGCGGCCGACACGACCTTCGCGTTCATTTCGTAAGCGCGTTGTGCGGCGATCAGATCGGAGATTTCGCTGACCGCTTCGACATTGGCCTGTTCGAGCGAGTTCTGCAGCAGGCTGCCGTAGCCAAGCGTGCTCGGAGTGCCGAGCTGCGGCGTGCCCGACGACGGGGTTTCGAGGAACAGGTTGTCGCCGATGCCTTGTAGGCCGGACTTGTTGATGAACACCGCGAGCTGGATCTGTCCGATCTGGGTCGGCGTCGTCGTGCCTGCGGGCGTCACGAACACCTGGCCCTGCACGTTGACGGACAGGCCGGTCGAGTTGGCAGGGACCGTGATGGTCGGCTGCACCAGATTGCCTTGCGCGGTGACCAGCCGGCCGGTCGCATCGATGGCGAACGAACCGTCGCGCGTATAGGCGGTGCGGCCGTCGGGCAGGGTGATCGGGAACAGTCCTTCGCCCCGGATCGCGACGTCGGTTTCCTTGCCGGTCGTGGTGATCGGCCCCTGCGTCATAAGGCGCGGCGTGCCGACGGTCTTTACGCCGGAGCCGAGCTCGATGCCGGCGGGCAGGATATTGCCTTGCTCGGATGTCTGCGTTCCGACGCGCTTGACGTGCTCGTAGAGCAGGTCCTGGAATTCCGCGCGCTGCCGCTTGTAGCCGGTCGTGCGCATGTTCGCGATGTTGTTGGAAATGACCTGAACGTTGAGTTCCTGGGCCATCATTCCGGTCGCGGCTGTATGCAGGGCTCGCATGCGCGTTCCTCGTGATTACGCTGGTACTTCGGCAAGACGCTCGATCGCCGAGCGCCGTGTGTCGCCGTGCTGCTGAAGCAGCCCTGCGATCTGCGTGTAGTGGCGGCTGACCTCGATCATCCGCGTCATTTCGACGACAGCCTTTACGTTGGACTGCTCGAGAGCGCCCTGCATGACGTGCGGATATTGTGTCGCCGTCGGCTGCATGTCGTCGGCCGCCTTGAAGGTTGAGCCACCGTCCTTCTGGAGGCGTTGCGGGTTCTCAAAGGTAACGACCCGCAGCTTGCCGCGGACGCCGTCCGGCACGGAGATCGTTCCGTCGCGGCTGATCGTGATGTCCTTGTCGGTGGTCTGAAACTGGATGGGGCCGCTGTTTCCGAGGACCGCATGTCCCTCGCTGTTGACCAGCTGGCCCTGCGCGTTGATCTGGAATGAGCCGTTGCGGGTGTAGCGCTCGCCGCCCGGCGTCTGCACCACGAGGAAAGACTTTTCATCGACGGCCACATCGAGCGGGTTGCCGGTCTCACGGATCGCTCCCTGACCGAAATCGTGCCAGGTCGAGCGATCGTGGACGAACGACATCTTGCGGTCGCGCCGCCGGAAGTCGTCGTGACTGGCGCCTGGCATCATGAATTCTTCAAACACCGCTGTGCCGGCCTTGAAGCCGGTGGTGTTGATGTTCGCGATGTTGTTCGACACCACGTCGAGTTCGCGCCGCAGCGACATTTGCCGCGACAACCCGATCAGAAGGGCATTCTCCATCCCGATCTCCCCCAGTGATCGCGGGTTGCACCCTCCCAAGGTGTTAACCGCGACAGCCTGTCCCGGCTCTCCCAAGCCTCGACGCCAACCTGCTTTGCAGCAGTCGTGCCAACGGGGAAAATCCAGTGATTTTAGTATCTTAGCTAAAATCGGCGGCTGTTCGACCCTGCCGCCACGGCAATTCCGGCCCGCCCAACCCGGCAAAAACTTCCTGCTTTCGAGGCGTTGGAAAGTTTTCGTTAACCATCATGGCCATACTTTGCACCGACAGGTTGCGAAGGCTTCGTTGAAAGCCCGCGCCACACCGGGGGCTCACGATGGCTGACAGGAAAAAGCGCGCCGAAGCCGATAGCGATCAGGACGGGGAGGGCGCCGCCAAGGCGCCACCGGCCAAGTCGAAGCGCAAGCTGATCATCATGATCGCTGCCGCGCTTCTGGTTCTCGGCGGCGGCGGGGGCGCGGCCTTCTTCGCTTTCAAGCCGAAGCCCAAGCCGGCGGTGGCGACGTCGCAACCAAAGCCGCCGGCTTTCCTCGATCTGCCCGATACGCTGGTCAATCTCTCCAATACCGGAGGCGACCGCCCGCAATATCTCAAGGTCAAGATCGTTCTCGAACTGCCGGACGCCACCATGGTTCAGCAGGTCCAGCCGGTCATGCCGCGGGTGATGGATTCGTTTCAGACCTATCTGCGCGAACTGCGTCCCACCGACCTGGACGGCTCCGCGGGTCTTTACCGGTTGAAGGAAGAACTGACCCGCCGGGTCAATTATGCGATCGCGCCGAACCGCGTGAACGCCGTTCTGTTCAAGGAAATCGTGGTCCAGTGACACCGGTCGATCAGGACGCACTCGCCGCGGATTGGGGACGCAGCATCGAAGGCGGCGATGCGTCCGACGTGACGGCTGCGCCGTCGTCCAGAGCATCGGCCGAAGGCGGCCCGGCCATCAGCGACCAATGGGCCGCGATGGTGGACGAGAGCAAGCTCAATCAGAAGGGCGCGTCGGAACGCGTTCTCAATCAGGAAGAAATCGACAGCCTGCTTGGCTTCAGCCTCGCCGACGTCAACTTCAACGACAATTCCGGCATTCGCGCCATCATCGATTCGGCGATGGTGTCGTACGAGCGTCTGCCGATGCTCGAAATCGTCTTCGACCGGCTGGTCCGGCTACTGACGACGAGCCTGCGCAATTTCACCTCCGACAACGTCGAAGTTTCGCTCGATCGTATCACCTCGGTGCGCTTCGGCGATTACATCAATTCGATCCCGCTGCCGACGATCCTTGCGGTCTTCAAGGCGGAGCAATGGGACAATTTCGGGCTGATCACGGTCAACTCGAGCCTGATCTACTCGATGATCGATGTGCTGCTGGGCGGGCGCCGCGGATCGAGCTCGCTGCGGGTCGAAGGCCGGCCTTACACGACGATCGAAACCAGCCTCGTCAAGCGCATGGTCGAGGTCATCCTCGCCGATGCAGAACTCGCCTTCAAGCCGCTCTCTCCGGTCGAATTCAACATCGACCGCATCGAGAGCAATCCTCGTTTCGCTGCGATCACGCGTCCGGCCAATGCCGCGATCCTGGTGCGTTTCCGCATCGACATGGAAGACCGCGGCGGAACCGCCGAATTGTTGCTGCCTTATGCCACCATCGAACCGATCCGTGGCGTTCTGCTGCAGATGTTCATGGGCGAAAAATTCGGCCGCGATCACATCTGGGAAGAGCATCTGGCGACCGAGATCGGGCAGGCGGAAATCAGCGTCGACGCGGTGCTGTACGAGGCGCGGCTGCCGCTGCGTCAGATGATGAATCTGCAGGTCGGCGACACGCTGCCTCTTGAAATCCGTCCCGATGCGCTGGTGACGTTGCGTTGCGGCGACGTTTCGCTGACGGAAGGCCGCATGGGCCGGGTGGGGGATCGCGTGTCGGTGCGGGTCGCGAAACCGCTGCGCAAACCCAAAATGACTTATGCGATGTTCGAGAACGCGGACGACTCGAAGAAGCACGTGGAGGCTCCATGAGCTACGGTTTCGGACTGACAATTGAATCGCTCGTTGCGATCCTGCTGCTTCTGACGATTCTCTATTGCGCGCGCCTCAACAAGCAGATCGAGCGGCTGAAGGCCGATGAGAAGCTGATGAAGGCGAGCGTGGTCGAACTGGTGGCGGCGACGGAACGCGCCGAGCGCGCGATTGCGGGGCTCAAGGTGACGGCCAGGGAGACCGAGGACACGCTCGGCGGGCGATTGCGCGAGGCGGAAGCTTATTGCAAGGCGATCGCGACGAGCGTGCAGGCCGGCGAGGAAGTGCTCGGCCGCCTGCGCAAGATCGCATACGCCAATACGCTGCTCGGAGCCGAGGCAACGCCGGAGCCGGATATGGCGCCGGCGCCTCCCGCCAATGACGCCAAGGCTGTGGCCGCGGCGGCTCAGGCCTTTGCTGAGCGCGCACGCGCGCGTGCACATGGGCGCGCTGCATGACGCTGCTGTTTCATCGTCTGCGTCTCGTTCCCATCGTGCTGATTGCGGCGGCAGGACTGTTCCTGCTCAAGGTGTCCGGCATCGTGCTGGACGGTGGCTACACGCTCGGCGCCGGTTATCACGCGAAGCATGACCGCGCTGCGCATGAGCCGGCGAACGTCGTCGTCCGGTCGACCCCGGCAAGCCAGGTACCCGAGCCGGCCCGCCCGAAATCCTGGGCGCAGGAAATGTTCGGGTATCCGGACGTGACGGGTTCGGTGGGTGCGAGCAAGCCCGCACCCTCCAAGGACGCCGCCGCTGCCGAAAAGCCGGCGTCGGACCAGCCCGTCGATCCCAAATACGCGAGGACCCCGCCAAAGGCGCCGACACCCGGCACCCTCGTGCAACTCGATCAACCGCAGATGTCGCCGTCGGAACGCGCCTTGCTGGAGCGGCTCTCTGAACGGCGCATGGAGCTCGAGAAGCGCCACAGCGAACTCGACATGCGCGAGACGCTGCTCAAGGCGGCCGAGAAGAGGCTCGATGAGCGGCTCAAGGAGCTCAAGCAGGCCGAGGAACGGATCGTTTCAGCGACGCAGCACAAGGAAGAAGTCGAAATCCAGCGACTGAAGAACCTCGTGACGATGTACGAGGGTATGAAGGCCAAGGATGCCGCGAAGATCTTCGAGAAGCTCGACGTGAAGCTTGCGACCGACGTGGCGCGCCTCATTCAGCCGCGTCGGATGGCCGACATTCTCTCGCAGATGACGCCGGAGGCGGCGCAACGTCTGACGGTCTCGCTGGCAGCGCATGCGCAGGCCGACCCCAAAGCAAAATCGCTGGACCTGCCGAAGATCGAAGGCCGGCCGAGCGGGTCCTGACGCCTGCCGATCGACGAGGATCGCCGTCGCGCAGGAGCGGGCGATTGGTCGCGCAGAAGCTCACTTCAGTCCTTCCCGGAAGGTGGTAGGATTTCCGGTGGCAACCGCCCGGCAAGAGGCGGCTCTGACCGGAGGGGCTTGATGGGAAAGGTGATGATGTGTGTGGCGCTGGTTTTCGGGCTGGCGCTCGGCGGCTGTCAGACCGACGGTGCGCCGACAACCACCGCGCAGGCGCAGGCCCCGGTTGCCGAACCACCTCCGCCGCGCCGCAACCTGAAACCTGTCGAGGCGATGGGTGAAGCCCGCGATCGCGTGACGTCTGCACTGAAGGACCCCGAGAGCGCCCGCTTCACCGAAGTGACCTACAAGCCCGCTCAGCCGAATGCACGCGGCGAGCCCACTGACGTCGTGTGCGGCATGGTCAATGCCAAGAATTCCTTTGGTGGATACACGGGGGCGAAGCCTTTCGTGTATTTCGTCGATCGCAAGCAAGTCACGATGTCCGACGGCGCTGGAGTGGACCGTGAGCTTGGTCTGACGATCTACAAGAATTTCTGCGCTGGCGGTTTTGGTGGCCGCTAGAGCGGACGGATCGCGATCGGCAACATCATGGATTTCTCAGCACTCCGAAATCACGGCCGCCATCGTTAACGCGGGTTTAATGCGGGCGCGGGTAGGGTTGACCGTTGTATTGGCCGACCAGTGGCGCACGCGTAATGACGGCTTTCGATGTGATCTGCCGATTGAAGCGGATTGGGCAAGCGCGCCTGATCCGTTCGGCGCTTTGCGTTGCGATGCTCGGTGTCTGCGTTCCCGCTGCCGCGCGCGATCATGCCGTCTCCGGCAACGTGCATGTCGAGATGTCGCAGGGCTTCGCGCGTATCCTCCTGCACCTGTCGGAGCCGGTCGAATCCGAAGTGAATACCGCGGGCGGAATCGTGGTCATCCACTTCCAGCGTCCGGTGAACATTCCAATCGACAAGCTGGCCCATGCGGCGCCAAACTATATCGGCGCGGCGCGCCGCGATCCGGATGGCAGGGGCCTGCGCATTGCGCTGAACCGTCGCGTGCATGTCAATGCGATGCCAGCCGGCGAACGGATTTACATCGATCTTCTGCCGGACACCTGGAAGGGACTTGCGCCTGGTCTGCCGACGCAGGTCATCGAGGAACTGTCGCGCCGGGCGCGTGAAGCCGAGCGCGCGGTGCGCGCGCATCGTGAGATTGCGCACAAGGATGAGAGACCGGTACGGGTGCGCGTCGCCACCCAGCCGACCTTCACGCGCTACGTTTTCGAACTTCCGGACGTGATTTCGGTCGACACGGATCGCGGCGCCGACGACGTGACGCTGACATTCGGCGCGCGGCTGAAGTTCGATTTCGGCGACATGAAATCCGCGCTGCCGAAAGCGGTCAGGGCGGTCGAGAGCTTCGATCGCGGCGACTCCGTTGCCGTGCGCTTTGCGCTGAATGGCAAGGCGGACATCCGCACGTTTCGTGAGGACACGAACTATGTGGTCGATGTCGGCAGTTCGGATGCGAAGGAGGCGCTTGCTCCTGCCCGTTCGGACGATCTCTCGCGATTGATGCGCGAGGTTGCGCCAGCGTCGGTTCCGCTCGCCGGGTCGGAGGCGCCCCGGACCATTCCCGCAGCGCCGGCTGCCGATGCAGGCCAGGCGCGCCAGCAGGCTTCGGCTGCGCCCGCAATTGCTGCTCCTTCGCAAGCAACCGAGCCGGCGCCCGCTTCCGCATCGCCGGCACAGGGCGGAGCGATTGCTGCTGCAGCGGCGGCAACTCCTCCGGCAGAAGTTCGCAAGCCTCAGACGGCGCAGCTCGCGGTCGACAGGAAGCTGATGGCGAAAGTTGCGCCTGCGCTTGGTGCGACGCCACGTGAGCCGGGTGGCGTTGTGACGGCCGACATCCGGCGTCAGGCGGACAATATCCGCATGACATTCCCGTTCCCGACACCGACCCCGGCAGCAATCTTCCGCCGCGCCGGCACCTTGTGGATGGTGTTCGATACGCGCGGCACTGTGGCGCTACCGGACTTTGGCGCGGAGCCGAACAGCATGATTCGCCATGCCCAGGGCTCCGCGCTGCCCGATGGCTATGTCGTCCGCCTGATGCTTGACCGGCCGCGGCTGGTCGGCGCCACCGCCGAGAACGGTACCTGGACCGTGACGATCGGCGACAGGATCACCGATCCGAGCGCGCCGCTTTCGATCGATCGCAGCCTTGCAAATGCGGCTCGGCCCAGCATCGCAATCCCGCTGGAGCAGGCGCGTGAATTGCATCGCATCGCGGACCCGGACATGGGCGACACGCTGCTCGTCGTCACCGCGCCGGGGCCCGCGCGCGGCTTCATCAAGCCGCAGGAGTTCGTGGAATTCCGTGCGCTCGCCTCGACGCATGGCGTTGCGGTCCAGCCGCTCGCGGATGATGTGCAGGTCGAACTTGCGCCCAACAACGTCGTGGTGGCGCGGCCGGGCGGTCTCACGCTGTCGGGACCCGGCGCTGCGGCGCGTTCGGCCTCCGGCTACCGGTCGGCCATTTTCGACCCGCAGCATTGGGGCTTCGATCGTCAGGCCGATGTCACCGAGCGGCAGTACAATCTCATCGCAGCCGCGGCCAATGTCGGGGAAACCAAGCGCAGCGCCCCGCGGCTTGAGCTCGCGCGGTTCTATCTTTCCCGCGACATGTATCCGGAGGCCAAAGGCGTGCTCGATGTCGCGCTGTCCGAGGAGCGTCCGTCGACCGATGATCCGGATGGCCTCGTGCTGCGTGCGATCACGCTGCTGATGCTGAATCGGCCTGAAGAGGCCCTGAAGGAATTGAACCACCCGGTGCTCGGCGAGCAACTCGATGCTCCGCTCTGGCGCGCCTTTGCCAATGCGCGCATGGGTCGGTGGGATGAAGCGCGCCGCGGCTTCAAGGGCGCGGAGGCGGCAATCGCAAACCTGCCGCTGGAATTGCAGCGCGTCGCCCTGAAGGAAGCCGTGCGGGCCGCCATCGAGGTGCGTGATTACGAGACCGCGCAACACCTTTTCAGTGAATTCCAGGCGATCGGGACGGTGGCCGACATGCAGCCGGCGCTGTCTATCCTGCAGGGGCGGCTCGCTGAGGGACTGGGGAAGAATGCCGAGGCGCTGCGCAATTACCGTCAGGCGGCTGAATCCGATGACCGTCCATCGGCCGCACAGGGGCAGCTGCGCAATCTCTCGCTGCGTTACGATCTCGGCGAACTCAAGCGCGCCGACCTGATCACAGAACTCGAGAAGCTGACGGCAGTCTGGCGCGGCGACGAAACCGAGATCGAGGCGCTGCAAAAGCTCGCGCAGCTTTACACCGAAGAGCATCGTTATCGCGACGCATTCTATGTGATGCGGTCGGCCCTCAAGGCGCATCCCGACGCGCAGATCAGCCGCCGCATCTACGACGAGGCCGCGGTCACCTTCGACTCGCTGTTCCTTGCGGGGAAGGGCGACGCCTTGCCCGCGATCGAAGCGCTGAGCCTGTTTTACGATTTCCGTGAGCTGACCCCGATCGGACGGCGCGGCGACGAGATGATCCGCAGGCTCGCGGACCGGCTGGTCTCGGTCGATCTCCTGCCGCAGGCAGCCGAGCTGCTGCAACATCAGGTCGACAACCGGCTGCAGGGTGCGGCGCGTGCGCATGTCGCGACGCGGCTCGCGGTGGTCTATCTGATGGACAACAAGCCCGACCGTGCTCAGGCGGTGCTGCGTGCGACCCGCTCGGGTGACCTGAGCACCGATCTTCGCAACCTGCGCCTCCTGCTTGAGGCGCGCGCGCTGTCCCAGATCGGACGCCACGACGTTGCGCTCGAAGTCGTTGACGGGATCGAAGGCCGTGAAGCCACGCGCCTTCGCGCCGACATCCTCTGGGCGGCGAAGAGATATACGGAAGCGGCCGAGCAGATCGAACGCATGCATGCCGACCGCTGGCGCGAATTCGCGCCGTTGAGTGATGCCGAGCGCGCGGACATCTTGCGCGCGGCGATCGGCTATTCGCTGAGCGAGGACGCGCTCGCGATCGGACGCCTGAAACAGCGCTACGAGCCCAAGATGATCGAGGGCCCGGACAAGCGCGCCTTCGAGATCGCGACCGCGCCTCAGGCGGCAAGGGGCGAGGAGTTCCGGGATGTCGCGAGGATGGTCACAGCGTTCAGTTCGCTGGATGATTTCCTGCGTGATATGCGTGAACGCTATCCGGAGATCGGAACCCTGTCCGGCGAAACACAGCCAGCCGTTCAGAAGCAGTCGCGACTATCGGATCCGACGCCGACTGCATCGGTCAAGCGCCGGCGCCAGTAATCGCAAACGTCGCTGCGTTGCATGTTGCGCGAAGGGGACTGCGCGTTGCAGTTCGACCGCCACCAATCAAGTTCTGGCGCTTCTTGCGCGCGCCATCTCGGATTTGACGTGTCAAACGCATTCTTGACCGGCCCGCAAAACCTCTCTAGCCACTTTCATTGTAGCGACACTGTTTTCGCATATGCGAAATAAATGCGAGTGAAAGAGGCGGTATGACCCTGAAGCGCGTCGCGATTACGCTCTGCTCGACCACCCTCATCGCACTCGGCTCGTTCGCGACACACGCGCAGGACTATCCGGCAAAGCCGATCACCATCATCGTGCCCTGGCCGCCCGCAGGTTCGGTCGATATCAGTGCACGCGCGCTCGGCAAGGAGATTACCGCTGCGCTGGGGCAGGGTGTTGTGATTGACAATCGCAGCGGCGCTGCAGGTTCGATCGGTTCCGCGCTCGGTGCGCGTGCGCCTCACGATGGTTACACGCTGACATTCGGCAATGCGACGACGCATGCGACCAATGCGGTGACGATGCCGGGGTTAAGCTACAATCCCTTCACGGACTTTACGCCGATCACCCTCGTGCACAAGAGCACCATGGTGGTCGCGGTATCAAAGTCTTCGCCGGTATCGACCCTCAAGGAGCTGATCGAGTACGCGAAGGCGAGACCTGGGCTGACCTATGGCACGCCGGGACTTGGGACACCCCAGCATCTCATCGGGCAGCTTTTGAACCAGAAGGCCGGCCTGCAATTGAGTCACGTCCCTTATCGCGGCGGCGGTCCGGTCGTGAATGATCTGATGGGCGGTCACATCACGATCGCGGTCGGTGTTCTGTCGCAATATCTCACGTTGCAGGAGCGCGGGGATCTGAAGATCATCGCGATTGCCGACGAGGCCCGCAATCCCGCGATCCCGAATGTGCCGACCATTTCCGAAACGCTTGAGGGAGTTGTGGTCAGCGGCTGGGGCGCGCTGTATGCGCCGAAGGGTACCAGCCCTGAAATCGTGAAGCGGATCGGCGATGTCGCGCGCAAGGCGCTCGCGTCGCCCGATTTCCGAAAGGTGCTGGAAGCTGCCGGTTTGACGCCTGCGGCATCCTCGCCCGAAGAGCTCTTAAAGATCATGGAGAGCGACATTGCGCTCTGGAAGGCGCTGCCGGACAAGGGCATCAAGCTGTCCGAATAGCGTTGCCCCCGCGTAGCCGTGATTGAGTGTTCGATCCCATGACAGATGTGAAGACGCCGGTTCTGATTGTTGGGGCAGGGCCGGTCGGGCTGATCGGTGCGCTCGATCTGGCGTGGCGCGGCATTGACGTGGTGATCGTCGAGCAGCGCTACGCAGGCGAACCGCCACCTGTGAAATGCAACCACGTCTCGTCACGGTCGATGGAAATCCTGCGCCGGCTTGGGCTTGCCGAAGCGATTCGCGCTGCGGGACTTCCGCATGACTACCCGAACGATGTCGCATTCTGCACAACCGTGACCGGCACGGAATTCAGCCGCATCCGGATTCCATCGGTGAACGGCCGCAGCGAACCGCCATCGGTCGAGCATCCGGACTCGACCTGGCCGACGCCGGAGCCGCCGCATCGCATAAATCAGCTCTATCTGGAACCGATCCTGTTCGAGCATGCCGCGAAGGAACCGCGGATCAGAATCCTGAACCGCTGTATTCTCGAAGAGATCGATCAGACGGACGAGGCCGTCACCGCGCGTGTGCGCAATCTCGAAACCGGCGCGACATTAGTTATCAACGCGTCCTATGCGATCGGTTGCGATGGTGCCCGGTCGACTGTGCGGCGGAGCATCGGCGCAAAGTTCGTCGGTGAGGCCGAGATTGCGCGGAACCTCTCCTCGTTCATTCGCGCACCGGCGCTGCTTGAAATGATCCGCTCCAAACGCAAGCCGTCATGGATGAGCCAGGCGATCAATCCGCGGCGCGCCGGAAATGCCATCGCCATCGACGGCAACGAACTCTGGCTCATTCATTGCCGGGTCAAGCCGCATGAAACCGACTTCGCGTTGATCGATCGTGATCGGGCGATCCGGGATGTGCTCGGCGTCGATAACAATTTTGCCTACGAACTGCTCGGCAAGGAGGACTGGATCGCGCGCAGACTGGTCGCGGACCGCATGCGCAAGGACCGGATCTTCCTATGCGGAGACTCGGCTCATATCTGGATCCCGGTCGCGGGCTACGGAATGAATTGCGGCATCGCAGATGTCGTCGGCCTCACCTGGATGCTTGCGGCGGTGATCAACGGCTGGGCGCCGCCTTCGATCCTCGATGCGTTCGAGCGCGAGCGTCATCCGATCACGGAACAGGTATCCCGCTTCGTAGCCGAACTGGGGGTGCAACTGGTGCGCCGTCGCAACGAACCGCCCGCCGGGATCGAGGCGGAGGGAGCCGAAGGCGACGCCGTGCGCGCGCGCTTCGGACAGGAAATGTACGACATGAATGTCGGACAATATTGCTGCGGCGGATTGAACTTCGGGTACTTCTACGAGGACTCGCCGCTGATCTTTTATGATGGCGAGCAGCATCCGGCCTACAGCATGGCGTCATTCACGCCGTCGACCGTACCCGGCTGCCGTCTGCCGCATGCCTGGTTGCGCGACGGACGTTCGATCTACGACGCGCTCGGACCGGAATACACGTTGCTGCGCTTCGATCCATCGATCGATGCGTCGGGGCTGATCGACGCAGCGGTGTCGCATGGCTTTCCGATGGCGCTCCTCGACGTCGACATACCGCCGGCCGGCGGTGTCTACGGCTATCCGCTGCTGATCGTGCGCCCGGACCGGCATGTCGCCTGGCGCGGCCATGCGATCAACATCGATCCGGACCGGATGATCGGAAGGCTTCGCGGTGAAGACCGCGCGGGAGTGGCGGGGGCGCAGGCTGCCTGACGTTTTCAAACGTCGCGTCGCGCTGACCGCTACGTCCCGTAACTTTGTATCAGGCTGCCGGCGACCAGCGTCCATCCGTCCACAAGCACGAAGAAGATCAGCTTGAAGGGCAGCGACACCACGACCGGTGGCAGCATCATCATGCCCATCGACATCAGTACGGATGCGACCACGAGGTCGATGATCAGAAAGGGCAGGAACAGAAGGAAGCCGATCTCGAACGCCCGTCTCAGCTCCGAAATCATGAAGGCCGGAACGAGGATGCGCAGCGAGACCTCTTCCGGAGTTGCGGGCTTGGCTTCGCGCGACATGTCGAGGAACAGTGCGAGGTCCTTCTCTCGCACGTTCTTCAGCATGAAGGTCCTGAACGGTCCAGCCGCGCGCTCGAACGCCTGCTCGGTCGTGATCTCGTTATTGAGCAACGGACGAACGCCGGTGTCATAGGCATTCTGGAATGCCGGCCCCATCACGAAAGCCGTGAGGAACAGGGCGAGCGCCACGATGACGGCATTCGGCGGAGCGGTGCCGGTTCCGAGCGCGGTCCGCAGCAGCGAGAGCACGACCACGATCCGCGTGAACGAGGTCATCATCACGAGGATCGACGGCGCGAGCGACAGCACCGTAATCAGCGCGATGAGCTGGATCACGCGTTCGGTCAGGCCCGCGCCTTGTCCGAAGTTGATGCTGATGTCCTGCGCGACGGCAGGGCCTGAGAGGCTGGAACTTACTGCGAGGACCGCGGCTCCCGTCAACAGACGGACACAAGCCGCGTTTGGTCTCGTCAGGAAGGCTTCCCTGATGGCCGGCCGAGCAGGTTCGCCATTTCCTGCTCGATGCTGCCGAACGGATCGCCCGATGACTTGGCGGGTTTGTCGTCAGGCTTCTTCTCGGGCTCGATCGAGACCACAGGAGCGGTCGCGGGAGCGGGAACGACGCTCGGCTCCTGAGCGACAGGAGGCGCGGGCGGCACGACGGGCGGAGCCACGGGCGGTGCGACCTGAGGCGCGACGTGCGGGCCTTCGGCTGCGGGCTTCGGTCGCGCAACGACCGGTGCGGGCGACGTGGCGGCTGCGGGTGCCGGCCGGCGGAGAGCAGCTTCGAGCCGCGATGCCATGTCGGCGAGGTTCTGATCGGCGGCAGTGGTGGCCGGTGTCGGGACCGGTGCGGGTTTCGGCTTTACGGCTTCGATCGTAGGCGCGACGGGCCGCGGTGTCGCGACCGTGGGTTCGGCCGGGGTGACCGACAATTCGGCGGCGAGGCCAGCAAGGGCGTCGGCCGAGCGCGAGCGTTTGGGTGCGACAGGCGCAGCCGGAGTGGCGGGAGCCGCGGGTTCCGCCGGGAGCGCCCAGTGAGTTGTGTCTCCTGCAGCGCGGGCTGCGCTTGCCGGGCGCGGCGTCGCCTCCGGCTGGAGCGGCCATGCGGTTTCTTCGGCCGCAACCGCGCGGGTCAGGTTGTCGGCGGCCGGGGATGTCCGTGAACCTGCGGCATCACGGGGGCTCTGACCCCGGACGATGTTGGCTTCGACGACGATGTCGGTCGGACCCCCGATCATGATCAGGTGCTCGATATTGTCGCGGCGGATCAGCACCAGCTTCCGGCGGCCATCGACGGCGCCGGCCTCGATCACGGCAAGGCGCGGCGCGCGTCCCCGCGTGCTGGTGCCGCCAAGCGCGCCCGATCCGAAACGACGGACCAGCCATGCGGTGACGCCGATCAGCGCGAATACCACCACGAAGGCGATAAAGAAGCGGACGGGAAGCGATGTTCCTTCGCCGAACAGGCTATCCATCGGACCTACCGGCCTCTCGGTTGTGCGGGCGGAGCGTGACGCTCCGTCGCGAGGATTGATCAATGTCTCGGCGACGATTGCCGCCTCAGGTCTTAACGAGTCTTAACGCACCTTAACGGGTCTTTATAGCGATTCTGGCGCGATTTCGGAGTGGGGACTTCGCCGTTTGGTAAATCGGGCATCCTTGGCCAAAGCATGACCGCCGGATTTTAACCCGGCGTTAACCATACACCCGGCAAAGTTTGCCGGTCCATTCATGCTCGAAGAAGTGCAGATGCCCATCTCCGGATTGCCGATCCTCGACATGCTCCGCACGAAGATGCAGTGGCACCAGGAACGCCAGCGTGTTCTTGCCGAGAATATCGCGAACGCGGACACGCCAAATTTCCGGCCGAGCGATCTCAGCCAGCCAAGTTTTGACCGGACCGCGCCCGTCGCCCAGCAGGTTGCGCTGCAACGGACGAATTCGGCGCACGTGGGAGGCGCGATGAGCGCCAGCACGGGCATGTTTCAAAGCAAGCATGGCGGGTCCGAGAAACGTCCCAGCGGTAACGCCGTAAGCCTCGAAGAAGAGATGCTGAAGGTGGCCCAGAACCAGATGGACCATCAGGCGGCGGCGACCCTCTACTCGAAGAGCCTCGGCCTGGTGAAGACCGCAGTCGGCAAGCGGTAGGGGAGGTCATTTTGGATTTCATCAAGTCGATCGCGATCGCCGCCTCCGGTTTGCGCGCCCAGGCCGGGCGCATGCGGGTCATCGCCGAGAACATCGCGAACGCCGATTCGACCTCGCATAGTGCCGGCGCCGATCCCTATCGCCGCAAGATCCCGACCTTCCGCTCCGAGGTCGATCGCACGCTCGATGCGCGCGTGGTCGCGCTCGGACCATTGCGCACCGACCAATCCGCTTTCACGACCAAGTATCAGCCCGGCCACCCTGCGGCCGACTCCTCCGGTCACGTCAAATATCCCAACGTCAATCCGCTGATCGAAATGACCGACATGCGGGAAGCGCAGCGATCCTACGAAGCGAACATCAACGTCATCAGTTCGACGCGCCGGATGCTCCAGCGCACCATCGACATCCTGAAGGCCTGAGGAGCCGCCATCATGCAGACCGCAGCCGGTGCAGCCAAGGCCTATGCCGCACTCCAGAAACTCGCCAATCCGGCCGAAAGCCTCGCGAAAACCCAGGATGCGGGCGGGCAGAATTTCGGAGCGCTGCTCAAGGACGCGATGGGGCAGGTGACTCAGGCCGCGCGGACAACCGATGCGCAGGCGCAGACCCTCGCCGTGGGGAAAGCCAATGTCGTCGACGTCGTCACGGCGGTCGCCGAATCCGAGACCGCGGTCGAAACCCTGGTCGCGGTGCGCGACCGGGTGATTGCGGCCTACGAAGAAATCATGCGCATGCCGATCTGAGCGGACCGCAGCACAAGCATAACAAACGAGATAACGATGACAGGTCCCGAAGTTCTCGACGTGGCGCGCGATGCCATTCTCACCCTGGTGGTGGTGGCGAGCCCCCTGATGCTGATCGGCCTCGCCGTCGGCGTCGTGATCTCGCTGTTCCAGGCGCTCACCCAGATCCAGGAAATGACCCTCGTTTTCGTCCCGAAGATCCTGGCGATGTTCGTCGCCATGCTGATCGCCCTTCCGTTCATGGCCGACTCGCTGCAGGGTCACATGACGCGGATCTCCGCACGCATCGTGAGCGGAGGATGACAGGGCGCGCGGCAAAGGCGGAACGCCTTGCCGGAGCGGCGATGAACAACCATGCGGGTCGAGCTCGCCTATCTCCCGATCCTCGCCGCCACCTTCATGCTGGTCTTTGCCCGCATCGGCACGATGGTGATGCTGCTGCCTGGTCTCGGCGAAATGAGCATGCCGGTCCGCGTCCGGCTGACCATCGCGCTGGTGCTGAGTGCAGTGTTCATGCCGCTGCACCGCAACTCCTACAATCTCGACCTGCGCGATTTCGGTCCGGTGCTGTTGATGCTCGGGCACGAAGTGCTGATCGGCGCCATTCTTGGACTCGTGGCGAGGTTGTCGATGTCGGCGCTGCAGGTTGCGGGCGCAGTGGTTGCGCAGCAGATGGGGCTCGGCTTCGTGACCGCGGTCGATCCCGCTCAAGGCCAGCAGAATGTGATTGTCGGCAATTTCCTCTCGATGCTGGCGCTGGCGCTGATCTTTGCGACCGATCTGCATTATCTCGTGATTGCGGCCCTGAACGACAGCTACCGCATCTTCGCACCCGGCACGGCCATCCTGGTCGGCGACGTGGCGAAGCTGATGACAGATACGGTCGGGGGCGCGTTCAAGGTCGGGATCCAGCTTGCCGCGCCGTTTCTGATCTTCGGCCTGTTGTTCAATCTCGGCCTCGGCGTGCTTTCGCGGCTGATGCCGCAGATGCAGGTCTTCTTCATCGGTATGCCGCTTTCCATCCTGCTTGGCCTCCTCATCCTCCTTGTGGTGGTCGGAGCCATGATGAGCACCTTCCTCGAATTTCTGGCGGGTATCCTGCGCCAGATTGCTCCCTATTCCTGAGGTGACGGGATGGCCGAGCAAAGCGAAGAGAACGAGAAATCAGAAGACCCGACACAGAAGCGCCTGGACGAGGCGCTTGAACGCGGCGACGTAGCCAAAAGTCAGGAAGTCTCGACCTGGTTCGTCCTTGCGGGCGGAACGCTCATGCTGATGGCGTTCGCCAATTCGATGGGATCGACCCTGAAAGGGACGCTTGCGGGGTTGATCGCCAACGCGCATCAAATTCCCACCGACGGGCGGGGTCTCCTTCGTCTGTCGAGCAATATCGGCGTCGAGGTGATTGCGGCCGTCGCGATCCCGATCCTGCTGGTCGCGCTGTTCGCGATCGCCGGCAACGTGATCCAGCACCGGCTTGTCTGGTCGACCGAGAGCCTGAAGCCGAAATTCTCCAAGATCTCTCCGGCCGCCGGACTGAAGCGACTGTTTTCCAAGATTGCGCTTCTCAACTTCGTCAAGGGCATCCTGAAGATCGCGCTGCTCGGCACGGTGATGGCGATGCTGCTGTGGCCCGAGCGCAGCCGGCTCGACACGCTGGTGACCCTCGACGTTGCGGCGATCCTGCCGTTCACCTCTATCTTTGCGCTGAAGATGCTCGGCTTCGTGGTCGTGATCCTCGCCTTCATCGCGGCGGGCGACTTCTTCTTCCAGTACCGGCAATGGTACGAGAAACAGAAGATGTCGCTGCGCGAGATCAAGGAGGAGTTCAAGCAGAGCGAAGGCGACCCCATGATCAAGGCGCGCATCCGCCGGATCCGGGAGACCCGCATGCGCAAGCGCATGATGGCGGCCGTGCCGGACGCCTCGGTCGTGATCATGAACCCGACCCACTACGCGGTCGCACTCAAATATGAGCGCGGCGACAATGCGCCGGTCTGCGTCGCCAAGGGCCTGGATGCGATCGCTCTGAAAATCAGGGAGGTCGCGGAGGCGCATGATGTGCCGGTGGTCGAGAATCCGCCGCTGGCCCGCGCGCTGCACGCGACGGTCGAGATCGACCAAGAGATTCCGGCGGAACATTACCGCGCGGTTGCAGAGGTCATCGGCTTCGTAATGCGGCTCCGGAAGGGGCTGAGGAATTGATGGGCGGCTCATTGGCCCCTGGCGGGCCGAGACCACCGCGTGTGCTTACCCCTTGCGGATCACCTTGTGCTTGAGGCATCAGGAATCATGGCGGCAACCGATTTGGGCGAGATGAAACTTCACCGGTCGCAACGCGGTGGCAGCATCGGGCTCGTGCTCGTCATCGCGGTTGTGCTGGTGGGGGCGGCAATCGGGCTGCTGCAGGTCGGGCGCGGAAATGCAGCTCTATACATCCTCATCCTGCTGGCGCTGCTTGGCACGGTCGGGGTGTTTTCGCTGTTCGCGCTCGCCTCGGGAATCCTGCGCTTCGCCGGGCAGGAGAGCGACAATTCCGAGATCAAGGGGCTCGTGGACGGCGCCTTTGACGGCATCCTGGTCACCGATGCCAGCGGCCGTGTCCTTTATGCCAACGAGACCTATCTGAACCTCATCGGAGCCGCGAATGCGAGGGAGGTTCGTCCCATCGAGCGGGTCTTCCTGGGCGATCCGGATGTGTCGGAAGCGGTCTACCGGCTGCTGAAGGCGGCGCGCGAAGGCCGTCGCCTGCAGGAGGAGGTTCGTGTCGGTGGCGCCCGCGGCGAGCCGGGGCGCTGGTTGCGCTTGCGCGTGCGGCCGGGCGGGCAGGGGCTCAAGGCCCGCACCACGGTCTGGAGCGTGGCGGATGTCACGCGCGACCGCGAAAAGCAGGAAAACGTCTTCCAGGAATTGCAGCACGCGATCGACTATCTCGATCATGCACCTGCCGGTTTCTTCTCGGCGGATGCGTCGGGCAACATCGTCTATCTGAATGCGACGCTAGCCAGCTGGCTCGATCAGGATCTTGCGGAGGTCGGCTCCGGCGGTCTGAAGCTCGGCGACATCGTGCCCGGTGACGGCGCTTCGCTGCTGGCGCTTCCGCCGATGCCCGGCGAAGTGAAGACCGAGGTCCTCGATCTCGATTTCAAGACCCGGGGCGGCCGTTCGATTCCGGTCCGGCTGTTCCACAAGGTCGCGTTCGGCGCCGATGGCACGCCCGGCCCATCCCGTACGCTGGTGCTCAACCGCGCCCGCGGCGAGAACGAGGATGCGCAGCGCGCTGCCGAAGTGCGCTTCATGCGCTTCTTCAACAACACGCCTATGGCGATCGCGACCGTCGACCGGTCCGGGCGGATCGTGCGGTCCAACGCGTTGTTCGCCCGCATGTTCAAGGGGGCTGACCGCGAGCGCAGCATTCTCCTAGGCGTTTCCGAACGCGAACGCGGTGCGCTCGAACAGGCGATCGCCAAGGCCAGTCAGGGGCAGGGTGATATCGAACCGGTCGAAGCGGCGCTGTCAGCCGGGACCGAACGCTTCGCGACCTTCTTCGTCACCGCTATCGACGAGGATAGCGATCAGGACGCTGAATCCGCGATCATCTACGCGCTCGATACGACAGAGCGGCGCGCGCTGGAAAACCAGATCAAGCAGCAGCAGAAGATGGACACCGTCGGCCAGCTCGCCGGCGGCATTGCGCATGACTTCAACAACGTGCTGTCCGCGATCATGATGGCGACGGACTTCCTGCTCGGCGCACACAAGCCGACCGATCCGTCCTTTGCCGACATCATGCAGATCAAGCAGAACGCCAACCGTGCGGCGTCGCTGGTGCGGCAGCTTCTGGCCTTCTCTCGCCGGCAGACATTGCGTCCGCAGGTGCTCGATCTCGGCGAGTCGCTCTCGGATCTCACCATCCTGCTGCGCCGCCTGATCGGCGAGAAGGTGAAGCTCGAAGTGGTGCATGGCCGCGACCTCTGGCCGGTAAAGGCGGACCTGTCGCAATTCGAGCAGGTGATCGTCAATCTTGCGGTCAATGCGCGCGATGCGATGCCGGACGGCGGCAATCTCACCGTGCGAACCACCAACGTACCAGCCGGCGATCCGCGCATCTCCGCGCACAAGGGCATGCCGGACGCGGACTATGTGCTGGTCGAGGTCACCGACAGCGGAACCGGCATGCCGCCGGAGGTGATGGCGCAAATCTTCGAGCCGTTCTTCTCCACCAAGGAAGTCGGGAAGGGAACCGGTCTGGGACTCTCCACCGTCTACGGCATCATCAAGCAGACCGGCGGCTTCATCTACGTCGATTCCGAACTCGGCAAGGGCACAACGTTCCGGATCTTCCTGCCGCGCCATATCGTGGAGAAAGAGAAGGAAGAGCCGGTATCCGCCGAAAAGCCGGCGGTGGCGGGTGCAACCGCCGCTGCGAACAATCTTGCCGAAGTCGCACAGGCCGATCTCACCGGGCGCGGCACCGTGCTTCTGGTCGAGGACGAGGACGGATTGCGCGCACTGAACGCGCGCGGCCTGTCGTCGCGCGGCTATACGGTGCTGACGGCGTCGAACGGCGTCGAGGCACTGGAAGAACTCGAGCGCAACGAGGGCAAGGTTGATCTCGTCGTCTCCGACGTCGTGATGCCGGAGATGGATGGGCCGACGCTGCTCCGGGAGATGCGGAAGAAAAATCCCGATCTGAAGATGATCTTCGTGTCAGGCTATGCCGAGGATGCGTTCCAGAAGAACCTGCCGCCGGGCGGACAATTTGCGTTCCTGCCGAAGCCGTTCACGCTCAAGCAACTGGTCGAGCAGGTGAAGCAGACGCTCGCGTCTTGAGACAACGGTCGTGATCATGAGAGAGGTGCCGCGCTTTCCGCGGCAACCTCGTCGTGCAGCTCTTACCAGCCGTTATAGGCAGGCCCCCAACGTCCCGCGCGGCGGCAGGTGAAGCCGATATAATCCCCGTACCAGGGATGCACGCTCGTGATGACGGCGTACTTGCCGTACTGCATGCAGTGAGCGCCCGCCAATTGCAGCGTCTGCTCGTCGGCGCCCGGGCGATAGGGGATGATGCCGCCGGTGTCGTTGCCCTTCACGCCCCAACCACCCCAGAAAAAGACCTGGAACACGATCCCCATCGCGATTGCGCGGACCGTCGGCCGGTTCAGTCGCGGCATCTGCATCGGTACTTCCCCCAGTTGCGCGGCTCCTTGTCGCGCGCGCCCGTGCTTCGCACCCATTATTATGTCAGACGAGTTCGAGGCTCCAGTGCCTGGGAGCCACGTAGGGCACTTATCTTCAGTTGCCGGGTTGCCTATATAATGGCCACCAATTCTTGGTCTGGGAGGACCTGATGCCGGGTTTGTGGAAATTTCGCTATATCCTGAGCGGCCTTGCAGCCGTTGCGTTGCTGACCGCAACGGTGATCGACGCCGATGCCGCGCGTCGATCCGGCGGATTCGGCAGCCGAGGCAGCAAGACCTACCAGGCGCCGCCTCCGACTCAGACCGCGCCGAACGCGGCCTCCCCGATCAATCGCTCGGTCACGCAGCCTCAGGCGCAGCGTCCGGGTACCGTCGGTCAGACCGGCGCCGCGGGCGGTTTCTTCAACCGGCCGGGCTTCATGGGTGGCCTGATGGCCGGCTTCCTCGGCGCGGGCCTGCTCGGGCTCCTGTTCGGTAACGGATTGCTCGGCGGTCTGTCGGGGCTTGCCGGCTTCCTCGGCCTGCTGATCCAGGTTGTGCTGGTCGTGGTCGTCGCGCGCCTGCTCTGGGCGTGGTGGCAGCGCCGTCAGCAGCCGGGCTACGCCACGGCGTCCGGTCCGTCGCTGCGCGACAACGCGGGCTATGCGCGGCAATCCACGCCGCAGCCTGCCTATGGCGGCGGTGGCAGCGGCGCGCCGATGTTCGGTGGTGCAACCGAAAATCTCGAGCTGACGGGCGATGACTTCGACGCATTCGAAAAGCGTCTGTCCGACGTCCAGGCGGCCTATTCGGCCGAGGATATCGGCAAGCTACGGGCCCTCGCGACGCCGGAGATCGTGAGCTACTTCGCCGAAGAGCTGAACGAGAATGCCAGCCGCGGCGTGGTCAACACGGTGGGCGAGGTGAAGCTGCTGCAGGGCGACCTCGCGGAAGCCTGGCGCGAGGACGACAAGGAATACGCGACCGTCGCCATGCGGTATTCCTCGGTGGATTACACCACGCAGCGCGCGACCGGGCAGGTGGTGGAAGGCGACAAGCAGCCGTTCGAGCGCACCGAACTCTGGACCTTCATGCGGTCGCGTGGCGGGGACTGGCTGCTGTCGGCAATCCAGCAAGCCTGAGCGCTGAAAACGCGCGCAAGCGACGTTGCAAGAGCCTTGAACGACGAAAGCCCGGCGGTATCCCCGCCGGGTTTTTAGCTTGCGGTGCGGCAAGCGCCGGTCCGTAACGCTTGCGGCAGCTTTGCGGCGGCCCTGCGGATTCCTGCCAAGTCAGCGACATGAAATCGGCGAACCCGCTTGGTTTCCTCCCGCTGTTCCGGGGGAGGGACATGCTTCGTCGTCTTGCTGCTGCTGCCGTTCTTCTGATCGCGGGCCTCATCCCGCTCGCCGCCGCTGGTGCACCACAGCGGCCGGCCGACTTCATCTCGTCCGATGAGGTGCTGACCTGGATCAACGGCTACCGGCACAAGCCGGAGCCGCACCGCCTGCCGCTAGCGATCAAGGCCATGAGCCGCTTCGGCGGATTGCGCGATCCGGAAGGCGCCGGCGTGTTCGTTGGCTTCATCGGCGGCGTGATCGGCACCAATCCTGACATTGCCGGCGACCTGATCGCGAAAAGCTTTCCGATCAATGCCGAGGACGATTGGGCGATCGTACGCGCGATCGCACATTCCGGACTGCCGCACTGGAAACATCTTCTGGCCGAACATGCCTTCCGGATGCCGGCGCGTAAGGTGATGATCCAGAAGTTCATCGATGGATCGCTGCACACTCTTGGCGCGACCGTCGAGCAGAAGCCGCCGTCGGCCTCCGAGAAATTCAAGCGGCTGTTCACCGGCGAAAAGCCGAAAGGTCCGATGGTCGATTGGGCGCTCGATGCGTCCCCGGAAGTGCTCGACATGTTGTGGGGCCGCTTCTTCGCGACGGCGGATTACGGCCCGATCCTGCGGATCGTCCAGATGCTCCCGTGGTCCACGGATCGCGACAGCGTCGAAAAGCTCACGGTCGGCGTGATGGCGAAATACACGCTCGCGAGCAATTCGGCGCGCGATCCGAAACTGCTCGCCATGCTGAAGAAAAGTGGCCGCCATCAACCGAAGGAGACAGCGAAGATCGTCAAGGAGATCACCGACGCTGCCGACACCATGCAGCTTTCGGCGATCCGCAAGGAGGCGCTTGCCGCCATCGAGGATTTGAAGCGTAAGGGGCCCGGCTCGAAGCGTGATGTGATGACTGCGGGCCGGATCGGGGAGGGTGCGATCGCGCTGGGCTGCATCGGCGCGGCAGCGACCGGCAATGTGGCCCTCGGGCTGCCATGTGTTGTCGGGGGCGCGGTCACGTCGGCCGCGCTCCGCACCTTGTCGGGGCAGTAGGGTGTTTCGCTATCGACCGATCGTCAGGCCGTAGCGCTTGTCTTCCAGATATCCCAACCGCTTGCTGATCTCCTGCGTGGTCGCAAGCAGGTGCGGAAGATGCGCCTTGATATTTGCGAGCTTGAATCGTCCGATCGGGCCTGAGACGCCGAGCGCCGCCACGACGGTGCCGTCGCTTTGCCTGACGGGAGCACAAACGCCACCCACATCCTCGCGCCATTCCGCCTGCGCTGTGGCATAGCCCTGCGCACGGATGCGGGCGAGTTCGGCCAGCAGTTTTTCCTTGGACGCGATTGTGCGCGCGGTAAATTTCTCCAGAGACTGCATAACCGTGCCAACGATGTCATCCGGAGCGTGGGCGAGAAGGAGTTTGCCCGCTGACGTGCTGTGCATGGGATTGCGCGACCCGAGCGGGGTGTAGGTGCGCAGCGTGCGCGTACCTTCGACGCGATCGAGGATGACGATCTCGCAGCCGTCCCGAACCGCGAGGATGACATTTTCGTCCACGCGCTGCCGGAGTTCCTGCATCAGCGGTTGCGATATCGTCCGGATGTCGCGGCGCGATATCACCGCGGAGCCGAGTTCGAACAGCCGCAGCGTCGCCTCGTACTGGCCGAGCGATGGATCGTGCCGGACATAGCCGAGCGCTCTCAACGTCTGCAGCAGGCGATGTGCGTTACTGCGCGTCATGCCGAGTTCGCGGCCAAGCTCGCTGACGCCGCGCGGACCATGGCTGCGCGCGAGGGCCTCCAGCATTTTCAGCCCTTTTGCCAGCGTGGTTTCCATACGGGCAACTGATGTTGACTTGGGAAAGCCCGGTCCGTACCGTTGCGAATAATAAGACGATGTATCAAATAATGAGACAGGAGGAAAGGTTATGAGGCGCGGCGTTCTGCTTGCGATAGCTATTTCTGCCGTCGCGATGATCTCGGCCGCACGGGCGGAACAATGGCCGACACGACCCATCACGATGATTTCGCCCTATCCTCCCGGAGGCACCAACGACATTGTCGGCCGTCTGTTCGCGGACAAGATGGCGGCCAAGCTCGGTCAGCCGATCGTTATCGAAAATCGGCCGGGCGCGGCCGGCATCGTCGGCTCGCTCGCGGTTTCACGCGCTGAGCCCGACGGGTACACGCTGCTGATCGCCAATAACGGCGCGCTCGTGGTTCAGCCGCTCGTCAGCGCGCAGGCAAAATACGATGTCCTGAAGAGCTTTACGCCGATTGCGCGCCTTGCGGTGTCCTACCCCTATCTTGCCGTTAATTCGGATCTGCCGGTCAAATCGCTGAAAGAACTCGTCGACTATGCCAAGACGATGCCCGGCAAGCTGAATTTCGGATCGGCCGGGACCGGTTCGTTCGGCCAATTCTGTATGGAGATGCTGCAGCTGCAGTCGGGTATCAAGATGCAGCACGTGCCGTATCGCGGCAGCGCCGCCGCGGCGACCGATCTCGCCGGCGGGCAAATCCAGGTGATGTTCGATCCGGTTGTGCTCGGCCAGCAGGCCAGCGGCAGGGTACGGGTTCTGGGGATGACCGGTCCGAAGCGCTCTGCGCGCTATCCCGATATCCCGACCACCAAGGAAGCCGGCTTCCCGGATCTCGATCCGATCGGATGGTTCGGCTTCTTCGGCCCTCCCGGTATGCCGAAGGAGGTCGTCAATAAGATTGCGGACGCCGTGGCCGAAGTGGCGAAGGAGCCGGACGTCGCGGCGCGGCTTGAAGCGGTCGGTGTAGATCTCGGTTTCCTGCCGCCGGACGAATTCACCGCAATGCTTGGGCCCTACAAGGCGAAGTTCGAAGACATCGCCAAGCGCGCCAACATCATGCAGGGGGCGCAGTGATCCAGCGCTAATGAGTCAGTGAATGGCCTGAAAGAAAGCGTATGAGCGAAAAATACATCCGCTACGAAGTTGCCGACGGTATCGCGGTGATTACCATCGACCGGCCGGCAAAACGAAACGCGTTGACCTCGGCGATGTGTGCAGACCTGCACGCCGCCTGGCAGACATTTGCGGCAAGCGACAATGTGCGCGTTGCGATCCTGACGGCGGCCGGCGACGATGTCTTCACTGCTGGAGCCGATCTCAATGATCCGCCGCCGCAATTCTGGCAGGGGGTGCCAAATCTCGGTGTGCCGGTTTCCAAGCCGATCATCACCGCGGTCAGTGGCCTTGTGATCGGCGCCGGGGTGCCGCTCGTCGCGATGAGCGACCTTTGCATCGCCTCGACCTCAACGCGCTTTATCTATCCGGAGGCGAAGGTCGGCGTCGCGCTGGGGTTGGTGTCGTCGATCGTAACCCGCATCCCGCACAAGGTCGCAATGGAATTGATGCTGATGGGAGAGCCGGTCAGCGCCGAGCGCGCCTATCAGGTTGGGCTGGTCAATCGTCTGGTCGCGCCGGGCGAACAGCTCAGTGCGGCCAGGGAGATGGCCAGTATTCTCGTGGCAAATGCGCCTTTGGTGATGGGCATGCTGAAAGACATGGCCCTCGCGGCTCTTCCGAAGGCCGGCCCCGAGGCGATGTTCCACACCCAGCGGGCCATCAACCGCGTCCTGCAGAGCGAGGATGCCAAGGAAGGTCCGCGCGCTTTTCTGGAAAAGCGCAAGCCGACGTTCCGCGGACGCTGATCCGTTTCCCGTTTCGTTTGTTGAGGTCTGAATGCCTGCGCCGCGTCCCCGCATCCCGGTCGAACGGATTATCAAGCCGCAATCGCTCGCCATCATCGGTGCATCGGAAGACATCGCGAAATTTGGCGGGCGCTTCATGCACAATGTCGTCCGTCACGGTTATGCCGGCGAACTGCTTCCGATCAATCCAGGCCGGGAGACGATCCTCGGACGGCGCGCGTATCCGAATATCTCTGCCGCGCCCGGCCCGGTTGATGTGGCTCTCGTCGCCGTTCCGTCGGCCCAGTTGCGGCAAACGATCGAGGAGTGCGGGGCGGCAGGCGTTGGCGCATGCGTGGTGATCACCGCGCAGCTTGGCGAGTTCGACGCGGCCGGCGCAGCCCTTCAGGACGAGATCGTGCGGATCGCGGCGAGTCATGGCATGCGCCTCGTTGGCCCGAATTGTCTCGGCATGGTCACGCCGATGCATGCGCTGGGCCTGACGTCGTCGCCGACGCTTCAATATGCGGAAAAGCTCCCGCGCGGTTCGGTCGGTTTCGTGAGCCAGAGCGGTGCGCTGATGGGCGCGCTGTTCGTGCTCGGTTACGACCACGGTGTCGGATTCAGCAGCATGATCACGGTCGGCAACCAGGCTGATCTCGAATTGTGCGATTTTTTCGAGGCGCTGATCGAGGACACGGAGACGAATGTCATTTGCCTCTACATCGAGGCGCTGAAAGACCCGCGGCGCTTCGTGGATCTCGCGCAGCGCGCGCGGGCGCGTGGCAAGCGCGTCCTCGCCGTAAAGGCCGGCCAAACCGAAGCAGGCAGCGCTGCGGCCCGTTCGCATACCGCAAGCCTCGCCGGCTCCTACGCCGCTTTTGAGACGGTGTGCAATGAAACCGGCGTGCTGCTGATGGACGAACCCGAGGCGATGATCCTCGTCGCCGGCGTGCTGGCGCGCACGCCGCGGATGGGGCCGGGCGGCATCGGCATGGTGGTGTCGTCGGGCGGGGGCGGCGCCGTCACCGCAGATCGCATGACGGTCGCGGGGCTTCCTTTGGCTGTCTGGACCGAAGAGACGCACAGCCAGCTCGACAAGCATTTTCCGCGCACGCACCAGAATAATCCGGTCGACCTCGGCGCGCATTTCGGGGCGCTGGGGCCGCACATTTTCAAGCACGCGATCGATGCGGTAGCGGATGACGCCAATACCGGGGCGTTTATCTACGTCATGACGCCGCAGCCGCTGATGCCGCAGACCGTGGAAGTCGTCATCGAGGTTTGGCGCAGGCAGACGAAGCCGGCAATTTTCGTGCTGGATACGTCGCGCTTTGGCGAAGAGGTCCGTCAGCTATTGCTGCAATCGGGCATGCCGTATCTGACGCGCATTGACGACGCGATCCGGTTGCTTGAACTCCTGGTCCGCGAGCGCGACTTTTCTGCAGCTGCCGGGCGCATGGCACCGGCCCGCCCAGGAGGCGCGGGACCGCGCGGGTCGACGCTGCCGTCAGGATTCCTGACGGAGCCCGAGGCAAAGGAATTGTTCCGTCAATACGGTATCGCCACGACCCGCGATCAGGCCGTGCGGACCGCGCAGGATGCGGTCAAGGCAGCGGATGCGATTGGCTATCCGGTGGTCCTCAAGGGCGTCAGCCGGCATGTCGTGCACAAGAGCGATCTCGGTCTTGTGCGCCTTGCGCTCGCCGATGGTCCCGCCGTGGACCGTGCGTTCAACGAGGTTGCGGCGGCGCTTGCAGCGGCGGGCGAAGCGGGCGACCCGACGATCGTGGTTCAGGACATGGTCCGTGGCGAGGCCGAACTCATTGTGGGTGTCCGCCATGACGATTCTTTCGGCCCGCAGGTGATGGTGGGATTCGGCGGCGTCATGGTCGAAGTGCTGCGCGACATCCAGCTTGCGAGCGCGCCGCTCGACAAGGATCGCGCTTTAGCTCTCCTGCGCAAGCTCAAGCTCTGGCCGATCCTCGATGGCGTTCGTGGTCGCCCGAAGCTCGATGTCGATGCCGTCGCTGATACGCTCGTTCGCCTGTCATGGCTCGCGCATGACCTCGGCGGCCGCCTGCAGGATCTCGAAATCAACCCGTTGATCGTGCGCGTTGCCGGTCAGGGCGCGGTCGCTGCGGATGGCAGAGGCACACTTAAGGTGTGAGCATCGAACCTAAACGGCAGTCGTGACCGGATCGTATTCGAACACCCAGTCGTAACGCTGCTTCACCTTGGCTTCCTGCCATTCGGTGTCCACGTAGCGCGCGGCGCCTTCGGCGTTGCCGAGCGCCGGATTGTGGAAGCGGCCGGCATTGTCGTTCGCCGCGCGCACGAGGCGCGCCGTGCGTTCGCGGCGTGCCTCTTCATAGGCCTGCAGCGCCGCCGGCACATCGTCATACGCATCGAGGCAGCGTGCGAGCACGACGGCATCCTCAAGCGCCATGTTCGCGCCCTGCGCCATCATCGGCAGCGTCGGATGCGCGGCGTCGCCGAGCAGGGTCACGCGGCCGATGGTCCAGCGTTCCAGCGGCTCGCGTCCGAGCAGGGCCCATTTGTACGGCACCTCGATGTTGCGGATGAGGGTATGCACATCCTCGTTCCAGCCGGGAAAATCGTTCAGCGCTTCTTCCGTCGTGCCGCGCTCGGTCCAGCTTTCCACTCGCCAGTCGTCGTGCTCGATGGCGCCGCCGACATTCATCAGCGTACCGCCGCGCACCGGGTAATGCACGACATGGCCGCCGGGCCCGACCCAGTTGGTGCCGACGAGACGCTGCATGCGTTGCGGCAGACTCTCCATCGGGACAAGTCCGCGCCAGATCATCAGTCCGGTGAACTGCGCGGGCATCTGGCCGAACAGCGCATTGCGGACGCGTGAATGCACGCCGTCCGCGCCGATCAGCGCATCGCCCTCGATCCGGGCACCGTCCTCGCAGATCGCGGTGACGCCTGATGCGGTCTGCTCGAAGCCGGCGACGCGGCAATTGAGTCGGATCGCATCGGGTGCTGCCGCCTGTACGACATCCAGCAGAATGCGATGCAGATCGGCGCGGTGGATCATGAAGTAGGGGGCGCCATAGCGCTGACGCGACACCGCGCCGAGGTCGAACAGCTTCCAGGTCTCGCCGGTGCTCCACAGCCGAATTTCCTTGCCGGCGGGCTCGCACCACACCGCCTCCAGCGCCGCCTCCAGACCAAGCGAGAACAGCGCATGCGCGCCATTCGCAGAGATCTGCACGCCCGCACCAATCTCGGCAAGTTCGCGCGCCTGTTCGAGCACGCTCACCCGATAGCCGCGGCGGATCAGGGCGAGTGTGGCGGTCAGGCCGCCGATTCCG
>Ga0180218_1000470_pt1 | contig 37551 bp, 43 predicted proteins | sample eDN3rd37CKraftBY_FD_151334 | JGI IMG/M metagenome (GOLD analysis project Ga0180218, IMG submission 151334) | Enriched backyard soil microbial communities from Emeryville, California, USA - eDNA 3rd pass 37_C Kraft BY (version 2) (version 2) | ecosystem: Environmental > Terrestrial > Soil >... | reverse complement strand
TGCAGGATCACAGACTTCGGATAGTGCACGCCCTTGAACTCGATCACGTCAACAGCCTTTCACCAACTCACTGACAATGCTGACATATTCAGGGCCACTAAGGAACGGGAAACTTTGCGACACAACCGCTGACAATCCTCATTACTCTCAAAGAAGCGGTGCCCAAAGCCGCGCAAGAGGCGAACTGATCCGGATGTGAAGCGGCTGATCGACAAGCGCGCTGATCAGTTCATCGCTCTGTACAAAATCGTCAGACAGCATGCGCTCCACGTCGGACGCAAAGGCCCCGTCTGCGACGAAGACCATGCTCTCGAAATTGAGCCGGAAGGAACGGTTGTCGAGGTTCGCGGTCCCGACCGCTGCCAGATCGTCATCCACGAGAATGACCTTCTGATGCAAAAAGCCGTCGCAATAGCGGAAGAACCGCACGCCTGTTGCACGCAATTCGTCGAAATAGGCGTGCGAAGCGAGCCACGGCAGATAATGGTCGATCGTGGAGGGGAGCAGAATCCGCACATCCCGACCTGCAAGGGCCGCAGAGACGAGCGCGGACATGATGTCGGTGTCCGGTACGAAATAGGGCGAGGCGATCCAGATCCTGTCCCGGGCAGCCGTGATCGCGGTGAAGAACATCAGGCTACCGCTGTCGATCGGGTCTCCGGGCCCCGTTGGCACTAGGGCTGCAAGCGTCGCGTTTTCCGGGTCCGTCGCGTCACCCGCCTCCCATGGCAAATCGTCCGTCAGGGACTCGCCGCTGGCCCAATGCCAGTCCTCCGCGAAAACGGCTTGTATCTGCCCCGCGACCGGCCCCCGGATCTCGACATGTGTGTCTCTCCAGCGGCCGAACTGCGGGTCAAGGCCGAGATACTCGTCGCCCACGTTGTGCCCGCCGACAAAGGCCACGTCACCGTCGACGACAACCGTTTTGCGATGATTACGAAAGTTGATCTCCAACCGCGATGTTGGACCTCTGGAGTGATCCGGGTTCAGCACGGCGACACCGGCGTCGCGCAATCTGGCGGCCCAGGCCTCCGGCAGTTTCTGGCTGCCCACCCCGTCATACATCACGCGGACCTTCACGCCGCGCGCGGCGGCAGCAACGAGGTGATCCGCCAAGCGCCGTCCAAGCCCGTCGTCTCGTATGATGTAGAACTGCACACATACGCTTTCGCGCGCGCTGTCGACCACTGCGCAGATGGCATCGAAGGTCGCGCCGCCGTCGATCAGCAGCCGGACCTCATTTCCGCCGGTAAAGGGCAGTCCCCCGATGCGTTCGAGCGCGCGCAGCGTTTTCTCCCGTTCAAACGGGAGGGTGCCTCTGCTCGCTTCGGTATCTTGTATGCTGAACAGGTCATGGCTTTCTCGCCATGCCGCGCGATAGTCGCGGACTTTGCGGCGACCGAGCACAAGGAAGGCTGGAACGCCGAACCACGGCGATGAAACGAGAAAGACGACCCAAGCGGCTGCACCCTGTGGCGTGCGCGCCGATGCAATCGCGGCCCAGACGCAATAGGCGACTGCCAAGGCGCCAAAAACAGCCAGTATTGTCGCAAGAACTGTCGTCACCTGGCGAGCGGCTCCCGAGTCAAAGAGTAAAATAGCGCGCTTATCGTAGCAGCGATTTTAGAAACGGAAATGCCATGGCCCTGGTGCAAAAATCGAGGTCAAAACCACAACCGCAAAATGAGCTGTTGGATGTCACTGAGAACTGACCCAGCCACGATAGAAAATGTCACTGAGAATTGACCCATGTGGAACCTTCCCGGCGCTGTTGGATAAATCAGCTGGCGAGCGCAATCCCCCTTTCCCCGGGCACACTTATCCTGCGGCCACGGTCATCGGGATGCCGAGTGCGTGAAGCGGTTGAGGACCGCCACCCGGATCTGGACCTCCGCCACCTAGCGGTCGAATTCCCGGGACATCAGCCGCTGGCCGAGCAGCTTCACGCAGTTCATTTTCGTCTCGACCCTGCTGCGCCGGTGGTACCCGCTCCAGTTCCGCCAGAGTGCCCGGCCCAAGTGCTTCGATGCTCGCAGGATCTCGTTGCGTGCGCGAGCTCCTGCCGTGTCCGGCTTTCCGGGCCGGGCGTTTCGACGGGGTGGAGTGAGGGCATGAACGCCATCGGTCCGAGTGAGTGCCCGAACGCTGCTGCTCCACGGGCCGCAATGGCAGCTTCGCCGACGTGGCCGGTGTGGACGAGGCCAAGGCCGAGTTGGAGGAGGTCGTGGAGTTCCTCAGGAACCCCGCCGAATACGGAAAGCTGGGCGCACATATCCCCAAAGGCATATTGCTCGTCGGGCCGCCGGGCACCGGCAAGACGCTTCTCGCGCGCGCAGTGGCAGGCGAGGCCGGCGTGACCTTCTTTTCGATCTCGGGATCAGAGTTCGTCGAGATGTTCGTGGGCGTCGGTGCCGCGCGGGTGCGCGACCTGTTCGAGCAGGCTCGGAAATCCGCGCCGGCGATCAGGTTGTGTCGCAAAGTTTCAAGCAGGTTGAGAGGGACCGGCCGTCGGACACAATTATGCTGTCAGCGCGGCAAACACCTTAAAGGCGCTGGCACCGTTGGCCGGGATCTGACCCTTGCGGATCATGTGCGCGGTCTCGATGCCGGCGATGGTTGCCGCAGCCGAGTGGAAGGCCTTGAAGCCCATCATCGGCCCGGTGATCCGCTTGATGAAGCGATGGTCCTGTTCAAGGATATTGTTCAGATATTTGGCCTGTCGGATCGCGACTGTGCGGCCACCGTCGGTAAACTTCAGGATCGCGTTCACCGCCTGCAAACCGGCCCGGTTGGCACCACTCTTGTCGATGACGACCCGGTCGGGCACGCCGTTCGAACCAATCGCCCGCTCAAAGAAGCGCCGGGCGGCGGCAAAGTCTCGGTGCTCGGACAGCATGAAATCAAGGGTTTGTCCGTCGCGATCCACCGCCCGGTAAAGGTAAGTCCAGCGGCCCTTCACCTTGATGTACGTTTCGTCCATCCGCCAGGAGTTCGTAGTCGCTCGCTTACGGGACTGAGCCCTGACGGCGATGAGCGGCGCGAACTTCACCACCCAGCGGTTCAGGGTGGCGTGGTCAACCATGATGCCGCGCTCGGCCAGAATTTCTTCAAGATCACGGTAGGACACGGCGTAGCGGAGGTAGAAGAAAACCGCGTGCAGGATCACAGACTTCGGATAGTGCACGCCCTTGAACTCGATCACGTCAACAGCCTTTCACCAACTCACTGACAATGCTGACATATTCAGGGCCACTAAGGAACGGGAAACTTTGCGACACAACCCTTTCAACAAATCCGGTCACGCCTTGCATGTTCTTCTCCTTCTTCTCCTGATGGCATGGCGCAGGAAAGGCCATTACCCGCAATTTCTAGACGTGAGAGCGCGCCCATTGCGCGATCTGGGCGGCAGACATCACGCCGCTCTGGCGCGCGATTTCCTTGCCGCCTTTGAAGAGGATCATGGTGGGAATGCCACGGATCCCGTAACGGCCGGCGATCTGCTGTTCGGCTTCCGTATCGAGCTTGCCCAGGCGGACACGGGGTTCGAGCGAGCGCGTCGCCGCTTCGAATTGGGGCGCCATCATCTTGCATGGCCCGCACCAGTCGGCCCAGAAATCGACGAGCAAGGGAAGTCCGGCATTCGCATGACGGTCAAAATTAGCCGCGGTAAGCGTGACGGGTCTGCCTTGAAAGAGAGGCGCGCCGCAGCGTCCGCAATTGGGATTATCGGTCAGGCGCTCTTGCGGCACCCTGTTGGTGGAATTGCACTGCGGGCAAGCGACCGTGGGCATTCTGTATCCTTTCGTTGACGAGCCGGTCCTGGCGGCCGGCTGATGCAAGCGTTCAGCGCGTAGATATGGCGCGGCGCGCCTCTCGCTGCCGCGGCTCGGGCAGGTATTCCACGCCACCGCCCTGGCGCCGAACCGGCTGCGGATAGAGCGTCATCAGCTCAAGTATTTCCTTGGGCATGTCCGTTGCAACGGGCAGGCCCATGTCGCGGGCCTCATCGGCAGAGATGGGATAATCGTGGGTCCAGGTGCCTGTCGCCAGCTTCGCCGCCACGGAAGCCGCGCGGTTCTCGTCCATCTTGTCGGACAAAAGATGCTTCGCGAACGCCTCGATCTGCGCAATGGCCTTGCGACCGACATCGGCCATGATCAGGGTCTGGTCGTCGATCTCGGCGATGGGTTTCTCCTCAACGACTTTGAGGAGCGAGGCAGCAGGCAACTGGCCAAGTTGAGGATCGACGGGTCCCAGCACGGAATGCTCGCACATCACGATCTCGTCGGCGGCAAGCGCGATCAGCGTGCCGCCGGACATCGCGTAATGTGGCACGAACACGGTGACCTTGCCCTTGTGGCCCTGAATGGCCCGAGCGATCTGGGTTGCCGCCAGCACAAGGCCGCCCGGTGTATGCAGCACGATGTCGAGTGGCACTTCATCGTCGGTCATCTGGATCGCGCGCAGGACTTCCTCCGAGTCATTGACGTCGATGTAGCGCATCAGGGGGAATCCCAGCAGGTTCATCGTCTCCTGCCGATGGATCAGCAGGATGACGCGACTGGCACGCTTCTTCTCGATACTGGCGATCTTGCGTGCGCGCATCGCCTCAAGATATCTGCGCTGCAGAACCGGCTGCAGCGCCGAAATGATGAAGAACAGCCAGAAAAGCTGCATTATGTCCATGGACCTTGTCCTCCTTCCCGTCGGCCATCCGGCAGAAAGCCATAGATGCCCTCGTCGCGATAATAGTGGCGATAGACGTCGGCGCGCCTTCGCAGGAGTGGCGTTACAAGCCAACCGGCGAGAAACCCGCCGATATGCGCCCACCAGGCAACCCCGCCCGTGGCCGGATCGCTGCCGAGCGATAGGAAACCGGGAACGACCTGCATGAAGAACCAGATCATCGCGAAAATGACCGCGCGCACTTCGAAGAAGAGGGGAATGAACAGAATCGGCACGATCACCACCAGCCGAGCCGCCGGAAACATGCGTGCGTAGCAACCGATCACGCCCGCGATCGCCCCCGATGCGCCAAGCGCGGGAATGACCGAGTCGGGGTTCGCCAGCGCGTGAGCCAGTCCGGCCGCCACACCACAGAACAGATAGAACAGCGTGAATCTGCCCGGTCCGAGCCGATCTTCGACGGCGGGGCCGAAGATCCAGAGCGTCCACATGTTCAATATGAGGTGCAGCCAGCCCCCGTGCAGGAAGATATTGGTCAGGAACGGGGTCCAGTCCGACGGGGCGACGAGGCTTAGCTGTCCGAAGAAGCGCGAGGGCACCAGCGCGAACTCGAACAGGAACCGGTCCAGCACGCGCGGCGGCAAGCTGGTCAAATAGAGAAAGGCAACCACGCTCACGGCTATTACCGTCAAGACGATGATGGACGGATATCGTCATGCACCGCCGTCGAGATTGGGGATCATGCCACCGCACTTCTGTCAGAACCTGTTCGCCGGAACCTTGAAGTAGCTGTGGCCATCCGCCTCCGGTTCGGGCAGTCGCCCGCCCCGCAGGTTAACCTGAAGCGCGGCGAGCATCCGGTCGGGCAGGGGCAGCGTTCGGTCGCGCGCCTCACGCTTGGCGATATACGCGGCCTTCGAGACGTTCCCGCCCACATGGATATTCCGCGCCTTCTGCTCCCCCACCGTGCTTTTCCATTCCGGCGCGTGCCGGTCCGCGGTGCCATAATCGTGGCCAATGAAGACCCGGTGATCGTCGGGATGATCGAGTATCGCCGCGATGCTGTCGTAGAGCTGAGCAGCCGAACCGCCGGGGAAGTCTGCCCGCGACGTGCCGGCATCGGGCTGCATCAGCGTGTCATGCGCGAAGATGGCATCGCCTGCGACATAGGTAATAGAGCCCAGAGTGTGACCGGGCGAGAGCATCACCGCTACGCTGACATCGCCGATCTTGAAATTGTCCCCGTCCGTCAGGAGCCGGTCGAAATCCGGTTCCACCGGGAAGGCGTCGGGCAGGTTGTAGATATCACGCCACAGAACGGCTATGTCGCGCACCTTTTCGCCGATCGCCATGGGGGCGCCAGTCTGCTGCTTAAGCCATGCCGCGGCCATGAGGTGGTCGGCATGGGGATGGGTATCGAGAATCCATTCGATCTCCAGCCCCCGTTCGCGCACATATTCCAGCGCCCATCCGGCATGATCGAACCGGGTCGAGAACGACCGTGGGTCAAATTGCTGAACGACGTCGATAAGGACGCATTTTCTTCTCGGCGTGTCTATGCAGATGTACTGGCAGCTGCCCGTAGCGGGCTCATAGAACCCCACCACTTCGGGGCTTCCAGCCCCACGCGAGGGCGAGACGCGGTAGAGGATGTCCCCAGGGCCGTCGCTGGCCTCCGATCCGTCATGTGTCATTGCGCATCCGCCTCTTCCAGAAACCGCAGGCTGTAACTCGCCTCGCCCAGCCTGTCGATGAGGTCGAGCTGCAACTCCAGCCAGGCCTTGTGCACTTCCTCGTCGAGCACGATTTCCTCGAAAAGCATCCGCGATCCGATGTCGTTTTCGTCTGCCGCGTCGCGTGCCGCCTGGCTGTAGAAGGCAATCGCCTCTTCCTCGTCCTTGAGGTCGGCTTCGAACATCTCGCGCAGGGTCTTTGCCCGAACCGGCGGCTTGTTGAAAGCCACCTCAGGCTCACCCTTGAGAAACAGGATCCGCTCCAGAAAGCGGTCGGAATGGCCGGTTTCCTCGGTCTGTTCCTCGCGCATCTGCGCGGCGAGACCGACAAGGCCCCAGTCCTCCAGGACATGGGCATGAAGCTGATACTGGTGCGTGGCGCTGATCTCCATCTTGAGCGCCTTGTTCAGGTTCTCGATTGTCTTGGCGTTGGACATTCCGTCTCTCCTCGGTTGGGCTGTGGTAAAGTCTCAGCTCCGCAGGCGGGGCGTCACGTCTTGCGCCGCCCCGCCGCGACGGTCACCCCCGTCCAGGCCGGGGGATCGGAGGCGGGGAAGGATTCGAGATCGGCCTCAAGGACCGGATCGAGCGGGCGATCATCGGTCCCGGATAGATCGGGCGCTCCGTCCTGATCGCCCGCCTTGCGCAGGCGGTGGTCCGAATGCCCCTGACCCGTGCCGGAGGAAACCCGAAAGGCCCCCGGCGCATCGGCCCCCTTGTAGAGCCGGTGCCGTTCCTGCCCCCGCCAGGGGTTGGGCGCACGCCGGTGAGCCGTGTCCCCACGCACGATGTAGCGCCAGTCCTGCCGCTCCGCGAAGTCCACGGCGCTTTCGCGGTCGGGAAACTTTAGCCGGATCGGACGATAGGGATCGTCGCTGGAGGAATATCCCATCAGCGGCTCGATCTGGGGCGGGCGCGACGGCTCGAATTCCAGTATCCAGTAGTTGGGCCGCGGCGCCGATGTCATCGCGGAACGAGCCGGCCGGTAGATGATCGCGGTCGGAACGTCCCATGACCTCATATCTGTCCCGGGAACCTTCGGTGGAAAAGACGGGCGATTATGGCCGCGCATTATTGGTTTCCTTCTTTATCGTTGTGACCTTCGTTTCAAAATCGAGATCGTCAAGTTGCTCCATTCTTTGAGAGTTTCGGCGAATTGCGCTAGCCGTATTCGTAGAAGTTAGTGGCATGTTCTGAAGAACGTCAGACCGCATCGCCGTGGCGAGATCGGCGACGGACTGCATCACCTTCTCGCCGTCAGCTCCGGAAAGCGCGCCGTCTGCGAAACCGGACAACAGCGCATCAAGAACAACCTCGAATTGAGTCAAAACCCCTGCGCTGGCCACTACGGCCAATTTGTGATTGAGAACTTTCAATTCATCGATCAACGCGGCATCATGCCTTACGTTCTCGACAATTTGCGCGACCTTTTCTATGCAAGACATGTAGATATCATATTTTTGCTGGAGGGTTATTACTGTCCCTTCTTTTCGAAGCTCGAGTTCAGTTTGACGATTCAGAAGAGCAGCCGTCAGCGCGATCGTGACGACCGCCCCCAGAAAGACGAGCGTCATCTCTTGGGCGAACGGCAGAGGCGCTTCCACCAGATACATGGCCCGGAAAATGAAATATATGGCGATCCCCAACGAGGCGGCGACAACCAGATAGGCAAGGTTGCGCAGTCCGAAATTCATTGGCGATCGTCCTCTTCGCAATCTGACTCCAGCCAAGCATCAGGCTTTTCGCAGCTTTGTTTTTGGCCCGCCTGCCGCAGGAAAACCGGGGTTGGACCGCTGCCGAAGGGGTTGAAACCAGCCTTCAGGCATCGATCAAAGATTGTCTCGTCCCACCGGGTGAGATCGTCGTCGTTGGCGATGGGCTGCCCGGTCTTCATCGATCGCGTCATGTGCCAGCGGGCTGATTGGCGTCAGGAGCCGTGTCGCGCTCTGCCTGATTTGCGCGGCGCAGCCGCAAGCCGAGCAAGATCATCAGCCCCCCGAAGAAGGCGACGTAGAAGCCCAGAAGCCAGCCGAGCGCCAAGAAGCTTTCGAGCGGGCGTGTCAGCAGCATCCAGGTCACGAAGACCCCCAGGGCGACGGACAGAAGGCCGCTCAGGATGAGCCAGATTTCGCCCTTGATTTCCTTGCGCAGCCGGATCGCCGCCCCGATTTCCAGAATGCCGGAAAACGCCGACCAGAACGCGATGCTGGCCCAGAGGAATGTCGCGAGCACCAGTGTCGCGACGAAGGGCGAGACGACCACCACGACGCCCGTGGCGATCCCGAGAATGCCGCTGAACATAAGCCAGCCCCAGCGTTCGCCCTTGCGGATGTTACGTATCGCGGCGACGAGGCCGAACACGCCGTCGGCAAAGGCGAACGCGCCGAAGACCAGCGTGAGCGCCAGAAGCGCTTCCGCAGGCATGACGAAGGCTAGCACTGCGATGATCAATGCGAGCACGCCGCGTAACACGAATGCCCACCAGTTCCGGGACAGGCTGCACAGCATGTCCTGCATCTTGTCGGTCGGGTTTTCAGAGGCTGTGGTCATTGGTCGATCTCCTATTCAGTTCCATGTCAGGTGTCGGAGCCGGCCTCCTCGCCGGTTAGGGCGGCGGCCACGCGGCGGCGGTCTTCGACCGGCTGGGGCAGGCGCATTACGCGGGCGATTTCCCCTTCGATGCGCGCGAGGCCCGTCGCCTCGGCGATCAACCCAGCTTCGATGAGTTTCGCGCGCAGTGTCTCGCCCGCCGTCTCTGCGGTTTCTATCACCTCCGACTCGGAGAGGCCCAAGAGGTCCGCCGTCTCCGCAACCGTGGCGTCGTCTAGGTGGAGCCGATAGAGAACGCGGCGTTCGACCGATGGAAGATCGGCGATCGCCCGGTGCAGTGCCATGGCGATCTCATGCCGATTCGCTTCGGTATCGGGATCTGTGCCGCCGTCGTCGGCAATGAGATCTTCGAGCACTAGAATGTCATCTGGCTGGTAGAACTCGAACATCTCCTGATCGGTTTCCGTCGGCTCTTCGGGCGGAACCGCGGGTTCCGCGCGGGTGGACAGTGCGTCCTCAGGCACCGCGCGGCGCGCGGCGCGCGCCTCGGCCTCGATGGTCTTTAAGGCGAGTTGCGTGAGCCAATCTCCGACCGAGAACCGCGTCGGCCGCTGCTCAAACCGCTTGAGCCCCTCGAGGATCGTCGCATCGACGAGATCGCGAACACTCAGGTAACCCGTTGGAACCGATCCGCTGCATTCGAGATAGGTCAACTCGCGCCTGACGGTGTTATAGACCGTATCGAGATGATCCTCGATCAGGTCGAAGAAGAGTTGGCGCCGGTCCGCTTCCGCCGCATCCCGCGCGGGCGGCAGGGGGGCGCCGATCCGGCGCCGGCGGGCGGGACGCTTGTATTCAGGCTCGTGCTTGAGGCGCGCCACATGCCGATCGACCTGGTGGCGCAGGTCGGCAAAGGCCTTGCGCAGGACAGGCTCGATCTCGAATCCCTCTTCCCGCGCCGCGATCACGCCCGACGGCAGTTGCAGGCGCAGGCTGACTTTGATGCGCTTCTTGCCCCTCGTCTGCGAGGCAACGACTTCGAGCCGGACCAGATCCTCGCGAAAGCGCGCAAGGTGCGGTTCAAGTTGCCGCACTTCTTCCTCGATGACCTCAGGCGCGCGCTGTTGGCCGTGCCGGTCGAGATTGCGGAATGATCTAATGACGTTCATGCCGTGGACCTTCCTATAACTCTCCGAAGAGATGGTCCGGCGCGACCGATATCGCGCCGGGCCAGTCTTTTGCGCTGTCACTCGGCGGACTTGTCGTCCTTGGACTGCACCTCATCCCCAACGCTGGGCTTCGGAACGTCCGTGTTGTTTTCGGCAACTTCGCTGGGCTCCTCGATCCCGGCCTTGGCCTGATCGTCCGGGCTGTCGTCACCGGTGTCCTTTACGATCTTTTCGAACACGACCCTCTGTTCGTCTTCCGACCAGGCGACGCGGACCTTGTCACCATCCTCGATCCGCCCGGAGAGCATTTCGCGAGCCAACTCGGTCTCCAACTCCGACCGGATCAGCCGGCGCAGCTCGCGGGCGCCGAATTCGGGACGGAAGCCGACCGCGCCGAAGTGATCCACGACGCTCACATCGAGTTCGAGTTCGACGCCCTGGGTAAGGGCGGTCCGCTTCACCCGGTTGAGCTGCAACTCGACGATCTGGCGGATTTCCGACTGGTTCAGCGAGTGGAAGACGATGATCTCGTCGATCCGGTTGATGAACTCTGGCCGGAAATGACCGCGCAACACCTCCATCAGCTCGGACTTCTGCTTGGCCTCGTCGAACTCCTTGGTGCCGCGCTTCTTGAGGTTGCGCTGGATGATGTCCGAACCGAGGTTCGACGTGGCGATGATGATGGTGTTGGTGAAGTCCACCACGCGCCCCTTGCCGTCGGTCAGCCGACCGTCGTCGAACACCTGCAACAGAATGTTGTAGACATCCGGGTGCGCCTTCTCGATCTCGTCGAGCAGCACGACCGAGTAGGGCCGACGGCGCACCTTCTCGGTCAGTTGCCCGCCTTCGTCGTATCCGACGTAGCCGGGAGGCGCGCCCACCAGCCGGGCGACCGAGTGGCGCTCGCCATACTCGGACATGTCGATGCGGATGATTGCGTCCTGATCGCCAAAGATTACTTCGGCGAGCGTCTTGGCCAGTTCCGTCTTGCCAACCCCGGTCGGCCCGAGGAAGAGGAATGTCGCGGTCGGGCCGCGTCCCTCGCGCAGTCCTGCGCGCGCCAGGCGCACCGCATCCGCCACGGCGCGGATGGCCTCTTCCTGGCCGATGACGCGCTCGTGCAGCTTCTCCTCGAGCTTGAGGAGCTTGTCTTTCTCCTCGGTGGTCAGCTCAGTGACCGGAACGCCGGTGATCTTCGAGACGATCTGCGCGACATGATCGGCGCGCACCTCGGCGGTGGCGGAGGCCTGGTCGCGCTTCCAAATCTCCAGAAGCTCGTCCAGTTCCTTCTGCTTCTGTTCGAGTTCCTTCTTCAATTCCGCTGCACGGTCGAATTGCTTGCGGGCTGCGGCATAGTCCTGTTCGCGCTTGATCTGCGCGACCTCGGCTTCGAGCTCCTGCACGTCCACGGGCCGAGCAGTGGCCGAGATCTTCACCCGCGCCGCGGCCTGGTCGATCAGGTCGATCGCCTTGTCGGGCATGAAGCGACCGGTGATATAGCGATCCGAAAGCTCCGCGGCGGCGATGATCGCCTCGTCGGTGATCGTCACCTTGTGGTGGCTTTCGAGCGTGTCGCGCAGCCCGCGCAGAATCATGATCGTCTGTGCGACCGTGGGCTCGTCCACATAAACCGGCTGGAACCGTCGCTCGAGCGCCGCGTCCTTCTCGATGTATTTCTGGTACTCGTTGAGCGTCGTCGCGCCGATCAGGTTCAGCTCGCCCCGCGCCAGCGCCGGCTTGAAGGTGTTGGCGATGTCTAGACCGCCTTCGCCACCGCCCTGGCCGGCGCCGACGATGGTGTGGATCTCGTCGATGAAGAGAATGAGGCTGTCCTTCTCCTCGGTGATCTCCTTGAGGATCTTCTGGACTCGCTCCTCGAACTCGCCCCGATACTTCGACCCGGCCACCATCGAGTTGATGTTGAGCTCGACCAGCCGCTTGTCGCGCAGCGCCTCGGGCACTTCGCCCGCGACGATCCGTTGTGCAAGTCCCTCGACGATGGCGGTCTTGCCCACGCCGGGCTCGCCGATCAGCACCGGGTTGTTCTTTTTCCGGCGGGCCAGCACTTCGATCGTCGTCTCGATCTCGCGGGCGCGGCCGATGACGGGATCGAGCTTGCCCTCGCGGGCGAGCTTCGTCAGGTCACGGCTGAACTGGTCGAGATCGGGGGTGTTCGACGGAGTCTCGACGCGGCCTTCCTCGGCTCCCTTGCCGACCACCTTCGTCACCTGCTGACGCAGCGCCTGCGGCGTCAACCCCAGCTTGCGCAGCATCGCCGCGGCCAGGCCTTCACCTTCCTCGGCAAGTCCGATCAGAAGGTGCTCGGGACCGACATAGGAATGGCCGAGTTCGTTCGAGGCGATGAAGGCCCGGTTCAGCGCGTCCTTCAGGCGAGGGCTTACGCCGATTTCGCCTTCCGTCTTGGCGTCTCCACGCTTCGCTTCCTTCTCGATCTGGCGGCGCAGATCGTCCACATCGACCTTGAACTGTTCCAGGATCGTCTTGACGACGTCAGACGAGGTCAATGCCAGAAGCAGATGTTCGGTATCGACCTCGCTGCGCCCGAATTCCCCGGCCTTCTGTGCTGCATCCTGCAGCAGCTTGTTGCCCTGTTCGCTCAGCCGATCGGCGATGGTGCGTCCGCCGCCGCGCCGCGATCCGCGGCGCGGCGTTTCCTCCCCGAAGGTGGCATCCACGACGTCGTCCTCACCCGCGCCCGTGGCGCCCAGTGCGCCACCCCGCAGCGGGCTGTCGCTGAACAGGCTGCCGAACCCGCTATCGCCGAAGAATTCGTCAAAAAGGGAATGTCGTCCGAACAGGGACTCCAGCGGCGATGCGCTGCGGCCCGACCGGCGCACCATTTCGCGGTAGTGCTGATCGCACAGCTCCATGTTCTGAACTTTGCCGTTCACCGAGGCGCGCACGCGCGCCGTCGCCGGGCGACCGCAAATATCGCAAGCTCCGTTTGCCATTTTTCCTCTCCGTTTCTTTATCCAGTCAGGGTTGTCCGCCGATCATCTGCGTCAGTGACAGTGTCACGCAGCGACCGCTTCCGTTCGTTTCAGCTTGGACCCAATTGCCACAAGATCGGGCTCGTCCAGGGTCTCTCGTTGCAGGAGATCCTGCGCCGATTGCTCGAGAAGATCCAGATTGGATTCAAGAAGGGTGAGGGTGCGCTTGAACACGCCATCCACGATGTCGCGCACCTTTATGTCCATTCGCTCGGCCGTGGCCTCGCTGTAGCGGCGGTTGAGCCAGGACGCCTGATCGCCGGTGCCAAGAAAGCCGGGCCGATCGGTGTCGTAGCTGACTTGCCCGAGGTCTTCGTCCATCCCGTACCGCGCGACCATGGCGCGGGCGATATCGGTGGCCTTGACCAGATCGTCGGCCGCCCCCGTCGAGAGGTGATCGTAGATGATCTTCTCGGCCGCGCGCCCGCCGAGCAGCACGGCGATCTTGTTCTCGAGTTCCTCCCGCGTCATCAGAAAGCGGTCCTCGGTCGGGCGCTGGATCGTGTAGCCGAGCGCGCCAATTCCGCGCGGGATGATCGAGACCTTGTGCACCGGGTCCACCCCCGGCAGAGCCATCGCCACCAGCGCGTGCCCCATCTCGTGGTGCGCCACGATCTCGCGTTCGCGCGGATTGAGCACGCGGTTCTTCTTTTCCAACCCTGCGATGATGCGCTCGACGGCATTGTTGAAGTCGTCCATCGTCACCGCATCCGCCTTGCGGCGCGTGGCGAGCAATGCTGCCTCGTTGACGAGATTGGCGAGGTCCGCCCCGGAAAAGCCGGGAGTAAGCGCTGCGACCTTCTCGGCATCGACGTCCGGGGCGAGCTTCACCTTTTTCATGTGAACGCCGAGAATCTGCACACGTCCCTTCTTATCCGGCCGATCCACCAGCACCTGCCGGTCGAAGCGGCCCGCGCGGAGAAGCGCGGGGTCGAGGATCTCGGGCCGGTTGGTGGCGGCCAGGAGCACGATGCCCACCGAAGGGTCGAAGCCGTCGAGCTCGGTCAGAAGCTGGTTCAGCGTCTGCTCACGCTCATCATGGCCACCGGCGATCTGGCCGGAGGAGCGCGCCCTCCCAAGAGCGTCGAGTTCGTCGATGAAGATGATCGCCGGGGCGGATTTCCGGGCCTGCTCGAACAGGTCGCGCACCCGTGCGGCACCGACGCCCACGAACATCTCGACGAACTCTGATCCCGAGATCGAAAAGAAGGTCACGCCGGCCTCGCCTGCCACCGCGCGCGCCAGAAGCGTCTTGCCGGTTCCCGGCGGCCCGACGAGCAATATGCCTTTGGGGATATGTGCGCCCAGCTTTCCGTATTCGGCGGGGTTCCTGAGGAACTCCACGACCTCCTCGAGCTCGGCCTTGGCCTCGTCCACACCGGCCACGTCGGCGAAGCTGACGCCGGTTTCCTTTTCCATGTAAACTTTGGCCTTGCTGCGGCCGACCTGCATGAAGCCGCCAAAGCCCTGCTTGTCGGCGAACTTGCGGAACAGCAGCATCCAGATTCCGAAGAAGACAAGCGCTGGCGCCACCCAGGAAATCAGCGTGCCGAGAAAAGTGTTCTGAGGAACACCCGTGATCTCGACGCCGGAGCGGTCGATCCGCTGCAGGATCGCGGGATCCACGACCGTCGTCACGAACTGGCTCTTGCCGTCGACGGGTTCGGTGAAGGTGCCGGTGATGGTGTCTGACCCGACCGCGACCGACGCGACCCTGCCGTCCTCGAGATAGGTTTCGAATTGGCTGTAGCTGATGGGAGCCACGGATTGCCAGCCGGCGATCAGATCCTGGATGAAGATCACGGCCATGAAAGCCACCACCCAGTACCAGATGTTGTATTCGGTCTTCTTTTCCATACCGCTTTTCCTTTTCCCTAGCGCCCGAGCCGCGCCCTGATTCGCTCGAGCAGCGCCAGCAGAATGCGCCTTTCGTCCGCCGACAGATCCTGCAGGATTTCATCTTCGAGCGCCGATTGCCGCGGCGCGAGTTCCTCCAGCATCGCCCTGGCCTTTGGCGTTGCCGTGACGATCTGCGCCCGTCGGTCGTCGGGTGACGCCCACCGCTCTACCCAACCGCCCTGTACCATGCGATCGACGAGCTGGCCCGCAGTGGCCCGGCCCACCTCCAGCCGCCCGGCCAGATCGCCGATGGTCAGCCCGGGCGAATCCTCGAGGTGTGCCGCCGCCATCCAGGACAGGCGGGTCAGGCCGCTGTCGCCGATCTCGCTGTCGATCCGCTGCTGGATGAGCTGCGCGACCCGGTGGATCGTCGTCCCGATCAGGGCAAGATCAGAAGTGATCAAGGGTATCGTTCCTCCGTCTGCATGAGAAACAGGATAGACTGCGGTCCACCCAATGTGCAATGCATGCATCATATATGCTTGCATAATAAATGGAACCGCCTATCTTGATGGGCGGTCTCCGAACCGACATCCAGCCGGCACCGTTGCCCGGTTGGACCGTGCCGCCGGTTCGGGGGCATCGATCAGCAACAGGAGGCCAGCAATGCTCTATCCGACATATCTGCGCCGCAGCGATCCCTTCGCGCTGATGCGCTCCATGATGCGCGATCTCGACCGTGGTTTCTGGCCGCCGTCCCGCGCGGCGTTCCCGGCGGTGAATGTCTGGCAAGGCCCTGAGGCCGTTGGAGTCACCGCTGAACTTCCCGGCATCGAACCGGGCGACATTGAGATTTCGGTCAAGGACAGCGTCCTGACCCTTTCGGGCGAACGCAAGGCGCCCGAGGTTCCCGACGGTGCGCGCTGGCACCGCAACGAACGCGGTTACGGCAGGTTTTCCCGCACTATCCGCCTGCCGTTCGCGGCCTCGGATGACAAGGTCGAGGCGAGGATGACGAACGGCGTATTGCGGATCGTCATCTCCCGGCCCGAGGAAGAAAAGCCGAAGAAAATCGAGATCAAGGCAGCCTGAGAAGAGCTGGCACGATGAGCACCGACATCACGCAAGCCGCCGAAAAGACGCCGACCGACTCGCCCGAAACCACCGGCGGCGGACGCATCTACCGCCCGTTGACCGATATCGTCGAGACCGATCAGGGCGTCTCCATGATGCTTGAAATGCCTGGGGTCGCTCCCGATGCGGTCGAAATCACGCTCGAAAATCGTGTGTTGACGATCCGCGGCAAAGTTGACCCGGTGCGGCCGGAAAACCTCGAACTTGCCTATGCCGAATATGGCGAGGGCGATTTCGAGCGTGCCTTCACGCTTTCCGAGGACTTCGACCCCAACAGGATCGAAGCCGAGATGCGTGGAGGTGTCCTCACCCTGACGCTCCCCCGAGCCCCTGAAGCGCAGCCGAAAAAGATCGCCGTCAAAGGCGCCTGAAAATCGAAGGAGACAACCATTATGCAGATCAAGGACCTGATCCCCTGGGCGCGCAAGGACGGCGCGCCAGATGCCAAGAGCAGCGAAGACAACCCGATCGCGACACTCCAGCGCGAAATGAACCATGTGTTCGAGAACTTCTGGAACCGGGTCGGTCAGTTCGAATGGCCCTGGGGCAGCGGCGAGGCGAAATCCGACGTGGTCGAGACCGACAAGGCGATCGAAGTGTCGATCGAGCTGCCGGGCATGGAGATGAAGGACATCGAGGTGACGGTCAACGATGACATGTTGACTGTGAAGGGGGAGAAGAAGATCGAGCGCCAGGAGGAGAAGAAGGGATACTATCTCTCCGAGCGCAGCTATGGCGCGATCTACCGGACAATTCCGCTCCCGCCCGGTGTGGATGGCGAAAAGGCGCAAGCATCTTTCAAGAACGGGGTTCTGACGATCAAGCTGCCCCAGAGTCCCGAGGCGCAGGCGAAGGTCAAGCGCATCGAGGTTAAGAACGGCTGATTTGCCACATTGGGTGTCGCCGGTTTGCGGCGTCCTCAACGCTCCGTGCGATATCGCACCGTCTGGCGAAGCCCCGGGAGCTTGTCTCTCCGGGGCGGCTTTCGAGGGGCAATCATGAAAGACTTGCAACGATCCGGGCTGACCCGTGAACAATGGTCGGCGATGACGCTCTACGAGAAGTTCGAGCAAGTTGTCATCTTCGTCCTCAGCGTCATCATTGCGGCGATCGTCGTGGCGTCGGTCTGGGCGCTGATGCGCGAAGTCGTGAACCGCTTGGTTCTGGGGGCATTCGACACTCTCGATTACGCCACCTTCCAGGTGGTGTTCGGAATGATCTTCACCGTGGTGATCGCGCTCGAGTTCAAGCGCTCCCTTCTTGTTGCGACCGAACGCAGCTTCGGGATCCTCCAGGTCCGCACGATCGTGCTGATCGCGCTCCTCGCCATCGCGCGCAAATTCATCATCCTGGACCTCGGCGAGACGGAATCATCCAAGATTGCCGCACTCGGGGGCGCGGCGCTTGCGCTCGGCGCTGTCCACTGGCTGGTGCGCGATCAGGACCGGCGCGAAGTCCGGGACCGTGAGGAGCCATGACAGGGGTCTCTGCCCGCCATCGCTTGCTCAATCTGGCGCAGTCGGCGCTGCTTCTGGGGCTCATGGCGGCAATCGCCTGGGTGTCGGTCACTGCGATCCTCGGGCCAGAAACGGGGGCGATGGTGGCCCTCGGCATGGTCGCGGGCCTCATCCTGGCGCCCGATCTGCCCCGCCGCATGATCCTGTCCGGCTATCAGGCGCAGCGGCTGACAGGGCGCGATGCTCCCGGGCTCGTCGGTGCGCTGGCCGAGCTCGCGCGCCGCGCCGGCCTGCCGCGCACCCCGGCGCTTTATCGCGTCCCGAGCCGGCTGCCGAACGCCTTTGCGATGGGCAGCCCCGAGGACAGCACGATCTGCGTCACCGACGGGCTGCTCGAGATCCTCGACGGCCGCGAACTTGCCAGCGTCCTCGCGCACGAGATCGGCCACATCGCCCATCGCGACCTCTGGATCATGGGGCTCGCAGATGTGATGTCGCGGCTGGTGTCGCTGGCAAGCTGGATGGGACAGTTGCTTGTGCTGGTGAACCTGCCGCTCGTGATGGCGGGCATGGTGCATGTTCCGTGGTCCGTCGTGGCGCTCCTGATCTTCGCGCCCACGCTGATGGCGCTTGTCCAGCTCGGCCTGTCGCGGACGCGCGAATACGACGCCGACCGCGCCGCCGCGGACCTGACCGGTGACCCCGAAGGGCTGATCCGGGCGCTCGGCAAGCTCGACCGGCTCACGGGGCGTTTCTGGGAGGAGATCTTTCTTCCCGGCCGACGCATTCCCGACCCGTCGCTGCTCAGGACCCATCCGCCGACCGAAAGCCGTGTCCGGCGGCTTCGCGAATTGGACCCGAACCGCTCAGTTCCATTCCCCGACATCATCGGCCACTCGGCCGGGGTCGCACACGCCTCGGACCTGACACCGCGATTCAGGCGCTTCGGGACGTACTGGTAGAAAACGAGAAGCGACGGCATCTGGTCGCGGGCGGGTGGATCTGGCCGAGTCAGGAATTCAGAGTGGGCATGGATTCTGTCGTGTTCCCCTGACGGCATCGTGATCTTCCAGGCTTGTGATGCCGGTGTACATTTACGCGCTGCGGCGGCGGACGAATCCGTTCTGCGTAGGAGGGAGTTATCGCAGCGACAATATGCGCGGTTCATGGCGTAGCCGCCGGCGTGCCTTGTGGCGATGGGGGCCTGTGCCACCGGTTCAATTTTAGTCGCAATCGAGCCATTTGTGGGATCGAACCAAAGCGCTGACGAATAAAATCAATGCGTTGCGAGCTGGAGAAGGTTCGACCCCAGACCCATCCCCTCCGCCACTTTGGTAAAAACCGGGAACGCCGATTCCAGCCGACTTCCCTCCTTTGGTGGCTACCGGCGTGCTCAATAGGGTGTTTTTTGCTGACCTTGATGTAGATCGCGTCGTCCGCGATCTCGGCGTGTTGGGCGAAGGCGCGGACATGTTCCCGCCGATAGCCGCCCTTTCCAAGCCGGAGGCGAGTGCGAGCTTCGCTTGCCAGTTCCGGCACGGCCGCTTTGGCGTGAATCTAAATTCAAACAGCAAAGCGCCCGATGGGTTGCACCGGGCACTTCTTTCTCAAGTCACCTCGAGATTACTTGGTAGCGAGGATTTCGAAATTGTGGACGTTTGCCACCACACCGTCGTCCCATCCACCTGAGATCAATTCTGAAGCCTTTTCATTCAGGAGTCCGGCGACTTGTCCGGCAAAGTGCGCTTCGCGGCCAGAGTTGTCGGCAAAGATGTCGAAGATGGCGAAGTTGGTCTCGTCAACCTGCAGCGCCGCCCAGAACAATGTCTTGGGTTCAGTTTCTGCGACGATGGGGCCGGCGGCGGTCAGCAAGGCTGCCAATTCGGGGCCTTTACCTGGAGCAGCTTTGAGCTTGATGTAAGTTGCGGTCGTTGCCGTGGAGAGATCAACCGGCGCCTTGACCGACAGGACATCGGAGTTGTTGATATTCGCGACAACACCGTCGTCCCATCCGCCGTCGACCAGCGCGTCGGCGTTTTGGTTCAAAGCCGCCGCAACCGCTCCTGAGAAGTGAGCGTCGCGTGCTTCTTCGTCTGCGAAGATGTCAAAGATTGCGAGCGTGTCATCGGCTTGCAGAGCAAACCAAAGGACGGTGCCCGGCTCTGTGTCCCGCACGATCGCTGCGGCACCAGCCAGAAACTCCGCGAAAGCTCCGGTCTGGCCTTCGGCGGCCGGCATGGCGATGTAGCTGGCTGTATGATTTACCATTGGGTTGTCCTGTGCAGTTGCAGAAGTTGTGATCAGCGCCAGTGCGGCGACTGTCTGAAGGATTTGCGTTTTCATGGTCGTCTCCTGATTTGAAGTGCTTCAGGTTTGGTTTCGATGCACTTTTGTCCCATGCCGATGCGCCAGAACCCAATACCGAAATTCTATTCTTTGATAGACATTGACTATTGAAGTTGGTTTGATGGTGTGGCTGAAGATGTAACGGAGAATGCGGCGATGGAAATGAACCAGATCAGGTATTTTCTCGCTGTCTGCGAGCACCGAAACTTCACCCACGCAGCCAGCGCCTCCAATGTCTCCCAGCCTTCCTTGATGTCGATTTACACTTCAATCTAGGACTCTGGCATTTTGCGCGAGAACGTTACACTCCAATTGAGACTCAGTGCAGGGGAGTCTCAATTGGAGTGTAACGTATCGACGGTTATGCGAACGCCGCTTCCTTTTCCAGGGCTGGTCTCCAGGATCCGATGCTATCATCGGTAATACGCTCAATACCGTCCTTGATCCCCTCGATTGCGAGCTCGTTTAGTATCCCGAACACCCGAGCTGTGATGCCATCACCGAGGCGAGAAAGATGGCGTAGGCTTTGGCTCGATAAACCCGATGGAAGTCTGAGCGGTAGGCTGCGCAGGATCGCGGTTACCAATTCCTGGAACTCTTCATCTGCCTTCCACCTGGGCAGTACGAACTGATCCAGTCGCCGGGCCAGTTGGGTGTCGCCGGCAATCGCGTCGCGCGCTTCCGACACGCCAAGGCAGACGAGTGAAGCTTTGATCTCGTTACTGAGATATCGCAGAAGCTGCAGGATCACGCGCTGTTCCCTCGGGGTTCCAGCGAGAAGGTTATGGACCTCGTCAAACACCAGAACGCGCACATTGTTGCTCTTTAGCAAGAGGACGGTTCTGATCTCAAGTTCCATGAGGGTCAGACGTTCGTTGATGCTGGCTCCCATTGCCATCAGCAACTGCCCATATATCCGGCGCTCTGTTGGGCGCGACGTCAATGTAATTGCCAGCACCGGCATGCTTTCCACGCCGGTGCTGTAGTTCATGGTGGGCGGATGATCGCGCTTGAACTTTTCCACGAGCATGGTCTTGCCCATACCGCTATGACCATAAATAGCGAGGCCGGGTGGGCGTGTAGTTGGCGGATGGTCGCATAACGCATCAAGATGCCGTAATACTCTACGAGCGCGATCAAAGCCGACCCATCGATCGGACCGAATGGCGCGTATCCTTGTATGGTTTGGTCCATTTGCCAGTGCGGCAGCGCCGGGTGCCAGGTGAGGGAATTCAATCATTGGTCCCAATATTCCGTGTCGTCGTCAGAATGATTATGTTTTGTCAAATCGATCGATTGAACGGTACTGTGTCCTTCACGGCTCGGTTTAGTTGGTCTTCTTGTAACACTCCGGCGTGCTTTTGCGCTTGAGGATGCTGCGATATCCTCGATCTGCCTCTGTTGCGCGATAGCCGCAAAGATAACGTCCTCATGCAATTCATACCGTCCCTTGTCTCGAAGTGCTTTCTTGGCGTGCTTCCACTCCCACCAGGAAACAGGCGGGAATGCGAGATTACGGTACCGTGCTTCAATAAACCGGCCATCTGATTGGCGAACGAATATTCGGGATAGGTCCCGTGGGTCATATTTGATTTCAAGTTCGGCGCCACGACCTACATCGCGTGATAATGCATCAGACCAGTACCGGATCTTTTCCAGATGAATGCCATCTTTCAGCAGGCGTCGCCGTTCGCCAGGCAGGAAGCTGGTCCAGAATGCCATTCGATCAGATGGCAAGTTGAAGTCGACTTCACCTTGCCGCTCGCGCCAAACCGCCAGGGGCGGGCGCAACAGCGAAGAGTGGATGCGCTGATGGTATTTGCCAACGATCTCCAGCGCGATCCATTTTTCCAACTCGCGTAATGTAAGATTCGCGCGGCCCTCAGAGTCGTAGCCGCCTCGGATCTTCACATTGCTGAACGTTGTGCCGGGCAGCAGGTGAACTGCTCCCATCATTGTTCCGATCAGTCGTTCGATGTGGCCTCCGAAGCGGGGTGTGGCCGGTGGCCTGAACTGGAGTTTTATGCCGTACTCTTTGCAGGCATCGGCCAGCGCCCGTGACCTAAAATCGGCACCGTTGTCGCAATGAAGAGCTTCCGGCAATCCGGCAACCGGCCAGGGGATGTCAATGCCCCGCTCATCCAGCCAGGCTGTCTTGTCATACACCGCGTGTAGGAGGCATAGGCCGACAGAAGTACTCGATGGCGCTTCCAATGATAAATGGAAGCCCGCGACCATCCTCGTGCACACGTCGATGGCAATCGTCAGAACTGGTCGACCGATGGGTTGACGGAATTGTTCATCGACAATGACGACATCAACGATGGTGTGATCGATCTGCCAAAGCGCGTTCGGTTTGGCAACAGTGAACTGACCAGGACTCGGCGTTGAGGCGGCTTCGATCTCTCGCTCACCGCGCTTGCGGGCAGCTGCCATGGGGATCAGTTCTGATACCCTTCGTTGCACAGTGCTTCTATGAGGAGGGGACAGGCCTTCGGTGAGGCAGACTTCCTGGATACGCCGCAAGAGTGCGGCAAAGCTTGGCTTTTCTTTTTTAAGCCAGAAGCTGTCTATCTGTTCGGCAATGACCTGCTCGGTTTTTGGATCAAGTCTTACCGCACCAGCTTGTGTGCCGCGTTTTCTGGGGCAGAGACTGGATGTACGTTGCGTCTTTCTGAACCGTGCAGCCAGCCGAAACAGTGTTGATCTCGGGATGCCAAATTTTGTGCGAGCAGCCGCAACAATCTCGGCGGTTACTTGCCCACCCGAACGGCGGAGCAGGTATCGAAGGAATTCCTCCGGGAAATCATCGTGATCGGGGTCATCTGAGGATGAGATCATGCGCGATATTACGGTCGATCGACCGGTCGATCAATCTCATTTTGAGTGTAACGTATGCCCCTGGAAGTCTCATTTGAAGCGTAAGATGTTACACTTCAATCTCACGCAATACACTGAAATCACTCACAGCGTGAGTCCCCGTTTCAAACATAAATCGACACTTGAGGATCAGTTCGCGCACATAGCAGCTCTTGTAGCCTTTGAACCTGGAGCCGGACGGCACCGTTGCCGTCAGGATCTGCTCGCGTGTAACGCGGTCCATGTCGCGCTTGGTGCCGCGCGGCTTCTTCTTCAATCCACCACCTGCCGGCTTTGGGTCCGTTGCCTTGTCCATGCCGGAGGGGCGAAACGGCGGGCGCGGTGGAAGGTTTTTCAGTCGGGCGATCTCGTCGCGCAGCAGCTGGTTCTCCACCTTCAGCCGGGTGTTGTCCAGGCGCAGGGCTGCATTCTCTTCGCGCAGTGCCGCGTTCTCGGCTTCCAGCTTCACAAGCCGGGTTTCGGCCACCTCGACCTTCTCCACCAGACCCGTCACCAGGCGACGCAGCGCATCCAGCGAAAGCGTGTCGGCATGTTCGGGCCAGGGCAGGCGCTTCTTCATGACCCGACTGAATCAGGGTTTGTCCGCCGCGTGAATCTTTCGCTGAGAAGGAGCTGCTGAAATGGACCCTTATGCACAACTCTTGATGGGCAATGCGCTCTTGGGACCGCAGACAAACTCTGACTGCCAATCAAAGTCGCTCAGCATGGGGCTCATAAAGCTGCCACCGAATTTGCTCCAGTTACCAAATCGGGTGCGTGGGGGAGTGAGAGAGGCGTACGGGGGGGCAAATCGGGTGGCACTGCCGCCTTGGCAGGCATTGTCAGACCTGCCGGTGGGTCGGCTCCGCGAGCCTTAGAAATGTGACTTGGGAGATTAGGGGAGGGGACGTTGTCGGATCTTACCCGCACGGAAGCCGCACACGGATGGAGAAAGACGCCTCGTTTCCGATGCCTAAGGTTAGGGCACGTATCTGCTACAGACGCGCGATCCGTTCTGAACGTTGCGCTCAGCGGCTGATCAGGCACCGGGGAGAGTGAAGTAGGATCAGCTCAGGCGCGCTAGAACCAGCGCCAGCGACGGGACAGTTTTACCCGCAACGCCCAGTCGATCACCCAGGTCATGATAGAAGGAAAGTGAGTTTTTCCAGGACTTCATCGGGCCGAGCCTCGTATCGCGGTTCCCGTCGCGGCTCTTGCGTAGCCGGGAGATCCTGCGCTGGGTGACGAAGTTGCGCAGATCATTTTCTGCAGCATTGGTGCTGAGTGGGATTTCCGACCGTTCCAGAACCTTGAGGAGCTCGTGCTTGCGTTCCTCCAGACGCATCAGAAGCCGATCCAGTTCGTGATAGCCGGTGCGCATGGCAAAGATGCGATCGAAGCGCTTGTGGAAGGCGGCAACACGCCCCGGCGAAGGGCATCAGTTTCTGCAGCAAACGCTCCGCATGGATCCAGGACAGCGGCATCTTCTTTGACAAAACCGTCCAGTCCGCTGGTCAGCAAACGCGCCACCTGCCCCTTCGAGAGCTTGACACCGACTTCGTTCACAAGCGTCGTCAGCCGTTCCGTCGTAACGTGACCCTGAGCATTCGGCATCAGGCAGAACCGCCGCAGGTTGGGCCGTAGCCACCGACAATGCCTGCGGGTAGGGGGCAAGAACAGTCTTGCCCGCAGGTGTTACCCAGCATTCGCGCCGGTAATGGACGAGCCTGCCTGCAGGATTAGCTCGCGCACGTAGCAGCTCCTGTAGCCTTTGAACCTGGAGCCGGGGTTCGCGCATCGTTCTGCCCACAGGAACCACCTTTGCTAACATGTGATGCGGAACCTAATTCGCGCAAACACCTGTTCTCGCTGTTTGATAGGCATCCTTGCGATTTTGCGTAATGTGTAACATCTTCGTTGTGGAGGGTGAGGCACACATTGCGGCCTTGCGTGAGGAGGGGAGATCGACATGGTACGGTCGACGGCGTGAGAACGAGGTTGTTCGAGCAGCGCTTGGGCCATGAGCGTAACCGACTGCTACAGTACGCTTTTGCCTTGACACGGAACCACGATGAAGCGCGTGACCTCTATCAGGAAGCGATGCTTCGCGTCGTCTCTGCTCCACAAGCGCCAGCTGCACGACCGGCATACCGCGCCTGGCTGTTCAAAATCGTGCGCAATCTATGGATCGACAGGCTCCGTTCCGATCGCAGACGCGCTGATATTCATCAGCATATTGCCGACCACACGCAGGTGGCGACGGAGCCTGTAGTGGAGCGGGATCTAGCAGTCCGGGACGCCTTTTTTCAGCTTTCGATAGAGCATCAGGAGGTCCTTGCGTTGGTCGATATCACCGGATTCAGCTACAAGGAAGCGGGTGAAATACTGGCGATTCCCAGCGGAACTGTGATGAGCCGGGTAGCCAGGGCGCGACGGAAGCTCTTCGAGCTTCTTTCAAGCGAACCCTTTTGATCAAAGAAACGTCCGGAGATACATCAGTGGGTGTTGAAGAGAGGCCAAACTTCGAAACCCTAAGCGCGTTCGTCGACAATGAACTGGACCCGGTCGAACGCGAAAGAGTTCTCTCATGGGTGGCCCGTGACAATGTTGTTGCGCGTGAAGTTCAAGCTCTGCGGGCGCTGAAAGCGAATGTCGCACTCTTGCCGCGCACAGGAACGGGGCTACCAGTCCCGACACGGGGCAGTAAGTCTCGTAATCCGACGCTTACTCTGATTGCGGCGTCTCTGGTTCTCTTTGTTATCCTACTGGGAGGGTATCGTTTAGAGTTCGGTATCCCTTTCAGCAGGGATGGGCTGATCTCGGAACAGCTTATTGCCGCCTATGATGACTGGCACCCTGATCATGCTGTGGCCGTGCAGACCTCACCCCATAATGCCCAGTTCTTTCAACATGCTGGATTGAGCCATCTGGGAGAGGAGACGTTGCGCCTTGGTGACGACCTTGTCACCCACAATAGTTATGTGGGTCCGGGTGGATGTAGGGTGAGTATTTTCGAATTTCCGCACCATGCCCTAGACCCACAAGCCACCTCCGAATTGATCCGCCGGGACAACGATGCGCTTGCAATTGGATGGACATCGCGGCGCTCGACCTATGTCATGGTTGCACGGCGCATGAACGATAAGCGCTTTGATGCGATCGCGACGGCTCTGCGCGATCTCGGCAGCGAAGAAAGGGAATTGATCGTAGCCGAGCACGTCATCCCTCGTTCGCCCTGCGTCGGGTAATTTTTTGAGCCCGACGGAATAAACGGGCTCAGTCGTACGTCTCTTACTAGGCAGGTCATCAGCAATGATAATCACAATGAGACGGAGGATAGGATGGAACAGTACGGTATCTCGCGCAGGCACCTATTGGTTGGCGGGGCAAGTGCGGCTGCGCTCGTTGCAGCAAGCGGCGCGGTGCAGGCACAGGAAGACAAACCCCTTCCGGACTATGTCGCTTATAAGGATCCCGACGCACTCATCGTACACAGCAACAACACGCTCGAAACAGAACGCTCGGTGTTTGGTGTGCAGCCAATCACGCCCGATCGACAGCTCTATATTCGCAACAATGTGACGCCGCCCAGCGAAGACATCGTCGCGGACCGTGACGCATGGGAGGTGAGCTTCGAAGGTGTCGGCGAGCCGCGTAGCATAAGCGTCGGCGAACTGAAGACCATGGGGGTGGAAACGGTGACCATGGTGCTGCAGTGTTCTGGAAACGGACGCGCATATTTCGAGCATAAGCCGAGCGGCACTCCTTGGCAGGTTGGTGCTGCAGGCTGCGTGATGTGGACCGGTGTGCCGTTGCGTGCGGTCGTTGAACGTCTTGGGGGCGTCGCAGAAGGTGCGCGCTTCGTCACGGGAACCGGTGGCGAGGAAATCCCCGAAGGCCTCGACCCGCTCGATCTTCTCGTCGAACGCTCTGTGCCGATTGATGCGTTGGACACGATCCTGCTCGCATGGGATATGAATGGCGAACCCGTTTCACTTGCCCATGGCGGTCCCCTTCGCATGATCGTGCCCGGCTTCACGGGCGTCAACAACGTAAAATACATCAAGCGTGTGGCGCTCACTGAGACGGAGTCGGAAGCACTCATCCAAAAGCAGCGATACCGCTTGCACCCCGTCGGCACAGAAGGGTCACCCGAACACCCGTCTGTCTGGCAGATGTCTGTAAAGTCATGGATCACGGGTCCGCTGCAAGACGCTCGTGCCGGGACCAACCAGATCACCGGGCTGGCATTTGGCGGGATGACCGCTGCGGCGAGCGTCGAGGTTTCGGTAGACGGAGGCGAGACCTGGGAAGAGGCGACGTTCATCGGACCTGATCTCGGTCAATACGCTTGGCGTCCGTTCGTTCTTGCGAAGGAACTGGAGCCGGGCACTTACACTCTCGTCAGCCGGGCGACCGATAGTGAAGGCAATCAGCAGCCGGAAGATGTCGAGCCGAACCAGGCAGGGTACAATCACAATGGCTGGCGTGCCCACGGAGTCGAGGTCACAGTCAGCTAGTGGCCAGCTGGCTCCGCTAGAAGAGTAAACAACAGCGGTCGTTCGGGTAGGCCCGGATGACCGCGTAAAGGACACATCATGAAATTCGCTGCAAAGCATGCACTTGCGTCGGTAGGAATGGCTTGCCTGTTGGGAACATCGATGCCGGCAGTGGCCGAGACCGACGAGGAGAAGTTCGCACTTGGAAAGGAGGTATTCCTCGAACGTGCGCAACCTGCGTGTGGCCTCTGCCACCAATTGGCTGATGCCGAGACGGAGGGAAGCGTCGGCCCCGTGCTCGATGATCTGAGACCCAGCGCAGACCGTGTCCGCCAGGCAGTTGTCAATGGAATTGGACCCATGCGGCCCTACACTGACCTCTCTGAAGAAGAGGTGAATGCGTTGTCATTTTATGTTGCGAAAGCGACCGGTGGAGACAAGTGAACGGAGACCTGCCTTTTTCGCTGAAAGGGTCACGGGTGCGCACTAGTCGCCCCCAATCCCTCTGGAGTAGAGCTCCCACGGTTCGCTCGGTCCCACTCAGGCAGCATTAGCAAACTCACAGCTGCTAGCCTCCCGGTGCGACTAGATCGGCGATCTTTGACTGGAGCACTTCACGCGAGATCTCCCCCATGTGAAGCGATTGAAGGGTGCCATCGCTATCGATGAAAAGTGTGGCAGGCAGCCCCACTGCTCCATAATGCTGGCCGAAGGCACCCACGGGATCCAGGACCATACGCTCAATCTGGAGGTTTTCGGAGGCGAGGTACTGTTTGATGACCTCCTGACCCTCGCCCTGGTTTACGAAGACCAGGTCGGCGTTGTCGGAAGTTGCCGCGAGTTCGGCCATCATCGGCATTTCGCGGCGGCAGGGTGGACACCATGTCGCCCAGAGATTGATGACGACGGGCTTGCCCTTCATGTCCACCGGATTGAATGTATCTCCGGCAAGGGTAAGGTAAGTTCCACTTTCCGGAAGGGGTGTGGCGGGCGTTCCGGCCGTTAGTTGCAGGACGAAGACGGCTACATAGGCTGCCGCAAGTGCGGGCAAGGCAGTCCATGGCAGGAGCCGAAGTTGTCTCCGATGACTCGCAAGCGTGTAGAGCAGCGTTAGAGCCACACCTGCTGGAATGAGAAAACCACCCTGCCAGAAATACAGAATGCGCATAGGTTCCTGAAGGAAAGTTTCGGCGTGCTGCAGCACATGCCCGGCGCGAGCGCCAAGGATGAAAACAAGGGTCGCGCGCCACGCCCAGGTGGAAAACGAGCTATCGACCTTGCGAGCCAGGATTTCGCTCAATCCCATAAAGGCAGCGATTGCCAGGATGGCGGCAAAGCGGTCGGGTGCGAAGATGAAGGGGCCAATGGCGACAGCGTTCATGTCATTGCCTCACTCGGTTCAGGGATGCCTGCAGCGTTTCAACGGTCACGTCGCCGACCAGCCGGGAGCCTTGTGCCTCCGCCGCCTCACGGTCGAAGAAGATCATGGTCGGCGGGCCGATCACGATCAGATCGCTCATTAGCGCCTGGTTGGCGTCGTCCAGGGTTGAGAGATCGACCTTAATGCGGTGAAAGCCGTCCAGGTCAGCCAAAATCGTTGGATCAGGCAGAACGTCGCGCTCGATTACCTTGCAGGTCACGCACCAGTCGGCCGTGAAGTAGACCAGCGTTGGGCGGCCCCCGGCTTGGGCCAGAGATTGTTCCATTTCTGCAGTCGAAGCTGCCGTTTCAAAGGGGACATCGGCTTTTGCGGCTTGGTAATCTCCACCACCCGCAAAATGGGCGAGGGGCCGTAACGGGTCCGTCCCGCCTGAGGCTGCACCGATGGCAAGGATAACGCCCCCAAGCGACAGGGCCAGACCGGCCGCCTTGCGCAACCTCGGGCCAGCGGATGCGTGCGCCTCGAGCCGATCAGCAACACCGATGAACACGGCAGCGGTCAGGAGGAGCAACGCCCAAAGCGCCATCGTAAGCTCTGCCGGGAGAATGCGTGAGGTCATCCAGGTAGCGGTTGCAAGGAAGACAAAGCCAAAAACGTACTTGACCTGCACCATCCATGCTCCGGCACGCGGAAGTGCGCGACTTCCCAAAGCGCCGAACGCGATGAGTGGGAGTCCCTGACCCAGTCCGAGCGCGAAGAGTGCGGCCGCGCCCAGATAAACGTCACCAGTGTGGGCGATGTAAAGGAGGGCGGCAGCCAGCGGGGCGGTGACACATGGGCCGACGATCAGCGCCGAGAGGAAACCCATTCCGGACGCACCCAGCAGAGAGCCCCGGGGACCAGCCTGAACTCCAGTCATCCGAGCGACCCAGGTAGCGGGGAGTTGCAGTTCGAACAGGCCGAACATTGACGATGCGAGAACGACAAACAGCATCGCTACTGCGCCGATCGCGTAAGGCGATTGCAGTATAATCTGAAGGTTCTGCCCCGACATGGCGGCAATAATTCCAAGCAGGCCGAAGGCTGCCGCCATGGCGAGCACATAAGCGGAAGAGAGAACAAAGCCTCTGCGGGCGGTCAGCGATTCACCTTCCCGTGCAAGGGTTGCACTCAGGATGGGGTACATGGGCAAGACGCAGGGGGTGAAGGCCAGGAGAAGGCCGAATGCCAGAAAGCTGACGATCACCCAGGTCGCGCCGCCGCTTGCCAGAAGCGAACCCAGCATGCCACCGCCTTGCGTTTCCTCGGCCAATGTGAACCGGCTTGCTGCCGTATCTGCCGCTGGCGGAGTTACAGCACCAAAACCCATGACAGGCTCGGAGACTTGCAGGCTTTCCGTGTCGAGCGCCAGTGTCAGTGGCGGATAGCAGATGGAATCCTTTTTGCAGCCCTGATAGGTGACCGTCACCTGCCTTGGGGCGTCCGCAAGCAAGGCTGTGGTTTCGTGATAGTAGACCTCGGAAGGACCAAAATTGCTGTCCGCCGTCTCCACGACACCAGGTTGGGTCTGAAGCTCTACAGGTTCGCCGGTCGACCCATCCTTCGCTTCCAAGTGGTCGCGATAAAGATAGTATCCGTCAGCAATCTGCCAGCGGAGCGCGACCGCATCCGGTTCGGAATGTTCGACAGAAAACTGGAAAGCCTCTTCCGCCCGAAGCAGATCTTGCTGCTGTGCGGCTGCTGGCATGGACGCGAAGATCAGGCCAAGGATAGCGGCGATGCGATGGACAGGTATTCGGGGCATGGACTCACTTCGACTTTGATTTAGATGGCTTGTCAGGAGGCCTTGCGAGCCTCGGCCACCACTTCGCGGAAGCCTGCCTCGTCAAGAGCCGAGGCAACGATATAACGTCCGATCAGGAAAGCGGGTGTGCCGCGTAGACCAAGTCGTTCGGCTTGCGCATTGTTGCGCTCGAGCAGCGTTGATATCTCAGACTTTCGTTTTTCGGCCGTTGCTTCAAGCTGTGCCAGGTCGAAGCCTCCCGCCCTCAGCGCTTCGCGCATACGGTCCTCAGAAACGCGCGGGCCATCGATCCCCATCAGCGCGGTATAAGCCTCTTCATAGCGGTTCTGGTGCTTTGCGGCGAGTGCAAGCCGTGCAGCATAGGGCGAGGTTGGAAACAGGATCGGCCAATCCTTGTAGACAAGCCGGATGTCACCATCCGACTTCAGCACTTTGCCAAGCGGCTCCACGGTGCTCTTGCAGAAGGGGCAGTTATAGTCGAAGAACGACACAATTGTCAGGCTTCCAGCTGGATTGCCGCCAACGGGGGCATCCGGGTCGTTCAGGATCATTTCCGCCGACAGATCGTCGGCATGGGCAAAGGCCGGGACTCCCGCCGTGGATAACGCTGCAATGCCTGCGAGCACCTGCCGCCTGCCAATCAACGCTTGTGGTTTGTCGGCAGAGGGCTTGGTCGTTCGATCATCCATAATGAAACTCCTGTTCTTTCGCTTGCCGCATGGCGATATCTGCAGCTTAAGACAGGCTTAAGGGTTGCTGCGCTCGCGCATCGCCAAGGCGAAAGGCTGCAGGCGGCGGATGAGATCACTGCGCTTGAACGAGCCCACACTTCGCGTGTTCTCGTATTCGCCACCGCTTGCAACCTCGATAATGAAAAAAGTCGGCGGACCACTGGCGCGAAGATGGGAGAGCAGCTCGCGGTTGCCCCTGTCCATCGCAGTGACGTCAATCTTGATTAAAGGTACCTGAACCAGAAGCTCCTGGACCGAAGGATGGACGAGGATCTCCCGCTCGATGCGGTGGCAAACAGCACACCAATCCGCCCTTATGTCGACCAGCGCATAGCGGTATGCCGGAGCAAGGCGCGCCAACGCCTCACGATAGGTTCGCAGGTCGCTCACCGCTCCGCTATCAGCCGATGCCGACCTGGCCCGCCACAGAGGCAGCGCTAGGATGCTCGCAGCGAGGGCTCTACGCCGGGTAAGCATCGTCGGGCCTGCGGGCCTTTCCGCGTCAGGCCGGGTGCCATGCCCGATTTCTTCCGCGTTAAGGCCGGTTCCGTTGTGGCGACGTATCGACATGCTTCCTGTTCTCCGTTGGAAGCACGAACACAAATCTCCATCCTTAAGGTGGGCTTAAGGTGAGGAACGTGGGCTGCTGAAACCTTGATCAGAATGTGGAAGGTTACAGAAGCAGTGAACAGCCAGCAAAGATCCACGATCGCCCGGCGCAGCTTCCTTGTCGGAGGATGCGCGCTTACCCTTACAGGCTGCATGTCAACACGGCAGCCGATACCCGTGGCGGCACCGGTTCCCGCGGCCGAGCCTATGGTCCCGGTAACGCCCTTGATGTATGCCGCCCTTCCTGACGAACGCTTTCCGATCCCCGCCGTCGATGTATCACAGGTCGAGGAACGGTGGTGGCGCAGGGATGTGGACTACGAAACGAGCGAGCGCCCGGGAACGGTCATAGTCGATACCCCTGCCAAGTACCTCTACCATGTCAAGCCACGAGGACGCGCCACCCGTTACGGCATCGGTGTCGGTCGCGAGGGATTTTCATGGTCGGGCCGCGCCATCATCGCCTACAAGCGTGAGTGGCCGCGCTGGACGCCGCCCGATAGCATGGTGGCTCGCCAGCCGGAGCTGGAACCATACAGCATCGCCAATGGCGGCATGGACCCGGGCCTCAGGAACCCGCTCGGCGCTCGTTCGCTCTACATTCATCAAGGCGGCAAGGATACCCTGTACCGCATTCACGGCACGCCGGAAGCCTGGACAATCGGCAAGGCTGTGTCCTCAGGCTGCATACGCCTACTGAACCAGGATATCATCCACCTTCATTCGGAGGTACGCGATGGCAGCCCGATCGTGGTGATTCCCGACCCGATGATGGAGCAGATTGCACTGGGCTGATACCGGTTGGCCTTCACGAGATACGTGAAGCGGGTAGCACTATCACCGCCTGCAGCCCGCCCGCTTCACGGTTGCGCAATTTGAGCATCGACCCGCTTCGGTGCAAGGCAAGCTCGGCAATCGCGAGCCCTAGTCCGCTGCCCACCTGCGCCCGATTGCTGCCGCGAAAAAAGCGTTCCGTGGCTCGCGGCAGTTCATCCTCCGGGATGCCAGGTCCATCATCCTCAATCACGAGCAAGTGCTGTCCACCTTCCTCGATCAAACGGCAATGAACTGTTCCTCCTTCAGGCGAGTGATGCAGAGCATTTTCGAGGAGGTTGCGCGCGGCCAGTTCGAAGAGCACTGGATCCATGGACAGTGTGATCTCGGCAAGCTCCGGCGCGATAGCTATCGAAACGTTCTTCCTACCCGGTGCAAGTTCATCAAACAGGCCGTAGAGATTTTCTGATGGGACAATGATGCCTGCTGCTTCGGGCTGCTCGGCAGCTTCGATCGCGGCCATGTCGAGGAGCTGGCGCACCAGACGCCCGGTGCGATCCACGCCGACGACGATCTGGCGGAGCGCCTTCTCCCTCAGCTCATGTTTGTCGGTTGCCAAGGCCACCTGTGCCTGCGTCATCAGGCCCGCCAGAGGCGTGCGAAGCTCGTGCGCAGCGAAGGTAGTGAAGTTTCGCTCCCGTTCTCGCATACCCGCCACGCGTGCAAACAGACCGTTCAACGACCGCAATACAGGCCTGATTTCCTTGGCAGCTTCAGCATCCTCTATCGGGCTCAGGTCCGAGGCGGGACGCCTTTCGAGGTCCCCGGCGATCCGGCTCAAAGGTGCCAGACCCCGTTTGACGCTCAACCAAAGCAGGCCCGCAAGCGCAGGTAAAATGAGCACAGCAGGCAAGAGAAAGCCGCGTATAACGTCGCTGACCAAGCGATCACGCATCCTCAGATTGTCGCCCACGAGGACGCGAATGCCAAGATCGGGATTGGTGAGCGCATAGACGCGCCACGCCTCGCCATCGATCATGGTCTCGGAAAACCCGTCTGTGTGCTGTGAAAGCTCCTGGGCTGGCGCACCTTCGGAACTGCCGATCAGCGTTCCCTGAAGCGACCAGATCTGGCATGAGAGCTGCCGATCGTAGGACGAGTTGGACGGAACACTGAACCGGGGGAGAGAGGCGTCGGACGAGGCAAGCTCGATGTCCTGGCTGCTGATCAGGGAACTGACCATTCGCCCGGCCTCCATCAGCCGTGCATCGAGCACAGTTTCGATCTCCGCACGGGTGCTAAGAAAGATCCAGACAACGGCTGCCAGCCAGATAAGACCTGTGCTCAGCACCAGGATCAGGAATAGGCGCGAACTGATCGAACGCATCAGAGTTCACCTCCCAGCCGATATCCAAGACCGCGGACGGTCTGGATCACATCAGGTCCGAGCTTGTTGCGAAGATGATGAATGTGCACCTCGACTGCGTTGCTCTCGACCTCCTCCTGCCAGCCATAAAGCTTATCCTCCAGTTCCCGCTTGGACAGGATCCTGCCCGGATGAACCATTAGCGCGTGCAGGATCGAGAATTCCCGACGTGAAAGACGCACTGGTCGACCATCGCGTTCGACCGTCTGGGCGGAGGGGTCAAGCTTCAAGCTTCCCCATTCCAGGACCGAGCGCGCTTGTCCAGCCGATCGCCGGATCAGGGCTCGCAGGCGAGCCGCAACCTCGTCAAGATCGAACGGTTTGCCGAGATAATCATCGGCGCCGGTATCGAGGCCTGCGATGCGATCAGTGACGCTGTCACGGGCCGTTAGAAGCAGAACGGGCGTGTGATCGTCGGTGCGCCGAAGCTGCTCAAGGATCGCCAAGCCCGATCCATCCGGCAGCATGATGTCGAGGACAATTGCGTCGAAGCAATGGTTCTTCAGCACCGCGTCGGCTTCTTCGCAGGACTCGACGGCATCGGCCGTGAAGCCATTGATGGAGAGGCCCACCGCCAGCCCATCCCGCAGCACCGCATCATCTTCGACAATCAATATTCGCACAATGTTACTCCCGCGCTCTGCAAGAGCGTGCCACGAATGCTTAAGGCAACCTTAAGGTCCTGCATGTCGCGTAGACTACAAGTGGTGTAAGGGTAACCACGGAGCGCCCGTGTAGGAAGCGGGCTGCTGCGCCACACTGCGGCAACTGGGCTCATCCAGGCTGCACGTCCTTCCCACGATTGCGGTTTCGTGGCACGACCCTGTCCTCGCCAAACTTGCCGGCACGCTATCACTTCGTAGCATGGTGACGGCGATTCTTCATGTCTCCACAGAATCAGAGATTTCCACGGCGTGAATCTTTGGCCGGGGAAAAGCCGCTGAAACGGCCCCTTATGCATATCTCCGACTGGGCAAAGCTCCTTCTTCGGCTGAAGGAAATTCTGACTCGCGGTCAGTGTCGCCGAAAATGTCCCAGATAGATCGCCACTAAATTTGCCCCAGTTGCTACGGCGAGGGTACGTGGGGCACTTTTTCGGGGCAGCGGCTGTTTTCCGTGCATCGGGCCGATGGGCGGTGCTATCCTCGTCGGGTAAGGAGAGGCGATGAGCCCGATCAACATCGAGGCGTTGGACGAAGAAGAACTGCTCGATCTTCATGCTCAGAGTCTTGAGCGGCTTGCGACGCTGCAACGCAAGCGGCCGGCGCAGGCTCTGGCGATCCAGGCATGCAGGTGATGTTCGATGTGCCTGAGTTGGGCGTCGTGAGCGCCAGGCGCACCTGCTCAGGCGTGGCCGGCACCAGTTTCTGCAGCAAACGTTCTGCGTGAACCCAGAACAGAGCATGATTGCCGACCCTGAACTGGGCGGCATCGTCGGAGACAATGACCGCACTGCCCAACAAGCCATGGTGGCGGATCGAGTCCCAGATAGCGGCTTCCCCACATCCGTATCAGCGGCTTGTCAAAGATGTCGATCTTTCGGCCCCTTCATCAATGCCGGGGCGCTGGTCATCGTTGACATGCTGCTGGGACGGGAAAAGCCCAAGCACAAGGATGTCGAGAGCTTCCTTGTCGAACATATCGGTTCCAAGGATTTTGGTGTGGACCCGGCTGTGTTCGATCGGGAGGCAAAGGCTGGCTACAACAACCGCGCGCAGGCCAATCTTGCGAAATCCTTCGACAACCTGAAGCATGAAGTTGAGGAGGTCATGAAGCCGTATGTGCGGCAGTGCGCCATTGCTCTCACATGCCGCCAACTTGCCCTGGCGGGGCGATATCTCATGCTTGCGCCAGGCGGGAACAAGCGAAAGATCACCTCGAAGGAGGCGCACCGGATCCGGCGCATCAACGCGCTGATGCTGACTTGCGGCCAGTATGACGGGGCAGGGGACTTTGCCTATCGCGTCGGGCTGCCTGCAAAGAGTGGTGTTGGAGGCGGCATCCTGGCGGTGGTGCCACATGTTGCCTCGATCGCGGTATGGTCCCCGGGACTGGACGACAATGGCAATTCGCTCCTCGGGACCATCGCGCTTGAGCGCCTCTCAGAGCAGCTGGGTTGGTCGGTGTTCGGGACGGTGCCACCCGAGTGAGAACCCTGCCCAAGCTGCTCACCATCGTGTCGCCGGCATGGTTTGGCATCGACGGTCGGAAGTGCACCAGCCTCGGGATATAATCTGATGAAGCGGAAATTACCTCCGCACCTCCACGCTGGCCATCAGCCAACGCGAACTTGGATCACCTCAAGCGTGGACGAGCTTGTTAATGACGGTAGCCGCCATTTGCTCATACCGTCGCCACGGGAGTGGCAGGCGAGCCGACGGCACCGGGAAGGCGTAGCGGCGGTGCGGTAAGGAAGAAGCTCGAGCGATTGTTGGTGCGCAGCCACGCTGCCAATTCGGCGAAGTACCAGAGCTCTCCAAGATGGATGCCAAGTTTGAAAAGGCAATGGTTGTGGAGCGGCAATCCAGGGAAGCTATCGCCGCTTCCCTCGCGGGCCGGACAGGCCTCCACTGCGAAATTGTCGGCACAAATGGCGACGATGCCGCTGTCGGTGATCCACTGCAGCAGCCTCTCGTCACGGCCATCAAGAACCGCGCAAGAATTTGCAAGCACCTCGCCGTCCGGCTGTTTGTTCATCGATAAGATGAGGTCGGCAAAGCCGGTATATAGACAGAGAAGATCGCCGGGGCGCACTGTTGCTGTCTGGTCGTCGAGCGCCTCCAACAGCTCGTTATAGCCGACGATCTTGCGCTCATGCTTGTAGTGCTTTTCAAGGTCTACAAGTACCCCGCGCCCCTGTACCCCTGTCGATTTACACTTCAATCTAGGACTCTGGCATTTTGCGCGAGAACGTTACACTCCAATTGAGACTCAGTGCAGGGGAGTCTCAATTGGAGTGTAACGTATCGACGGTTATGCGAACGCCGCTTCCTTTTCCAGGGCTGGTCTCCAGGATCCGATGCTATCATCGGTAATACGCTCAATACCGTCCTTGATCCCCTCGATTGCGAGCTCGTTTAGTATCCCGAACACCCGAGCTGTGATGCCATCACCGAGGCGAGAAAGATGGCGTAGGCTTTGGCTCGATAAACCCGATGGAAGTCTGAGCGGTAGGCTGCGCAGGATCGCGGTTACCAATTCCTGGAACTCTTCATCTGCCTTCCACCTGGGCAGTACGAACTGATCCAGTCGCCGGGCCAGTTGGGTGTCGCCGGCAATCGCGTCGCGCGCTTCCGACACGCCAAGGCAGACGAGTGAAGCTTTGATCTCGTTACTGAGATATCGCAGAAGCTGCAGGATCACGCGCTGTTCCCTCGGGGTTCCAGCGAGAAGGTTATGGACCTCGTCAAACGGGGTTGTCACGTTAACGACGAGGCAGTTTTTTGCGAGATAAGCTGACAGCCATGAAGACCGTATCTGCCAGTTACAAGCGCCATCGTTTCCCCTCCGAGATCATCGCGCACGCTGTCTGGCTGTATTATC
>Ga0180218_1000469_pt1 | contig 37662 bp, 35 predicted proteins | sample eDN3rd37CKraftBY_FD_151334 | JGI IMG/M metagenome (GOLD analysis project Ga0180218, IMG submission 151334) | Enriched backyard soil microbial communities from Emeryville, California, USA - eDNA 3rd pass 37_C Kraft BY (version 2) (version 2) | ecosystem: Environmental > Terrestrial > Soil >... | reverse complement strand
CGAACGGCCCAATATGGCCTTGGGCGGCATCACCCCGAAACAAAAACTAGCCAGTAAATATTTAACCGATTCTACTGCCGCTTACTGCTAAATATGGGGGGATTACCGGGGGATACGTGCGCGAGGCGTCCGCCGCCGGTGCGTCTATTGTCGTGTTTCCCGAAGTGTACGTTTCGGGTTATCCCTACTGGAACTGGCTGAAGAACCCACTTGACGGTAGCGCTTGGTTCGCACGTCTTTACCATAGTGCGATCGAGGTGCCGGGGCAAGAAGTAGAGGAGCTTTGCCGGCTGGCCAGCGACAACAACATCCATATCGCCATCGGCGTCAACGAGCGGGGCGCCAGAAGCCTGGGCACCATCTACAACACCAACCTGCTCATCTCGCCGGACAAGGGGCTGGTCAACAGGCAGCGCAAGCTCGTTCCAACCTTCGCCGAGAAGCTGTCATGGACAGCCGGCGACGCTCAAGGGCTACGGGTCACCGAAACCCGGCTGGGCAGGGTCGGCATGCTGGCCTGCGGCGAAAATACGAATACGCTGGCGCGCTTCGCGCTGCTGGCCGAGGGTGAGCTGATTCATCTGGCCAACTTTGTCGCTTTCCCCTTCGTCGACAATTACGATATGCCCACCGCGATCAGGACCCGTATCGGCGCCCACTCATTCGAGGGTAAGGTCTTCAGCATCGTATCGTGCTCGGCCATGTCGCAGGAGATCATCGACGCCATCGCCGATTCCGAAGAGGACAAGAAGCGGATGCAAGGGTCGCCCAATGCATACTCCGCCATCTTCAACCCGCATGGCGAGGTCATCTCCGAGCCTCTGATCGATGTGGAGGGCATCACTTATGCCGACATCGATCTCGAGCAGTGCATCGCGCCCAAGCAATATCACGACATTCTCGGCCACTACAACCGCTTCGACATCCTGAGCCTTCAGATCGACCGAACCGAGCGCTCTCCCGTGCGTTATGTCGGCGAGGCGAACGAGCTTTCCGGCATGGTGAAGGCCGAGCAAGAGGCCGGGCCCTTATCTACTTCGACCCGCCAAGAACCCCATTCGGACGTTGGAACAAGAGGAGAAAAATCATGAGTAGCATGCAAATTCGTTTCGCCAAAGTCCTGGCCGTCACGGCGCTGGGCTTCGCGGCTGCCACGGTTCAAGCGCAGGAGAAAGTCAAGGTAGGTTTTCTCTTGCCGTACAGCGGTACGTATGCAGCCCTGGGCATCGCTATAGAAAACGGCTTCAAACTGTACGTAGAGGAAACAGGCGGCAAGCTGGCTGGGCGGGAAATACAATACTTCAAGGTCGACGACGAATCCGACCCCGCGAAGGCCATTCAGAACGCCAACCGCTTGGTGCAGCGCGATCAGGTCGATCTGCTAGTCGGTTCAGTGCATTCTGGTGTGGCGCTTGCCGCGACTAAGGTAGCAAAGGACAACGACGTCACCCTGATCGTGCCGAATGCCGGCGCGGGCGCGATTACCGGCGCGCTGTGCGCGCCCAATGTGTTCCGCTCTTCCTACTCGGCATGGCAGACGGCCTATTCCATGGGCCGGGTCGCGGCCCAGCAGGGCAAGAAGACCGCGGTCACCGTCACCTGGAAATATGCGGCCGGCGACGAGCAAGTCGATGCGTTCCGGCAGGGCTTCGAAGAGGGGGGCGGCAAGGTGCTGAGGGACCTGAATCTGTCGTTCCCAAATGTAGAGTTCCAGTCGATTCTTACCGAGGTAGCCTCCGACAGGCCCGAGGCAGTGTTCGCCTTCTTTGCTGGCGCTGGAGCGGTCAAATTCGTACAGGATTTCGCGTCCGCGGGCCTCCGTGAATCGATTACGCTGTACGGCTCGGGCTTCCTGACGGACGGCACGCTGGAAGCACAGGGTGAAAGCGCGCAAGGCCTGCAAACCACACTGCACTACGGCGACGGCCTGAACACGCCGCGCGACAACGCATTCCGCGAGGCCTATTCCAAGGCCTTCAAGATGTTGCCCGACGTGTACGCTGTGCAGGGTTATGACACGGCGCAGATGTTCGAGAAAGGCCTCGAGGCGGTGGGCGGTGACGCCGGCAAGAAAGACGCGCTGCGCGAAGCCATGCGTGCCGCCACCATCGACAGCCCGCGTGGCGCTTTTTCGCTTTCCAAGGCTGGCAATCCGGTGCAGGACTTCTATCTGCGCGAGGTCAAGGGCAACGAGAACAAGGTAATCGGCATCGCGGTCAAGGCGCTTGCCGACCCGGCGACGGGTTGCCGCATGAACTGATGCAGCCTCCACTGCGTTAAAAATTTTTCACCCGCAAGGGGAAGGAACAGCGGATGGCGGAGAAAATCCGCGGTTTATTTAATGTTTTCCCTTAATCATTTCAGCCAATTATGGAACTATCCAGTTTTCTCATCCAGTTACTGAACGGGGTGCAGTACGGTCTGCTTCTGTTCATGCTGGCGGCGGGGCTGACGCTGGTCTTCGGCATTATGGACGTGGTCAACCTTGCGCACGGCAGCTTCTATATGCTGGGCGCATATTTGGCCTACTCGCTGTCGAGCACTTTCGACAGCCTAGCCCTGGCCATTGTGGCCGGCGCTTTCATGTCGGTGGTATTCGGGCTGCTGCTGGAGTGGCTGCTGATTCGTCATGTATATCAGCGCGACCACCTCGACCAGGTGCTGCTGACTTTCGGCCTGATCTATATTTTCGAGGAATTGCGTTCGATCGTCTGGGGCGACGACGTGCACGGTGTGAAGATCCCAGAATTGTTCAGCGCTTCTATCCCGCTTACCGAAAATATGTCCTATCCGATATACCGGCTGTTCATGTCCGGCATTTGCGTGGCGCTCGCCATTGCGTTGTACCTGCTCATTTCCAAAACCCGCCTGGGCATGAAGATCCGCGCCGGAGCGTTCAACCGCGACATGACGGAGGCACTAGGCATTAACATCAAGCTGATCCACGCGTTCGTGTTCGCCTTGGGCGTGGGACTGGCCGCCGTGGTGGGCATGATCGCTGCGCCTGTTTCCAGCGTATATCCCGGCATGGGTATGCCAGTGCTCATCATATGCTTCGTAGTGGTGGTGATCGGAGGCATCGGCTCAGTGCGTGGTGCGCTGATTGCCGCCTTGCTGGTGGGGCTGGTCGACACCTTCGGCAAAGTTCTGCTGCCGCAGGTTGCGAGCATGTTGGTCTATGCGCTGATGGCGGCGGTATTGTTGTGGAAGCCGGAAGGGTTATTCAAAAAATGAAAACGATGCATCGATGTTTCTCACCGGCTGACGCGCGGGAGGGCCTGTGATGGCTGCACCTATGGCGAATCTCGAAGTCCTGCCGCGTAGCGTGCGGCTGACGCTGCTGCTTGGGTTGATCGCGCTGGCGGTATTTCCATACATGAGCGGCCCGTACTACACCGAAATGGTCACGCGCATGATGATCATGGCAATTTTCGCCATGAGCTTGGACCTGCTGCAGGGGGTCACGGGCCTGGTGTCGCTGGGCCATGCCGCGTTTTTCGGCATAGCTGGCTATACGCTGGCATTTCTCACGCCGGCGGTGGAGCCCGTGAGCCTCTGGTGGACGCTTCCGCTGGCCGTATTGAGCTCTGCTCTGGCAGCGCTGGTAATCGGTTTTTTCGTGGTGCGCACCAAGGGCATCTATTTCATCATGGTAACCATGGCGTTCGCCCAGATGATCTATTACCTATTCTTCGACAATAAGGTATTGGGCGGATCGGACGGGCTCTACATCAATTTCAGGCCGGACGCCTCCCTGTTCGGGTGGCTGCCGTTCGACCTCGAGAACCGGGTCACACTGTACTACGCCACGCTGGTGCTGCTGGTGGGATGCTACTTATTCTTGCGAAGCCTGCTGTGGAGCCCGTTCGGCCGAGCATTGGCGGCCATCCGAGTCAACGAGCACCGCATGTGCGCCGCGGGGTTCAATACCTTCGGCTACAAGCTGACTGCGTTCACGCTAGCCGGCGCCATGGCGGGGTTCGCCGGTTATTTCTATGGAATGCAGACCGGCTATGCCAACCCGGAACTGATGGGCTTTCATCTTAGCGCGCACTCGATCATGATGGTTATATTGGGTGGTATGGGCAATTTCGCCGGGGCGATTGTGGGCGCCTTCGCTTTCGAGTATCTGCTGCATTTGTTCAAGGAGCTGCCGGTGATAGGCGGCATCGACTTCGGCAAGCACTGGCAGTTGTGGATGGGATTCTTCATCGTCGCCGTAGTGATGTTTGCGCCGCGCGGCCTGCTCGGCCTGATGGATAGGCTGGGACGGGGCCGTGGTCCACGAGGAGAAAGACATGAATGAAGTGATGATGTCCGCCTCCGCGTTAACCAAGCGCTATGGCGGCCTGGCCGCGGTCAGCGGCGTATCGGTGGATTTATGGCACGGCGCCATTCATGCCGTAATCGGCCCGAATGGAGCAGGCAAGTCTACCTTGACCAATCTCTTATCAGGCGACGTGTCGCCCACGTCGGGCAGAATCATGCTGGGCGGCCAGGACGTCACCGGCTGGAGTCCCGACAGGATTTCGCGCCAGCGTCTGGGACGCAGCTATCAGAAAACCAATATTTTTGCGCCGTTCACCGTTTGGGAGAACGTGCGGCTGGCGTCACAATCGCGCGAGCCGCACTTTACAAGTTGGTTTTCCGATACGCGCAAGAACCAGCCCGGCTTCAAGACGATCAACGAGCGCGCGGAGCGCGCCATCGAATTGGCTGGCCTGGAGGAGCGCCGCAATGCCATCGCTGGCGCGGCCAGCCACGGCGAGCAGCGCCAGCTCGAAATCGCCATGACGCTGGCGACCGAACCCACGGTGCTGCTGCTCGACGAGCCGCTTGCCGGCATGGGTGTGGCCGAGGCCGCGCGTATGGTCGAGTTGCTGCTCAAGCTCAAGCAGGACCACGCCATGCTACTGGTCGAACACGACATGGATGCGGTGTTCGCCTTGGCCGACCATCTGACCGTGATGGTCAACGGCCAGGTGATCGCCGGGGGATTGCCGACGCAGGTACGGGCGGACGCCAAGGTGCGGGCAGCTTATTTGGGCGAAGAGTCTTGAAATGAACGACATGTTGATCGAAGCAGAAGGCCTGCATGCATACTATGGAGCCAGCCACGTCCTGCACGGTATCGATTTTTCGGTGAGGCGTGGGGAGACCATAGGCCTCATGGGCCGCAATGGCATGGGAAAGAGCACCTTGCTGAAAAGCATCATGGGCTTGGTGAAGCCACGTCTGGGCAAGGTACGTATTTGCGGGCGCGACATGGCGGGACGCAGTCCCTACGAAATCGCGAAGCTTGGAATAGCCTACGTGCCGGAAGGGCGCGGAATCTTCGGTAATCTGAACGTGGTGGAGAACCTGAAGATGGCTGCCCGTGCCGGCGTACGCGGACAGCGCGACTGGACCTACGAGCGCGTGCTGGAAACTTTTCCGCGCCTGGCCGAGCGCTTGCACCACGGTGGCCAGCAGCTCTCGGGCGGAGAGCAGCAGATGCTCACCATCGGTAGGGCGCTGATGACCAATCCCGACGTGCTGATTCTAGACGAAGCTACCGAAGGCCTGGCGCCGTTCATCGCACACGACATCTGGCGTATCTGCGGATTGATCCGTGAAAGCGGGATCAGCAGTATCATCGTCGACAAGAATTGGAAGCACGTGACGCAGATTACCGACCGCAACGTCATCCTGGTCAAGGGCCAGGTGGTCTTCGAGGGAACGTTGACGGAATTGATGGTGCAGCCACAGCTGTTGGACCAGTACCTCGGAGTATGACCGGGGGTCAATAGGCGCAGCAGAAAAGAAGCAATGGCATCCTGTACTTGGATCCCGCTTTATGTATCGCCCAAGTGTGTTGTCAGGACGGCGGCACACTTAAATCTAGTAATAATTGTGCTTATAGCTAACTATTAACGGTACTGCTAGGAGAAGCCGCGGGCGATTTATACACTTGAGCTCGATACTTCATACGCCAAGTCAAAGAAAATTTAATCAGCTTGTCGGTATATCAGTGCGCTGTTGGCCGGTGCATCACTCCAAAGCGTTCTGCCAAGCCTGAAAGGTGCTTGTCCAGTGTCCAGAGTTCTGTCTGTGGCGTGATAATGGTCGAAGCCAAGAGCAGCATATCAACCAGCCCGCAACCTAAACCATAAAGTTTTTCAGACTCAATAAAGTCCAGGGTTTCTTTCAGGGTTGCTTGTTGGGCGTGCTGCAGGTTGTCAAGATCGATCAGGGTGCGTGCGCGATCGGGTGGGGTTCCACAGGCCAACTCACCAAGAACCATCGGATGCACCCTTACCTGATCGCGCTCCAGCAAATAAACCAACCCCTGGTTCCCGCGCTTGAAGTGATCGACCCATACCGACGTATCAACCAAGACGCTGCTCATGTTTTGGCGGGCCCTTGTCGACGGCGCGGTATGTCAGGCATCGAAGGCGCTGCCCCCCCAAGGGCCGCAAGCCGTTTCGCAGACTGTACACGCACGTACGTTTTGACCGCTTCACGGATAAGGTCGGCCTTCTCGATACCCGGTTCGGCTACTTGCAGCGCTTTCTCGAACAAGGTGTCGTCAATCGTGACAGTAGTTCGCATGGCTTACCTCCATTACGCTTGCATCAATATATGCATCATGTTACATCAAAACCGTGTTTGCGCCCCGTTTTCTGGTGTGCCGGCCGCAACTTGCCCGTTATCCGTGCCCGACGCTTACGCGCCCAGATTACCAGGCCGGTCATGCTCAGCGCCGCAACAAAAATCCCCATGAACGACATCAACACGCGCCCCGGCGTGCCCAGCAGCCGACCGGAGTGCAGCGGCAACTGAGCCTGCATGAAGACGTCGCCATTGCTGCCTTGACCCGGCACCGTTTCGCCGAGGATCGCTCCCGTGTCCGCGTCCAGGTAGAGAACCTCGTTCCCCATGCCGTTGTCGTCCCGGTCGTTTTCGGGCGTGAAGAACGCCACGCCATAGATGCCGAAGCGCTGGGCATAGAAGATGGACCCGGCGGGAGCGGTCCAGCCGCGGCGGCGGCCCTCGGCCTCGGCTGCCGCGATGGCCTGCTCTCGATCCAGCAGCGGTTCGGCCAGTTCCCGCTCCCGGCTGCCCTGGCGCGTCTGGAATGGCGAGGGCGTCAGGGGCGAGAAAACCGACACCAGCGGCCGCATCACTTGCGTTCCCAGGTTCAGCGACACTGAGGTTACAGCCAACATCAGCAGCAGACCCCACACCCACACTCCGCCGGATCGGTGGACGTCGAAATTGAGCTTGGTGCTGCCCTGGCGCAGCCGGAAGCTCAGCGATTTACGCCAGGTGCACTTACTGGGAAACGAGATGCAAAGCGCCAGGAAGCAATCGACAATCCACACCGCCGACACCACGCCCATCAGCCACACTCCGAGGTCGATTCCCCAGCCCTTGGGAATGTGCATGGTGTAGTGCAGCTTGTAGAGGAAGGGCAGCAGGTTCTCGCGTGACAGCGATATCTGGCCCCACTGCCGCCGCCCCTGGGCCTGGCCGGTGGCCGGGTCGAGCGCCAGCTGGTTGAAGCCCAGGGCGTACGGCGCCCCGGTGGCGGGATCGATGCGGGCGGCGACGCCCAGCATCGCCGTATGGCCAGGCTCCAGCGCCAGCGGCAGGAAGCTGACCCGCAGGCGCGGATCGTCCGCCTCGGCCCGGCGCGCCAGCTCCAGAGGCGGAAGCGGGCTGTCCGTGGCACCGGAGGCGGCCTGGAACAGCTGGGGGTTTACCCATTCGTCGAGTTCGTGGTCCCAGGCGATCACCGCGCCGGTCAAGCCGGCGATGACAAGGAAACCGGCAATGAACAGGCCGCACCAGCGGTGCAGCACCACCAGCGGGCCACGCATGCCGCCGCGCATCAGAACTGGTAGCGCGCGGTCAACATCACGTTGCGCGGCTCGCCATAGACATTGCTCGGAAAGCTCACGCTGCCGGACAGCGCGTTGTAGTACTTCTTGTCGAAGACGTTGTTGATATTGAGCTGCATGTCCAGCTTCGGTGTCGCCTGCCACCCGACCACCAGGTCGACGACGGTGTAGGCGCTCTGGGCGATGCGGAAGGGTACACCGCTGGTGGTGCCCTCGTTATAGATCGAGTCCTGGCGGTAGATCGAGCCGCCGATGCGCCAGCCCCGCATGGCGCCGGGCAGCCGGTACATGGTCGACAACTTGAACAGATGCCGCGGCGTGTCGGTGTCGAAGAGCTCGCCCACATTGCTGGCGTTCGCATCCTTGCGATAGCGTGCGATAGCCACCGTGTAGCCGATACTTACCTGCCAGTTGGGCGTGATGGCCCCCTGCACCTCAAGTTCCACGCCCTGGCTGCGCACCTCGCCCGCGGCCGAATAGCAAGTGACGGTCGGGTAGCCTGCGCATTGGCTCTGGTCGGAGCTGCGGTAGGCACGATTTTTCTGATCCATGCGGAACACTGCTGCCGAGGCATTCAGCGCACCATCGAAGTATTCGCCCTTGATACCGATTTCGTAGTTGCGGCCCACCACCGGTTCCAGCAGCTTGTTGTTGGCGTCCCGGTAGTTCTGGGGCTTGAAGATGTCGGTGTAGCTGGCGTAGAGCGAGTGTTGGTCGTTCAGGTCGTAGACCAGGCCGGCGTACTTTGTCAGCTGCTCGTTGACGCTGTAGCGGTTATGCGCAGTGACGGATGGCGTGTTCGAGGTGAAGTTCGGATAGGTGTTGACGGTGTCGTTGTAGTCGAACCAGTCCATCCGCGCGCCCAGTATCAGCTTCAGCGGGTCGGCCAGGGTCAGGCGCGTCGTGGCATACACGCTTTGCTGGGTGATCCTGGCGTCCATCCAGTCTCGCAGCGGAATGTTGGGGTTGGCGACGGCGCCCGGGTCGAAGTTGAAAAGGTCGAGGTCGTCGTCAAGAACCACGCCTTGGCGGCTGTTGCCGTCGAAATCGACGTTACGGTAGCTGGCGCCCAGTACCAGCTCGTGCGTGCGGCCCAGCAATTCGAAGGGGCCATTGGCGTACAGGTTCACGCTGCTTTGCTTTTCCTTATGGGCGTTGCGCGCACCCAACTGCCTGTAGTTGCCGGTGGTGATGTTGTAGTTGAGGTAATGGCCCAGCATGTCGACATCGGCCTGCGCATAGTACGCCGACAGGTGCATGCGCCAGCCGTTATCGAACCGGTGGTCGAGTCCCAAGAAGGCCGAGTCGGTGGTCTTGTTCCAATGTTCCCAGTCATTGGCGTAGGACGTGGATCGAGGCAGTCCCAGATCGCTGCCGTCGCTCGCCACGGGCAGGCCCGTGAAGCCGTTGCCGTGCAGCCGGTTCTCATGATGCAGCGCGCTGAGCGTCAGCATGGTGGAGGCACTCAGGTCTTTCTCCAATATCCCATAGAACGTTTGGCCGTTGCTGCTTTCGCCGCGCTTGTAGCTTCCATGGTCCTGAGCGGCGATCACGGCGCGACCGCGCAGGCTGCCGTCCTCTGACAGCGGACCAGAGGCGTCCAGCTCTGCTCTATAGCGGTCCCAGCTGCCCGCGCTCACGCCGACGGACACCTGCGGCACATCGGTCGGCCGCTTGCGCACCAGGTTGATGGCGGCCGACGGGTTGCCTGCGCCCTGCATGAGTCCGGTGGCGCCACGCACGATTTCCACGCGGTCGTAGATAGCCATGTCGGTGGCCAGCAGGTCCTGCGACAGGTTAGAGCTGTCCAGGCTCACGGGCAGGCCGTCGTACATGATGTTGTCCACGTACATGCCGCGCGAATAGAAGGATGCGCGCTCTGGCCCGAAACGCCGGAATGTCAGGCCGGGAGCAGCCTGCACCACGTCGTTGACCGTCGCCAGGCCTTGATCCTGGATGCGTTGACGGGTAATGACGGTGACCGCCTGCGGCGTCTCGCGCATGGACAGATTGAGCCGGTTGGCGGTGCTCATGCTGCCGCTGGTGTACGAGCGCGTGCCCTCGGTCGTGCCGTCGGCCGCAGCGGTGCCGGTCACCGTGATCAGGGGCAGCATGGCGGCGTCGGGCGCTTCGGGTGAGAGCGTGTTGTCGACACGCAGCACGAACGCACCATTGTCCAGTTGCACGGCTTGAAGGCCGCTGCCGGCGAGCAAAAGGGCCAGCGCGTCGGTTGCCGGATGTCGGCCATTTACGCCGGCCGTGCGTTTGCCTTGGGTTTGCTCGGCGGTGAAGGTCAACATGATGCCGGCCGTGCTGGCCAGCTGACGCAACGCCGGAGCCAGCGGCCCGGCGGCAATCCTGAAGTCGGTCGCGGCGGTTCCGGCGGCAGCAGCGGCGCCTTGAGCATGCGCGAGGGCCGGTGCGCCGGCCGCCAGGGTGATGATCAGCGCCAGGGCGGCAAGCGCAACAGGAGATGAATGTGGGCGCCCCGAATCTTGAGCGCGGTGCAGGTTCGGCATGTTCTTCCTTATGGTTGGACCTCCGAAAATTCCGGTCCCTTATAAGGTAGGTGCCGCGAAAACGCCGATCGGGCAGTCGATGCGCAAATTTTTTTCGTGGCCTTATTCAGCCGGTACGACCGTCGCCCAGAAACGGGTGCGCCACTGCACGCGTACCGGCAGCACGCTGGGCAGTGTGGCCAGGATGCGGTCGGTGTCGGCCAAAGGGAAGACACCTGAAATGCGCAGACCCGCGATATGCGGATCGACGCGCAACACGCCCGGCCGGTAGCGACCCAGTTCGGCCAGGAAGTCGTCCAGCCGCTGCTCGTCAGCCACCAGCTGACCCCGCGCCCACGCATCCGCGTGTTCATCGGCTGGGCGCGGCGCCTCGACCGCGTTGCGGCTGAACTGGGTCCGCTCGCCGGCGTGCAGCAGACGTGCACTGCCGGACCCGCTCCAGGGGGAAACTTCCACGGCGCTCTCCAGAACGGCCACACTGGTCCGTTCGGCGTGCTGTCGTACGGTGAACCGGGTGCCCAGCGAGCGGATGCTGCCTTCGGCAGTCGCCACCCACAGCGGCCGCGGATCGGTCAGCCCCGGCCCATGGCCTGTGGCGACCATGATCTCGCCCGCCACCAGCACGATGCGGCGCTGGTTCGTGTCGAAGCGCAGATCCACCGCGCTGTCCGTGTTGAGCGTCAGCCGGGTGCCGTCCTCGAGTGTGAAGTTGCGCTGCTCGCCAGTGCCGCTGCGGCAGTCGGCCAGGGTGGGTTGCCAGGTGCCGGTGTGAGAGGCGAGGAGCCCGGCGCCCGTGGCCAAGCCGCCCCACAGCAGCATTCGGGTGGCCCGCCGGCGGGCGGGGGAGGACGGTCGGTCGCTCGCGCCGTAGGACGACAGGGCCGCATAAGCCGGAGCGCGCTCCAACGATTTCATCCGGCCCGTGACGGACTCGACGTGCTGCCAAGCGGCTTCGTGGTCGACATGCGCCTGGCGCCATTGCTGCCATTGGCGTTGCTGTTCATCGCCCGCCTCTCCGGACATCAGCAGAGTGAGCCAGTCCGCGGCAGCATCCGCAGTGGTCCGGCTGATGACCCGACCGCTGGGCAGGATCAGTGTGTCTCTATTGGAGGCCATGATGTCAGACAGCCAACGCGAACATGCATTCGCGGTTGGCCCTGGTCAGATATTGCTTTACCGAACTGGTCGAGGTCCCCAACCGCTTGGCGATCTCGGCGTAGCTCAGTTCGACCAGGTGTGCCAGCAGAAAAGCTTCCCGCACCTTGGGAGGCAGGCCATCGAGCACGCGGTCGATCTGCTGCAGGCTCTCGACGGCCATTAGCTGCGCTTCCGGCGAAGGAGCCACTTCCTCCGGCAGGCAGGCGAGGGCCTCGAGGTAAGCGGTTTCGAGCAACTGCCGGCGATGCCGGTGTGCGAGGAGCCGGCCGGCGACCGTCGCCAGGAACGGACGCGGCTTCCGGATCTCGACGGCCGCGGTCTTGCGGTCGAGCAGGCTTAGAAAAGTGTCCTGCGCCAGGTCTGCCGCCGTGAACGTGTCGCCTACGCGCCTGCGCAGCCAGCCCTGAAGCCAGGTATTGTGCTCGACATACAGCTCGGCCAAATCATCGGTAATAGGAGGATGCTGGGCGGACATGAGGACGGACCAGAGAAAGCACAAGTCAAATGAGAATTGATCGCATTATACATAATCATAGTCCAACTAATAGATTCGGCAGTCTCGCTACGTCTAGCCCGCTTGGCGGGGCTGATACCGTAGTGCTTGCACACCCGACAGGGCCGGCATTGCTTCATGCCTGGCCCCTTCGGGTGGACAACATGCTATTTACTCGGATCTTTGAAGTTAGGAATTAGATCGATTTCGACGTTCTGCAGCTTTCCGCCGACCTTCTCCACTTTGCGGATGTAGATATTCTGAACGATATCCCGTGTCTCGGGATCAATCGAAATCGGTCCGCGAGGGCTTTCCCATTCCATGCCCTTGGCTGCCGATATGAACTTGTCGCCGCTTGCATCGCCACCCGTTTTCTTAAGGGCGCTGTAGATCAGGTGCATGCCGTCATAACCGGCGACAGACAAAAAGTTGGGCCGCTTTGATGGATACGCCTTGTAATACGCTTCGGTATATGCCTTGTTCTTGGTGGAGTCATGGGCCTCAGAGTAGTGAAACGATGTAATCGCCCCGATGGCGGTTTCACCGGTTGCATCAAGCACATCTTCGTCCGTCAAGTCTCCGGTCGAAATTATCTTTACGCCCATATCGCGCAAGCCGCGTTGTTCAAAGCCTTTCAGGAATGCGACACTTTGTTCTCCGGCGGGGACAAACAGGAACACAGCATTGGGTTTGCTGTCTTTGATGCGTTGTAAAAATGGAGCATAGTCGGGGTTCTGCAGAGGCACCCGAACTTCGCCGACAATCTCGCCACCCGCTTCGGTAAACGTCTTGACGAACTGTTTCTCGGCGTCATGACCGGGGCCATAGTCCGCGACCAGCGTATATACCTTTGTAATGCCTTCCTTCGCCGCCCATGTGGCCATGGGGGCGGAGGTCTGCGGCATGGACATGGATGTCCGAACCACATAAGGCGACTTCTCCGTCACCGAGGAGGTCGCAGCGTTCATGACCACCATCGGTATCTTTGCCTGGGCTGAGAGCGGGGCGACTGCGAATGCAGAAGGCGTGACCCCGAAGCCGGCAAGGATTTCCGCCTTGTCTTTGACGATCAACTCCTGGGCTGCGCGCTTGCTTATCTCCGGCGCAACGCCGGTGTCGTCTTTGATGATGAGCTGAACTTTCCGTCCTTCGACGGTGTCGCCATGCTCGCTCAAGTAAAGATGCACGCCATTCAAGATTTGCTGGCCGTAGCTGGCAAAAGGGCCAGTCATCGGAAGAATCATTCCGATCTTCAGGTCTTCGGCGGCGTAGCTCGCACTGGAGGCGGCGAGCGCCAATGCGGCAAATGTACTGGCTAAATATCCCACTCGGGGGCGAGTCGAGGTAATCATCATGTCTCCAGGAATGTATTTTTGAATCCTCCAGCGAATTAATGCTGGAAGTGGCGGAACCAACCGAAAGCCAGGGCAATTGGTAAGCCAGCCTGACTAGATTGTCAGAGCAGCTGACTAAATTGTCAAGAACCAACCAGAACGCTTGACACACGGAGCGCGTCTCTCTCACAATATAGTCAGGAAAGCTTACTAAATTACCCATTTGCGGGCACAGGCGGGATTACGTCGATTGCCACGCAGAGAAGATATGCTAAGGAGGTGACAGATGAAGTTCGTCAAGAATATATGGTATGCGGCGGCCTGGGCTTCGGAGATTACGCCCGAAACATTGATATATAGAAAAATAATCCAGGAACCGATACTGCTTACCCGGCGTCAGGACGGCACGGCTATTGCGATGTCCAACGTGTGCCCGCATCGATTTGCGCCTCTTCATCTTGGCTGTAAAGAGGGCGGCAAAATACGTTGTGGTTATCACGGACTGGAGTTCGATACGAACGGTAAGTGCGTTGGCAACCCCAATGCGCCGGGAAATATTCCTGCGGCAATGCAGATTCCCACGTACCCGCTAGTGGAAAAGCACACGATGCTCTGGGTATGGCTTGGCGACAAGCCAGCAGATGAAAGCTTGATTCCAGACTATTCAATCATGGAAGAAGGCGACGGTCTGTCCCGGGATCGCGGCCATTTCACAATGGATGTCAACGTCGAGCTGGTCGCAAACAATCTAATGGACTTGAGCCACGCTTCTTTTCTTCACGACGGTTTGCTGGCAACCCCCGAGCACGCAGATTCCGAGATCAAGGTGATTCAAGAGGGAAACACGGTAACCTGCGAGCGCTGGGCTCGTAACGTTCCCGTACCGAAAGTCTTCGACTTGATCTTCCGGCGCGATGGAAAGAATGTGGATTTCTGGACCCGCATGCGCTGGGATCCCGCAGGCTGCTTTTTACTCGATGTCGGCTGCCATGCGGTGGGGGAAACCCGTGAACAAGGGGCGGGCTACATCGGCATTCACATACTCACTCCAGAGTCGGATACCCGCACGCATTATCACGTAGGCATCGTGAGAAAGCCGGTGGAGGAGGCGGACGCAGAATTCCAGGCCGAGATCAAGCAGCTGCGCCTGCATGCGTTCAAGAATCAGGACGAACCTATGATGATGGCGATGCAGGAGATGCTCGGGGTCGACGAGCTGCTGACCCGTAAACCGGTGTTGTTTAATGTGGATGCGGGTCCGATGCGGATGAAGCGTATATTGGATGAGCACTTGGCCGCGGAATCCTAGATTGCGATGGTTATGCTCATTTTGCAAGGACGCCGATCGCTGTGGTTTTCCGCAGCGGTCGCTTAGTCATAGGGTCTCAATAGCAGCCATGTCGATTTTGCGCGGGCGCTTCAGCTCGTCGAGAAGCTGTATCGCCCGGACTTGTGCTTCGCTGGCGTTGGCAGACTTTACGGCCTCGTAGCCGCGGATCGTTTCGGGCAGGCGCAATAGTTCAGCCACTTTCCGCGCATTGCCCGCCTTGAGCAAGGGCAGTGCGTCATCCATCAGCTTTTCATACCACGCAAGCAGCGCGCGCTCTTCCCGGCGGGCGGCTACCCGGCCGAACGGATCAAGGGCCGTGCCTCTCAGGAACTTGAATCTGGATAGTGTCTTGAGTACCGGGCGAAGCCAGGGGCCCACGCGCATCTTGCCCTTCAGGCCGAATTTGCGTGCGAGCGGCGGCTGCAGGTGATAGTGAATGCGCACCGGGCCGGCGAACTGCTCTGCCACGCGTTGTTCGAATGTAGACCGTGTCAACAACCGGGCCACTTCGTATTCATCTTTGTAGGCCATCATCTTGTGCAGGCCGTCGATGGCGGCGCCGGTGGCCTCATAGCCGTGGGTTTGCCCGAATACGGCGGTTTCTGCGTCAAATACAGAGACGACGCGATTGAGATACCGGGCGGCATAAGCCGTGTTCTGATAATCAGCAAGATCGGTGCTACGCAACATCAGGCGCGAACGCAGCTCTGCGGGCAAATCGGCCAGGCGGGCTTCGATCGGCGCCAATACGCCCAGCTTGCCGCTGTTGCGCAGCGCCTGCAAGCGCTGGCTGCGGTCAGAAAGCGGCAGGGCCCGCGGCGTGCCAAGGGCTTCAAGCTGCGTACGGTCGTGCACCCAAAGCCGGCCCGCCCGAAGCGCCATCGTGTTGGCTTGCACCTGAACGCCGTTCAGTTCGATCGCCGCCTCAATATACTCAGGCCGGACCGGCAGCCAGCCGGCCTGGCAGGCCGCACCGATGGCCACCATATTGGTCATCATGAAATCACCGAAGAGCGCCTCGGCGATACGGCGGGCATCCAGCATCAAGTTGTTTTTCCTGTTTGCGGCTGCGGCGACAGTGTCTCGCAGCTCTTCGACAGGCAGCGTTTTGCGAGAGTCGCGAACCACTTCGCCGTTGGGAAACACTCCTGTGTTTATCACTGCGCGGGTGCGCTGCGTGTCGCAACACTTGAGGTTCTGGGGATCCACCGCGGCGAGCAGATCAAGCGCAAGATATAGGTCGGCCTTGCCCGCCCCGACTTTGTTGGTATGAAGCGTGTGGCTGGCGGGGGCGAGTATCAGGCTGGACAACACAGCGCCCCACTTCTGCGCAGCGCCCGTCTGATCGTAGGTTTTGACCTGAAGCCCTTGAAGCGCCGCGGCTTGAGCGATGATGGCGCTTGCCGTCAGCACGCCCGAGCCGCCCAGGCCGGGGATATAGACGTGGTAGGGCGAGTCGAGGTTTGCCGGCGCGGCATCGGGAATGGCGGATAGGTCTATGTTGGGCAGCTTGGGCTTGCGCAGGCTGTGGTTGGCGGATACCTCGACACTTACGAACGAGGGACATTCTCCGGAAATACACGCCTGGTCTTGATTGCAGGTGGATTGGTGAATCTGCGTCTTCGGACCGAAAGCGGTGGGAACCTTCTGCAGGGACATGCAGTTTGCCTTTGCCCCGCAGTCGCCGCAGTTCTCGCATACTTCTTCGTTGACCATAGTGAAGATGGTGGGCGCGGGCAGCAGCTTGCGCTTCTGGCGCCGGCGACGTTCGTTCGCACAGGCGCCATCGTAGATGACGATGGTTACGCCGTTTACGTCGGCCATCTCCTTCATTGTTGCTTCAAGTGCTTCGGGGGAGCGGCGAACCAGCCCTTCGGGAAGTTTCAGCCTTGCATATTGGCGGGGCTCTTTTGTTATAAGGACCACTCGTTTGGCGCCGTCGGCCAGCAGGCGGCCGGCGAGGTCGGCAATGGCACTGGCGCCAACGGCTTCCTGACCGCCAGTGTTTGCCAGTACACCGTTGATCAGAAGCTTGAACGTCATGTTCGCGCCGCTGATGATTGCGTAGCGGATATTCGCGTAGCTAGAGTGAAAGAGCGCGCCGTCGCCGACATTCTGCACGATATGCGCACGGCTGGTGTATGGCGCTAGCCCCAGCCATGGCAGGCCTTCTCCACCGAGCTGCGTGGTGGCTTCCACTCTTTTCTGCGGCTTGTCCATCAATGCCGCGAACAGGTGGCAGCCCGGGGCGCCCCAGGCTACTTGCCCGGGCGCGAGTAGGGTCGAAACGTTATGAGGGCATCCTGAACAGTAGTTCGGAGCGCGGCCGGGCAGTGATTCGGGTCTGCGGATTGTTTTGTCGTGCAGATACTGGATTCGGGCCCGGCCGCGCTCGGGCAGCGCGTGTTGCCGCGAAAGCAGAGGCGCCAGGCGTTCTGCGACGATGTCGCTGGTCATGCCGCCTTCTATGGGAAACAGCCGGTGTCCTTGCTCGTCTCGCTTTCCCAGTATTTCGCGGACGCTGGTCCCGATTATGGCGGCGGCCACCTGCCGTTCCAGGAAGTCGCGTTTTTCTTCGATGACAATGACCGTTTCGAGGCCTGCTGCGAAACGCCGAAAGAATTCGGGCTCGCCGGGGCACAGCAATCCGACCTTCGCAAGCCGTATGCCTTGTGCCTGCAGCATGGCATCGTCATAGCCGAGATCCTCCAGGGCCTGCAGGGTATCGGCCCAGCTTTTGCCTGCGCTGATCAGGCCGATGCGGTCGCCAGGGCCGGCGCGCACGATGCGATTCAGTTCGTTGGCTTGTGCATAAGCCAATACCGCGGCATGCCTTTCGTCATACAGCTTGCGCTCCGTCTCGATGTTTCTTACCGGAAAGAAGCGGTGATTGGCCATCTGGACGAACGGCTTGCCGCCTGGCTGGAAAGGGGGAAGCTGTGGCGTCAGCCCATTGGGATGCAGGTGCACGACTTCGCCCCCGTCGCACAGTGTGCCGACGAGCTTCAGCGCCACCCAGCAGCCCGAATAGCGTGACAACGCAGCAGCGTGCAGGCCATAGTCGAGAAACTCCTGGATGCTGGACGGATAGAGCACTGGGATGCCGTGGTGCTCGAATGAAAACTCTTGCTGGTACGGCACGGTTGAACTCTTTGCTTCATGGTCTTCACCGCTGAGAATCACTACGGCGCCCTGATGGCTGGTGCCGGCAAAGTTGCCGTGTTTCAGCGCATCTCCTGATCGGTCCAGGCCGGGGCCTTTGCCGTACCAGTAGCCCACCACGCCATCGACATCGGGATGCGGGTGCTCGTCGAGCATTTGCGTGCCCATCAGCATGGAAACAGCGAATTCCTCATTCTGAGCGGGACGGTGTGTAATGCCTTCGGCCTCGAGCGCATGCTTGGCCTGCTTGAGCGCGATATCAATGCTTCCGAGAGGCGACCCCGGATAGCCGGTCACGAAGGCCTTCGTACGCAACCCCTCGTTCCGGTCAGCGCGCATCTGCTCGATCATCATGCGAATCAGGGCATGGTTCCCGTTCAGGAATGCACGAGGTGTACAGGCATCGTAACGGGCGTCCAAGGCGGACTCGCGGCTGTTTGAATCGAGAGGCTTAAGGGCAGACTTCACGACGAAGCTCCATGGGAAGAGGCGGTTGATCGTTCAGAGTAGGGGGCCTTATATAATTAATCAAATAGATATTTTTACTCTGTAGAATCGAGGTGATCTATGGTGGGGACATGAATCCGAACTTGCTTGATATAGGGCTTATTCGCGCATTCGTCGCGATTTACGACACTGGAAGTGTGACCCTGGCCGCAGAGCGTCTTTTTCTCACGCAGCCTACGGTTAGCTACGCCTTGTCTCGGCTGCAGAGGTGCTGAATGACCGCCTGTTTGTGCGGAATGGCAGATACATGACGCCTACGCTCAGGGCCGACGAGTGTTACTTGCAGTTCAGTCAAATTCTTCGCCAGATCGAGGATGTCGTCAGCCAAGGGCAGGGGTTTGACCCCGCTGTTTCTGATCGCCGCTTTCGGATCGCGATGTCTGATATCGCCACCTTCGCTTTTCTTCCGCCCCTGATGGAGATCTTGCACCGTCGAGCGCCCGACGTAGAGGTGGAGGTCGTGCAGCCGCTGATCGACGATATACCCGATTACCTGGCCACGGGAAAGATTGACGCCGCGATAGGCAATTTGCCGACGGTCCGCCGCGTGACAGCCAGCTCATTGCTCATGCGCGAGCATTACGTTTGCCTTATGAGCGAAGCCCATTCCGCCATTGGAAAGACCTTGTCCGAGGAGGAGTTCCTTACCGCCCGGCATGCCAACGTGTCTTCGGAATTCACGGGCCACAAGCATCTTGAGCAGGCCCTGCAAAAAGCCGGCGCGAAAAGAAAGATCAGTGTGCAGGTTAAACAATTCACGGTCTTGCCCTATCTGATCAGATACACGGACTACCTGGCAGTCATTCCCAGCCAGGTGAGCAAGGTGTTTGTTACCCATGGGGGCCTTAAAGAACTGCCCCTGCCCATAGACGTTCCCGAATTTGAAGTGCGTGTGCATTGGGATGAGCAACAAGGCAGGAATGCGCCGCAGAGGTGGTTCTGCGACGTTATTCGTGAAGCGCTGGGTAGTTAGTGCTCGGTGAACTTCTCGCGCAGGACTTTCGCATTGTCCGGAGCGATGGATTCTATTTGGGCCCATCCGGCCTCGCGAGCCGCCGTCAGCCATTTTGCACGCTCGTCACCCTCGAGGGTGTAAACGACAATTCCAGCATCCGCCTGTCTTTTTATTTCGTCCGCATTGATAGCGGCATTATCGGCGTTCGTCGATTCCAGCCAGATGCCCATTTTGGTCAAGAAATCCCGCTGCTCATCACTTAGCGATTTCCATTGATCGAGGTTGATCAGGACGTTGACGTCTACATTATAAAAACCGGGGTCGACACGGGCTTTCGTCACTTCTTGCCAACCCAGGTCAAAGATTCCTTGAAGCGGCCAGCCATAGCCGTCCACTACGCCGCGTTCGAGTGTCGTGTACACCTCTGAAGGGGCTGTCTGCACGCTATTGGCGTTCAGTTTTTCAAAGAATTCCCGATATACGGGCGTCACCCGCAAGGTAAGTCCGCTAAGGTCTGCTTTATTGACGGGCTTGTTGACATACAAGTGATAGGGAACCCCCTCGAAGGTTCGCGCGAGAAACCAGCTGTTCATCTTTTTATTGTGTAACTCGTTCATGAGCTCCCAGCCGCCGTTCTGGCGTAATTGCTCGGTGGAGCGTTCGGTCAGCTTCAAGGCACTGGCTTCGGGCAGAAGATTGGTATAGAACGCGCTGGGGATGTAGGCCATGTCGATCACGCCGGATGCAAGGGCGTTGCCCATTTCGAATGGCGGCATGGACGAGGGGCCGCCAAGAAAATTTATCCGCACCAGGCCCTTGCCCTCGGCGTTGACTTTTTCAACAAAGCGCTCGAATGGCTTGGCTACGATGGAACCTGGCTGGAAGGCGTTGACGGCGCGCAAAGTGACTTCTTGTGCACAGGCGGCTGTGCCGGTAAGCCAGATTGCAATTGAGATGGCGCCCGATACTTTTGCAAGCACGTTGTTCATTAGGCATGTCTCCTGTTTTTAATAGTTGATATGGCTCCAACGGCCTGCAATACCGTGCTTCGCGTCGCGCACGACTGATAACTTACAAGCCGTCCTAGCCCTTATCGAAATAGCCGATATTCAGGCATGGCTTTTTCTGTCCAAAGCGTACAGGCCGGGCTGTAATTTATCCAATAGATGATTTAACTTTTGTAAATAGATGGGTTCTATTTATATGGGTCGACTGAAAATATATGGGCGACCTGGGCGCGCAGCCACTTCAGGGCCGGGTCGGCATTAAGCCGCGCATGCCAATGTTGCTTGAGTGAATAGCTCTCGGCCTTGATGGGCAGCTTGACCATGCGCAGTCCTTCCAGCCGCAGGAAGTATTCGGCGACGGCATGGGGCACGGTCACTATCATGTCGGTGGCCGCGATAATGGCTGGAACGCTCATGAAATGCGGGATATTCAATTGCACGCGCCGTGATAGCCCCTTTTTCTTCAGCAACTGTTCAAAAAGCTCGTGGCTACGGCCTTCGGGCTCGACGACCGCGTGCGGCAAATCCAGAAAGACTGGCAAGGAGACCCTGTCGCCTTTTACGCGAGGATGGTCTTTACGAACCAGGCACACAAAATTGTGCTCGAACAGCCTTTGCATGTAGAAACCCGTACGCTCCAGATCGGGGAAGAAGCCAATTGCCAACTCGGTTGAGCCACTTTCCATTGCCTCTGGCAGTTCCTCGACGGTCAGGGCCCGGCTTCTGAGATTGCATTGGGGAGCAAGCCGCGAAATATGCGCCATCAACTTGGGAAGAAACACTGTTTCGCCAATGTCTGACAGCGTGACCTGAAATTCACGTTGAGCGGTTTCGGGGTTGAACTCTGTGGGCGCGTATATGGCCGCATCGACCAGGGCGAGCGCGTCTCGAGCAGCCGCCACCACTTCGTCGCAACGGGGCGTCGGCAACATTCCACCGGCGCCCCGCACGAACAGGGGGTCGCCTATCAGTCGTCGTAACCGGCCTAGCGCCAGACTGGTTGCAGGTTGGCTTAGCTGCAGTGCTTCCGCCGCCCGCGAAACGTTGCGCGACGCATGAAGCTGAACGATCAGGCGCAGCAGATTCAAATCGAGTTTCGCGGACATAGGCCGAGACTATTTATTCTGTAAATACTAATAATAACATTGGCATCATTGTTTTTATATTCTCCGGTCTCTACCATTCACGGAGATTCAAGAAGAATGGGTGATGCGCGACGCATACATTGGTCGGCGACCGCATGCCGCTCGCATGTAAAGCGGAGGAGAAGAGACAATGAGTGGGCCACTTAATCGCATCGATGGCGTCGTCTACGCCACGCCCGAGGAGGCTGCCTTTTATTCCGGGTGCAAGGCCTGGGAAAGGCGCACATTGGGCGATGCATTGCGCCAGGCGGCCAAGGCGGTGCCTGAGCGCACGGCCTATGTGTGCAACGACCGCAGGATCAGCTTTGCAGAACTGGACGCCATTACGGACCGCTTGGCCGCTGCCTTGCGCGGGCTTGGGCTGCAGCTGCATGATCGGGCCATGTTCCAGATGGGCACCAGTATTGACGCCGTCATCGCGCTTTTCGGCTGCTTCAAGGCGGGGGTTATTCCTGTCTGCAGCATTCCGCAGTTTCGCGAAATCGAGATTGGCACGTTGGCCAGGCTGACGCAGCCAAAGGGCTATTTCGTACAGGCCGACGCGGGCGGGCGGTTTGACTTGGTCTCGTTCGCCGGCACCATGGCGCTGCGCCACGGCATTCCGCATGTGATCAGCACCGGCAATAACCCCGGCGCGGGCGTGCATTCGCTGGAAGCATTGTGCGCCGCTGTTCCCCAGGCCGCCGCTTTGGACACATCGGAAGAGTTCGGTTGCGAGGACGTGGTGGCGTTTCAGCTTTCCGGGGGCTCTACCGGGGTACCCAAGATCATCCCGCGATTTCACGCCGAGTATCTGGGGCATGTCCGCTTCTGGTGCGACCGATACGACATGAGTGAGGGCAGCGTCGGGATATGGGCTTTGCCGATACTGCATAACGCCGGCATGATGTTTTCAGTGTTGAGGGCGGTGCTCTACCGCGCCACGACCGTCCTGCTGCCCAACTGGGATGTGGCGAATTACTTCAAGATGATCGAGCAAGAGCGCGTGCAGCATGCCTTTACCATTGGCCCGCATGCCCCGGCCATCGCGTCATACCCTCATGTCCAACGCCACGACCTGTCCTCCCTGAAGTGTCTGTTTACCTTGATGGGCGCAGAGGCTATCGAACGAGCCACAGGCATACGCTCGATCAATATGTTCGGTATTACCGAGGGGCTGGTGTTGACCGGCACCCCGGATTCACCGCCCGAGATCCGTTTCGGCAGCGTGGGAATGCGCTGCTCGACGCATGACGAAGTGCGCCTGCTTCAACCGCAGGGCACTGAAGAGGTTCCCCTCGGCGAGGCCGGAGAGCTTTGCTTCAAAGGGCCTTCATCGCTTAGGGGTTACTATGCGGCTCCGGACGTCAACGCGGCCAGCTTCACACCCGACGGGTTTTTTAGAACCGGCGACATGATGCGCGCCCGCGAAGTCGACGACGAAATCGTCTACTGCTTTGAGGGCCGCATGCGCGACAACATCAACAGAGGCGGGGAAAAATTCGGTACGGAAGACATAGAGCATCTTATTGCACGCCATCCGGCCATTGCAGACGGAAAGGTCGTTGCCATGCCGGATGAAATCTATGGCGAAAAAGCATGTGCCTTTCTCATCGTCCGCGAAGGCTTCAAGGCTCCTACCGTGGGAGAGCTCGGGGAATACTTGCTTGCAAAAGGCTTGGCCAAATACAAGCTGCCCGAGCGCATCGAGACTTGCGGCTCCTTTCCCGTTACGCGTGTCGGAAAGCTCGACCGCGCGGCGCTTCGCGCGCATATTGCAAAGACCCTGGCCGAAGAGGCCAAGTTGCGAGCAGATACGCATTCATAGAGCACGGCCATGCGAACTTACCAATACGAAAGGCGTTTGCACTGGAGCGAATGCGACCCGGCGGGCATAGTTTTTTTTCCAAACTATACGCGCTGGATGGTGGAGGGGCTGAACGAAATGCTTCTGTCGCTTGGAATAGATCCAAACGCCCGGCTGGAAGATGGCGGCCATGGAGGCCTGCCGGTTGTGCAACTGGCGATGAAATTCTTTGAAGCTCCGACGCTGCATTCCATCGTGCGTCACGAAATCCGTGTCGAGAAAATCGGCGGGAAGTCGCTGGCATTTACGCATCGCTTCTGGTGCAGCCAAACCTTGCTCGTGGAAGCAAATGAAACAAGGGTATGGGCTGTTCATGCACCGGGCGGCAAGCCTGCCATGCAAGCCATCTCCGTGCCCGAATCCGTGCGCGGCCTGCTCAACGCGAATGCCGAAGGACCATAATTGGAGGTGTGGAAGTGAAGATCAATATTCTTGGTGGCGGCCCGGCGGGTCTGTATGCGGCGTACCTGCTGAAACGTTCCAGGCCCGACGCCCTGGTCAATGTCTATGAACAGAACGACGCTGATACGACTTTTGGCTTTGGTGTCGTGTTCTCGGATCAGGCCTTGGAGTTTCTGCGGGCGAACGACGCGGAGACGCTGGACGCCATAACTCGGGGGCTGGAGACCTGGCGCGACATCGAGCTGCGTGTCCATGGTGAATCCATCCGTATCGACGGCGTGGGCTTTACGGCCATAGCCCGCTTGAAGCTGCTGGAGATATTGCGCGACAAGGCACTGTCGGCCGGTGCCGTGCTGCATCATAAAAAGATGGTCAAAAACATCAATGAAATAGACGATGCCGACCTGATTATTGGCGCCGATGGTGTGAATTCGCTTGTTCGCCGAACGTTCGAGCGCGAGTTCGGCTCCAGTACCGAGCTGTTCGAGAATCATTTTGCCTGGTTTGGCGCCGACCGTCCTTTTGATCGTCTGACCCAGACCTTCAAGGCGACGCCGCAGGGCTTCTTCAATGCTCATCACTATCGGTACTCGCCGTCAATGAGCACCTTCCTGGTAGAGGTGGACGCCCCGACGTTCGAGCGGATCGGCTTCGCCGACATGAGCGAAGAAGACTCGAAGCGGTACTGTGAAGAGGTGTTCGCGGACGAACTGCAAGGTGCTTCGCTGGTGATCAATAAATCGCACTGGCGGCGCTTTCCAATAATCCACAACGCCCGCTGGTCCGCGGGTAAATACGTGCTGGTCGGCGACGCCTTGCGGACTGCGCATTTCTCTATAGGCTCTGGAACCCGCTTGGCCCTGGAGGACGTCCAGGCGCTTGCGGCCGCTGTGGCGGAAAGTTCCGGCGATATTCTGCGGGCAGTGGAAAGCTATGAAGAAAAGCGGCGCCCGGGGGTAGAGAAAATCGTTGCCGCCGCAAACCAAAGTGCATTGTGGTACGACCATTTCGCCGAGCACATGAGGCTGCCTGCATGGGAGTTCGCCAAGAGCTATATCAGCAGGTCGGGGCGCGTTGACATCGAGCGATTGCGCATCAATTCACCCGTTTTTTCGTCGCAGTACGAGGCCTGGCAGGCGCGGAATGGGCACGCCTGATCGACAGCCTTCGAAGTAGTTCATTGATAATAATCAGGAGACAACCATGAGAATGAAGTTCGCCGCCGCGGCGTTGTTATCGGGGCTTTTGGCGTCGTCCGCCTATGCCGAATCGCCGATCAAAATCGGCTTTATTGCTGAATTGTCCGGACCGCCGGCAGCGCTGGGCACCGACCAGTACGATGGTTTCATGCTGGCTGTAGAGCAGAAAGGGGGCAAGCTGGGCGGGAAAGAGGTCAAGATCTTCAAAGAAGACAGCCAGCTTAGACCCGAGGTCGGCATTCAAGCAGCCCGCAAGCTCATAGAGCAGGAAGGCGTGCAGATCATTACCGGCGTCACATTCACGAACATCATGATGGCGATCCTGCGGCCTGTCACCGAAAAAGAGGTGTTCATCATCGGTACGATGGCGGGTCCGGCGCCTATCGCGGGGGCACAGTGCTCGCCCTATGTATTCATGACGTCATGGCAGAACGACACTCTGGCCGAAGTCATGGGGCAATATGCGTCTGAGCAGGGATATAAGAATGTGGTGGCCCTTGCGCCCAACTATCAGGCGGGCAAGGACTACATCGCCGGCTTCAAGCGTTATTACAAAGGAGAGCTCGCCAACGAAATATATACCCCGTTGGGCCAGCTTGATTTTTCGGCCGAGTTGACACAAGTAGTTGCGGAACAGCCGGATGCGGTGTTTGTATTTTACCCGGGCGGACTGGGCATAAACTTTGTGCGCCAATATAGCTTGCTGGGGCTGAACAATAAGATTCCCCTGCTTACCGCTGCGACAGTAGACGGGACAACGTTACCGGCAATGAAGGACACGGCCTTGGGCGTGATGGCCGGAACCCACTGGAGCTCCGATCTTGATAACAGCCAGAGCAAGGCCTTCGTGGAGGCATTCAAAACCAAGTACGGACGAATGCCTTCAGATTATGCGGCTCAAAGCTACGATGCCGCCTTGTTGCTCGACTCGGCAATCGCCAAGGTAGATGGAAACCTGGACGACAAGCAGGCGTTCATGAAGGCATTGAAGGCGGCGGACTTTGATTCGACCCGGGGCAAATTCCGGTTTGGAAACAATAATTTCCCCATTTACGACATGCATGCCCTGAAAGTGGAAAAGGGGGCCGATGGCCAGGTGGTGCTTCGCACCCAGGCTACGCCGTTCAAGGATCACCAGGATGCCTATCACCAGGAATGCCCGATGAGCTAAGCGGGCCGGCGGCGCTCGAGCGTGCCGCTACGCCGGCAGCGGCATGTCCAGGAAGGTCTCGAAGATGGTTTGCCGGAACCAGATATGGCCGGGCTCATGGTGGTAGCGTTCGTGCCAGTACTGGCACACGTCGTAAGACGGCAGGCTGAACGGCAGCTTCAGTACTTTGATGGACGCATCGTGTTCCAGGGTTCGGGCCACCCTAGATGGAAGAATCGCGAGCAGGTTGGTGGACGTGATCATCTGCCCGATGCCCAGCAGCGACGAGACCTTGATCTTCACCTTGCGTTCGATGCCGCGCTCTTCCAGAACCTTGTCCAGCCTGGCGTGCACGGTGGCCGGGGCGTCCACGGAAACATACTCTTCAGCCAGGAAGTCATGCATGGAAAGGCTGTCGCCCAGGCGAGGATGGTCGCACCGGGCGACGCAGGCGTATTGCTCGGTCATCAGGCGCTGCTGGTAGACGCCCGCCTGCAGTTCTGTGGGGTAGCCGATGGCAACGTCCACTTCGCCCGCCTCCAGTTGCTTGCTTGTGTGCGGCCCCAGTTCGACGGACTCTACGCGCAAACCCGGCGCGCATTGATTCAGCAGCGCAACCAATTCGGGCAGCAGGGCCATTTGCGCCACCTGGGCCAGGCCCAGGCGAAAGGTCCGGGTCGATGTGCCGGGGTCGAATGGGGCATCTGCGCCGATTGGGGCCAGCAGTTCCAGTGCCTGTTCTATCTTGGGCAGCAGGCCTTCCATGCGCGGCGTAGCCTGCATGCCGGCAGAGGTGCGCACGAACAGTGCATCGCCGAAGTGCTTGCGCAAATGGTTCAGGCGGATGCTGATGGAAGGCTGGCTTAGGCCGATGTGCTCCACAGAGCGCGTGATGCTGCCGCTGCGGTGGATTTCCTTCAGGATCAGCAGGTCGGAAATGTCTAGATTGGCCATGAGAGACAAGGGAAGAACAGGAGCAGGTAGAGGGGATAGCCTCGCCTGGGTCCGGTATATTGAAATATACAATAATTATTATAGTTGTGGCCTTGTTGTAAAAATAGTGGGGCAGGCGAAGAATGACGGCATTCAACCCAAGAGAGGAGCCACTTCATCATGCGTCTATGCCGTTTCAATTCGAACCGCCTCGGAGTCGTACAAGGAGACCAGGTTTTTGATGTCACCGAAGCCCTGGACGTCCTGCCTTCCGTTTCGTATCCCTTGCCCCAGGTGGATCCGCTGATTGCCAACCTGGACAAGGTGCGGGCCCGTATCGATGAACTCCTGCCGGCGGCAAGTTCATGTGCCCTGGCCGATGTCACCCTGCTCAGCCCGGTGGCCAACCCCGGCAAGCTGGTGGCGGCGCCGGTGAACTATCGCAAGCACCTGGAAGAGGCACGCGCCGATGCCGAGATCCATCACAATAACCAAGTAGCGGAAATCCAGCGGGTCGGGCTGTTCCTGAAGGCGACGAGCTCGCTGGTCGGCCCAAGCCAGGGTGTCGCCTTGCGCCATACTGATCGCCGCAATGATCACGAGATCGAGTTGGCTGTTGTCATCGGCAAAGCGGGCAGCCGGATTTCCCGTGCAGACGCCTGGAGCCACGTCGCCGGCTATTGCATCGGCCTGGACATGACCGTGCGCGGCCCCGAAGAGCGCAGCCTGCGCAAATCCATCGACAGCTACAGCGTGCTGGGTCCGTGGCTGGTTACAGCGGACGAAATCGCCGATGCGACGCAGCTGGATTTCTGGCTGACTGTCAATGGCGAACCCCGTCAAAGCGCCAACACGCGTGACCTGGTCATCGGCATTCCCGAGCTGATCGAGTTCGCCTCCGCCTTCTACACCCTGCATGAAGGCGACGTCCTTTATACCGGAACCCCCGAAGGCGTGGGCCCCGTTCAACCGGGCGATGTCATCGTGGCCAATATAGAAGGCATTGGAGAAATGCGGGTGAACGTCAGCAAGGCGTGAACCCCTAGCTAAAGGAGCCTGTTATGCAAGCCGTACAAGATCAGAAGGAACTGCGTCAAAGTTTCTACGACAAGATCGATTCATCCAACGTCACGCCCCTGTGGGAAGTCCTGCATTCCGTCATAACCAGGGAGCCCAACACACCTTGCCTGCCCTATCTGTGGAAATGGGCCGATGTGCAGGGATGGCTTAAGGAGGCCGGCGAACTGATCACCGCGCAAGAGGCCGAGCGCCGAGTGCTGGTGCTAGAGAACCCGGGCCTGCGTGGCCGCACGCGCGTCACGCACAGCCTGTACGCGGGCATGCAGTTGATCTTGCCGGGCGAGGTCGCACCCGCCCATCGGCACACGCAGTCGGCCTTGCGCTTCATCATGCAGGGCAGCGGCGCCTACACCGCCGTCAATGGCGAGAAGGTCACCATGAGCGTGGGCGACTTCGTCATCACGCCCTCATGGACCTTCCACGACCACGGCAACCCCTCGTCCGAGCCCATGATCTGGCTGGATGGCCTGGACGTGCCCATCGTCGAGTTGCTGGACGCCCAATTCATGGAAGGCGGTTCCGAGGCCTCGCAGCAAATCACCTCGGGCGCCAACGTCAATTTCGCCGAATTCGGCCACACCATGAAGCCGGTGTCCTACCAGCCGCGCTCGCAAACCTCGCCCCTGTTCTGGTATCCGTACGAGCGCACGCGCGAGGCCCTGGAAACACTCAAGCAGCATGGCGAACCGCATTCCTGCTGGGGGTACAAGCTGCAATACACCAATCCGGTCACCGGCGGCTGGGCCATGCCGTCCATCGGTACGTTCATGCAGTTGCTGCCGGCCGGATTCAAGGGGGGCGGCTACCGCTCGACGGATTCGACGGTGTATGCGGTGGTAGAGGGCGCGGGACGCTGCATCATAGGCGGGCAGACCCTGGCGTTCGGGCCGAAGGATGTATTCGTCTGCCCCTCGTGGATGCCTTATCAGCTGGAAGCCGACAGCGACGCGGTGCTGTTCAGCTATTCCGACAGGCCGGTGCAGCAGGCGCTGGACCTGTGGCGCGAGGCGATTATCTAGTGGGGCGGGTGCAGCGCTGAATATATCCGCTGCTGCACCTGCCCCTCGTAGGCATGGTTGTCCGAGTTCAAGCGCCACAGGTGCACGCCGGCCAGGCCATAGTGGTGGTATGTGGCCAGCACTTCTTCTTCGCCATGGGTGTCGCAGTTGGTCTCCGGGCAGATGCCATAGAGAATCTTGCTGGCCGGTACGCCTTCCTGGAAGAAGGCCTCGGGCGGAATGTCCATGCCGCCGGCATAGCTCTGCATATTGATGTAATCGAATGGTGACAGGCTGTCGGGGTTCAGATACTCGCCCTCGGCGGGCGAAAGCGTCAAGCGCAGGGGCTTTCCGTATTCGCTCGACAAGGCTTGCAGCGTGTCCTTCAGCTTGTGCGCCAGCGCGGGGAAGTCGGCGGTGACGTTGTTGTCTTCGTAGTCTATGTCGAAGCCGTCCAGCGCATACCGGCCGCCGGCATAGGATTGATAGTAGCCAATGAAGTCGGCCACCGATTGCACGTAGCTGTCCAGCGCGGCTTCGTCGCCGTTCAAGGCCGACAGCGGCTTGCCCCATATGCCCTGGCCATTGCCCCACCACTGCGAGATAACGATCTTGATGTCCGGGTTGTCGTGCCTGGCTCGATCAACAAGCCACTCGAAGCGATGGCGCAGCGGGCCGGTCTGCGCGCTTTCGAAGAGCCCGAATTGGTTGTGTTCCTGTATGCCGGCGGGGCCCACGTACAGTACGTCCACCTTGTCGAAGGCAATCTCTTGCCATTCGGCCGGAATGTTGAAGTAGTCGTGGTCGTCGGAAAGATAGAACCAGGCGGCGGCGATGGGGGCGGGCGGCGCCGGCGTTTCGTCGCGGGTGCCGCCGCAGCCGGCCAGCAGGAATAGAGCGCTTAGGTAGGCAAGAAAAAGGCGCATGCGAATTCAAGAGAGTTGCGGGAACTGTCGAGCTTCAAGAAACGCCTCCAACTGTGCATTGACCTGATCAGCACGGGTCAGTGGCGCCATATGACCGCCCTCATCCAAGGATTGAACCTGCCAATGCGGGCACGCTTCAACGAGTACCTGTTGTACGGCATAGAGGGCGGGCAGGGTGTCGCGCGCGTACATCAGCAAGCAGGGCAGGCTCAGGCCGGCGTAGTCGCCAAGTTGAGAGGTGTTGTTTTGCAGTGCTCGGCCTTCATGCACGCTGGCCCCGATGGTCGCCGCAAAGCGCGCGCGACGCTCTTCCGGCAGCGCATTCCAGTTGGCCTCGCTGGACCAGAACACAATGAAGTGCCGCGCCGCTTGCTCTGGCCGACCCTGCCGATAAAGCCCTTCCACCTCGTCCATCATTTCCACCATGCACTCGAAGCCGCTTGGGTCGCCATGATGTTGCAGCAGATGGAAGGGGTTGGGTTCGTACAAGGCCAGGCTGGCTACACGGTCGGTTCGAAGCCGGGCGACTTCCATGGCCACGACGCCGCCCAGAGAATGGCCCACCAGATGAATCATGCCGGGTAACTCGTCCATCAGCGCGAACACCAGTTCGGCGTGATCGTGAATCGTCTGGGGCTGGCCGTCGGGCCATGGCGTGGTCTGGCCATAGCCGAAGAGATTGATGGCAAGCACCCGATAGCGCGGCGCGAGCCGGTCGATCAGGGTACGCCACTGCCGGTTGCTGCTCGAGGCGCTATGAATCAGCAGCACGGCCGGTCCGCTGCCTTCGTCCAGATAGTCGATGCGCCGGTGGTCGGATTCCAGTACGGGCATGGGTTGTTGAAGAAGTTGGAGACGCTAGGATTCTAGCGCAAGCGTGTACACTCGCTGTTTTTTTGCCGATACAGGCGGTAGAGGATAGGCAAGTGCGGGTAATGGGTAGGAAAGTTTGCGTCATGCTGGCCATGGTTGGCCTGTTGACGGGCTGCATGAACAAGGTGCCGTCAGATAAAGATGTGGAGCTCGCCCTCAAGGATCTATGGGCGGGCTATTCATGGGAGTTCAGTTCTAATTTCGACGTCGCCGGCTTCGAAAGGCTGAACGGCTGGAAAGATGGCGAAGACTACTGGGTAGAGGTGGCTTACAAGGTGAAGGCCAGGCAGCCCTACTACGAGATGGTGGCCGACTGCGTTGAACCTACCGCGGCGAACTACAACGACTCGGCCATGGGGCAGCTTTCAATGGGCCTGAGCGCCATGATGAAAGAGTTTCAAGGCACCGAGGCGCTGGATGAATACGCCGAATACCTCAAGACCAATCCCGAGCCCGCAAAAATGGCGCAGGCCCGCGGCAAGTACGAAGCGCAATACGTGAATATTTCATTCCTGGATTGCGTGAATCATTTCGCCGAGACGTCAAATGTCTTCCACAAGGGCCTGAAGGCAGGAGACGAGCTGGCCTACAGCATTAAGTTTCGGTTCAAGCAAACAGAACAGGGATGGAAGAATCTGTAATCGCCTGAAAATGCGGCGTTGGCGCGCCGCTCCTATATCGTCTAAGTAGGGCAGCCTGAGCCAACGAGTTCAAGCACCTCGGGTGATTCTGCCTTGGCTCTCAGTTCAACGCTTCATTAGCCGCCTCTTCCGGCGTCAGCCCGTTATAGAACTGGTCGGTAAACCATTCGGCCTGCTCTTCGATGTGGTCCTGCGCTTCGCGCAGCGATGCGCCCGCGGCGACCAGAAACCCTTCGACTTCGGTGCACCATTCGATTAGTGCCAGTTCGTCCGGATCGGGCTTGTTCTTTTTTCCCATATTTATTCCCCTGTTGGTGGCTATGAATGCCGGGATAGCTGTGTGTCGCAATATTGTTATTATCCCCCTGCTATATACTGTTTATTTATACAGTATTAGGGGTGGGCTATGAAAGCGGCTCCCATCAAAGGCAGGGGCAGTATTTCGAACAATACATCGCGGTTCGAGCAGTTTCAGCGCGAACCGTTCGACGACGAGTGGCCGGAAATCGAACCAGAAGCCGAGTCCAAGCCGGCTACCACCGTTTCTTTCGAAACAGCCAAATCCATCATCTCGCGCAACGATTCGCCCGATATTCCGTTCGACCAGTCGATCAATCCGTACAGGGGGTGCGAGCATGGCTGCATATATTGCTATGCCCGGCCCACGCATGCCTATCTGAACCATTCTCCCGGCCTGGATTTCGAGACCAGGCTTTATGCCAAGGGCAATGCGGCCGAGCTGTTGCGCAAGGAATTCTCAAAACCTTCATACGTGCCCAAGCTGATCGCGCTGGGGGCCAATACCGACCCTTATCAACCCATAGAGCGCAAGCTGCGCATCACGGCGTCGATCCTGGCGGTGATGGAAGAGTTCAACCACCCGGTCGCCATTACAAGCAAGTCCGCGTCTGTAACCCAGGACATTGACGTACTTGCCCGACTGGCTCGCAAGAACCTGGTTCGGGTGTTCATGTCGGTGGGCTCGCTTGACCGAACCATTGCAAGAACCCTCGAGCCGCGCGCCAGCACGCCCGGGGCGCGGCTGGACGCTATACGCCGGCTCAGCGAGGTGGGCGTACCTTGCGGCGTGATCGTGGCGCCCGTCATTCCCGCTTTGACCGATCACGACATGGAAAAAATTCTTTTCAATGCAAAAGATGCGGGGGCGGAGGCCGCCGCGTACGTCTTGCTAAGGCTGCCGCTGGAGATCGCCGAGCTGTTTCGCGAATGGCTGGCGGCGCATCATCCTTTGAAAGAGGCCCACGTCATGAACCTGGTCAGGCAGATGCGCAACGGCAAGATGTACGATTCCGATTACAGCAGCAGGATGAAGGGCACGGGGGTGTTCGCCGAGCTGCTCCGGCAGAGGTTTAAAAGGGCATGCCTGAAAGCCGGCTTGAACCAGGCCCGGCCCCCTTTGGACACAACCCTTTTTTCCAGGCCGCCTGAAAAGCGGTCTCAGTTGAGCCTTTTCTAAGGTTTGGCCAGATGCCACACGCCGCCGGCGCCGTCTCCGGTAGTATCGCCGGGTTTCGCGTCTTTGACAAAAAGGTATAAAGGCTTGCCCTTGTAAGCCCATTGCTTTTTACCGTCATGGCTTTCTACGAAGGTCCAGTCGCCGCTGGCTGTGTCGTCTGCTTCGGCAAGGGCGGGCGGCCAGTTCTTGGCGCATTTTTCGGTGCAGGCGCTTTTGCCGCCTGTATCCTTGTCGTAGGTGTAAAGCGCGGCACCCTTTGAATCGATGAAGTGGCCATTTTGGGTCTTGGGGGCCTCGGCCAGCGCGGTGCCGGACAGCCCCACGCATGCGAGCAGCAGGAAAAGTGTTTTACCGGTAGTCATGGTTACTCCTTTCTGGGGGACTTGCCCGGCCAGATTCCGGAGCTTGTGGGCTCGGAGGGCGGGCCACACTAGAACGATACCGCTAGCGTGGATCCATGTTATTCGATTGCGCATGCGACAGGTGTTACCAATGCTCAGCGCCTTTGCCGGGGCGGCGGGCTTGGCGGTGCGCATGTATAGGGGGAATACCGGTTCCGCGCGGGCGCTATGTTCGTATATACTGCCCCCCAGTATAAAAATATTCTCGTCGGATAGGTCCGCAGACCTGTCTTCATATTATTTCAGGCCGGCGGGCCATGCGTCGCCAGGCCTGTCTCTATCAAGGAAGAAGCCATGAAATCACGTGCAGCTGTAGCGTTCGAGGCAGGAAAGCCCCTGGAAATCGTCGAGATCGACGTCGAGCCGCCCCGCAAGGGCGAGGTGCTGGTCAAGATCACCAGCACAGGCGTCTGCCATACCGACGCCTTCACGCTGTCGGGCGAAGACCCCGAGGGCGTGTTCCCGGCCGTGCTGGGCCACGAGGGCGCGGGCATCGTGGTTGAAGTGGGCGAGGGCGTCACCAGCGTCAAGCCCGGCGACCACGTCATTCCGCTCTATACCGCCGAATGCGGCGAGTGCCTGTTCTGCAAGTCGGGCAAGACCAACCTGTGCGTGGCCGTTCGCGCCACGCAAGGCAAGGGCGTGATGCCCGACGGCACCACGCGCTTTTCGTACAACGGCAAGCCCATCTACCACTACATGGGCTGCTCGACCTTCAGCGAATACACGGTGGTGGCCGAGGTGTCGCTGGCCAAGATCAACCCCGAAGCCAATCCCGAGCACGTCTGCCTGCTGGGCTGCGGCGTCACCACGGGCATCGGCGCGGTGCACAACACCGCCAAGGTGCAGCCGGGCGACAGCGTGGCCGTGTTCGGCCTGGGCGGCATCGGCCTGGCCGTGATCCAGGGTGCGCGCCAAGCCAAGGCGGGCCGCATCATCGCCGTCGACACGAACCCCGACAAGTTCGCGTTGGCCAAGGTGTTCGGCGCGACCGACTGCATCAACCCCAAGGACCACGAAAAGCCCATCCAGCAGGTCATCGTCGAGATGACGGAATGGGGCGTCGACCACTCCTTCGAATGCATCGGCAACGTCAACGTCATGCGCGCGGCGCTCGAGTGCGCGCACCGCGGCTGGGGGCAGTCGGTCATCATCGGCGTGGCCGGCGCGGGCCAAGAGATCTCCACCCGTCCGTTCCAGCTCGTCACCGGCCGCCGCTGGCTGGGCACGGCGTTTGGGGGCGTGAAGGGGCGCTCCCAACTGCCGGGCATGGTCGAAGACGCCATGAAGGGCGACATCGATCTGGCTCCGTTCGTCACGCACACGCGCAGCCTGGACGACATCAACGAGGCGTTCGACCTGATGCACGCCGGCAAGTCCATCCGCACGGTGATCAACTACTGATAGCGCACCATGCCTCATTCACCCGAGGACAAAAGGCGCGCCGTCATGCGCTTGCGCCGCATCAAGGGCCAGGTCCAGGCCCTTGAGCGGGCTGTCGAGGAAGGCACCGACTGCAGCCTGCTGCTGCAGCAGATCGCCGCGCTGCGGGGCGCGGCGAACGGCCTGATGGCCGAAGTCCTCGACAGCCATCTGCGCGAGCTGTTCGGCGCGCAGAAAGAAGAAAGCGTCCCTGTCGCCGGCGACCCCGACGCCGAGATCGAAGCGCTGATGAAGATCTTGCGCACCTACCTGAAGTAAGCATGCTCCTCAATCAGGCGGCAGCAGCTGGGGGTTCCAGACGATCTCCCACAGATGGCCGTCCGGGTCCTGGAAGTAGCCGGCATACCCGCCCCAGAAGGTGTCTTGCGCCGGCTTGACAATATGAGCCCCGGCCGCCTGCGCCTGGGCCATTGTCGCGTCCACTTCCTCTTTGGATGCAAGGTTGTGTCCCAACGAAAACTCGGTGGCGCTGGGCGCGCCCGGCGCAATGCCTGCGTCGTGCGCCAGGCTGGTTCGAGGCCAGATGGCCAGCTTCAGCCCCGGCTGCAGGTCGAAGAAGGCCACCGCCCCATGTTCGAACTGTTCGCCGATGATTCCTTCGGTGGGCAGTTGCAGCCCGTCGCGGTAAAACCGAAGTGATCGTTCAAGATCGTCGACGCCGATGGTAATGACGCTGAGACGTGGTTTCATAAGCGCTCCGATTGTCTGCCGTTACCCGCCAGCATAGTGCAAGGCCTCCGTCCCCTGAAAGGGGACGTCTTTGCCAGCTGCCGCCGGTGCGCATCGCCCGCGCCGCGGCCTAATGCCCCGAGTTGTGGTCGACCGGCTCGGTGGAGTGGAAGATGCTGTGATCTTCCTTGCCCGAAACAGTCAGCGTGCCGGCCAGGCCTTTTTCAGCCCGCGACAGGGCGTGATCGACCAGCGTGTAGTTGCCCGGCACGTCGACCTTGAACTCGACCATGGTCGCGCCCCCAGGCGGAACCAGTGTGGTCTGCACGTCGGTCAGCGGCGGGCTGGTCAGCGAGGCCTTGTCGTAGACCCGGTCGAACACCTCGCCAATCACATGGAAGCTGGAGATCAGGTTGGGGCCGCCCACGCCGAAGAAGATGCGGATGGTTTCGCCCACATTGGCCTGTAGCTTGTAGCGGTCGGTCAGGGCGCCCATGGCGCCATTGAACGTAAGATGCTCGGGCTTTTCATCCAGCAGCTTTTCCAGGGAAAATTCTTGGTGGCCCAGGGTGCCGTGCTTTTCGGCGGTATAGAGCTCGCCCTGCATTACGTAGAACTCGCGGTCGACTTCGGGCAGGCCGCCTTCGGGCTCGACCAGGATCATGCCGTACATGCCGTTGGTGATGTGCTGGGCCACCATGGGGGTGGCGCAGTGGTACACATACAGGCCGGGGTGCAGGGCCTTGAAGGTAAAGCTCTTGGTCTGGCCGGGCGCCGCTTGTGTAACGGCCGCGCCGCCGCCGGGGCCCGTTACCGCGTGAAAGTCCACAGAGTGGATATGCGCAGCTTCTTTGGCGTTGCTGAGGTTGACGGTAACGGTGTCGCCCACGCGCACGCGGATGAAGGGGCCGGGCACTTTGTCGTTGAAGGTCCAGTACTTATAGGTGGTGCCGCTGGCAAGCTGGCCGACGACCTCGGTGGTTTCGAGGTCGACCGTAATGTGCTCGGGCCCGCGCTTGCCCACGGGTTTGCCGACCGCGGTCGGGTCCTGGATGATGTCCATCGCGCTGCTTGCGGCCTGTTCTTGCTGTTCGCCGACGATGAGCTTGCCGAACATGCCGGCGGCCTTGTGGCCCGGCAGGGTGCAAAGGTATTCGAACGTGCCGTTCTTGTTGGCGCGGAACACGATGGCCGTGGACGAACCCTGGCCGGTGAAGTGGTCCGACTTTGCGCCGAACTCGGGCACCGAGATGTCGTGGATGGCGCCGTCGCCGTTGATGACGTTGATCTGCACCACGGCGTTTTCGGGCACATGCAGGTCGGGGTTGACCTTGCCCTCGATGGCGCCGGCATCGCCCTTGAACACCAGCTTGCCGTCGGCGATGGCCGTGCGAAGCGTAAAGGTGACATCGGGCCGGTACGTAACCGCGCCGTGGCCCGTATGGGCCGCCTCGGCGGCAAGCGCGGGCGCAACAAGGCCCAGTGAAGCGATCAATGTCCACAACATCAGAAATATTCGCATTGTTTCCTCTTGAACTCGAATATGGCGTATAGGGAATGTCAGGTTGACGATGATATTGTGCTTCTGTTTCATCCCCGTGTGGTTGATGTTGATCAGGTGGATGCGATTTCGGCCTGCCGTTCCAGCCACACCGACACCATCAGTAAGGCCAATCCGCCCAGCGCCAGCAGCGAACCCACCCAGCCGGTCGATGTCCACCCGAGCCCGTGGGAGATCGCCAGCCCGCCCAGGAAGGGCCCCAGCGCATTCGCCAGGTTGAAGGCGGAGTGGTTCAGCGCGGCGGCCAGGCCCTGTGCGTTACGGGCGACGTCCATGAGCCGGGTCTGAAGCACGGTTCCCAGCGAGCCGCCGATGCCGATAAGGAAGACGGTCAGCGAGATGGTCCAGATACTGTGGGCGGCGAAAGTAAAAAGCCCGGTCGCGATTGCGCTCCAGACCAGAAGGGCCATGGCGGTGGGCAGTTGCGCCCGGTCGGCGAAGTGGGGTACGACCAGGCTTCCCACCGTCATGCCTACGCCGAATAGTCCCAGCACCAGCGGCACGGTCGTGGGCGAGACCTGGGTGACCTCGATCAGGATGTCGGCCAGGTAGGTATAGACGGCGAACAGG
>Ga0180218_1000467_pt1 | contig 38054 bp, 35 predicted proteins | sample eDN3rd37CKraftBY_FD_151334 | JGI IMG/M metagenome (GOLD analysis project Ga0180218, IMG submission 151334) | Enriched backyard soil microbial communities from Emeryville, California, USA - eDNA 3rd pass 37_C Kraft BY (version 2) (version 2) | ecosystem: Environmental > Terrestrial > Soil >... | reverse complement strand
GGGCCACGGCGGCCGTCGCCGTAAGCGCCGCGATCTTCAACGACAGGCCCGCCGCCGACAGCAGGGCCTGATCGCTGAACAGCTCGTGGTACCAGCGCAGCGAGAAGCCCGTCCATGAGGTCATCATGGCCGAATCGTTGAAAGAGAACAGCATCAGGCAGGCTATCGGCACGTACAGAAAGCCATAGCCCAGGGTAAGGACGAAAGCCCGCAGGAGACGGTCAGGTTTTGCCATGGCGCCTCTCCGAATCGAATTGCCGCGCCTGGTTGTACTGCAGCAGCGCCAGCGGCACGATCAGTATCAGCACCATGACGCAGGTTACCGCGGCGGCCATCGGCCAGTCGGTGTTGTTGAAAAACTCCGTCCACATCAGCCGGCCCATCATCAGGGTATCGGCGCCGCCCAGCATTTCGGGAATCACGTACTCGCCCACGGTGGGGATGAAGACCAGCAGCGAGCCGGCGATGACGCCCGGCAGCGACATGGGCAGGGTAACCCGCCAGAACGCCTGGAAAGGCCTGGCGCCCAGGTCGTAGGCTGCTTCAAGCAGGCGCATGTCGAATTTCACCAGGTTGGCGTACAGGGGCAGGATGAAGAACGGCAGATAGGCATAGATCAGCCCGATGTAAACCGCCAGGTCGGTGCGATAGATTTCCAGCGGCGAATCGATCAACCCCAGCGCCATCAGCGCGTTGTTGAGCAGGCCGTCGTTGCGCAAGATGCCCACCCAGGCATACACGCGCAGCAGCAGCGAGGTCCAGAACGGCAGGATCACGGCCAGCAGCATCATATTGCGCGCTCTGGGGTTGGCGCGGGCAATGTAGTAGGCCATGGGATAGCCCAGCAGCGCGCAGCATACCGTGGTAACCAGCGCCATCTTGACCGAGCTGATGTAGGTGGCCACGTACAGGCTGTCGCGGAACAGCAGCAAGTAGCTGCTGAGGTGCACGCTCAGGCTCAGGGTCTCGTTTTCCAGCGTCGCAAGCGGCGTGTACGGCGGTATGCCGAAGCGAAGGTCGGCAAAGCTGATCTTCAGCACCAGCAAGAAAGGCACCAGCAGGAACAGCGCCAGCCATGCGAAAGGCGGGACGATGGCCAGCTTGCGCAATACCGACTGGCGGTCATGGGTGAACAGGCGCCTCATGACGCAAGCACCACGGCGCTTTCGCTGGACCAATGGATGAACACCTCTTCGTCCATGCCCGGTGCATCGGTTTGCGCCATGATCTGGCGCGGAACGGCGGCCTCGACCACCAGGCCCGAATCCAGCCGCAACTGGTAGCGGGCATGGCTGCCCATCCAGGCCATGTGGCTGACGATGCCGCGCGACCAGTTGTACTCGGCCTGCGGCTGCTCGCGCGCCACCCTGATCTGCTCGGGCCGCACCGATACATATACCTGCATGCCCAGCGGTTCGCTGACGCCGTGATTGACATGCATCGGCCGCAGAAGCTCGTCGCTTTCGATCAGCACGTGATCGGGTTCGTCGACGGTGATGGTGCCGGTGAACAGATTGGTGCTGCCGATAAATCCCGCCACGAAACGCGAATTGGGAAACTCGTAGACCTCTTGGGGCGTGCCGCACTGGACGATCTGCCCTTCGGTCATGACCGCCAGCCTGCTGGCCATGGTCATGGCCTCGTCCTGGTCGTGGGTGACCATGATGCAGGTGACGCCGACCTGGTCCAGGATGCGCACCAGCTCGATCTGCGTCTTTTGCCGGATCTGCTTGTCCAGCGCCGACATGGGCTCGTCGAGCAGCAGCAGCTTGGGCCGCTTGACCAGGCTGCGGGCCAGGGCCACGCGCTGCTGCTGGCCCCCCGACAACTGATGCGGCTTGCGGCGCGAATAGCCGGCCATCTGCACCAGGTCGAGCGCCTCGAAGACCCTTTCGTGTATTTCGTTGCGGGGCACGCCCTCTTGCTTCAGGCCGAACGAGACATTGGCTTCGACCGTCATGTGCGGGAACAGCGCATAGGACTGGAACATCATGTTGACCGGCCGGCGATAAGGCGCCAGCGCGGTAATGTCCTCGCCGTCGAGGTAGATGCGGCCCGACGTGGGCTCTTCGAAGCCGGCCAGCATGCGCAGCAGGGTGGATTTTCCGCAGCCCGAGCTTCCGAGCAGCGCGAAGATTTCCCGGCGCCTGACCGAAAGATTGACCGACTGCACGGCCACGACGTCGCCGTAGATCTTGACCACGTCGTCGACGCGGACGAACTCGTCCTCGTCGGCCGGCCAGGCGGGAGTGACACTACGATTGTCCATGGCTCAGCGCCCCGATCGAAGTTTGGCCCACAGCCTGTTCTGCACGCGCAATACGTGAAGAGGCAGGGCCTTGATGACAAAAAGCTGGGCCGCGACCTCGTCGGGCGGATAGATCATGACATTGTTGGCCACCTCGGGGTCGACATATTGGCGGGCGGCCTTGTTGGCATTGGGATAGAACATATTATTGGTGATCGCAGCATGCACTTGCGGCGTCTCGATGTAGTTGATGAAAGCATGGGCCTCGTCGACGTGGGCGGCCCCCTTCGGAATGGCCATGGTGTCGAACCAGGCCGGAGCACCGCCCGCGGGCAGGTAGTAGTCGATCTCGTAGGGCTTACCCGCCTGCCTGGCGCGTTCCCGCGCAATCAGCACGTCGCCCGAAAAACCGTAGACCATGCACAGGTCGCCCGATGCCAGCTCATCGATATAGCCCGACGAACTGAACTGGCGCACATAGGGCCTGATCTGCCTGAGCAGCTTGAGCGCGGCCTCATAGTCGTCAGGGTTGGTGCTGTTGGGATCTTTGCCCAGGTAGTGCAGCGCCGCGGGAAACACCTGCGCAGCCTCGTCCAGTATCGCAATGCCGCAGCCCTTGAGCTTGCTGGCGTACTCGGGATCGAAGAGCATGTCCCAGCTTCCCAGGGGCGCGTCCGGTCCCAGGATCTCGCGCACGCGCGTCACGTTGTAGCCCAGGCCGTTGGTGCCATAGCCCCAGGGCACAAGATACTGGTTGCCCGGGTCGACCGCGGCAACCAGCTTCATGATCTCGGGATCGAGATGCCGCCAATTGGGTATCCGGCTTTTGTCCAGCTTCTGGAACAGGCCCGCCTCGAGTTGCCGCGCGGCATAGTGGGTGGACGGCACGACCACGTCATAGCCCGACTTTCCCGTAAGCAGCTTGGCCTGCAGGGTGTCGTTGCTGTCGTAGACGTCGTAGCGAACCCGGATGCCTGTTTCCTTCTGGAAACCCGACAGCGTGTCCGGCGCGGTGTACTCGGCCCAGTTATAGACGTTGACCACCCCGCCCTGCCCCCAGGCGGCGCAGGACGCCAATGCGAGCATCGCCAACAGCCATGACGCGACCCTGTTCAAACTCACGGCAAGAGCCTCCGGAAACAATCCACCGAAAAGACGTGATGATAAAGCTTTTTGGGGTTGGCGCTGAAAGGCTCTAGGCGGAAAGCGCCTCGTAGGCGCGGTGAATCTGCGCCCAGCAATCCAGCCCCCGCTGGCCGGCCACTTTGTCCAGCGAGCGGCGCAGCCGCTGCAGATTGGACTGCCTGGCCTGCCGGCCTACCGGCCCGTGGCGGGCGCGGTCGAAATCGATGAGCCATGCCCGGCCCGCCTTGTCGAGCAAGATGTTATAGGCATTCAGGTCGGCGTGCCAAACCCCGGCCTCGTGCATGGCGAAGATGGCTTGCGCCACCGCCTGGGGCGCCTCAAGCGCCTCGGCCAGAGTGCTGACTTCGGGTATGCGTTCGATCAGGATGGCGGCGCGATAGAACGGCCCCGCCCTCCAGTAGGCGCCGGCAAGCGGCGCCGGCACCCGCAAGCCCTGCCTGTGCAGCAGCTGCAAAATGCGAAACTCGGCAAACGAGCGGGTGGATGGTTCGCCCGTCCATAGATAGCGGTCGCGGCTGACACGGGCCGCCAGCCCGCCCCTGCGGTAATGGCGCAACACCGCGGCGCCGACCTCGCCCGAGACGAACCAGGCCGACTGCCTGCCGCCTACCGCCACGGGAACCGCCTGCAATGCCGGATTGCCCGGATCGAACAAGGCCGGACCTGGCCGGCCGATGCGCGCCGGATCGAAACACATGGCGCCCGACTCGAAGCGCAATAAATCGATATCGGGCGTGGTGGCGATCATGCCGCCTCCCGCAGCATGCGCAAGGGAGGTGTGCGCAGCACGCCACGCAGCGCAAGGCCGCCTCCCATGCAGGAAATCAACGCCCCGCCGGCCACGCCCGCCGCCCAGGGCCACCATGGCCATCCTAGCGAAAACTCGAACACCTGCTCGGCCAGCAAGCGGGCCAGCAGTATGGAGCCCAGGGCGGCCAGCGCGCCCGACAGGCCGCCCAGCACGAGCAGTTCGATCAGTTGCGTGCGCCGCAGCCGCGTCGCCCCCGCCCCCAGCACGCGCAGCACGGCCACTTCGTGGATGCGCTCGTCGCGCGTGGCCGCAAAGGCCGCCGCCAGCACCTGCACGCCGGCCAGCACCGTAAACAGGAACAGCAGCTGCACGGCCAATATCGCCTGCTCGACAATGCGCCGGACCTGGGCCAGGATGGCGCCCACGTCGACCACGGTCAGGTTGGGGAACTCGTCGACCAGCCGCTGGCCCAGGCCAAGCCGCGCGGGCGGCATATAGAAAGAGGTGATGTAGGTGGCCGGCGCCTCTTCCAGAACCGCCGGGGACATCAGCGCAAAGAAATTGACATCGAAGGAGTCCCACTTCACTTCCCTCAGGCTGGTGACCTTTACCGTTACCTGCTGGCCCGCGATATCGAACGACAACGTGTCGCCCAGCCCTATGGCCAGGGTTTCGGCAAGGCCGGTCTCGAGCGAAACCTCGCTGCCCCGGGGATCGAGCCAGCGCCCCGCCACCAGGGTGTTGCTGTCGGGCAAGGCGGCCAGATGCGAAAGATTGAACTCGCGTTCGACCATGCGCTGGGCACGCTCGTCTTCGTAGCTGCGCGCATCGACGGGCTCGTCGTTGATCGCCAGCAGCCTGCCCCGGACCATGGGGGCCGGCCGCGCCGCGTGTATGCCCGCCTCTTCAAGCCGGGCGCCCACCGCCTGGCGCTGGTCCGGCTGGATGTTGATCAGGAAAGTGTTGGGCGCATCAGCCGGCAAAGTGCCCCGCCAACCGTCGAGCAGGTCGGTGCGGGCGAGGGTAAGCAACAGCATGACCATCAGGCCGACGGACAAGGCGCACACCTGGGCCGTGGCCAGGCCAGGGCGCCGCACCATGCCCCGCAGGGCGAAGCGCAGCGACGAGGCGTTGCGCAAGCCACCCGCAAGGGCGCCCAGCAGGCGGATGACCCCGTAAGCGACGCAAAAGAACACCGCCAGGCCTACCAGGAAACCGCCCGACACCAACAGGCTCATGCGCACATCGCCCGATATCCACCAGGCCAGCAGAAAAAAAGCCAGAAAGCCGGCGGCATAGGACACGGCGGTTCTGGGCGCCCATCGCCCCCCGGCCTGCCGCAACACATGCATCGGAGGCACGCGATACAGGGCCGACAGGGGCGGCAGCGCAAAGCCCGCCAGCAGCAGCAAGGCGGCCGCGGCGCCATGCCAGGCGGGCCGCCACGAAGGCCCGGGCAGGTCGACGTCGAGCAGGGCCGCCACCAGATGGGCCAGGCCCGCCTGCACCAGGAAAGCCAGCGTCACGCCCAGCGCGGCGGCGCACAGGGCCAGCAACAGGAACTCTATGCCGAACATGGCGGCAAGCTGCCGCCTGCCCGCTCCCATGCAGCGCATCACCGCCACACCGTCGCGATGGCGGCGGCTGAAGCGGCGGGCGGCCAGGGCCACCGCCACCGCCGAGATGACCACCGTCAGCAAGGCCACCAGGGTCAGGAACTGATAGGCCCGGTCAAGCGAGCGCTGTATTTCGGGGCGCGCCTCACCGGGCTCTGAAAGCCTTTGGCCGCGCTCCAGGCGCGGTTCGAGCCATTGCCGATAGGCGGCCACGGCCTGCTGCGGGCCGGCGAAGCTGGTCACATCGCGCACGCGGCTGGCCGGGCCAAGCAGGCCTGTGGAGGCCAGTTCGTCCAGCCTCATCATGACACGCGGCGCCACGTTGATGAACTGCACGCCCCGGTCGGGCTCGTAGGCAATGACGCCCGCGATGCGGAATGAAGCCTCGCCTAGTTCGATCGTGTCGCCCACATCGACATGCAGCAGGCTGGTCAATTGAGGGTCGATCCAGACGGTTCCCGGCGTCGGGCCCGAGGCCGCGGGCCTGCCTTGCGGCATGGCATCGTCGCGCAGCAGCAGCTCGCCTCGCAGCGGGTACGACGTATCGACCGCCTTGAGCGAGACCAGCCTCATGCCGCCCGGTGAATTGGCCATGGAGGACATCGTGCGGTGGGTGGAGGCTTCGAGCCCCAGGGCGATGGCCTGGTCCAGCACTTCGTGCGCAATGGGCTCGTCGGCCCGAAGCACCAGGTCGCCGCCCAGCATCTGGGCTGAGCTGCGATCGAGGGCGGCCGACACGCGGTCAGAAAGAAAGCCCACGCTGCCGACCGCCGTGACGGCGATCAGCAAGGCCAGCGCCAGCAAGCCCAGCTCGCCCGAACGCCAGTCGCGCTTCAGGGCCCGCAGGCCGGGGGCGAGGTAGCGGCTCCATAAAGTCATGGCCCCGCCCTATCCTCGCAAGCGGTCGATGGCCGCATCGATGCGGTCGACCGGCCAGATCTCGAGGCCTTCAATGGCCTGCCGGGGCGCGTTGGCCTTGGGCACCAGCGCAAGCCGGAAACCCAGCTTGGCCGCTTCCCTAAGTCGCTCCTGGCCGCGCGGAGCCGGCCGGATCTCGCCCGCCAGGCCGACTTCTCCGAATGCGATCAGGCCCTCGGGCAGCGGCTTGTCGCGCAGCGAAGACATGATGGCCAGCAGAACCGGCAGGTCGGCCGCAGGCTCGGTGATCTTGACCCCGCCCACGGCGTTGACGAACACATCCTGGTCGAACGTGGCCACGCCCGCGTGCCGATGCAGCACGGCCAGCAGCATGGCCAGGCGCGTGCTTTCCAGCCCTACCGAAAGCCGCCGCGGATTGGGCACGTGCGCGCCGTCGACCAGTGCCTGGATCTCGACCAGCAATGGTCGGGTGCCCTCTTGCGTGGCCATCACGCACGAGCCCGACACATTGCGGTCGTGCTGGGAAAGAAACAGCGCGGACGGATTGCTGACGCCCCGCAGCCCACGGTCGGTCATGGCGAATACGCCCAGCTCATTGACGGCCCCGAAACGGTTCTTGATGGCCCGGACCAGGCGAAAGGACGAATGCGTATCGCCCTCGAAATACAGGACGGTGTCCACAATGTGCTCGAGCACGCGCGGCCCGGCCAGGGCACCGTCCTTGGTGACGTGGCCGATGAGCACGATGGCCGTGCCTGTCTGCTTGGCCAGGCGGGTAAGCTGGGCAGCGCATTCGCGCACCTGCGACACCGAGCCGGGCGCGGCGCTGAGTTCAGAGGAATAAAGCGTCTGGATGGAATCAATGACGGCCACCCGCGGGCGTTCTTCGGTCAGCGCGGCCACGATGGCCTCGAGCCGGATCTCGGCCAGCAGCTTGACCTCATCGGTGGCCAGTTCGAGCCGGCGCGCCCTGAGCGCCACCTGCTCGGCCGACTCTTCGCCTGTAACGTACAGCACCGGCGTGACCCGCGACAGCGACACCAGGGCCTGCAGCAGCAAGGTGGACTTGCCTATGCCCGGATCACCGCCAATGAGGATGACGGCGCCCGTGACCAGCCCCCCGCCCAGCACGCGGTCGAACTCGGGAATGCCGCTGGGCTGGCGCGGAAGCTCGCGGGCCTCGATTTCGGCCAGATTGCGCACCGGGCTTGCGCCGGCCAGGGGTGCGAAGCGGTGCTGCTGGGCCGGAGCGGCCACTGTTTCGGTCAGGGTGTTCCATTCGCCGCAATGCGGGCACTTGCCTTCCCACTTGGGGCAGGTGCCGCCGCATTCGCTGCAGACAAAGGTGGTCTTGGCCTTGGCCATGCAAAGTCCTTTAGTGTTAACGGGCCCTAGTGTTGGCTAGCGCCGGCCGGCCAGGCTGCCGCCCCCGTCCACGCCCAGCACCTGCCCCGTGATGAAGCCGGCTTCGGGCGACAGGAAGAAGGTGACGGCTGCCGCCACCTCGGCAGGCTGGCCCAGCCTGCCCATGGGAATCGAATCCAGGGCTGCCTTCTCGGCCTCGCTGCCCACGGGGCTGTTGGCCCGGAACAATTCTGTTTCGACCGGCCCCGGCGACACGGCGTTGACCGTGATGCCGTAAGGTGCGAGTTCGACCGCCCAGGTACGGGTGCAGGCAACGAGCGCATTCTTGGCGGCCGCATAGCTGGTGCGATTGGGCGAACCATGTACCACGCGGCTGCAGATGTTCACGATGCGCCCCTCGTGGCGCGCCTTCATCGAGGCGACAAAAGCCTGGGTAACCTGCACGGCGACCCGCAGGTTGAGATCGTACACCTGGTACAGCGAGCCCAGGTCGATCTCGCCCAGGGGCTCGGGCTTGACGATGCCCACATTGTTCACAATGGCGTCGACCGGATATTTTTCGCGGATTACGCGCAGCATGTCTTCTGTTTCGCCGGCATTGGACAAATCGCACGAATACAGATAGCCGGGAAAATCGATGTCCTGGGTATGGCGGGCCAGGCCCACCACATGGCAGCCCAGGTCGGCCAGGCGCCGGCTGATGGCCCATCCTATGCCCTTGGTGGCGCCGGTGACCAGCACGCATTGATTCTTCACGATGTATTCCTTTCGTAGACTCAGACAGTGACGGAAACCGGCACGCGGGGCGCCAGGGCGCATAATAACTCGTACCCGATGGTTCCGGCCGCATGCGCGACCTGGTCCACCGAAGGCCCCCCGTGGCCCCAGAGCACCACGGGCGACCCGATGCCGGCCTGCGGCACAGAGGTCAGGTCGACGATGAGCATGTCCATCGAAACCCTTCCCACCAATTGAGTGGCGTGCCCGTCTACCGTTACGGGCGTGCCGTTGGGCGCATGCCGGGGATAGCCGTCGGCGTAGCCACAGGCCACCACGCCCACGCGCATGGGTTTTGGCGCGATAAAGGCATGCCCATAGCCAACACCCTGCCCGGCCGCCACCTCTTGCACCCCTATGATCTGCGAGCGCAGTGTCATCGCGGGCCGCAGGCCCAGGTCATGCGCCGGCTGGTTGGGGAACGGCGACGAACCGTAAAGGCAGATGCCGGGGCGCACCCATTGTTCGGTATCGGGAGACGGCCACATCCAGTAGCGCGGCGTAAGCGTGGCCGCCGAGTTGCACAGGCTGACCGGGCCTGGAAGATGGCGGGTGGCCTCTTGAAAGAGAAGGAATTGCTCTTGGGTGACGTCAACGCTGTCGTCCGAGCGTGCAAAGTGGGTCATCTTGCCCACAGTGCCGAGCACGCCGCGCCGCTGCGCTTCCAGCGCTTGCCGATAGGCCGCGGCATAGTTTTGCGCGGAAAACCCCAGGCGGTTCATGCCGGTATTGAGCTTTACCAGCGCATGCAGCGGCTGGCCGGGTTGCGCCGCCCCAAGCATGTCGAGCTGCTCCTGGCAATGCAGCGTGGTCCATAAACTATAATCCCGGAACACCGCGATATCGGCGGGTTCGAAAAAGCCTTCGAGCATCAGTATGGGCTTGCTCCATCCGGCCTCGCGGCACTTCACGGCCTCGTCCAGGTCGAGCATGGCCAGGCCCTGCGCCTGTTCGAACGCGCGTACCGCATTATGGATGCCATGGCCATACGCATTGGCTTTTACAACAGCCCAGATATGGGGGGCAACCCGGCTGTCCTGCTGGCTGAAACTGTTCAATTGCGTGGCGACAACCGCCAGATTGTGCTTTAACGACGGCAACGAGATCGAAGCCGATATTGGACGTGGCATAAAACTCCCCTAATAGCGAAAGTCTAATCCATGTCGACACCCGATGTGAAACAGCGGGAGCACTATGAGAACTTCCCGGTCGCCTCGCTGCTGCTGCCCCGCCGCCTGCGCGCGCCGGTCTCGCATATCTATCATTTTGCGCGCAGCGCCGACGACATCGCCGACGAGGGCGACGACGCGCCGGCGGCCCGTCTCGAGAAGCTGGGCGCCTACCGCCGGGCCCTGCTGGCCATGCATGAGGGGCAGCCCGGCATGCCGGCCCACGACCCACTGCACGAGGTCTTCGGCCCCCTGGCCCACACGGTGCATGCCTGGCGGCTTCCGCTGCAGCCCTTCCTTGACCTGCTCTCGGCCTTCGAGCAAGACGTCACCACCCACCGCTATGCCGACGACGGCGCCCTGCTCGATTATTGCTCGCGCTCGGCCAACCCCGTGGGACGCCTGATGCTGCATCTTTACGACGCCTGCACCCCCGAGAACCTGCGCCGTTCGGACGCCGTCTGTACCGGATTGCAGCTGGTCAATTTCTGGCAGGACGTCGCCATAGACTGGCGCAAGGCGCGCGTATACCTGCCGCAGGACAAACTTGCGCGCCATGGCGTGGACGAATCGCAGATCGCGGCGGGCCGCTGCGACGCCGCCTGGCAATCGCTGATGCGCGAGCAGTGCGCGCAGGCCAGCGGCCTGCTCCAGCAGGGCATGCCGCTGGCACGGCGGCTGCCGGGCCGCATCGGCCTCGAACTTCGCATGGTCGTACTGGGCGGCCTGCGTATCCTGGAGCGCCTGGAACCATTACACTACGACGTGTTCCAAAACAGGCCCACGCTGCGCAAGCGCGATTGGCTGCTGCTTTCATGGCGTACGCTGCGCGACGTCGCGTACCCCTACCCTTACCCGGCTTCGACCACGCAATGAGCCCCGACGAATACTGCCAGAACAAGGCCGCGCAAAGCGGCTCCAGCTTCTATTACTCGTTCCTGTTCCTGCCGCCCGAGCAGCGCAAGGCCATCACGGCCCTGTACGCTTTTTGCCGCGAAGTGGACGACGTGGTGGACGAATGCAGCGACCCTTCGATCGCGCGCACCAAGCTGGCCTGGTGGCACGCCGAGGTCGACCGCATGTTCGCAGGCAAGCCCGACCACCCCGTTACTCGGGCGCTGGCCCCCCATCTGGCCGAACGGCGCATCACCGCAGACCGCATGCATGCCGTGATCGCGGGCATGGAAATGGACCTTGACCAATCGCGCTATCTCGACTGGCCCGGCCTGCGCACCTATTGCTGGCATGCGGCCGGCGTGGTGGGCGAGCTGTCGGTGGGCGTATTCGGCTATACCGACGACAAGACGCTGGATTACGCCGACAAGCTGGGCCTGGCCTTCCAGTTGACCAACATCATCCGCGACGTCGGCGACGACGCCCGCCGCGGGCGCATCTACCTGCCCATCGACGAACTTCAGCGCTTCGACGTCAAGGCCTCCGAGATACTCAACAGCCAGCACTCCGAGCGCTTTGAAAAGCTCATGCAATTCCAGGCGCAGCGCGCGCGGCAGTATTATCGCGAAGCCATGCAGGCCCTGCCCGAGGCCGATCGCCGCAACCAGCGTCCGGGCCTGGCCATGGCGGCCATCTACCACGCCCTGCTCGATGAGATCGAGCGCGACGGCTGGCACGTGCTAGAGCAGCGCATCGCCCTTACACCCATACGAAAGTTCTGGCTGGCCTGGAAGACCTGGGTGGGCGGCGGCCGCGGCCTGGTCAAGCGCCTGGCCCGATGAACATCGCCGTCATCGGCGCGGGCTGGGCCGGCCTGAGCGCCGCCCTGGAGCTGCACCGCATGGGGCATGGCGTAACGGTATTCGAAGCCGGCCACAGGCTGGGCGGCCGCGCACGCGGTCTGCACTCGCCTCGCTTGAACGCCACGCTGGACAACGGCCAGCACATCATGCTGGGCGCCTATACCGAAACCCTCGCGCTGATGCGCAGGCTGGGGCTGGAGCCCGACGATTTGCTCTACAGCATGCCGCTGGCCCTGCAGTCGGCCGACGGGAGTTTTGAACTACGGGTGCCGAACCTGCCCGATGCGCTGGCCCTACCCTCCGCCCTGCTGCGCGCAAAAGGCATGAGCTGGCCCGAGCGCCTGCGGCTGGCCATGCTGATGTCCGGCCTGGCGCGGCGGGGTTGGAAGGTCGACCCAGGTTCGGTCATGACCCCAGGCCAAAGCAGGCATCGCCACGGGAATACCGGCGGGAGCCCCGCCACCGTCCAATGGCAAGCGCCCGACGGAGCCCGTCCCGGAGGCCTGACCGTCGCCCAATGGCTGACGCGCGGCCAGCAGTCTGCGCGCCTGATACGCAGCTTCTGGGAGCCGCTTTGCCTGGCCAGCATGAACACCCCCATAGACCGGGCCTGCGCCCAGCTCTTCGCCAATGTGCTGCGCGACAGCCTGGGCGCCGGGCCCCGCGCCTGCCAGGTGTTGATCTCGCGCGTTGACCTTTCGTCCTTGTGGCCTGAACGGCTTCCCGGCGATATCCGCGTTGAGCGCGGACACGTGGTTCGCCGCCTGGACTATGGCCTGGAGCCCATCGCAGCCCCACCCGCTGTAGAAACCCCTGACACCCGGACTTCAGACGCACCGGATGCCCGCGCAGCAAGCTCGCCTGAACTCCACCGCCCGGGCGCCGTTGGACATCATGGCGTGCTGGTGGATGGCCAGCCTTTCGATGCGGTGGTAGTAGCCACCAACGCCCAGCCCGCCCGCCGCCTGCTAAGCCGGCTGCCTGCTACCGAAGACTCGCAGAAATATCTGGCCATGCTCGACGCCTTCGAGCCCATGCCCATCGCCACCCTGACCCTGGAGCTCTCGGCCCGGTGGGACATGCCCGATCCCATGCTGATGCTGGCTGACTCCCCCGCAGACGGCCGCTTTGGCCAGTGGCTGTTTCACTGCAATGTGTTCCTGTCCGAGCCGCCGCCCACCAGCCGGCTGAACATCGTGATCAGCAATGCGGCGGGCCTGCGCGACCACAGTGAAGAACAGGTTGCACAGGGTGTACTGGCGCAGATCGCCGAGCAGACCGCCGGCATGCCTTCCATGCCTTCAGTGTGCCGCTACGAACTGATCACCGAAAAACGCGCCACCTTCGCCGCCGTGCCGGGCCTGAATCGGCCTTCCAACGCCACGCCCTGGCCGCGTGTATATGTAGCGGGCGACTGGACGGACACCGGCTACCCGGCCGTGCTCGAAGGCGCAGTACGCAGCGGCCTGGAGGCAGCGCGGGCGCTGGGCGGCGTCAATAACAACAGCCGGCAAGACTTCAACTAAACCGTTGTCCAACACGCATTCGCTTTGGCCCTGGACAAAAATGGCCCCCATGCTCCCCTATACTGTTATTATGTGTACTATACACACTCATGAACAGCAAGGAACTCATTCGACAGCTTGAACAAGCCGGCTGGCAACTGCGCAACGTCAAAGGCTCTCACCATGTCTTTTGCCACCCTACGCGGCCGGGACATATCAGCGTCCCTCATCCCAAGAAGGATCTTGGCATCGGACTTCTCAACAAGCTGCTGCGTCAAGCTGGAATCAAGTAAGGAGTAACCATGAAATACCCTATTGCTATTGAGCCGGGTACCGATACTACCGCCTGGGGCGTTGTCGTACCCGATCTACCCGGCTGCTTCTCCGCAGCGGATGACGGCGTAGACGAAGCCATTGAAAACGCCAAGGAAGCCATCGCCGCCTGGATCGAAGAAGCCATTGCCAATGGCGAATCCATCCCCAAGCCATCCAGCATCACCGAGCTGCAAAAAACCGGCGAATATGACGGCTGGATCTGGGCCATTGCGGAAGTCGACCCTGCCCTGATCGACGACACGATCGAACGTGTCAACATCACCCTGCCCCGCAGGATTCTCGCCTTGCTCGATCAGCGGGCGAAATCCGCCGGAGAAAGCCGGTCGGGTTATATCGCCCGGATGACATTGATGCATTAGGCATGCCCAAGTCTTGTTCACTCCAGTACGGCGCGTGCAGGCGCACAAACACCTTGTTATCCTGAAGCTGTCTTTCCTCACCAGCCACTTTGCCTCGTAGCACATACTCGTTGTCGTCGTACATACAGCCTCCAGACATCTTCCTGAGGCCAACTAATTGAAGACGCCACACCGACTGTTAACCAGCCCTGTCTTGACATGAGCTTCGCTTTAGCTGACTCGCCATAGAGATGGGGAACGTACGGTTTTTTCATCATACAGCCTATTTTGTAGTGTTTTCCCGCTGTGTCCGATGAACTTCTTAGCGGCCGACTGCCGATCAAGACCTGGGACACTCAACGACTGATATCCGCGGTTAGTCATCCGCATTGGTCGAGCAACAGCGTACCAATGTTTTTGAGCGGCGCTAACTCTCTGTAGCTTCGCTGTCGCCAGTCCCGGCCTTCAACTCCTGCATGAACTTATCAAACGCCGTTGGATAGCTGCAGTGCTGAGCGAAAGTTCTTCATCATGTACTGGCTCCTGGAGTGATGGATGTCGCCATTGAGCTGGTAAAAGACGGGCGCCCTTGATGTTGATGGGCTTCCATCCATAAGAAGCTCCATCAAGAAATCACCGCAGTGCATTCACCGTCAACAACCCCGTCCCCGTAAGCACCAGCGCCCCGAACAAGCTCACTCCCGAATAGCCGAGCGCCAGCAGCAGCTGGCCGCGCTCGATCAGGCCCACGGTTTCCGCCGAGAAAGTAGAGAAGGTGGTCAGCCCGCCCAGGAAGCCGGTGGTCACAAGAAGCTTCATCCAGCCCGGTGTTTCTGGAAAGAGCAGGAAGCAGCCCAGGGCCAGGCCGATGAGATAGGCGCCGACCAGATTGGCGACCAGGGTGCCCCAGGGCAGCGTGGAGGCGGCATGATTGAGCCATAGGCCCAGCAGCCAGCGGGCGATGGCGCCCAGCGCCGCGCCGATACCTACCGCAAGAACGTTGCTCAGTATCGACACGGTGGGCCTCCTTGCTTAGATTTCGGCGTGCTGCCGGATATAGTCTTTGACCAGGCTCGCATCGCAAGCCATGACCTGCACTCGCTGGGGCAGGCTGGGCAGGTCTTGCAGATGCGCGGGCACCGGGGCGATTTGCCCGGTGGCTTCGCGGATGGTCTCCGCGAACTTGACCGGCAGCGCGGTTTCCAGCACCAGCATGGGGATGTCCGCATCGGCATGCTCGGCCGCAACCTTGACGGCGTCGGCGGTATGCGGGTCGATCAGGACGCCAGTTTCGTCGTAGACCGAGCGGATGGTCTTCAGGCGGTCTTGGTGAGTGCTGACGCCGGCAATAAATCCATAGCGAGACTCGAGCTGCGGCTTGAGTTCGCTAAGGTCGAACTCGCCCTGCTGCTCAAGCTGCTTCCACAGCTGGGCCACCTTGCCCGCATCGCGCCCGACCAGGTCGAACACGAAGCGCTCGAAGTTGGACGCCCGCGAGATGTCCATGGAGGGGCTGGAGGTGGCATGCGTCTGGGCGGCGGAACGCGGACGGTAGACGCCGGTGCGGAAGAACTCTTCAAGCACATTGTTCTCGTTGGTGGCCAGCACCAGCTTGGCGACGGGCAGGCCCATTTCGCGCGCCAGATGGCCCGACAGGATGTTGCCGAAGTTGCCGGTGGGCACGGCGAAGGAGACCTTCTGCCCCGGCCCGCTGGTGGCGCGCAGCCAGCCCCAGAAGTAGTACACGATCTGGGCGGCGATGCGCGCCCAGTTGATGGAGTTGACCGCGCCCAGCCGGTAGGCCGACTTGAATTCCAGGTCGCCGGCCAGCGCCTTGACGATGTCCTGGCACTCGTCGAACACGCCCTTGAGCGCCAGGTTGTGGATGTTGGGATCTTGCAGCGAATACATCTGGGCCCGCTGGAAGTCGCTCATGCGGCCATGCGGCGACAGCATGAACACCGCCACGCCCTTCTTGCCGCGCAAGGCGTATTCGGCCGCCGAGCCGGTGTCGCCGGAAGTCGCGCCCACGATGTTCAGGGTGGTGCCGCGCTTGGTCAGCACATATTCGAACACCTGGCCCAGAAACTGCATGGCCATGTCCTTGAAGGCCAGGGTGGGGCCCTGCGACAAGCCCAGCAGGCTGGTCTTGCCGTACAGCGGCTTGAGCGGCACCACGTCGGGCGAATCGAACACGCCTGGGGCGTAAGCCGCCTGGGTGAGGCGGTTCAGGTCTTCGCGCGGGATGTCGTCGATGAACAGGCCCAGCACTTCAGTGGCCAGCGAGGCGTAGTCGAGCTTGCGCCAGGCCTCGAGCTGCTCGGCCGACACCTGCGGCAGGGTTTCGGGCAGGGCCAGCCCGCCGTCGGGCGCCAGGCCCTCGAGCAAAATATCGGAAAACGGCAGCGGGTTCATGCCGCCGCGGGTCGAGCAGTATTTCATAGCAGGTGCTCCATGCGCAGGCGGGTGACCTTGGATTTGACGAAGGGCAGGTACTGGATTTTCCGCAGTGCGTCTTCGACGTTGCCTTCGCGGGCCTCGTGCGACAGGAAGATGATGTCGGCATCGTTGTCGCCATGGGGTTCCTGGAACATCGAGCCGATAGAAATATCGGCATCGGCCAGGATGCGGGCCAAGTCGGCCAGCACGCCGGGGCGGTCTTCGACACGCAGGCGCAGGTAGTAGGACGACACCACGTCGTCCATCGACAGTATGGGAATGTCGACCATCGACTCGGGCTGGAAGCCCAGGTGCGGAACGCGATGCGCCGGATCCACGTCGAAGGCGCGCGCAACGTCGACCAGGTCGGCCACGACCGCCGAGGCGGTGGGCAGTTCGCCCGCGCCCTGGCCGTAATAAAGCGTGGGCCCCACGGCATCGCCGCTGACCAGCACCGCGTTCATGGCGCCTTCGACGTTGGCCAGCAGGCGCTCGGTCGGGATAAGGGTGGGATGCACGCGCAATTCGATGCCCCGCTCGCTGCGGCGGGTGATGGCCAGCAGCTTGATGCGGTAGCCCAGGCGCTCGGCGTGGGCGATGTCTTCGCGGGCCAGATGGGATATGCCTTCGGTGTGGGTCTTGTTGAACTGCACCGGGATGCCGAATGCGATCGAGGCCAGCAAGGTAAGCTTGTGGGCAGCGTCAACGCCCTCGACGTCGAAGGTGGGATCGGCTTCGGCATAGCCCAGCAACTGGGCCTCGGCCAGGGCCTCGTGGAAGGACTGGCCACGCGAGCGCATTTCAGAAAGAATGAAATTGCTGGTGCCGTTGATGATGCCCGCGACCCACTGTATCTGGTTGGCGGCCAGGCCTTCGCGTATGGCCTTGATGGCCGGTATGCCGCCGGCCACCGCGGCTTCGAACGCAACCGTAACGCCCTTGGCCTCGGCCGCCGCAAAGATTTCGTTGCCATGGCGGGCCAGCAGGGCCTTGTTGGCGGTGACCACGTGCTTGCCCTGGGCAATGGCTTCCATGATCCATTCGCGCGCCAGGGTTTCGCCGCCTATCACCTCGACCACCACGTCGATGTCGGGGTCGCGCACGACCCGCATGCCGTCTTGCGTGACGTAGGCCGAGTCGCCCACCAGGCCCTGGGCCTTTTGAACGTCGCGCACGGCCACGCCCACCACCTCGATGCGCCGTCCGGCGCGCCGCTGGATTTCATCGGCGTTGTTCGTGAGTACCTTCCAGGTGCCGCCACCGACGACGCCCAGGCCCAACAGACCTACTTTTACTGCTTTCATTTACTCAATCCGTCCTTTCGGAACATTTCCTTGATGCCGCGCACCGCCTGGCGGATGCGCTGCTCGTTTTCGATCAGGGCGAACCGCACGTAATCGTCGCCGTACTCGCCAAAGCCCACACCGGGGGAAACCGCCACCTTTGCCTGCGCCAGCAGCTTCTTGGCGAACTCGAGCGAACCCAGTTCGTGATAGAACTCGGGGATCTTGGCCCAGATGTACATCGAGGCCTTGGGCACGTCGACCATCCAGCCGGCCTCGTGCAGGCCCTTGGCCAGCACGTCGCGGCGGCTGCGATACAGCTCGGCCACGCGCAGCACCTCGTCTTGCGGGCCTTCGAGCGCGGCAATGGCCGCCACCTGTATGGGCGTGAAAGTGCCGTAGTCGTGATAGCTCTTGATGCGCGCCAGCGCATTGACGAGCTCACGGTTGCCCACCATGAAACCGATGCGCCAGCCCGCCATGTTGTAGCTTTTGCTCATGGTGAAGAACTCGACCGCGACGTCGCGCGCGCCTTCGACCTGCATGATGGAGGGCGCCACATAGCCGTCGAAACAGATGTCGGCGTAGGCCAGGTCGTGCACCACCAGGATGTTGTGCTCTTTGGCCAGCGCCACCACGCGCTCGAAAAAGCTCAGGTCGACGCACTGGGCCGTGGGATTGCTGGGAAAGCCCAGGATCATCATCTTGGGCTTGGGTATGCTCTCGCGCACCGCCCGTTCGATTTCCTCGAAAAAGTCCACCCCCGGCACCATGGGCACCGAGCGGATGTTGGCGCCCGCAATGACCGCGCCGTAGATATGGATGGGGTAGCTGGGGTTCGGCACCAGCACGGTGTCGCCGCGGTCGAGCGTGGCCAGCATGAGGTGGGCCAGGCCCTCTTTCGAGCCGATGGTGACGATGGCTTCGGAATCGGGGTCGATCTGCACGCCGTAGCGGCGCTCGTACCAGCCTGATATGGCCCGCCGCAGCCTGGGTATGCCCTTGGACACCGAATACCCATGGGTGTCGGGGCGGCTGGCCACTTCGATCAGCTTGTCGACGATGTGCTTGGGCGTGGGGCCGTCAGGGTTCCCCATCGACATGTCGATGATGTCTTCTCCTCGACGACGCGCCTCCATCTTGAGCTCGCCCGTAATATTGAAGACATAGGGAGGCAGCCGCTCTATTCGAGGAAAATTCGTCATGATGGAGTCCTTGGGGGTCCGTGCAAAGCTGAAAAAGGCCTGAAAAAGCCAAATGGGAAAAGATAACCTGATAGTTTAAACGATCGCGATGGCGCCGTAAAAAGCCCCGGCCGGCATATCCCCAGCCCGGGAGAAAACCCTATCCGGCCGCAGGCGATGCTCCCTGGCGAACCCGCCTTCTTCCGACCCATATTTGCGCTATGATCGGAATGAAGATGGGAGCAACCGAGTGCAATTACAGTCCGAGTCCAACCCCGCGCTGAACACCGTTACCGCCTACGGCGAAGACTATATCGAGATCAACGCCGTCACCTACCGCCATGCTGTCTGCTTCGGCCCCGAAGGCGAAGTCCATCGCTGGTCGGCCAGCGGCCCCGGCGCCATCAGCAGGGCGTCGCTGCGGCAGGCCGCGGGCCTGACCGAATCGCGGCCCGATCCCATGGCCTTTCTCGACGGCACTCCGCCCTCCCGTCCCGCCAATGCCCCCGAAGTCCTGCTCGTCGGCACCGGCTCGCAGCAGCGCCTGCTTCCGGCCGAGACCGTGAGCGAACTGCTGTCCATGGGCATAGGCGTCGAATCCATGAGCACCCAGGCGGCTGCTCGCACCTACAACATCTTGATGGCAGAAGGCCGGCGCGTCATCGCCGCCCTTCTGCCGCTGGAGCCCACTCAATGAGCCAAGTCACCGTCGGCGCCCCACTGCCCGATTTCACCGCAGCCAGCACAGAAGGCGAGATCACCAAGGCCTCGCTGGCCGGCCAATGGGCCGTGCTGTATTTCTACCCCAAAGACCACACGCCCGGCTGCACCACCGAGGCGCAGGGCTTTCGCGACCATCACGCCCAATTCCAGAAGGCCGGGGCCCGCATCATCGGCGTCTCGCGCGATTCGCTCAAGACGCACGGCAACTTCATCGAGAAGCAGGGCCTGCCCTTCGCCCTCATTGCCGACACCGACGAAACGCTCTGCGAACTGTTCGGCGTCATGAAGCTGAAAAACATGTACGGTAAACAGGTACGGGGAATCGAACGCAGTACGTTCCTCATCGATCCCAAAGGCGTGCTGGTCCGCGAATGGCGCGGCCTGCGCGTACCCGGACACGTCGAGGCGGTGCTTCAGGCGCTGCACGAAGCCGCCGGCTGACGGCGCCCTGCGCCCCCGACGCAACGACCACCACAAGGAGCCTACGCCTCATGCCGCTGCCCAAGTTGCCTACCCGTATGGGAACCGTGCTGTCCATCGCCGAAGATGCCGTCGAAGCCGACCCCGTCATCGCCCCGGCCCCAGTCGAAACCCCAGCGGCGCGCCAGCCGGCCGAATCCAGGGCAACACCTCCCGCCACGCCGGCCAAGCAGCCGAACCTGGCGGTCGTCAAGCCCAAGGGGGCCAAGAAGACACGCCTGCCCTCGTCGCGGCGCAAGCTTTTCGTGCTGGACACCAATGTGCTGCTGCATGACTCGAACTCGCTGTTCAAGTTCGAAGAGCACGATATCTTCCTGCCCATGATCGTGCTCGAAGAGCTCGATCACCAGAAAAAGGGCATGTCTGAAGTATCGCGCAACGCCCGCCAGGTCAGCCGCTTCCTCGATGGGCTGGTCGGGGCAAACGGCGACCTGGCCAAAGGCATGGCCCTTGACGCCCTGGGCAACCAGGAGGCCCTGGGCTCCCTGTATTTCCAGACCAGCGCCCTGGCGTCCGAACTGCCCATCGAACTGCCCATGGGCAAGGCCGACAATGTCATCCTGCATGTCGTGCACGCCCTGCAGGCCGTGTATGCCAAGCGGCAGGTCATCCTGGTGTCCAAAGACATCAACATGCGGCTCAAGGCACTGTCGCTGGGCCTGGATGCCGAAGACTACTACAACGACCACGTCCTCGACGACTCCGATCTGCTGTACGACGGCGTCATGCCCCTGCCCGAGAATTTCTGGACCAAGCACGGCAAGGACGTAGAGTCTTGGCAGCAAGGCGGAACCACCTATTACCGCGTCAAGGGCCCCTTGTGCGCCGAATTCATCGTCAATGAATTCGTCTACTTCGAAGGCGAACTGCCGCTGTATGCCCAGGTAAAGGAAGTCAGCGGGAAAAGCGCCGTGCTGGCCACCTTGCGCGACTACAGCCACGGCAAGAACAATGTCTGGGGCATCACCGCGCGCAACCGCGAGCAGAACTTCGCCCTCAACCTGTTGATGAACCCCGATTGCGACTTCGTCTCGCTGCTGGGCCAGGCCGGCACCGGCAAGACCCTGCTGGCCCTGGCCGCCGGCCTGACGCAAACGCTTGAAACCAAGCGCTACAACGAGATCATCATCACCCGCGCCACCGTGCCGGTCGGAGACGACATCGGCTTCCTGCCCGGCACCGAAGAAGAAAAGATGCTGCCCTGGATGGGCGCCCTCGAAGACAACCTCGAGGTGCTGCACCTGGGCGCGGGCAACGAAATGAGCTCGGGCGGCGGCCAGGAATGGAGCAAGAACACCACCATGGAGATCATCCGCTCGCGCATCAAGGTCAAGTCGCTCAGTTTCATGCGCGGCCGCACCTTCCTGAACAAGTTCCTCATTATCGACGAAGCTCAAAACCTCACGCCCAAGCAAATGAAGACCCTGGTCACGCGGGCCGGGCCCGGCACCAAGATCGTCTGCCTGGGCAACATCGCCCAGATCGACACGCCCTACCTCACCGAGGGCAGCTCGGGCCTTACCTATGTGGTAGACCGCTTCAAGGGCTGGCCGCATGCGGGCCACATCACCTTGCAGCGGGGCGAGCGCTCGCGTCTTGCCGACTATGCCAGTGAAACCTTGTAGGCATCGAGCGGCTCCGTGCCGCCCGAACGTGCCGCCCAGGGCCTGCCCATGAGCGCCAAGGCGGCAAACGCGGCCCGGCCCCTGGGCATCACCATGGGCGATGCGGCGGGAATAGGCCCGGAAATCATCCTCAAGCTGTTCGACGCGGGGCTTGACGCCCCCGCCGTCGTCTACGGAGACGAGGGTGTCCTGCGCGCAACGGCGCAGGCGCTGGGCCTGGGCCATATACCCATTGTCGCGGCCGATACGATCGAGGCTTTGCCAAGCGGCCCCTCTTCGGGCCTGCTGGCCGTGGTCAACCGGTGGCAAGCCCTGCCCGCCGATCTGCCTGCCGGCCAGGTCAATGCAGCCGCCGGCCGCGGCGCCTACGAATACCTGTGCCACGCCATAGACGATGCGCTGGCGGGCCGCCTGCGCGCCATCGTGACCGCCCCACTCAACAAGGAAGCCATGCGCGCGGGCGGCGTCGACTATCCCGGCCATACCGAGATTCTGGCCGAGCGCACCGGCACGCCGCATTACGCCATGATGCTGGCCAATCGCGATCTGCGCGTCATACTCGTCACCATACACATGGCACTGGCCGATGTGTTCAAGCACATTACCGTACAGAACGAACTGGACACCATCGAGCTGGCCCATCAGGCCTGCCTGGGGGCGGGCATAGCCCGGCCCCGCATCGCGGTCGCCGGCCTGAACCCCCACGCCGGTGAAAGCGGCCGCTTCGGCCGTGAAGAAATCGACATCATCGAACCTGCTATCCGCCAGGCCCGCGCCCAGGGCCTGGATGCCAGCGGGCCCTGGCCGGGCGACACCATCTTCATGCGCGCCCGGCGGGGCGAATTCGACATTGTGGTAGCCCAGTATCACGACCAGGGCCTCATACCCGTCAAGTACCTCGGCGTCGAGGAAGGCGTGAACGTAACCGTGGGCCTGCCCTTCGTGCGCACCAGCGTCGATCATGGCACCGCCTTCGACATCGCTGGCCGCGGTATTGCCGATCCGGCCTCCCTGCGGGCCGCCTTCGACATGGCCCTGGCCATGACCGCCCCTCTTGCCGCGCAGCCTGGATAGGCACCCGGCCGGAACCATGCTTCGCATCCGCCCATGGCCGGCCATCGCTTTGCGGACATTTCGGCAAAGGCTTGCCATGGCGCCTGGGCACTTTTCAAGTTCCGCCACGGCATGGATGCAGCAGCCCCCTACAAGACATTAGAGAGACATCATGCCACGCACTTCTGATACCCGGGTCTTGCAGGCCCGCCCCGAGCCCTTCACCCTGAACCCGCAACGCTGCGCCATCATCGTGAACGACATGCAGAACGCCTTCTGCTCGCCAGGCGGCTACCTTGAACGCATCGGGTTCGACATCGGCGGCGCAAGCAAAGTCATCGAAGCGGTGAGCCGGGTCTTTGACACGGCGCGCAGCGCAGGCATCCCCATTTTTCACTTTCAAAACGGCTTTGCGCGCGACTTGAGCGACATTCCCGAAAACTCGCCATGGTGGTTCAAGTCGCCCGCCATGCGCCATTTTCGGCAGCACCCCGGGCTTGCCGAACCCATTCTGGTCCAAGGCAGCTGGGATTTCGCCATCGTCGACGAACTGGCGCCCAGGCCCGGAGAAGTGGTGATCCATAAATCCCGCCCCAGCTGCTTCGCCGGCACCCTTTTGGACAACCATCTGAGAGCCCGGGGCATCGATACCGTTTGCGTCGTGGGCATCGCCAGCAACGTGGGGGTTGAATGGACCCTGCGCGAAGCGGTCTCCAAAGAATACTTCGCCATCCTGGTGCGTGACGCAACCATGCCCGCCGGGCCGGATGAAGTACAGCGGACGGTTGAACACAACGTCGAGAACTTCATCGGCTGGACGACCACCAGCGCGGAGTTCGCGGCCGCGCTGAGCCGATAGAGAACACCCTAAATCGTCATGCCCGGCGTGAAATTGAGGAAGCGCGTGCTGGAACCCTGGAACGTAAGCCGCACCATTCCGATAGGGCCGTTACGCTGCTTGCCGATGATGATCTCGGCCGAGCCCTTGTCGGGTGAATCAGGGTTGTAGACCTCGTCGCGATAGATGAACAGGATAAGGTCGGCGTCCTGCTCGATAGCGCCCGACTCGCGAAGGTCGCTCATGACGGGACGCTTGTTGGGGCGTTGCTCGAGGCTGCGGTTCAACTGCGACAAGGCAATGAGCGGGCAGTTGAGTTCCTTGGCCAGGCCCTTCAGCGAACGGCTGATTTCCGAAATTTCGGTGGCGCGGTTCTCGCCCGCGGAGTTGGCCGACATAAGCTGCATGTAGTCGATGATGATCAGGCCCAGCTGGCCGCACTGGCGGGCAAGGCGGCGGGCGCGGGCGCGAACTTCCATCGAACTTAGCGCCGGGGTTTCATCAATGTAGATCTGGGCCTCTTGCACCTTTTGCACAGCGTGGGTCAGGCGCGGCCAGTCGTCATTGGTCAGCTTGCCCGTGCGCATGCGGTGCTGGTCGAGCAGGCCCACCGAGCCCACCATACGCATGGCCAGCTGCACCGCGCCCATTTCCATCGAGAAGACCGCAACAGGCAGCCCTTGTTCGATGGCCACATGCTCGCCGATGTTCATCGAGAACGAGGTCTTGCCCATCGAGGGACGGCCGGCCACGATGATGAGGTCGCCCGGCTGCAGGCCGGATGTCATGCGGTCGAGGTCGCTGAAGCCGGTGGGTACACCGGTGATGTCTGAATCGCCTTCGCGGTGATAGAGTTCGTCGATGCGTTCGACCACCTGGGAAAGCAGGGGCTGGATCTCTTGGAAGCCGGTGGCCCCGCGCGAGCCTTCCTGGGCTATCTGGAATACGCGCGACTCGGCTTCGTCAAGAAGCTGGCGCGCCTCTTTGCCCTGGGGGTTGAAGGCCGCGGCGGATATTTCATCAGCGACCGAGACCAGCTTGCGCAGCATCGAGCGCTCGCGCACGATCTCGGCGTAGCGGCGGATATTGGCGGCCGAGGGGGTGTTGTGGGCCAGCGCGTTCAGATAGGCCAGCCCGCCCACCTCTTCGCCCTTGCCCGCGCTGGACAAGGATTCGTATACGGTGACCACGTCGGCCGGACGGGCCAGGCCGATGAGGCGCGTGATGTGCTGCCAGATGATCTTGTGGTCGAAGCGATAGAAATCCTCTTCGCCCAGCACGTCGGTGATGCGGTCCCAGGCGGCGTTGTCGAGCAACAGCCCGCCCAGCACCGATTGCTCGGCCTCGACCGAGTGCGGCGGCACCCTCAGGTAGTCGAGCTGCGGGTCGCCCGATAGTTTCTTAGCATCCAGCATACTTGCCCCGGGGGGCCGGACCCCTTGAAGGGCCCCGGCATGAACGAAAAAGCCGGCTCGCGCCGGCTCGTGTCTGCGTGGCGTGGCACATGGCCGTAAAACGGCCAATGTACCATGGCAAGGCGAAAGCCGATCAGGCCATTTCGCCCTGCACCTGCACCGTGATGTCGGAGACGACGTCGGCGTGCAGCGCGACTTGGGCGGGGAACTCGCCCACGGCCTTGATGGCGCCGTCGGGCAGGCGAACCTGCGACTTCTGGACGCCTTCGAAACCTTCGGCCACGAGTGCGGCGGCGATGTCCATGGTGGTGACCGAACCGAACAGGCGGCCGTCGACACCGGCCTTCTGCGTCAGCTTCAGGGTCAGGCCGTTGAGCTTGGCGCCTGTGGCTTCGGCGGCGGCCAGCTTCTCGGCCTGGGCCTTTTCGATCTCGGCGCGGCGGGCCTCGAACTCTTTGAGGGCCGCATCAGTGGCGCGACGGGCGATTTTTTGCGGGATCAGGTAGTTGCGGGCGTAGCCGTCACGAACACGGACGACTTCACCGAGGTTACCCAGATTGGCGACTTTTTCGAGCAGAATGACTTGCATGACGATAGCCTCGGATTAATTGTGGTTGTCGGTGTAAGGCAACAGGGCCAGGAAGCGCGCACGCTTGATGGCGGTGTCGAGCTGGCGCTGGTAGTGGGCCTTGGTGCCCGTCAGGCGCGCAGGGATGATCTTGCCGTTTTCCTGGATGAAGTCACGCAGGGTATCGAGGTCTTTGTAGTCGATCTGCTCGACACCGGCCGCCGTGAAGCGGCAGAACTTGCGGCGCTTGAACAGCGGGTTTTGCTGGTTGAACTTGCGCTTTTCTTTGCCTTTTTTGAAGAAAGCCATAATGTGCCTCTTGTCTGTTGCACGGGCCACGCCCGGGCTGTGTATTTACGATGCGTCGAACCGAAGCCGGCCTACGCGATTCAGTTTGTGTGTTCGGAACGGCCGCTAGACCACAGCGCTGCCGCTGCCCGCATATGCCCGGTTCGCCTTCTGTATGTGAACCACCAACTTGCCGGACCCCTTGCGGGTGGGGGCCAGGAAGCCCTCGATGGCCAGTTGCGCGCCAAGCGGGGTGTCGGCCAGCAGCAAGGCGATATCGCCCAATGCCACCGCCGGGACCGTCATGCTGATGCGCCGCTGAAGGCCCGCCTGCATGACGTCGGACTCATGTTCCAGCTGCATTTCGATGGCCGGCACTCCGGCCGGGGTGTATCGCAACGGCTTGAGTTCAAGAACGGTCGCCGTCAGTGCAAGCTGGTTCACGCCGGTATTCCGAACGACTGCTTATTCCTTGTCGCCCGTGGATTCGGTCGTGGCCTTGCGGGCCTCTTCGCGCTCGACGGACTTCATCATGATCGACGGCGAGGTGTCGGCCTTCTTGGTCTTGATGACCAGGTGGCGCAGCACGGCGTCGTTGTAGCGGAAGGAATGCTCGAGTTCGTCGAGTGTGGACTGGCCGCACTCGATGTTCATGCAGACGTAATGAGCCTTGACGAGCTTCTGGATGGGGTAAGCCAGTTGGCGGCGGCCCCAGTCTTCGAGGCGATGCACCTGGCCGCCCTCATTGGTGACGACCGCCTGGTAGCGCTCGATCATGGCGGGCACTTGCTCGCTTTGATCGGGATGCACAATAAACACTACTTCGTAGTGACGCATGTAATACTCCTTGTGGATGTCTTTTGGCACAACGCCAAAAGGTCAGCCCGCTGGCACAAGCCCCGTTGAAACAACCGGAAAACCGGGCAAAAACCCCGATTTATCTCCGGATATTTCCTTAAACGCTTGGCTCAGTCGAGCAAGAAACCAGCTAGTTTAGCATAATTTAGCGTGCAAGCGCCCGGCGCCATTGGCTTTTTGCCGCCGGGCATGGCCGGCGCGTTGAAGCAGGCTCAGCCCTCGACGACCGCGTAGGCCGAATGATTATGTATGGACTCGAAGTTCTCGGCTTCGATGCGGAAGCCCTGTACGGCTTCGAAGCCCTTGACCGCCATGGCCACGTCGCGCACCAGGTCTTCGACGAACTTGGGGTTTTCATAGGCGCGTTCGGTGACGTATTTTTCGTCGCCGCGCTTGAGCAGGCCCCACAGTTCGCACGAGGCCTGCTGTTCGATACTCTGGATGAAGGCCGGCATATCGATGGCGGGATCGCTTAGTACCGCGGTGACCGTGACATGCGAGCGCTGGTTGTGCGCGCCGTATTCGGAGATGGCCTTGGAGCAGGGACACAGGCTGGTGACGGGCACCACCACGGTCAGCTCGAACAAGGTCGCCTCGCCTTCGGCGGCGCGCGCCAGCCACTTGACTTCGTAATCCATAAGGCTGGAAACGCCCGACACCGGCGCAACCTTGTCGATGAAATACGGGAAGACGGCAGTGATGTCGCCCTGCTTCGCATTGAGCAGCGGCAGCATTTTTTCGGTCATTTCGCAAAACAGCGCCGGCGTCATGGGAAGGCGGCGGTATTGTTCGAGCTGCGCCACGAAACGCGACATGTGGGTGCCTTTTTCTTCGGCCGGCAATGCGACGGTAAGCTCCCAGTTGGCGACGGTGGGCAGGGCTTCGCCGTTCGAGCAGGCCACCAGCATCGGATGCCGCACGCCACGCACGCCGACGCGCTGGATGGGCAAACGACGGGTATCGACACTGCTCTGCACATCAGGCATCGCCACGACCGAATCGGTAACTGAATTCATATCTGGACCTGGGTGGGCCGGCCGGATAGGCGCGGCCATTGATGAATGGACAACTGTTTATTATGGAACAGTTTAGTCGCTAATACCCTTATTCCCCTAATGAACGTGCGACTTTACCCTCTTTCTGGGCCGCCGGCGCCGGGAACCGGGCAGCAATGCTGCGCTCGATTCCCTGTGCATCCAGGCCCACCGACCGCAGCAGGGCGCCCTGCTCGCCATGGTCGATGAAGCGGTCGGGAAGCCCCAGCTGCAGCACCGGAACCGCCACGCCGCGCTCGCTGAAATGCTCGAGCACGGCGCTGCCGGCGCCGCCCATCAGGGCCGCTTCCTCGACCGTCACGATGGCGTCGTGGCTGCGCGCCAGCTCGTCGAGCAGTTCAGTGTCCAGCGGCTTGACGAAGCGCATGTCGGCCACGGTGGCGTCCAGGTTCTCGGCTGCCTCGAGGGCTGCCGGTACAAGGGTGCCAAAACCCACGATGGCGATGTTTCTTCCCTGGCGCAGGATGCGCCCCTTGCCCAGGGGCACGGTCTCGAAGCCTGCCTCGACCGGGGCGCCCCTGCCCGCACCGCGCGGATAGCGCACGGCCGCCGGCCCTTCATGCTGATAACAGGTGGTAAGCAGCAGGCGCGCCTCGCTTTCGTCAGAGGGCGTAGCCACCACCATATTGGGCACGCAACGCAGGAAGGCAATATCGTAGTTGCCCGCGTGGGTCGCGCCGTCGGCGCCAACCAGGCCGGCACGGTCGAGCGCAAAGGTGACGTCGAGATTTTGCAGGGCCACGTCGTGGATGAGCTGGTCATAGGCGCGCTGCAGGAACGTGGAATAGATGGCCACCACAGGCTTCATGCCGTCGCAGGCCAGGCCCGCCGCGAAGGTGACGGCGTGCTGCTCGGCAATGCCGACGTCGAAATAGCGCTGCGGAAAACGCTTATGGAACTCGACCATGCCGCTGCCCTCGCGCATGGCCGGGGTAATGCCCACCAAGCGGCTGTCGTGATCGGCCATGTCGCACAGCCAGCGCCCGAACACCTGCGTAAAGGTCTGGCGCGGCGGTGTGGACGGCTTCTGTATGCCCACCGACGGATCGAACTTGCCCGGCCCGTGATACAGGACGGGATCGGCCTCGGCCAGCTTGTAGCCCTGGCCCTTGCGGGTAACCACATGCAGGAACTGCAGGCCGCCCAGCGAACGCAGGTTCTCGAGCGTGGGAATGAGCGCATCGAGGTCGTGTCCGTCGATGGGCCCCACGTAGTTGAAGCCCAGCTCTTCGAACAGGGTTGCGGGCGAGGCCACGAAACCCTTGGCATGTCCTTCGAAGCGGCGCGCCAGCTCGAGCACCGGCGGCACGTGCTGCAGCACCGCGCGGCCCATGTTCTTGGCGGCGGCATAGAAACGCCCCGACAGCAGCCGGGCAAAGTAATGATTAAGCGCCCCCACCGGCGGAGAGATCGACATGTCGTTGTCGTTCAGCACCACCAGCATGTTGACGCCGGGGGTGACGCCCGCATTGTTCAGCGCCTCGAAAGCCATGCCCGCCGTCATGGCGCCGTCGCCGATGACGGCGACGTGCTGGCGGTCCAGGCCCTTATTGCGGGCGGCCACCGCCATGCCCAGCGCGGCCGAGATCGAAGTGGAAGAATGCGCCGTGCCGAAGGCGTCGTAGGGCGATTCGCTGCGCTTGGGAAACCCCGATATGCCGCCCAGCTGGCGCAGCTGCCCCATGGCCTCGCGGCGTCCGGTAAGGATCTTGTGAGGGTAGGACTGATGACCCACGTCCCACACAATGGGGTCTTCGGGGGTATTGAACACATAGTGCAGCGCTATCGTGAGCTCGACCGTGCCCAGGTTGGACGACAGGTGCCCGCCGGTCTTCGAGACCGAATTCAGGACGAATTCGCGCAGCTGGTTCGCCAGTTCTTCGAGTTCGTGCCGGTCCAGCGACCTCAGGTCGGCAGGAGACTCAATGTGTTCGAGAGAGACAGTAGTCATACGTAAGGAACGTGTATCGGGTTTAACAGGCCCAGGGCCTGTTGACGCTAAAAGGACAGTCGCACTGGCTCTACCGATTGCGCCCGACGATGTAGTCGGCAAGTTCAGCAAGACGCGTGCCGGGCGGGCCCAGCGGCAGGACAGCCGCATGCGCCTCCTGGCGCAGCGCCTGCAGCAGTTCTCGCGAGCCCTCGAGGCCAAGCAGCGACACATAGGTGGGCTTGTTGCCCGCCGCATCCTTGCCCGCGGTCTTGCCCAGGGTGGAGGTATCGGACACTACGTCGAGCACGTCATCCACCACCTGGAAGGCGAGCCCGATGGCATCGGCGTAGGCTTCGAGCCCCTGGCGCGCGGTAGAGCTGGCGCCCGCCACGATGCCGCCCAGCAGGACGCTGGCCTCGAGCATGGCGCCGGTCTTCATGCCGTGCATGATCTGCAGCTGCTCCTGGCTAAGGTCGAGGCCCACGCTGGCGCAATCGATGGCCTGGCCGCCGGCCATGCCCAAGCTGCCCGCGCACCGCGCCAGGGTTTCCACCGCCTGCACCACCAGGGCCGGCGCAACAGGCATCTGCGCCAACAGCTCGAAAGCCAGAGGCTGCAGCGCATCGCCGGCCAGCATGGCGGTGGCCTCATCGAACCGCACATGCACCGTGGGACGGCCACGCCGCAAGTCATCGTCGTCCATGCAGGGCAGGTCGTCGTGCACCAGCGAATAGGCATGGATCAGCTCGACCGCCGCCGCGGCGTGGTCGAGCGCAATGCCCTGGGCCGAGGTAACCGACTGCCCGGCGGGCACGCAGGCTTCGCCGGCGGCGTACACCAGCGCGGCCCTGACTCGCTTGCCGCCCCCCATGACGGAATAGCGCATGGCTTCGTGCAGGCGCATGGGCACGATCGATGATTCGGGCAGGAAGCCGTCGAGGACGGTCTCCATATGCTGTACCCGCTCGGAAAACCAGATCGGGAAATCGGCTCTTCCCATGATCAGCCTTCGTCGGGCGGGCCGCCGGCCTCGTCGAGCGGACGCAGCAGGTTGCCCTGCAGCACCTTGACCTGTTGCTCTGCTGTGTCGAGCAGCTTCTGGCAGATGCGGGCCAACTCTACCCCTTTCTGGTAGGCCGCCAGCGACTGATCCAGCGGCAGGGAGCCGTTCTCCATTTGCGACACCAGGGCCTCGAGCTGGGCAAGCGCCGTCTCGAAGTCTTGCGGCAAAGCGCCCGCTGCGGCGTTGCCGCCGGCAACGGCACCCGCCTCGCCCGGTGTCCGGCTGTGATCGACCATGAGAAATTCCAAAAAAGAAATATTCGGCTTGCGCCGCGAAATTGGGTTGGCAATAGCCGAATTGTACGAGATGCGGCGAGCCGGCTTGTTATTTTTCGTGCCAGGCCTTGTTTTATAAAGGAAAATCTACGGTACAATTGAATGTTCACTTCTAACTCTTTATATTTCGGCGATTGGCCGTTTTTTCTTCGCATCGGATCTTAGGCTTATCTGCAGGCCATACTGACAAGGCGGGCCGCAGGCCACACAGGCAGGGCAGACCGCACAGGCAGGCCACAGGCCACGCAGCATAAGGGCAAGCCCCTGCAGGCCAGGCCCCGGTACAAGCCGGGTCGCCAGCAGGCCGGGAACTCTGCGGTTCTTCCCGGACCCAAGCAAGAAGCGTCCGATTTTCAGCACAGCGGGGGAGGAATCCATGACCGACATTGGTCGGGAGGCGCAGTTTGCGCTGGCGCAAACGCAGTTGTCTGTCAGCAGCTACTTCGACGAGGCCATATTCGCCCGCGAACAGGCGCTGATCTTCAAGCAATCATCCCTTTACGTGGGGCACGAAAAGCACGTCCCCGAGCCAGGCGACTGGCGCACGCTGCCACAAGAAAAAGGCGGCCGGGTTCTGGTGCGCGGCCCCCAGGGGGTCGAACTCATGTCCAATGTCTGCCGCCACAGGCAGGCGCTTATGCTGGGCTTCAACCAGAACGGCGCGCCCGCAAGCGGCAATCTGCGCCAGACGGGCGGCAACATTGTGTGCCCCGTGCACCGCTGGACCTACAGCGTGCAGGGCGAGCTGCTGGGCGCCCCGCAGTTTCCCGAAACGCCCTGCATGAACCTGCAGCGCTTCACGCTTGAAAACTGCCATGGCCTGCTGTTCGAGGGCCCCCGCAACCCGGCAGCCGACATGGCGGCCCTGTTCGAACGCCCCGAATTCGATTTTTCAGACTACGTGCTCGACCACGTGGAGATCCACCGCTGCAACTACAACTGGAAGACCTTCATCGAGGTCTACCTTGAAGACTATCACGTGGGCCCCTTCCACCCGGGCCTGGGGCGCTTCGTTACCTGCGACGACCTCAGCTGGGAATTCTCTGAATACTACAGCCTGCAGCGCGTGGGCGTGCACAATGCCCTGGCCCAGCCGGGCAGCGACGTCTACCGCCAATGGCATGACAGGCTGCTTGATTTCCGGGGCGGCGAAACGCCCGATTTCGGCGCAGTGTGGGTTACCTACTTTCCCACCCACATGATAGAGCTCTACCCCCACGTACTGGTGCTGTCCACACTGCATCCGGTCAGCCCGCAAGAAACCGTGAACGTGGTCGAGTTCTACTACCCCGAAGAAATCGCGGCCTTCGAGCGCGAATTCGTCGAGGCCCAGCGTGCGGCCTATATGGAAACCGCCGTCGAAGACGATGAAATCGCCGAGCGCATGGACGCGGGCCGCAAGGCCCTGATGCAACGCGGCGTCAATGAATCCGGCCCCTACCAGTCGCCCATGGAGGACGGCATGCTGCACTTCCATGCCTGGTACCGCCGCATGATGGCGGGTGGAGCCGCATAGCAGGCTGGTCACCCCGGACAAAGCCGCTTGGCCGGAGCACCTGGGCCTAAGCCTGATAAGGCCGGCTAGCCCCCCGTCTCGACAGGCCGTTTGGCATCGCTGCACCATTCGCTCCACGAACCGGGGTACAGCGCCGAGCCGTGCAGGCCGGCCAGTTCCATGGCGAACAGGTTGTGGCTGGCGGTAATGCCCGAACCGCACTGATGCACGATCTGCCCGGGCTGCCGGCTGCCGAGCAAAGCCTGGAACTCTTCGCGCAGTTGCTCGGCCGGCTTGAAGCGCCCGCCTTCCTGCATATTGAGCGAATTGGGACGATTCAAGGCACCCGGGATATGGCCCGCCACGGGGTCCATGGGTTCGACCTCGCCGCGAAAGCGTTCGGGCGCGCGGGCGTCCACCACCGTCAAGGCGGGGTTTTCGAGGTTGGCCAGCACGGCCTGGGCGTCAACGGTCGGCATGCCTTGCACAGGGGCTTCGTGCGCGCCAGCGCCGCCCAGGCGGGGGGCAGCCTCATCGCCCGACGCGCCGCCAGGCCGCCTGCTCGCCACCTGCCCGGCCTCGACCAGCCCGCCCGCTGCAAGCCAGGCCTGCCAGCCGCCATCGAGCACGGCAACCTGCTCGTGTCCCATCCAGCGCAGCATCCACCACAGGTGGGCGGCGAACATGCTGCCGCTGGCGTCATAGACGGCCACCTTGATTTCCGGGCGCAGGCCCAGGCCGCGCATCAGGGACTGGAAGTCGCGCAGTGCCGGCAAAGGGTGGCGCCCGTTGTTTCCGGTGCGCGGGGCTGATAGCTGGCGCTCGTGGTCGAGATAGATCGCGCCGGGTATGTGTCCTTCGTCGTAGGCCTTGCGCCCCGCCTCATGGTCGGCCAGATCGTGGCGGACGTCGAAGACGAGCCACGGCTCTTGCATCATGGCCTGTTGAAGCTCGAGGGGGCTGATGAGAATCTCGGACAATGCTTGCTCCTGCTTTGGATTGAATGGAATGCCGCCGCAAGACGGGTTCAGGCCGGCTTGCGACCGGGCTGCGCGGCGGCGTGCCGCTTGCGGCTTTCAGTATAGGTGCGCCAGGTGGACAACAGGCCCGATGCAATGATCAATGCCATGCCCGCCCAAGCGATCGTGTCGGGCCAGTCTCCCCAGAAGATAATGCCCAGCAAGGCGGCAAAAATAATGGTGACGTACTGCAGGGCGGCGGTCAACAAAGTGGAACCATAGCCGAAGGCGCGCGTCATGGCGAGCTGCCCCACCAGGCCCGAAGTGCCCAGGCCCACCAAGCCCAGCCAGGCGGGCAGGCCCGGGGTGTTCCAGCCTTGAGCCAGCAAGCCGGCGGTGCTGGTCAGGCAGACGCAGCTGGAAAAGATCAGCACCGTGCGCCACTCGGGTTCGCCCACGCGCCCCAGCTGGCGCACCTGCAGCATGGCGACCGCCCCGAAGGCGCCCGAGCAAAGTCCAAGCAGGCCGGCCAGGAAGTGCTCTTCGCCTATGCTGGGGCGCAGCACACCGACCACGCCCAGGAAGCCCAGCACCACGGCCAGGCTGCGCAGCCAGTCGCGCTGCGCGGCCACCGACACCAGCATCCAGCCTGCTATGAACAGCGGTGAGGTGTAGTTGAGGCTGACCGCTGTGGGCAGCGGCAGGTTGGACAGGGCGTAGAAGCCCAGCCACATGGCCGTGACGCCCGACAGGTTGCGCCACAGATGCAGCTTCCAGCTGGGCGGACGCAGCTTGCGCCCCGTAAAGCCGGCCCAGACGAGCAGCAGCAATACCGACGGGACACCCCGGAAAAGGACGATCTGGGACAGCGACGCGCCAAAATCAGCCGCCACCTTGATGCAGGCGCCCATCACGGCAAACATGGCACAGGCCAGCAACATCCACAACGACTGCATCTAGGTCCTCACGCCCGATTCGACCAAAGACGCTACTATACTTGCCTCCCGTGTATTTTTGCGACGCGCCGGCATATTGGCAGCCGTGCCGGCCGCGGCGGGCAAGACGGCGGCCAGGTATCCCAGGAGAAGCCGGCCCGCGGGGCGTTTGGCTCGGCTGCGTTTATTTAAGTTTTCTTCTCGGCGGGCACTTTAAGTCGCACGCGCTGTCTCCATATAATCCCAGACAACTCCAAAACTACAGTTCGCACAGGATACAGCCCATGAAACGCATATTCCTATTTCTGATGACCAACCTCGCCGTCCTGGTCGTGTTGAGCGTCACCATGAGCATCTTCGGGGTCGGGCGCTTTCTTACCGAAAACGGCATGGATCTCGGCCAGCTGCTGATCTTCTCGGCTCTGGTCGGCTTCACGGGCTCGATCATTTCGCTGCTGATGAGCAAATGGATGGCCAAGCGCAGCACCGGCGCGCGCGTCATCGATCCCCAGGCGCCCGCCAATTCGCGCGAGCGCTGGCTGGTCGACACCGTCCACCAGTTGGCTGACCGCGCCGGCATCGGCCACCCCGAAGTCGCCATCTACGAAGGGGCGCCCAATGCCTTCGCCACCGGCGCATTCAAGAACAATGCCCTGGTGGCCGTATCCACCGGGCTGCTGCAAAGCATGACCGAAGAAGAAGTGGCCGCCGTGCTGGGCCACGAAGTGGCTCACGTTGCCAACGGCGACATGATCACGCTTACGCTCATACAAGGCGTGGTCAATACATTCGTGATCTTCCTGGCGCGGGTCGTGGGGTACTTTGTCGACCGCGCGGTGCTCAAGAACGACCGCGACGGCGTGGGCATTGGCTACTTCGTCACCGTCATCGTCTGTGAGATCGTGTTCGGCATCCTGGCCTCCATCATCGTGGCCTGGTTCTCGCGCCAGCGCGAATTCCGCGCCGATGCGGGCTCGGCCAAGCTGTTGGGCGCGCGCGAGCCCATGATACGCGCCCTGGCCCGCCTGGGCGGCGTGCAGGCCGGCGAACTGCCCAAGAACTTCGAGGCCGCGGGCATCTCGGGCGGTCGATCCATCGGCGCCCTGTTCGCCACCCATCCGCCCATCGAAGTCCGCATCCAGGCGCTGCAGGCTTCAACCTCGGCCTGACGCGTCCGGGCGCAAAAAAGCTGCCTAGAGGCAGCTTTTTTGTTGTTTGGCGAGCTCCCGGATATCCGGGACCAAAGCCGCCTGCTGGACCGGATCAGACGTAGGTCTTGAACCACTCCAGCGCCTTGGCCCAACCGTCCCTGGCGTCGGCCTCGCGGTAGCTGGGGCGGTAGTCGGCATAGAAGGCGTGCCCCGAATCAGGGTACACGACGATACGGGAAGCCCGGGCGGCCTCGTTGCCCTTGGCCAGCTCGGCCTCCATGCGGCGCACGTCGTCCAGCGGAATGCTGGCGTCTTGCCCCCCATACAAGCCCAGCACGGGGCCCTTGAGCGTTTGGGCGACATCGACCGGATTGCGCTTTTGCAGCGGACCGTGCCCGGTGGCCAGTTTGCCGTACCAGGCCACGCCGGCCTTGGCGGCAGGGTTGTGCTCCATGTACATCCAGGTAAGGCGTCCGCCCCAGCAAAAACCCGTGACGCCCAGGCGCGAGGCATCGCCGCCCCGCTCGCCCGCCCATTTGGCGCAGGCGTCGAGGTCGGCCAGCACCTGCTCGTCGGACACCTTGGAAACGATGTTGGCGACCAGATCGGGTATGGCGCTGTATGCGTTGGGATCGCCCTGGCGCTGATAGAGTTCGGCCGACACGGCAAAGTAGCCCTCGTTCGCAAAACGCCGGCATACGTCGCGTATGTGTTCGTGCAGGCCGAAGATCTCTTGGATGACCAGCACGACCGGCGCGTTGGCCTGGTTCTTCGGCCGCGCATAATAGGCATTGATGGTGCCATCGAACGTCGGCAGCTTGAAAGAGCCCTCGTCCAGGCCTTCGACCGGGGTGTGGATGGTGGTCTCGGCTTGGCCCGTAATGGGTGAAAAAGACATCGGCAACCTCCTTTGAAAATACGTTTGGCCTAGCCCGCCTGGCCTTTGCCGGCCAGTGCGGCTGTCCTTTTAGTGTTAACAGGTTCTAGTGGGCTTGTTCCCAGTTGTCGCCTACGCCCACTTCAGCCACCAGCGGCACCGCAAGCTCGGCCACGTCGCACATCAGGCCGGGCAGTCGGGCGGTGACGAGCTCGACTTCGGTATCGGGCACCTCGAGCACCAGCTCGTCGTGCACCTGCATGATGATGGTTGTGCCAAGCTGCTCGGCGTCGATCCAGCGCTGCACGGCCACCATGGCCATTTTAATCAGGTCGGCGGCGGTGCCCTGCACTGGGGCGTTGATGGCCGCCCGCTCGGCGCCCGCAAGCCGCGGCCCCTTGGCGCCGCGGATGTCGGGCAGCCACAGGCGGCGCCCGAACACAGTTTCGACATAGCCCTGTTCACGCGCCTTGAGCTTGGTCTGCTCCATGTACGAAGCCACGCCCGGATAGCGCGCGAAATAGCGGTCGATGTAAGAGCGCGCGGCATCGCGCGTAATGCCCAGGTTGGACGCCAGGCCGAATTCGCCCATGCCGTATATCAGGCCGAAGTTGATCGCCTTGGCGGCGCGGCGCTGCTCGGCGGAAACCTCGGCCAGGGGCACGCCGAAGACTTCGGCCGCCGTGGCCATGTGGATGTCTTCGCCGCGGGCAAAAGCGCTTTGCAGGTTTTCGTCTGCCGACATGTGGGCCATGACACGCAGCTCGACCTGCGAGTAATCGGCCGAGGCCAGCTTGCCGCGCTCGGGCACGAAGGCGCTGCGCACCCGGCGGCCCTCTGCGGTGCGCACCGGAATGTTCTGCAAATTGGGGTCGGACGAGGCAAGCCGCCCGGTGATGACGGCCGCCTGTGCGTAACGGGTATGCACACGCCCCGTATCGGGGTCGACCATGCGCGGAAGCTTGTCGGTATAGGTGGACTTGAGCTTTGACAGGCCGCGGTATTCCAGCAGCGCCTGGGGCAGTGGATAATCGCGCGCCAGCTTGGTCAGCACATCTTCGTCGGTGGAAGGTGCGCCGCCGGCCGTCTTGCGCACGACGGGCAGTTGCATGCGCTGGAACAGGATTTCGCCCAGTTGCTTGGGCGAATTCAGGTTGAAGGGCTGGCCCGCAAGCTCGTGCGCCTTCTGCTCGAGCCGCAGCATTTGCTGGCCCAGTTCGTGGCTTTGGGCCTTGAGGGCCGGCACGTCTATCTTGACGCCGTTGCGCTCGATGGTGGTCAGTACGCCCGAAACCTGCATTTCAAGCTGGTAGATGTGCTCGAAGCCGGGCTCGGCCGCCACCATGGGCCGCAAGACCTGGTGCAGGCGCAGCGTGTAATCGGCGTCTTCGCACGCGTAGATGGACGCCTTGGCCAGCTCGACCTCGTCAAAGCATATCTGCTTTGCACCCTTGCCGCAGAGCTCTTCGTAGGTGACTCCGGTAAGGCCCAGCCAGCGCTGGGCAAGCTCTTGCATGTTGACCCGCCGATGCGACTCGAGCACGTAGGACTGCAGCATGGTGTCTTCGGTGATGCCCGCCAGCGTGATGCCCTCGTTGCGGAAGATATGGCTGTCATACTTGGCGTTGTGCAGCAGCTTGGCGGCCTTGGGGTCTTCGAGCCAGGGCCGC
>Ga0180218_1000466_pt1 | contig 38099 bp, 30 predicted proteins | sample eDN3rd37CKraftBY_FD_151334 | JGI IMG/M metagenome (GOLD analysis project Ga0180218, IMG submission 151334) | Enriched backyard soil microbial communities from Emeryville, California, USA - eDNA 3rd pass 37_C Kraft BY (version 2) (version 2) | ecosystem: Environmental > Terrestrial > Soil >... | reverse complement strand
CACCGTCGACGTCGAGCTGATCGTGCCGATCGCCATGGAGGAGAAGCTCCGCTTCGCCATCCGTGAAGGCGGCCGCACCGTCGGCGCCGGCATCGTCGTCTCGATCACCGAGTAATCGCGGATCTCGCGAATTCGACAGGGCAGGGCGGCTTCGGCCGCCCTGTTCGTTTCCGGGTCGGACCATCCGAACCGCTGCGATCGGCAGACGATTTCGGGTGGTGCGGGAAAGACTTGGGAAAAACCTTCCATCCTGCCTGTCGGCCACGCAAAGCACTCTTTACAGAGCGCTCGGAAATCCTTAGGAAGCGGCCTGCCACGCTTCAAACGTGGCGATGCAGGGGTATAGCTCAGTTGGTAGAGCGGCGGTCTCCAAAACCGCAGGTCACAGGTTCGAGCCCTGTTGCCCCTGCCACCATTTTTAAGCGGTTGGCGCTACACCGCCGCATGCGGCGGCACCCCTTGCAAGTGGGCGACAAAACCGGGCGGCGATGCCTCCGCCTCGGGAAATGCGGACGTTCGTCCTCCTCCTGCCGTATGGGCTGGGAACTCGCCCACGGCGCGGCAATGAGTTGCGTGCGTCAAGTTCAGCAAAAATGTCATGGCGGGAGCGGGCTTCCCTTGGTTCGACCGCGGCGGCCATCCCTTCGTCCCGACCTCACGGCGTTGCGAGGGGCGCCGCGCGTAGCGCGGTCAAGGCTGCCGCAGGCCACCGCCGGAGGCGGCGCGACAGCGGCCTTGACGGCGCGAGCACGACGCTCATGCTGCCCCCCGTGACGAACGGAGCGGTTCAGGCCGCCTGTCGCAGCACCTCCTTTTTGTGCCCGCACAAATGCCCACTCGTGAAATCCACCGCCGCACTCCGGTTCCACCGCGCCAGCTTCCCGCCCGGGGACCTAAAGCACTTCGCAGCCGACCGGATTCGGTCGGCGTCGCGAGAATGCGGCAAAATCAAACATCTAAGCGTGTCGCCCGAATCCAATTGCCGGCGACATGATTCTAAAGGGCGCGGGGAAATTCTTTCTTCTCCGGTAGCGCCAGAGAGTCGTGTGGGAGAGCGTCGTGAGCTCGCTCACCTCGAAGCGACTGTCGTATCGGGCCGCCCGACTGAAGGGACATCCGCAACCAGATTATTAAGCCGTAACCGCCTATTGCCCCGGATACATGTAGTTCGCACGCTTGGTATATTCGGCGGCGATTTTTGCGTCGGTGTCCTCCAGAACCCACGCAGCCAGCTTGAATGCCGAGTACAGGCCTCTGTTCCTCAAGACTTCGACTTCGAAGGGCAGGTCCTTGCGGGCAAAAAAGTCATGCGCCAGTGCAACCAGCTCTTCGGCCCGTCGATGGGTCCGCTCGGCCACCGAAATGGAACCTGGATGTGATCGCCACGTCGCCAAAACCTTGGGAACGCGCATTAGGTGGCCAATCATCGATAGCCTGAGCCACATGTCGAGATCGGCGCAGTAGCGAAACTCCGGGCGGCGGGGGGGAGACAGCAGATCCCCGGCGCTCTTGCGTATTAGCGCCCCAGGTCCGGCGGGGGCCGTGAATTCAGCCACCATTTCATGCTGCTTGTAGTCGCGTGTGCGGATCACCTGTACGGTTTCACCTTCATCGTCGATCATGATCCAATCGGGATAGGCAACGGTGGCATCTGGATTGCCATCCAGTGCCGCGACCATTGCCTCGAGCCATAGAGGGAGCATGGGATCGTCCGAGGAGACGATGGCGACAAAGCGCCCGCGGGCGCTCGACCAGGCACGGTTAATGGCGCTGACCTCGCCTTGGTTGGATTGCTTGATAACCCGCATGCGCGGATCCCTGAAAGATCGCAACACCTTGGACGTATCGTCGGTCGAGCCATCGTCCACGACAATGTATTCGAAATCCTCGAAGGTCTGGTTCAGAATACTTCCCACGGTTTCCTTCAGAAGCTCGGCTCGATTGTAGGTCGGGGTGATCACCGAGACGATTGGCGGTTTCATTAGGCGCTCTCCTCGATACCGCCTGAAATGCCTGAGAGCATCCGAGCGAGAACGCTTCTCAGATCCGGAGCCCTGACCACGACGTTATGCGCGGCAAGCTTGCCAGCATCTCCCACAGCCCAGTCAACCCCAGCCTCGCCGGCTTTCGGCTGGAAGAGTACCTCATAGGGAACGAGTGCTCGCAGGACGTCCGTGATGTCGCGCATCGTCGTGCCCTTGCCCGTGCAAAGATTGTAGATTTCCCCGGTGGGAATGTCCTTGACCATCAAGTCGATCAGTGCCGCGCTTACTTCGGTTGCATCAGCCACGTCCCGAATACTGTCCAAGGGTCCGGTCTCGATCACGCCACCGCCCAGCGGCTCCAGAGCCTTCACCCTTTCGACAAACCGTCCCACGGCACGGATCGCCGGCAGCCCTTCGCCTATCGGGTTGAAGATTCGTGCAACGACAACGGGCAGATCGGATTGCCGCATGGCGTGAACGGTCTGAGCAAGCTTGGTTTCACCATAGGCGTTGAGAGGTTGCGCGGTGTCGCGCTCGTTCATCAGACGCCCAGTTGAGAGCGGCCTTCCGTATTCCGCAGCGCTGCCGGCGATCACGATCTTGGGGGCGTTGGCGAGTACCCTGCATGCCTGGAGCAGTTCGATGGCATAGAAGAGGTTGGCCTCATAGAGATCACGCAGAGAGAAAGCCGCCGAGCACCCTGCAAGATGGTAGAGCGCATCGGGCCTGTAGCGGATGAGTATCTCCTCAAGATCCCGGCGATCGGGCGCAGCGTCCATTTCGACGAAATGGTCGACATATCCACGCGCCCTGCTCAACGGCCGTCCGATTGCAACAATATCTGCACCTCGGGCCCGCAGTCCCAAACACAGATGTCTCCCGAGGAAGCCGCCCGCTCCGGTCACCAGGACGCGCATCAGACTGGTCCGAGGTACATTTCGCGGCTGTCGCTGAACAGGGTCTGGGCTTTTGCATAGTCGGCCGGCTGACCGATATCGAGCCAGGAACAGTCCTGCCGGATACAGTCAACCCCCACTCCGTCCGCGGCCAGGGACCGCATCAGCTCAGGCATGTCCAGATACGACTTGTTGCCAAGATAAGGTGCGACGGCGTCGCGCGAGAACATGTACAGCCCCATGCTGACGAGATGGGGCCATACCGGCTTTTCCCGGTAGCCGGTCAGTTGCATGTCTTCGTCGGTCTCGATGAGGCCGAACTCGATACTGATCTGCCGCTGAACCACGGCCATCGAAGCGCCGCTATTACGCTTTTTGTGGCGTTCGATCATCGCGGCCATATTGAAATCGGTCAGCAGATCGCCGTTGGCAACGATGAACTCCTCCGCAAGCCGATCACGCATCAATGTAAGCGGACCTGCAGTGCCCATCGGCTTATCTTCGAGACAATATTCGATCTCCAGCCCAAAGCTGCTGCCGTTGCCGCAGAACGCCCGGATGAGATGATGCAGGTGATTTACGGCAAGAATGACTTTCGTTACGCCTGCCCGGGCGAGCTGTCGCAGCAGTATCTCGATGACGGGCATATCACCCAAGGGCATGAGTGGTTTGGGAAACACAGCGGTGTAGGGCATTAGCCGGGTGCCCTTGCCACCCGCCAACACGACTGCCATCATAACGTCAATTCCATGCTTGAAGTGTTAAACATTGTAGCGATCGGTTCTGTAGGAACCGATGTCGCCGCGAACGTATTCGATCGTTTGCAAAAGCCCCTCTTCGAGACTGACTTGGGGGCTCCATCCCAGGATATCAGCAGCTTTGCGATTGTCGGACACCAGTTCGAGAACCTCGCTGCCGCCGGGGCGGATACGGCTGGCATCGGTGACGATAGGCTTGTCGCTTCCCATCAAACGCAGGATCGTTTTCGCGATATCGCCGACCGATTGGGTAGCTCCCGTCCCCAGGTTCACGACTTGGCCGTCATAGCCTTGAACGAGGCCCGCGCGCAGGAAACCATGGACGGTGTCCGTAACGAACGTCATGTCGCGAAGGGGATCGAGCGAGCCGAGCTTTATGACTTCACCAACAAGGGCTTGCGAAATGACGGTCGGGATGAAGGCCCGCGCCGACTGCCTCGGACCGAACGTGTTGAACGGTCTAACTGTGATAACCGGCAGTTCGAACGAGCGGTGATAGCTTTCGACAAGCTTGTCCGCAGCGATCTTGGTCGCCGAATAAGGCGATTGCCCCTGTAGTGGGTGCGTCTCGGCGATCGGACGTTCGAGCGCGGTTCCGTAGACCTCCGAGGTCGAGGTGTGGACGACGCGCGGCGTCCCTGCGGAGCGCGCTGCCTCGAGCACGTTCAAAGTGCCCTCGATATTGGTTCTGACGTAACTGCGAGGCGCGATATAGGAATAGGGAATAGCAATCAGGGCAGCCAGATGAAACACCACTTCCTGGTCGGCGACTATCGTGCGGACGAACTCCGCATCCTGGATGTCGCCGGCAACGACATTCATCTTTCCGCGCAAGGACGCCGGTACTTTGTCCAGCATGCCCCATGAGCCGGCGGAATTGTAGTGAACCAGCGCTGTCACTTGCGCGCCCAGGCTGGCGCAGGCTTCTGCAAGATGGCTTCCGATAAAGCCAGCAGAACCGGTAACCAGAACTTTCTTGTCTCGATAATTGGATATATCCAGCACACTCTTGTCCATCGGCGATTCTCTAGGCAGGCGGCCTTTCAGGACCCGCTTATCAGGCTGACACTTAGATAGGTAGTAGGTTCGTTCATGCGGCGTGCACTCCAATGCGGCCTTGCCGATCTGATTAGAACGGCGCGAAAGCTGCCCGTTATCGCCTACTTCACGTGGAGTGATACGAAGGCGCGCTACATCAGAAGCGTTCTTGGCCCGCTGTGGCTGGTGCTCGGCACTTTGATCGGGGTCGTCGGGCTCGGTGTGCTGTGGACCTCGCTTTTCGGTCTTGATCCACGTGAGTACATACCGTCCCTTACGATCGGGCTGGTTGTCTGGCAATTGATCGCCGGCTGTCTTTCTGAAGCGCCAGGATTGCTCGTCAGGAAGGCCAATCTCATCAAAAACATCGCATTGCCCATTTCGTTCTTCGGGCTTGAGTCGATATGCAGGCAGAGCATCAATTTCGTCCATAATTGGATCATCGTGGTGGGCGTTCTTCTGGTGTTTCCACCCGACACCTCCATCCCGCTTGCCGCCCTGTCGATGCTTGGTCTGTTGCTAACGCTTGTGAACCTCTTCTGGATTTGTATCGTCCTCGCCATGGTGAGCGCCAGGTTCCGCGATCTCGAGCCTCTGATCACCTCGGTCATCCCGCTGTTGTTCTTTCTCAGCCCGGTGATTTTCAGGGCGGAGCAAGCCACATTCGCCACCGCCATCGTATGGTGCAATCCGGTAACTTACGCAGTCAACGCCATTCGCGAGCCGCTTCTGGGGCATACGCCACCTGCCAGCCTCTACTTGGTGATGTGCGCCGCCGCGATCATCGGCTGGATTGCAATGCTGCTTCTCGTGGGATCGCGTGGAAAACGCGTCCCGTACCTGGTGTAAGAATGGCGTATCTTCGTTTCGACGGCGTCACCGTCAGCTATCCGATCTACAACGCTCGCGCCCAGTCGTTGCGGCGACACATCATTTCTCTGGGCAGCGGAGGACGGCTGACCGACAACGATCACGGGGTCGTGACGGTTACTGCATTGAGCGACGTCACCTTCCAAATCGAGGAAGGGGATCGGGTGGGCCTGATTGGCCACAACGGTGCGGGAAAATCGACTCTTCTGAGAACCATGGCCGGCATCTTCGAGCCTGAGGCGGGCACCATTGCTCGCGAAGGGCGAGTATCTTCCATCTTCGAGATCGGTGCGGGTCTGGATCTCGAGCTTTCGGGGTATGAAAATATCCGCAGGATGGCGCTGTTGATCGGGCTCGATCGCGCTGAGATCGATCGCGCGATCCCGGAAATCGAGGAACTGACCGAACTCGGCAATTTCCTGGCCCTTCCGGTCCGTACTTATTCGAGCGGCATGACGACGCGGCTTATGTTCGCGGTTGCGACGGCTTGTCCACCCGAGATCCTGCTGGTCGATGAAATGCTAGGCGCGGGTGACGCCAATTTTCAGAAGCGGGCAAAGGCGCGCGTGGAAAACCTCATCGAACGCTCATCCATTCTCGTCCTAGCTTCCCACGTCGACGAGCTTTTGCGCCAGTTCTGCAATCGATTCTTCCGCCTTGACTACGGCTCTCTTGTCGAGATTTCCGCCGATGAACTCTGAAATCGACCTGTTCGAGCCCACGATCTCGATCATCATCCCGGTTTACAATGGAGCCAATTACCTGCGCGAGGCGATCGACAGCGCCTTGGCTCAGACCTACGCAAAGGTCGAAATCATAGTCGTGGACGACGGTTCGACCGATAATGGAGCCACGCGCAAGATAGCCGAATCCTTCGGGTCGAAGATCACCTATATCCGGCAGGAAAATGGTGGATGTGGTGCGGCGCTCAACACCGGAATTTCCGCGATGACAGGCCAGTATTTTTCCTGGCTGAGCCACGATGACCTTTATACACCGGAGAAATTGTCGCGGCAGGTAGAGATTCTACGAGGCCTACCAGACAAGAACACAATCATCTACGGGAATTACGATCTGATAGATTCCGGTTCAAAACGGTTCTTCTCCATGCGCCTCGAGGCGCTTGGCACTCCTGAACAGCTCGATATTCCGCTCTATCCCCTGACACGCGGCATCATCCACGGCTGCGTTCTGTTGATCCCGCGCGTTCTTTTCGAACGATACGGGACCTTCAACCCGGCCCTGAAAACCACGCAGGACTACGATCTTTGGTTTCGATTGTTCCGGCATGCCCCTATCAAGTTCGATCCGCATACCTTCGTTCTCTCCCGCGTCCACGACGAGCAGAGCTCGCGCACGCAGTCGGCCATGAAAACCGAAGGCGATGCCCTTTGGACGCGCTTTGTCGAAGAAGTGACGCCCGCTGAAGCTGCAGCCATGCACGGCTCGCACCATCGGTTCCTGATCAACACCGCCAACTTCCTCGAGCAGACCCCTTATCGCGATGTCGCGGCCGTCGCTCGCGCCAAGGCCCGTTCGGCTCTTTCCGAGACAAAGGTGACTGCGGTAATACCGTTCAAGGACCGTGTCGGCTGGACGATCGAAGCTTTGCAATCGGCGCGTGCACAAACCCATGGGACACTCGAAATCATTCTCGTCGACGACGGATCGGAGGAGGATATCGGTCCGCTCACAAGAATCGCGGAGGCAGACGAGCGCATCCGCTATATCCGCCAGGACTGGCAGGGAACCTCGGCAGCGCGGAACGCCGGTATCCGCCTCGCTACGGGCGAATATATCGCCTTCCTCGATTCCGACGATCGCTGGAGCGCAGAAAAGATCGAGTCTCAATTGCACTACATGGCGGAGGCCGATCTGGCGTTCAGTCACACCGGCTATTTTCGCTTCGACGAAAGGACCGGCGAAACGGCCGAGATCGTTACCGACTATTTCAAAGGATCAGTCTATCCACGGATCATCTCTTTCTGTCCAATCGCAGCACCCACAGTCATGGTGCGGACCGATGTCATGCGCGCCAATCTTTTTCCCGACAACATCCACATCGGAGAAGATATCATCTCGTGGATTTCCATTGCTCGCGACCATGAGTTCGGAGCACTCAAGGCGCCGCTAACCATTGTGCGAATTTCGCCCGGTACCACGAGCGTGTCGACCGCCAAATCCCAGCGCGGCATTCTCAACATTCTTTCGGCGGTTGTAGGCCATTCCCTGCATGGCGATCACCATACCGAGATTTTGGCGTTGATCGATCTCGTGCGCCGTTACGAACTTGAACGGGAGATTCCCCCTGCCGAATCGCCCGTCGATCTTTCCCCCCCATACAGTGCGAAAGCCGGCCTGGCAGATAGAGCCCGAATCAGCTGGCAACTGACCATGCGCGGCCTCGACAGCCTGCGCAGGTTCGGCTTCAATGCGACGTGGAAGAGAGTGAAATACTGGCGAAAGGCGCGCAGCCAATAGGACTGCGCCTCAACCGCGTCGGCGCTTTCCCAGTTCGAGGGCGGTAGGCCCCAGCCGAACTGTTCCATTCTCGCGCGCGCGTTCCTGTGCCAGTGAGCTCCGGAAATAATGGAGCGTATCCGGGACGGTTATTTGCTCGATGTCATAGCCGAGCAAATTGGCATTCCACCACCAATCGACGTCGGTCCAGCCTCGCTTGAGATCTTCGGTCGGAAACCGATGCGTTTCCACTATTCGCCGCCTGGCGAAAAAAGTGGAAGGAAACGGATTATCGACCAGGATGGACGATCGGTCGAAATCGGACGAGTTCGGTATTTGCCGAACCGAGTAACCCGAGGCATCAAAATAATCGTTGGCAAAGCCGATGGAGACTGCGGGACGCCACACGACATCGCGTTTGACACGTTGATCTTGTTCGGCAGCCCCGACCAGGAAATTGCGAGACCAGATATCGGCACCGTCCAGAAATGCAACGTGGTGGCCTCTGGTCTCGTCGAGAGCCAAGTTGCGCGCCTTTCCCAGGCAAGAATCGGCGGTACTCAAGACACGATACGGCGAGCGCTCGCGAACCCACGCCGCCGTTTTCTTGTCGGCGGCGTATGTGGCGACGAGAACCTCGACATTCATGCCGGCCTCCCGCGCTTCGCCGACTGCCCGTTCGACCGAAAGCATGGTCCCCTGCAGCAGGATGCCCTGGCGCGAAGCAAAGACGACAACGGAAATATCGGCAGTCAGTGAACTCATTGGCGCTCTGCCTGAACATAGCCCGGTACGCTCTCTAGCGCACGGATGAAGGTCTTCATTGAATGGAGCTCGACCAGTCTTTCCTGGGCACGGGCGACGCGCCTTGCGGCTTCCCTTGGGTTTTCCTCGATCTCCTTGAGCGCGTCGACATATTCAGCGACCGCATCCGGCGACGAGACGAGCCAGCCTGTCGTAGAATCGATGATCTCGCCTATGCCGCCCACGTCCGGGGCGACGACAGGAAGCCCATGCATCGTCGCCTCAAGCACGGAAATCGGCATTCCCTCGTTGTTGGACGTAAAGATATAGGAGTCGAAATCCTTGAGAGGCAGGCGGCTGAGCCGCTCAAACTCACCCTTGACGTCGATGTTGGGCAGGTCGAGCAATGTCATGTCGACCTTGGCCGAGACGGCAAGCGTCGCCCCGTAAACCGAGATCTGTCGATCCGGAAGAGCACGCGCAATGGAGTTCAGGATGTCGATTCGCTTTTCAACGGCGATGCGGCTCATCCAGAGCGAGCGTCCACGCCGTTTGGGCGTATACGGGTGCAAATTGAGCCGTGGATCGCCACCGTTGAGCCCCAGAAGTGGCGTCGGCACATGATGGAACTTCGCTGCCAGTTCTTTGGTCAAGCCAAAATCGGCGATCGCCCGAAGCATTATGCTGCGGTTGTCACAGAGCACTCCCGCGATGTGCTCAATAATATAAGGGAGGTAATTATGATAATAGCCGATCGGAGCGTTGTCATCTATCCTGATGTCGCTGAACAGATTGACGAAGAGCCTCATGTCGCAGCTATACTGTGCGGCGTGGTCGCGAAAGGCGAGCCAGCCGGTCAGTGAACCGGTATTGTGCACGCAAGCTGGTCTCAGATTGACCAGTATCCGATCGAGGATGCGCAAGCGCGTGGCCTGATCGGCATTCGGCATCTCATCGTTGATGGCTACTATCGAAACTCCGTAACGGCTTTCAGTGCCTTCTGAATAGCTGTGAATGGCGTCCGGAGCGAAAATGCATAACCGGTCGGCAGGGTAACGAGCTCTAAGATATGCAAGAAAGCGTTCCGACAGGCGCTCGGCTCCGCCCTTTATGCCGAGCCAGGGTACGAGCAAGAGGTGATCGACCCGATCGGGAAATCGGTTCATCAGCCTAAGCACTACATCCATTTCCTCGGAGTGAGCTACAGCATTGGCGAGAACCCTTGTGCCGAGGGACTGCCTGACGTGCCTGGTGGGCGTGAGCGAGCTGACCTCTCGCGAAAGCTCGACCCCATCGGCCTCGAATCGATCCCAAATATCGTCAAAGGCCGTCACGGGAACGGCAGCGGGCACGCTGGCCGGGATTACGATGGGCGGTGCCGGCTGCTGAACCTGATCGATCTGCTGCGGCGGCATGGGCATCTGGGGGGGAGCCAACTGTGGCGCCAGCGCAGGCCGGAAGGTCAGAAGCGGCATGTCGCGCTCGGCAAGAGGATTAAGCACGTGGTTCAAAACCGGCGGCCGCAACCGGAGCCGGGGAAAGTCGCGGATCATGGCTTCCTGAGAAAAGGCCGGGTGGGGATCACGAAGCGCCCACGCTCCTTTGAAAACGAATTCAAGGGTGGGAAATCTACGGCGGAACCAGCCCGCGCCTGGTGCGCTACGGTAGAAATCCTTCTTCAGCACCTGGGGGTAGATGAGCAATCCCACGGCAATGAAAGGCGCGAGAAGCAGGACACGCATTGTGTCCAGGATGGCTGATATCAATTGGGCCAGTCGCCGGAGAGCCACTATCAGGCTGCGTTTCACTGAATTCTTCCGATGTGAATATGTACATGTGCTACAGACCGTGTATGGACAGGATTCGTGTGATTCAACAAGCGCCTGTTAGCATTTGCGGCTCTTTCAATGCATCCTGCTTCCACAGCTGCACTTTTTTCGTCCTTTCCTTATGTCGAAATGCAAACTGCAACGCCTCCTGATCATCACCCCTCATTTCTGGCCCGAAACGTTTCGCATTAACGAGGTGGCGCAGATGGTTGCAAGCCAGGGCGTAGCGATTACCGTGCTGACTGGCCAGCCCAACTATCCCGAGGGACGTGTCTATGGAGGTTTCCGCGCTTTCGGGGCGGCGCTGGACGATACTCCATTTGGTGTGATCGTCGCCAGGGTGCCAGTCATACCGCGAGGCCAAGGCAGCGGCTTCACGCTGTTACTGAGCTACTTCTCGTTTCTGGTCAGCTCCTGCGTGGCGGGAGCCTTCCTGCTTCGAGGACGAAAGTTCGACGCCATTCTTTTCTACGGCGTGTCCCCCATATTGTTGGCTGCCACCGGTCTGTGGTTCAGAAGCTTGAAAAAGGCGCCACTCGCGCTTTGGGTGCAGGACCTGTGGCCTGGCAGTCTCAGCGCCGTAGGCTATCGCTTGAGTCCACTCCTGACCCGCATACTGGAATTTGCGGTTGGGCTGATCTATCGCGGCAGCGACATGATCCTTGTGGCCTCGAAAGCGTTCGCGATCGATATCGGAAGGATTGCCGGTCGCGACATGCGCTGCGTCTATCATCCCAATCCAGCGGAAATCGAGGTGATAAATAGGACCACGATGACGGCTGCGTTAGCGAAAGACGATAAGTTCGAAGTGCTCTTTGCCGGCAATTTGGGCCGAGCTTGCGGGCTGGATACCATACTCGAAGCAGCTCACATACTACGTACTACCCCCTCAATAAAGTTCCGATTGATCGGTGCGGGGAGCCGGCGCAGTTGGCTGGAACAGGAAATATCACGGCTCGGCCTGTCCAACATCACGATTGAGAATCGCGTGCCGCCGCACGCCATGCCAGCCATTCTCAGCCGCGCATCAGCATTGCTGGTGATATTGACCCGGTCGCCCGCCATGGCCCTGTCATTCCCAAGCAAGACCAGCACCTACATGGCCAGCGGGACACCACTGATAGTCTCCGCTGATGGCGAGACGGCCCGCATCGTCGAGGAGGCCGGAGCGGGATTATGCGTCGCTGCACAGGATGCAACGGCCTTGGTTGCCGCGATCAAGCGACTTCAGTCGATGCCCGAAAGCGAACGAGCCGCGATGGGAGAAGCAGGAAAGGCCTGGAGCCGGCAATGGTTCGAGCCGTCCCGGCTTGCTTCCGACCTGATCGGTCACCTTCAGGGTGCGATGGAGCGCTACAGCTTGAACAAACGAGGCAGCAATGCCGGTTGAGACCCCTTCCGGACAACGCGTCTTGATCATCGGCGCGGCCGGCATGCTCGGCCATGCCTTGATGCGCTTCCTTGCCGCGACGCCCGGCATCGACGTCTTCGGCGCTGTCCGCAGCCGGAGTTTACCTGCCGCATTTCCCTATGACCTCGACAGGCTGGTGTACAAGCAGGTCGATGCCACCCAGGAGAATGAATTGCTCGCTCTCGTCGAGGACGTGCGGCCAGACTCCGTCATCAACTGCGCCGGGCTGGTCAAGCAGCGCGAGGATGGTCAGGACCCAGAGCCGGCCATCGTCTCGAACGCCTTGCTGCCGCACCGGATCGCGCGGATTTGCGACGCCTTGAATGCGCGGCTGATCCATGTCAGCACCGATTGCGTCTTCTCCGGTGCGCACGGAAATTACAGCGAGCATAGCCAGCCCGACTGTATCGATATCTACGGACGCACCAAGCTGCTGGGCGAAGTGACCTACGGCAACGCCGTCACGCTGCGGACCTCGATCATTGGTCCCGAACTCGATCGTGGGCTTGGACTTCTTTCTTGGTTCCTCGCCCAAACGGGAACGGTGAAGGGCTATGCCGGGGCCATTTTCTCAGGTCTGCCGACCGTGGAACTGGCCAGGGTGATCCGCGACCACGTGCTGCCCAACGACAAGCTGCGCGGCCTCTATCACGTCTCGAGCGCGCCGATATCGAAATACGATCTGCTGTGCCTTATCAGGAAAGTCTACGGCACCGAGGCCGACATCGTTCGCGACGATGCGGTTCGCATCGACCGGTCGTTGGATTCGAGCAGGTTCCGCCAGATGACCCGCTACGTCCCTCCGCCTTGGCCCGAGCTTGTCGCGGCCATGAAAGCCTTTGGATGAATCCCATCATCCCCAACCAGGCAGCCGTCGAGCCGTTTGCAACCAGGTCAATACTTACGTCATGAACGACTTCAACAACTCCACTCTGCTTGTCACCGGGGGTACCGGATCCTTCGGCCACGCTATCGTAAAGCGCTTTCTGAAAACCTCGATCGGCGAGATTCGGATTTTCAGTCGTGACGAAGAGAAGCAGGATAAGATGCGGCGCCAGATCGGCGACAAGCGGCTGCGTTTTCATCTCGGTGATGTGCGTGACCCGGCCGCCGTCGCTGATGCCATGAAAGGTGTCGACCACGTCTTCCACGCCGCAGCTCTCAAGCAGGTGCCATCCTGCGAATTCTATCCGATGGAAGCCATCAAGACCAACGTTATGGGCGCCGAGAACGTCATGCGCAGCGCTGTCGAGAATGGCGTCAAGGTCTGCGTCGTCCTCAGCACCGACAAAGCCGTCTATCCCATCAACACGATGGGTATGTCTAAGGCGTTGATGGAAAAGCTCATGGTCGCCAAGTCTCGCCTTACCGGGCAGGGCGAAACGATCCTGTGTGCCACACGTTACGGCAACGTCATGGGCTCTCGCGGGTCGGTGATACCCTATTTCACCGAACAGGTTCGGTCGGGCGGCCCGATCACCGTCACTGATCCGGCGATGACCCGTTTCCTGCTATCTCTTGAGGATTCTGTTGATCTCGTCCTGACCGCGTTCTCCCACGCCCGGTCAGGCGATATTTTCATCCGCAAGGCACCCGCGTGCACGATCAGCGACCTCGCGAAGGCGATCAAATCGATACTCGAATCGGACTGTGCAGTCAGGATCATCGGAACGCGACATGGCGAAAAACTCTATGAGACGCTGGTCTCGCGGGAGGAAATGGCCGTCGCTGACGATCTCGGCGACTATTATCGCATTCCCGCCGACAACAGGGACCTCAACTACGGCCTCTATTTCGATGAGGGATCGAAGGACGTCACGATGAGTGCGGAGTACACGTCGCACAATGCGGATCGTCTCGACGTACCGGGCGTGGTCGCACTGCTGCACAAGTTCGGCATCGTTGGGAAGCGCGTTTATGCTTAAGATCATGACGATCGTGGGCACGCGACCCGAAGTCATCCGCCTTTCGCGCATCATTCCCAAGCTCGACCAGAACTTCGATCATCGCTTAGTCCACACCGGACAGAACGGCGACTACGAGCTCAACGCCATATTCTTCGAGCAGCTCGGAATTCGCGCGCCTGACATCAATCTTGAGGCCGCCCGGCCAACCCCTGCCGAAACGATCGGCCACACCATCATGGCGGTCGATCGCGAACTTGACACGTTCAGGCCCGACGCCGTGCTCATTTTGGGCGATACCAACAGTTCGCTCGCGGCTATCAGCGCCAAGCGCCGAGGCATCACGATCTTTCACATGGAAGCAGGCAATCGCTGCTTCGATATGCGTGTACCCGAGGAGATCAACCGCAGGATCGTCGACCACATCTCCGACTACAATCTGCCCTACAGCGCCATCGCGCGCGAGTACCTGCTGCGAGAGGGGCTGCCAGCCAACAAGATCATCAAGACCGGCAGCCCGATGCGGGAAGTCCTCGATCACTACAGGGAAGAGATCGAAGCATCGACGATCATCGATCGGCTCGAACTTACCCAATCGGGATACTACGTCCTCTCGGTGCATCGGCAGGAAAATGTCGATACGCCCGAGCGCATCAGAAAGCTGTTCGAGGTCATTGACGCCGTAGGGCAGCGGAAAGCGCCCATCGTCGTGTCGACCCACCCTCGAACCCGGCAGCGTATTGAAAGCTTCGGCTTGACTTTGCCGCGGGCCGCCCAATTCCACAAGCCTTTCGGCTTTCTCGACTACATCAAGCTACAGTGCGCAGCCCGTGCGGTGCTTTCCGACAGCGGCACGATTACCGAGGAAGCATCGATCCTTGGGTTTCCGGCTCTGAACCTGCGGGACACTCATGAACGTCCCGAAGGCATGGAACAAGCCGTTGTGATGATGGTGGGGCTCGAAGCCGACCGCGTGCTCTTGGGGCTCGACATCCTGGAGCGCGCCGAAACCTTCCGTCTGCAGACGGGCGCCGTAGACGACTATGCGGACACCAACATTTCGGACAAGATCGTTCGTATCATAGCCAGTCACGCTGGCAGCGGTGCCTGCAATTGACATTCATCGCCCCGCTGACCTCGCTTCGGTTCCTCGCCGCCGCTGCCGTCGCGATTTTCCATCTGCAAGGCGCGTTCGGATACCACACCGGAAATATCAACTTCGCCCCGGCGATCACGTTCTTTTTCGTTCTCTCCGGTTTCGTCCTCACCCACGCTTACGAAGACTTCCCCGACGAAAGCAGTGTCGTTCGGTACTATGTCAGCCGGTTCGCCCGCCTCTGGCCGCTCCACCTCATGACGGCTCTCTACTTTCTCTGGTTCATCTATACGCCTCCCTTGAAGATCGTGCTCGCCAATTTGTTGCTGGTCCAGAGTTGGAGTATGGAACTGGTGACCGCGATGGCGATGAACGGTGTTAGCTGGTCGATATCGGTCGAAGTGTTCTTTTACTTTATCTTCCCCGCAGTCATCGTGACGCGCCGCTATTGGGCGCTTTGGCTCATGGCGTCGGTTGCGGTCGTGGTGTTTGCGGGCGCGATGGCTACCCTTACAGGCGAAACGGGTGAACATCTGACAGGAGCCGCATGGTTGTCGTTTCTCCATGTGGGCCCGCCCGCACGTTTCCTTGAGTTTCTTGCCGGCGTGTTGACGGCGCTCTTTTTCAGGCGACATCCGCAGATAAAGCTTCCGGTTCAGATCTGGACGGTGTTGGAGCTGCTCGCCCTAGCGCTTGCGGCATTCTTCTGTCGCTTCGAGCCGTTCACTTCTTTTGCCAACGCCAACCTCCCGGTGGCTCTTGCTTGCTGGCTGCTCTATTCAGGCACCTTTCCAATCATGTGCGTCGTCGTGCTCTGTTTCGCCTACAGCGGCGGAGTAATCAGCAGAATACTGTCCCTGAAGCCCTTCGTGTTTCTCGGAGACATCAGTTTCGCGGTCTACATGGTGCATCAGCTCGTGCTGGTCGTCTGGCTCCAACAGGGCTGGGCACCCAACGCATGGGATCCTTTCGCGCTGTGCCTGATCTTCGCGCAGATTGCCTGCATTTCCGTGCTGAGTTTCATCTTCGTCGAAAAGCCGGCAAAAGCCGCTCTCATAGCCGCCGCCATGCGCCTCCAAAGAGCCAAGTGGTGGCGAAGGCCGAGTCAACCCGGATCGACATCGACCAGACCGGCGCAGCCTGGCCTATAGCCTGCGATCACGCCGTGGACGGAACCTGCATGCGCGATGCAAAGGCGCCTGACATCAGCGGGCGCTCGAACAGCCTATAGCTATAGCGTGACACGATCGCGACGATGAAAACTGTCGCAACCATATAACCCACTGCCTGAGGAATGCCGCCGAACCCTTGCGCGCTCAGAAAGGGGGCTAACCCCACCGCGATACCGTAATGCCACATGTAAACGCTGTAGCTTTCATCGCCCGCCTTGATCAGGGCGCGGGGTATGGAAAGCTTCCCCTCCCTTTCGAGGCACATAAGTCCGTAAATAAGGATCGCAGCTGGCGCAGCCAAAGCGAGGATGCGGCCGGTGTTGACCACGCTCAAATCCTTGCCGGAAAGGTGCACCATACCTGCTGAAAGAAGCAAGGCGCCGATGGTCGTGCAGGCGAAGGGCGCGATCGAGCGCCACCTGTACATCGCTCCAACAGCGACGCCGAAGATGAACTCGATCATCAACGGGTGCCGGAGGATGCCATACGGTTGCAGGATGAGTATCGCACAAGTTGAAATCGCCAGCGTTACGAAACCCAGGCTGCGGCGGCCGCCGAAAACGAAAGGCGTTATGGCGACCATCAGGTAAAACTGGATTTCGTAGACCAGCGTCCAGGCGACGGGGTGGAAGAGTGGCACCGAAAAAAGAGTGACCTGACGCACAAACTCCTCCCAAGAATCCGGCGGCACGCGCACGCCCATCGCGTAGGTGAAGATCGCCGTGATCCAGAAGAGCGGAAAGACCCTCAGGAGCCGAGAAGGAAACGCAGCGTCGAGGGGATTCGAGGCTCGTTTCCCTCTGCGCCATACAGGATGACCATGATCGCCCCGCTCACCACGAAAAAAGCGTCGACGCCGGCATGGGCGAATGCCGCCAGCCGCGAATAAAGGTCAGCAAGAACGGTATGTCCGCCCGACACGCTTACGGAGACAGCAAGCGTGTGCGCCAATACGACCGCCCATGCCGCAATGGCGCGAACAGCTTGTATCGAGGCCAAACGATCAGGGTGGCCGTACCCGTCCCTCCGCACCTCGGCCGCTGTCATAAATGTCCCAAACTGCTCACAACCATTACGCACTAAATATCCAAGCTGCCAGGGCAACTGGCAAGCTGGATGTCCCCACCAGGATCGACTAAGGCTTTTTTTGGATGTCGTAAACGGAGAGAGATTGATGAGGCCCACGCTGTTCTTGCACATTGGCGGCCCCAAAACCGGCACATCGGCAATTCAATCCATGCTGGCCAAGAACACCGCAGTTCTCGCGGGCCTGGGGATCCACTATCCTGATCACCATTCGCTAGCCGCCGCGCGTGAGCTACAAATCACGAGCGGAAACGGGGTTCCTCTGGCCAAGCTGCTTGGATGCCGTTTGCCCGATGACGTTAGCACCGATCACATCATCCCCGAAGTCAACGGAGCCTTTGATCGAGGAACCAGCCTGCTTTATTCCTCTGAAGCGCTGAGTTCATTCGAGATCGAGGCGGCCAAGGCGTTTCGGGAGCAGGTTCTGGAAATCGGCTTTCGAATCAAGGTGATATTTTATGTAAGAAGCGTCGCCGATCACGCGCTCTCACTGTGGAATCAGGAAGTCAAGAGTGCGTTGACCGACCTCAGCTTTGCTAGCTGGATCACACCTCATTACGCAGCAGAGTATCAAGCACATCCCCTCAGAAAAGCACTTCAGGTCTACGGTGAAAACGAAATCGACGTTCGCAACTATGACTGCGCGAGCGACCTGTTCTCGGACTTCCTGACCGCGCTCGATGTTCTCGATCTGCACGGTTTCGATTTCGACGTTGGAAAGGTAAATCGATCGCTCAACGAAATCGAACTGGCAGTTATGCGTGCGATGGCGCCTGTCTTGTCTGACCCTGGTCAGGCACGCGTCGCAAGCGATGCGATCATCGGCCAGAGGCCTCAGGTTCCTTCTGTACGTACGATCAGCCAAGACGCCATGAGGGCCATAGAGGCAAGTGACGACGGTGCCGTCGAGTTCATCAATGCCCACTTGAGGCAAAAGCCTATCGGACTGATTAGCGACAAACTCTCCGTCACGGAGGCTCCGGAACCCCAACTGTCAGAGACTGAACAGGTTCTTGCCGCTGCGATTGCGGGAATCATTCGCTATGGAAGAATCAACATCACGCTGTAGCTGTAGCGTTACCCGGTCGGCCTGCGTTGTCATGGCCGGGAACCTGCCGAGCGTGAACGGGACGTGTTACCGTCCGGGCAGTCGACCCTGACGGCAAGGTTGTCAGGGAGGCGTCGTTGATCTCGCAGCGGCTGCCTGAGCCGTGAGCGAAGTCCAGGCCGGCGATCAGGTCGTCCCTCAGGTGCTGCCTGTCCATATTGCTTCCTTTCATGGTTTTCTTTCGTAAAGCGGGATCGGGAATTTCGGGCAGCGGAACCGGGCAGGGGGCGCCCGGCGGCCGCATCCCTCGGAGCGGGAATGGAAAACGATGGCTGAAGAAAATTAGATAGTTACAATCTCGCGGACCGGACGCCGCCCGGCGATTACCAATCCCTGGCGGATCGACTCCAGGCTCGCCATTGTCATCGAACAGGCGACCTGAAAACATAGCGTGGGTGATGGACACGATCATGGGGGTGCGTTCGTGCAGGGCGCAAACCTTCTATTCGCCGCTCGAGCCCTGAGGGATTTTGGCGACGGCTTCGTGGCGGTGCTCTTGCCAGTCTACCTGCTCGTGCTGGGGTTCTCGCCGCTGCAGGTCGGCATCATCGCGACAAGCTCTCTGCTTGGCTCGTCGCTATTGACCATCGGCGTCGGCCTCCTGAGCCCGCGCTACGATCTTCGACAGATGCTGCTGGCTGCCGCCGCCCTGATGATAGCGACGGGCGCCGTGATGGCCGTCATCCATGATTACGGGTTGATGCTCGTGATCGCGTTCGCGGGCACGATCAATCCATCGGCTGGAAGTGTCAGCGTGTTCGTGCCGCTCGAGCATGCCGTCCTTGCCCGCGAAGCGACCGACACCGAGCGGACGAACCTGTTCGCGCGATACAACCTCGTCGGGGCGTTGGCCGGTGCGTTCGGCGCCCTCGCGGCGGCGTTGCCTGATCTCCTCGTCCCCCTCGGTGCGGACAAACTCACCAGCATAAGGCTGATGTTCGTGCTCTATGCCCTCGTGGGCATGATGGGCGGCCTTCTCTATTCTCGCATACCGACGCGGCCGTCCAAGTCGGGGACCGCAGGGATATCGGCGCTCGGACCGTCGCGCGCCATTGTCCTCAAGCTGGCGGCCTTGTTCAGCCTTGATGCCTTCGCCGGCGGTTTTGTCGTCCAGTCGCTGTTGGCGCTGTGGCTTTTCGAGGCGTTCGACATGTCGCTCTCGGCTGCGAGCGTGTTTCTCTTCTGGTGCGGCGTGCTGTCGGCATTCTCGTTCCCCGTCGCTGCCCGACTGTCGCGACGTATCGGGCTGGTCAATACGATGGTGTTCACCCATCTCCCGTCGAGCATCGCGCTGATGATGGCCGCGTTTGCGCCTGGCCTGTCGCTCGCGCTTGCCTTGTTGCTCGTTCGCGCCGCGCTCTCGCAGATGGACGTGCCGACGCGTTCGTCCTACGTCATGGCGGTCGTCACGGAATCCGAGCGGGCGGCTGCCGCCAGCTTCACGTCGGTGCCACGCAGTCTCGCCGCGTCCGCCAGCCCAGCCTTGGCCGGCGCGCTCTTTGCCGCTTCGCCGAGAGCCTGGCCGCTCCTCATATGCGGGGCGTTGAAGATCGTTTACGACCTGTTGTTGCTGATCCAGTTCCGAAGGATCAAACCACCTGAGGAACGCTGAGGCGTAGCGCCTGCCCCCGGGACCCCGACCGGCCGAACGATGCGCTCCCTTTTTGGTTGGATGCTTCGCAATGTGCGAAACGCAGATGCCGCTTAATGACGAATTTCGGCGTGGAGATCGCGCGAGAATCACAGAAAGCTTGCCAGAAGCGCCGTTTTGAGGCATAAGGCCGCCATAGCCGGGAAGGGACGACTGGATGGTCTCATGCCGGCACTCGGAAAATAAAGCGGTTTGATCGCACTTGCATGTGTCGTGAATCGGCTTTATGTAGATGGACGGACACGCGGCGCGTGGAGCTGGGAAACCTGCTTTACGCGCCCTTAATGCATGGGTGGGGTGATCGCGACTGATTCGCGTGTCGTTCCGGTCCAGGCGGCATCTCCCGCTTCGCGGGATCATCCAGTGGGCCTGGTCAACGGGTCTCGAAAGTAGAGCGGCGCATGGCAAAGACCACCAATCCCTTTACCTTCATTCAGCAGGTAAGGTCGGAAACCCAGAAGGTGACGTGGCCTTCTCGGCGCGAAACCATGATCTCGACGCTGATGGTTGTGGCCTTCGCTGTGATCGCGTCGGTTTTCTTTTTCGTGGCGGACCAACTCATGGCCTTCGGGATCGAGCAGATCCTTGGCATTGCCCGATAGATCGGCGATTACGGAGTATCTGAATGACTGCGCGGTGGTATATTGTCCACGCCTACTCGAATTTCGAGAAGAAGGTCGCTGAAGATATCGAGAACAAGGCCAAGCAGAAGGGTCTTGCCGATCAGATCGAGCAGATCGTCGTGCCGACCGAAAAGGTCGTCGAGGTGCGGCGCGGTCGAAAGGTTGATGCGGAGCGCAAGTTCTTCCCGGGTTACGTGCTGGTGAGAGCCAACCTGTCGGATGCCGTGTTCAGCCTGATCAAGAACACGCCCAAGGTCACCGGTTTCCTGGGTGACTCCAAGCCGGTGCCGATCAGCGACAAGGAGGCTGAGCGTATCCTTCATCAGGTTCAGGAGGGAGTCGAGCGGCCGAAGCCGTCGGTCACCTTCGAGATCGGCGAGCAGGTGCGCGTGTCCGACGGTCCGTTCGCGTCGTTCAACGGTTTCGTCCAGGAAGTCGACGAGGAGCGCTCCAGGCTCAAGGTTGAGGTGTCGATCTTCGGGCGCGCGGTGCCTGTCGATCTCGAATTCGGTCAGGTCGAGAAGGGCTGATCCGATTGCCCGCGCTGCCGGACAGGTGGCGCGGAGCGGCGGCTTGCCGCCGAAACGGTGGGAGGGAATGGCGGTTTTAGCCGGCCGCTCGTCTCCGGACCACCAGACTGCAACCGCCGGATATCCGGCACGACAAAAAGGCAGACAAGAGTATGGCTAAGAAAATTGCAGGCCAGCTCAAGCTTCAGGTAGCCGCGGGCTCGGCGACGCCATCGCCCCCGATCGGTCCTGCGCTTGGTCAGCGTGGCATCAACATCATGGAGTTCTGCAAGGCGTTCAACGCGCAGACCCAGGAGTTGGAGAAGGGTTCGCCCATTCCGGTCGTCATTACCTATTATCAGGACAAGTCGTTCACCTTCGTCATGAAGACGCCTCCGGTGACCTACTTCCTGAAGAAGGCGGCCAATCTGAAGTCGGGTTCGAAGGAGCCGGGCAAGTCCAAGGCCGGCACGATCAGTCGCGAGAAGGTTCGCGAGATCGCCGAGACGAAGATGAAGGACCTGAACGCGAATGACGTCGAGGCGGCGATGCGTATGGTCGAAGGTTCCGCCCGCTCGATGGGCCTGGAAGTGGTGGGCTGAGACGATGGCTAAGATTGCAAAGCGTGTTGCGAAGTCCCGCGAAGGGATCGATCGGAACAAGGCCTATGGCCTGGACGAGGCCGTGAAGATGCTCAAGGAGCGCGCCACGGCGAAGTTCGACGAGACCTTCGAGATCGCGATGAACCTGGGTGTCGACCCGCGTCATGCCGATCAGATGGTTCGCGGCGTCGTCAATCTGCCGAACGGCACGGGCCGCACCGTGCGCGTCGCCGTGTTCGCCAAGGGCGACAAGGCTGACGAGGCGCGCGCCGCGGGTGCCGACATCGTCGGCGCGGAGGACCTGGTCGAGACCGTCCAGAAGGGCACGATCGAATTCGATCGCTGCATCGCCACTCCGGACATGATGCCGCTGGTCGGTCGTCTCGGCAAGGTGCTCGGTCCGCGCGGCATGATGCCGAACCCGAAGGTCGGCACGGTGACGGCCGACGTTGCCGCCGCCGTCAAGGCTTCAAAGGGCGGTGCGGTCGAATTCCGCGTCGAGAAGGCGGGTATCGTCCATGCCGGCGTCGGCAAGGCATCCTTCGATGCGAAGGCGATCGAAGAGAACATTCGTGCTTTCGCGGACGCCGTGACCAAGGCCAAGCCTGCTGGCGCCAAGGGCAATTACCTCAAGAAGGCGTCGCTCAGCACGACCATGGGCCCCGGACTGCGGCTCGACCTGTCGAGCCTCACCGCGGCGTCCTGATACGAATAGTCGGGATCGGGCTTCTAGGGCTTGATCCCGAAGGAATTCCGGGCCGAAAGGCCCGGAGTCCGGAGGTCCGAAAGGCTTCCGGAAATCCTGTCCGAGATTGCAGGCGGCTCGCCTTAATTCCTCAAGGGCCTGCATGAGACGGGTGAAGACCCGACAAAGGAGTGAAGGCTCCAATGAAAGGTTCGAACCGTGTTGGCCTTTTGTCAGCACTCCGCCCGGGCGACCGGCCGGTGTGGCGAAAGGGGGCAGGATCCTCGAGCGTCGTTCGGGTGATCCAGAGTTTGGATGGCCCGCCCGGCAAAAGGCAACCCGATGGCCGTTTCAAGGTGAAGCGGCTGTCAACTGGAGATAGGCAGTGGACAGAGCGGAAAAGCGCGAACTCGTCACGGGCCTGAACGATGCGTTCAAGAGCGCAGGTTCAGTCGTCGTGGCCCACTATGCCGGTATCACCGTCGCGCAGATGAACGATCTTCGTACGAAGATGCGTCAGGCCGGCGGCACCGTCAAAGTCGCGAAGAACCGTCTCGCCAAGATCGCTCTTCAGGGCACGGAATCCGAAGCCATCATCGATCTGTTCAAGGGACAGACGCTGATCGCCTATTCGGATGATCCGGTTGCGGCTCCAAAGGTCGCGTCCGATTTCGCCAAGGGGAATGACAAGCTGATCATTCTCGGTGGCGCCATGGGCGCGACGGCTCTCGATGCGGATGGGGTGAAGGCACTCGCCACGCTTCCGTCGCTCGACGAGCTCCGCGCGAAGCTGGTTGGCATGATCGCCACCCCGGCAACCCGGATCGCCCAGGTCGTCAATGCTCCCGCGGCTTCGGTCGCGCGCGTCATTGGCGCCTACGCCCGGAAGGACGAGGCGGCATGAGGCCGTTCCTCGCTGTCACCAAACACCTGTTCGAACCTTTGAAGGAAGTGAAAAATGGCTGATCTCGCCAAGATCGTTGAAGACCTGTCGCAGCTGACCGTCCTTGAGGCGGCCGAGCTGTCGAAGATGCTGGAAGAGAAGTGGGGCGTTTCCGCCGCCGCTCCGGTGGCTGTTGCTGCCGCTGCTGGTGGTGGCGCTGCCGCGGCCGCCCCGGCCGAGGAGAAGACCGAGTTCGACGTCATCCTCGCCGACGCCGGCGCCCAGAAGATCAACGTCATCAAGGAAGTGCGCGCCATCACCGGTCTCGGCCTCAAGGAAGCCAAGGACCTGGTCGAAGGCGCTCCGAAGCCGATCAAGGAAGCCGTTTCCAAGGCCGATGCCGACAAGTTCAAGGCTCAGCTGGAAGCAGCCGGCGCCAAGGTCGAGCTGAAGTAAGCGTCACGGTTTTCGGCGGACGGGCACGTCCCGTCCGCCGATCCCCGAGCTGTCGGGGGAAAGGCCGGGCGGATTTGTGGGGAACCTCTTTCCTGAGGGCCGGATTCGCGGCTTTCAGGAAACGGGTTTTCAACTGTTTCGGCCTGCCGCTGGCAGGCGGCGAGCAAATTGGAAGAAGACTGCCGCGGCGGCGGTCATGAACTGCAAGGCGAGCCTGGCGAGGCACGCCCCAAGAAACGCAGCAAGGAGCGACGATGGCCCAGACCCAGACTTTCAACGGTCGCAGGCGCGTACGCAAGTTCTTCGGAAAGATTCCGGAGGTTGCGGAGATGCCGAACCTGATCGAGGTTCAGAAGGCATCCTATGATCAGTTCCTCATGGTCGAGGAGCCCGCAGGCGGGCGTCCCGATGAGGGCTTGCAGGCCGTTTTCAAGTCGGTGTTTCCGATCCAGGACTTTTCCGGCACGTCGATGCTGGAATTCGTCAAGTATGAGTTCGAGGCGCCGAAATTCGATGTCGACGAGTGCCGGCAGCGCGACCTGACCTACGCCGCGCCGCTGAAAGTGACCCTGCGTCTGATCGTGTTCGATCTGGACGAGGATACCGGCGCGAAGTCGATCAAGGACATCAAGGAGCAGGACGTTTACATGGGCGACATGCCGCTCATGACGTCCAATGGCACCTTCATCGTCAACGGCACCGAGCGCGTGATCGTCTCCCAGATGCACCGTTCGCCGGGCGTCTTCTTCGACCACGACAAGGGCAAGTCGCACTCGTCGGGCAAGTTGCTGTTCGCAGCGCGTGTCATCCCCTATCGCGGCTCGTGGCTCGACATCGAGTTCGATTCGAAGGACGTGGTGCATGCCCGCATCGACCGTCGCCGTAAGATCCCGGTGACGTCGCTGCTCATGGCTCTCGGCATGGACGGCGAGGAGATCCTCTCCACGTTCTACAACAAGATCAGCTATGAGCGGTCGGGCGACCATTGGCGGATTCCGTTCAATGTCGAGCGCTTCCGCGGGCTCAAGGCGGTCGGTGACCTGGTCGACGCCGATACCGGCGAGGTCGTCGTCGAAGCCGGCAAGAAGATCACCGCGCGCCAGGCCAAGCAGCTCGCCGAGAAGGGGCTCAAGGCGATCAAGGCGACCGATGACGATCTCTATGGCAGCTATCTTGCCGAGGATATCGTCAACTATGCCACGGGCGAGATCTATCTCGAGGCAGGCGACGAGATCGACGAGAAGACCCTCAAGGTTCTGAACGAGGCCGGCGAGGAAGAGATCCAGATCCTGGACATCGACCATATCAACGTGGGCGGATACATCCGCAACACGCTGGCGGTCGACAAGAACGAGAGCCGCCAGGATGCGCTGTTCGACATCTATCGGGTGATGCGTCCGGGTGAGCCGCCGACGCTCGAGACTGCCGAGGCGATGTTCAACTCGCTGTTCTTCGACCCCGAGCGCTACGACCTGTCGGCCGTGGGCCGCGTCAAGATGAACATGCGTCTCGAGCTGGATGCCGCCGACACCGTCCGCGTACTGCGCAAGGAGGACATCCTTGCCGTGGTGAAGACGCTGGTCGAGCTGCGTGACGGCAAGGGCGAGATCGACGACATCGACAATCTCGGCAACCGCCGCGTGCGTTCGGTCGGCGAACTCATGGAGAACCAGTACCGCGTCGGCCTGCTTCGCATGGAGCGCGCGATCAAGGAACGCATGTCCTCGATCGAGATCGACACGGTCATGCCGCAGGACCTGATCAACGCTAAGCCGGCGGCGGCTGCGGTGCGCGAGTTCTTTGGATCGTCTCAGCTCTCGCAGTTCATGGACCAGACGAATCCGCTGTCGGAGATCACCCACAAGCGTCGCCTGTCGGCGCTTGGACCCGGTGGCCTGACCCGCGAGCGCGCGGGCTTCGAGGTGCGCGACGTGCATCCGACGCATTACGGCCGCATCTGCCCGATCGAGACGCCGGAAGGCCCGAACATCGGCCTGATCAACTCGCTCGCCACCTTCGCGCGCGTCAACAAGTACGGCTTCATCGAAAGCCCGTACCGCAAGATCGTGGACGGCAGGCTGACCAACGAGGTCGTGTATCTCTCTGCCATGGAAGAGGCCAAGCACTTCGTCGCGCAGGCCAATGCCGAGCTCGACGAGCAGGGCCGCTTCAAGGACGAGTTCGTCATCTGCCGGAATGCCGGCGAGGTGATGATGGCCCCGCGCGAGAACGTCGACCTGATGGACGTTTCGCCCAAGCAGATGGTGTCGGTTGCCGCGGCGTTGATCCCGTTCCTGGAAAACGACGACGCCAACCGCGCCCTGATGGGCTCGAACATGCAGCGTCAGGCCGTGCCGCTGGTTCGCGCCGAAGCGCCGTTCGTCGGCACCGGCATGGAGCCGGTGGTGGCACGCGATTCCGGTGCTGCCATTGCTGCCCGGCGCGGCGGCATCGTCGACCAGGTGGACGCGACACGTATCGTCATTAGGGCGACGGAAGAGCTCGATCCCGGCAAGTCCGGCGTCGATATCTACCGCCTGATGAAATTCCAGCGCTCGAACCAGAACACCTGCATCAACCAGCGTCCGCTGGTGAATGTCGGCGACCGGATCGAGAAGGGCGACATCATCGCAGACGGTCCTTCGACGGATCTCGGCGACCTGGCGCTCGGCCGCAACGTGCTCGTCGCGTTCATGCCCTGGAACGGCTACAACTACGAGGACTCCATCCTCCTGTCGGAGCGCATCGTCGCCGACGACGTCTTCACCTCGATCCACATCGAGGAGTTCGAGGTCATGGCCCGCGATACCAAGCTCGGGCCAGAGGAGATCACGCGCGATATTCCGAACGTCTCGGAAGAGGCGCTGAAGAACCTCGACGAAGCCGGCATCGTCTACATCGGTGCCGAGGTGCAGCCGGGTGACATCTTGGTCGGCAAGATCACGCCGAAGGGCGAAAGCCCGATGACGCCGGAAGAGAAGCTTCTGCGCGCCATCTTCGGCGAGAAGGCGTCGGATGTCCGTGACACCTCCATGCGCATGCCGCCCGGGACCTTCGGCACGGTCGTGGAAGTGCGCGTCTTCAACCGCCACGGCGTGGAGAAGGACGAGCGCGCCATGGCGATCGAGCGCGAGGAGATCGAGCGTCTCGCCAAGGACCGCGACGACGAGCAGGCGATCCTCGACCGCAACGTCTACAGCCGGTTGAACGACATGCTCGTCGGCAAGGACGCGATTGCCGGTCCGAAGGGCTTCAAGAAGGGCACGACGCTCACCAAGGAGATCCTGGACGACTATCCGCGCTCGCAGTGGTGGCAGTTCGCCGTCGAGAACGAGAAGCTCCAGGGCGAACTCGAGGCTCTGCGCGGCCAGTATGACGACTCCAAGAAGGCGCTCGAGCAGCGCTTCATGGACAAGGTCGAGAAGGTGCAGCGTGGCGACGAGATGCCGCCCGGCGTGATGAAGATGGTCAAGGTTTTCGTCGCGGTGAAGCGCAAGATGCAGCCGGGCGACAAGATGGCCGGACGTCACGGAAACAAGGGTGTCGTGTCGCGCATCGTTCCGATCGAGGACATGCCATTCCTCGAGGACGGAACGCATGCCGACATCGTGCTCAATCCGTTGGGCGTGCCGAGCCGCATGAATGTCGGCCAGATCCTGGAGACGCATCTCGGCTGGGCCTGTGCGGGCATGGGCCGGAAGATCGGCGAGTTGATCGAAGCCTACAAGCAGAGCGGGAATATCCAACCGCTGCGCTCGACGATCGAGAGCATCATCCCCGGCAACGACCGCAACGAGCCGGTTCGCGACTACGACGACGAGAGCATCCTGCGTCTCGGCGCGCAGATGAAGCGGGGCGTCTCGATCGCGACGCCGGTGTTCGACGGCGCGCACGAGTTCGACATCAACGAGATGCTCGAGCAGGCCGGTCTGCACACCAGCGGTCAGTCGACACTCTATGACGGCCGTACCGGTGAGCCGTTCGATCGAAAGGTGACGATGGGCTATATCTATATGCTCAAGCTTCACCACCTCGTGGACGACAAGATCCACGCGCGTTCGATCGGGCCCTACAGCCTCGTCACCCAGCAGCCGCTGGGCGGCAAGGCGCAGTTCGGCGGACAGCGTTTCGGCGAAATGGAGGTCTGGGCGCTGGAAGCTTACGGCGCGGCCTACACGCTGCAGGAGATGCTGACGGTCAAGTCGGACGACGTCGCGGGTCGTACCAAGGTCTACGAGGCGATCGTGCGTGGCGACGACACCTTCGAGGCGGGCATTCCGGAGAGCTTCAACGTTCTCGTCAAGGAAATGCGCTCGCTCGGGCTCAACGTCGAGCTGGAGAATTCCAGGACGGCGGACGAAGGCCCGGCGCGCCTGCCCGACGCGGCCGAGTAACGAGAGAAAGGCGCATCGCGGCCAACCGCGATGCGCCGCCCGGCCTTGGGCCGGCAAGGAATTGCGTGAACCTCGCCTGAGCGGCGGCGTTGGGGTGAGAGATCACGAGATGGGCGTCACAGCCCGACACTTTCGAAAAGGGATTTCGGTCCCGACAAGGAGAACGGCATGAACCAAGAGGTCATGAATCTCTTCAATCCTCAGGCGCCGACGCAGGTTTTCGATTCCATCCGGATCTCGCTTGCGTCGCCCGAGAAGATTCTGTCTTGGTCGTTCGGCGAGATCAAGAAGCCGGAGACGATCAACTACCGCACCTTCAAGCCGGAGCGGGACGGCCTGTTCTGCGCGCGTATTTTCGGCCCGATCAAGGACTACGAGTGCCTGTGCGGCAAGTACAAGCGCATGAAGTACAAGGGCGTTATCTGTGAGAAGTGCGGCGTCGAGGTCACGCTGTCGCGCGTGCGTCGCGAACGCATGGGCCACATCGAGCTGGCCGCCCCCGTCGCCCATATTTGGTTCCTGAAGTCGCTGCCCTCGCGCATCGGCACCCTGCTCGACATGACCCTCAAGGACATCGAGCGCGTGCTCTACTTCGAGAACTACATCGTCACCGAGCCCGGCCTGACGGATCTGAAGCAGCACCAGCTTCTGTCCGAGGAAGAGTACATGATCGCCGTCGACAACTACGGCGAGGACTCCTTCACGGCGATGATCGGCGCGGAGGCGATCCATGATCTGCTGGCCAGCATGGATCTCGAGAAGATCGCGGGCGATCTTCGCTCGGAGCTTGCTTCGACCACATCGGAGCTTAAGCAGAAGAAGCTCCTGAAGCGGCTCAAGGTCGTGGAGAATTTCATGGAATCCGGCAATCGTCCGGAGTGGATGATCATGAAGATCATCCCCGTGATCCCGCCGGATCTGCGTCCCCTGGTTCCGCTCGACGGCGGGCGCTTCGCGACGTCGGACCTGAACGATCTCTATCGCCGCGTCATCAACCGTAACAACCGCTTGAAGCGGCTGATCGAACTGCGCGCCCCGGGTATCATCATCCGGAACGAAAAGCGCATGCTGCAGGAGGCCGTCGACGCGCTGTTCGACAATGGCCGCCGTGGCCGCGTCATCACCGGCGCCAACAAGCGCCCGTTGAAGTCGCTGTCGGACATGCTCAAGGGCAAGCAGGGCCGGTTCCGTCAGAACCTGCTCGGTAAGCGCGTCGACTATTCCGGCCGTTCGGTGATCGTGACCGGTCCCGAGCTCAAGCTGCATCAGTGCGGCCTGCCCAAGAAGATGGCGCTCGAACTCTTCAAGCCCTTCATCTATGCCCGTCTCGACGCCAAGGGGTATTCCTCGACCGTCAAGCAGGCCAAGAAGCTGGTCGAAAAGGAGAAGCCGGAGGTCTGGGACATCCTGGACGAGGTCATCCGCGAGCATCCGGTGCTGCTCAACCGCGCGCCGACGCTGCACCGGCTGGGCATCCAGGCATTCGAGCCGATCCTTATCGAAGGCAAGGCCATTCAGCTCCATCCGTTGGTCTGCACGGCCTTCAACGCCGACTTCGACGGCGACCAGATGGCTGTTCACGTTCCGCTGTCGCTCGAGGCGCAGCTCGAAGCACGCGTGCTGATGATGTCGACCAACAACATCCTGCATCCGGCTTCCGGCGCTCCGATCATCGTGCCGTCCCAGGACATGGTTCTGGGTCTGTACTATCTCTCGATCGTCAATCAGAACGAGCCGGGAGAGGGCATGATCTTCGCCGACATGGGCGAACTCCAGCACGCGCTGGAGAGCAAGGCGGTGACGCTGCACGCCAAGATCAAGGGCCGCTACAGGACGGTCGACGCCGAAGGCAATGTCGTGTCGAAGATCTACGACACGACCCCGGGCCGCATGATCATCGGCGAATTGCTGCCGAAGAACCACAACGTGCCGTTCGACATCGCCAACCAGGAGATGACCAAGAAGAACATCTCCAAGATGATCGACACGGTGTATCGCCACTGCGGTCAGAAGGAGACGGTGATCTTCTGCGACCGCATCATGGCGCTCGGCTTCAGCCATGCCTGCCGTGCCGGTATCTCGTTCGGCAAGGACGACATGCTCATCCCGGACACCAAGCACAAGCTGGTGGCCGATACCGAGGCGCTCGCGAAGGAATACGAGCAGCAGTACAATGATGGTCTGATCACCCAGGGCGAGAAGTACAACAAGGTCGTTGATGCCTGGGCCAAGTGCTCCGAGAAGGTCGCCGACGAGATGATGGGCCGCATCAAGGCGGTCGAGTTCGACCCGAATGGCCGTCAGAAGCCGATGAACTCGATCTACATGATGTCGCATTCTGGTGCGCGCGGTTCGCCGACCCAGATGCGCCAGCTCGCCGGTATGCGCGGCCTCATGGCCAAGCCGTCGGGCGAAATCATCGAGACGCCGATCATCTCGAACTTCAAGGAAGGCCTGACCGTTCTCGAGTACTTCAACTCGACACACGGTGCCCGTAAGGGCCTCGCCGACACCGCGCTGAAGACGGCCAATTCCGGCTATCTGACGCGCCGTCTCGTCGACGTTGCGCAGGACTGCATCGTCAACGCGTCCGACTGCGGCACAGACAAGGGGCTGACCATGCAGCCGATCGTCGATGCCGGTCAGATCGTGGCTTCGCTCGGCCAGCGCGTGCTTGGCCGCACGTCGCTCGACGACATCGCGCATCCGCTTACCGGTGAGGTGCTGGTCAAGGCCGGTCGTCTGATCGACGAACGTGATGTCGATGCGATCGAGAAGGCCGGCATCCAGTCCGTCCGTATCCGCTCGGCGCTGACCTGCGAGGTCAGGACCGGCGTCTGCGCGGTCTGCTACGGCCGCGACCTGGCGCGGGGTACCCCGGTCAACATCGGTGAAGCTGTCGGCGTCATTGCCGCGCAGTCGATCGGCGAGCCGGGAACCCAGCTCACCATGCGTACCTTCCACATGGGCGGCACGGCGCAGGTCGTCGACCAGTCGTTCCTGGAAGCCTCGTATGAGGGCACGGTGCAGATCCGCAACCGCAATGTCGTGCGCAACTCCGACGGCCACCTCGTGGCGATGGGCCGCAACATGGCGATCCTCATCCTCGACGAGGCTGGCAAGGAGCGCGCCACGCATCGCGTGACCTACGGTTCGCGCATCTATGTGGACGACGGCGACAAGGTGAAGCGCGGCCAGCGTATCGCCGAGTGGGATCCTTACACCCGTCCGATCCTCACAGAAATCGAGGGTCAGGTAGCGTTCGAGGATCTGGTCGACGGTATCTCCGTCCAGGAAACGGCCGACGAGTCGACTGGCATCACCAAGCGCGAGGTCATCGACTGGCGTTCGACGCCGCGCGGTTCGGATCTCAAGCCGGCGATCACGGTGCTGGACGCAAGGGGCAAGGTCGGCAAGCTGTCGAAGGGCGGTGACGCGCGGTTCCTGCTCTCGGTCGAGGCCATCCTCTCGGTCGAGCCCGGTGCTCATGTGAAGCCGGGCGACGTGCTGGCGCGTATCCCGATGGAGAGCGCGAAGACGAAGGACATCACCGGCGGTCTGCCGCGTGTTGCCGAACTCTTCGAGGCACGCCGCCCGAAGGATCATGCCATCATCGCCGAGATCGACGGCACGATCCGTTTCGGCCGCGACTACAAGAACAAGCGCCGCATCATCATCGAGCCGCATGACTCGACGCTGGAGCCGGTCGAGTACCTCATCCCGAAGGGCAAGCCGTTCCACCTGCAGGATGGCGATGCCATCGAGAAGGGCGACTACATCCTCGACGGCAACCCGGCACCGCACGACATCCTGGCGATCAAGGGCGTGGAAGCTCTGGCTTCCTATCTCGTGAACGAGATCCAGGAAGTTTACCGGTTGCAGGGCGTGTTGATCAACGACAAGCACATCGAGGTGATCGTTCGCCAGATGCTGCAGAAAGTCGAGATCACGGAGCAGGGCGACTCGACCTACATCCCGGGCGATCATGTCGACGTGATCGAGCTGGACGAGGTCAACGACCGACTGATCGAGGACGGCAAGAAGCCGGCCGCCGGCCAGCCGGTGCTGCTCGGCATCACGAAGGCCTCGCTGCAGACGCCGTCCTTCATCTCGGCAGCCTCCTTCCAGGAGACGACCCGGGTGCTCACCGAAGCGGCAGTTGCCGGCAAGACCGACATGCTGCAAGGCCTGAAGGAAAACGTCATAGTCGGCCGACTGATCCCGGCGGGCACCGGCGGCACGATGGCTCAGATCCGGCGCATCGCGACCTCGCGCGATGAACTCATCCTCGACGAGCGCCGCAAGGCTTCCGGCGTCGAGGTGGTCGATCCGATGCTCGCGGACATGTCGACCGCCGCGCAGTAGACGGCGGACTCCAAGAACGGTCCGAAAGCCGCCGGGGCAACCCGGCGGCTTTCTTGTTTGGCGGGCGGGCTATGCGCGCAATGGGTGTGAACGGAGTGGCTGGCTACCGCGTTTGACAGACCACCCTCCTTACGAAATAGTCCTGTCTCGGGGGGGTGGTTTGCCTGGGTTGTAGGATACCGACATGCCGGACACTTCCCCTTCCGCCTCATCCAAAGCCACGGCGAATGCCGAGCCGACCCTGCACAGGGTCATGGGGCCATGGCTTCTTCTGCTCTTCATAATCGGCGACATACTTGGCACGGGCATCTATGCGCTCACCGGGCAGGTCGCGAAGCAAGTGGGCGGAGTGGTCTGGCTGCCGTTCCTCGTCGCGTTCGTCGTCGCGCTCATCACGGCCTTCAGCTATCTGGAACTCGTCACGAAATATCCGCGCGCGGCCGGGGCGGCCCTTTACACCCATAAGGCGTTCGGCATTCATTTCGTCACCTTCCTCGTGGCGTTCGCCGTCATGTGCTCGGGCATAACGTCCGCATCGACGGCTTCCCGCGCCTTCGCCGCAAACATGTCGAGCGCCCTCGATCTCGGCCTCTCCGGCACCTTTGGCATCACGCTCATAGGACTGGCGTTCATGGCGATCGTCGCGGCCGTCAACTATCGCGGCGTGGGTGAAAGCGTGAAGGTCAATGTCGTGCTCACCTGCGTGGAGTTGACCGGCCTTCTGATCATTATCTTCATAGGTCTATCTGCGATCTTCGGCGGCCAGGGCGACGTTTCGCGTGTCACGCAGTTCGCCGCATCCGCAGACAAGGGCGCGTTCTGGTCGGTCATCGCCGCGACGACGCTTGCCTTCTTTGCGATGGTCGGTTTCGAGGATGCCGTGAATATGGCGGAAGAGAGCAAGGAACCGTCGCGCATCTTTCCGAAGGTCCTGCTCGCGGGTCTGCTGATCACCGCCGTGATCTACGTCCTCGTCTCCATCTCGGCGATTACACTCGTCCCGGCCGCCGAGCTTGCGGAAGGGGAGACGCCTCTCCTCAAAGTCGTGCAGGCGGGCGCGCCAAACTTCCCGGTCGCGATCTTCGGCTTCATCACCATGTTCGCCGTGGCGAATACCGCGTTGATCAACATGTTGATGGCCAGCCGACTCGTTTACGGCATGAGCCGGGAACATGTGCTGCCTGCAGTCCTGGGCAAGGTTCACCCGTCGCGCCGCACGCCCTACATCGCGATCGGCTTCACGAGCCTGCTGGCGTTCGCTCTGATCACCTTTGTCGGCGAGATCCCGGCGCTGGGCGGAACGACGGCGCTGCTCCTGCTCTGCGTCTTCACTGTCGTCAATGTGGCGGTGCTCGTGCTGCGGAGGGATGCGGTCGCTCACAATCACTTCAAAGCGCCCACGATCCTTCCATTGATAGGCGCGGTTTGTTGCGCGTTCCTCGCCGGTCCATGGACGGGCCGCGATCCCGCGCAATACAAGATCGCCGGCGTTCTGATCGGCATCGGCATCCTGTTGTGGCTCGTCACCGTCCTGATCAACCGGGCAACGGGCGTGCGGCCGAGCGAGCCCGATATGGCGGATATCGGCGGGCACGGACCGGTAAACTGATCAGTCCGGAGCGTCGAAGGTGACGATAGAGACTTCACCCTCTACCGCCCCCTGATACGCCGAAAGGTGCGGCTCGTCATCGGGCACGCCATCCAAGTCGCCGATCTGATCGAACTCGGCTTCTGCGTAACCTTCCCGCGACAAGGCGTCGAGGGCGGCGCGAACCGCGGAGTCGTCGTCAGGGGCGACCAGCAGCACGTGCACGCCGAGGGGTTTGCCGCCTTTGCGCTTCCACACGCGGCCTGTGATGATCGTAACGGGGCGGTTCTCGTTGTCGTTCATGCCGGAGATATCCATGGTCCTTATTCCCTATCGAGCTTCCTTAGGAGATTCGAAACGATTTGTGGCGATTCCTGTTCGGCGGCGGTTCTCGGCGCGGCTCGGGACGACATATCTGTTGCCGCCGCGCTCAATTAGCGAAAGAAAGTTTCCCGCGCGGCCCGCCAGTCCCTCCTATCGGTTTTTCAGCGCGATATTTGGTGCGCCGGGGTTGACGGAAAAGGGCGTTGCGAGTATGACCCGCCCCATCTGAGCCGATGTGAGGCTTGCCTTTCCGGGGCGTCGCGCGCTGGAGTTAGCCTCAAACAGGGTTCGTTTTACGAGCGAAAGACATTTCCGGCGCGCAAGAAGCGGGTTCCGCTTCCTCTGCTTTTTGTTCGGGCAAGACCGTAAGCGAGCGGTTTCGGCCCGAATTTGCGTATGGAAAGCAGCTTGAAACGGCCCCCAAAAGGGCGTGCGACACGAGATTGAGAGACAAGAGGAAGGTTTAATGCCTACCGTAAACCAGCTGATCCGCAAGCCGCGCATAGCGCCGGTGAAGCGCAACAAGGTTCCGGCCATGCAGGCCAACCCGCAGAAGCGGGGCGTTTGCACGCGCGTCTACACGACGACGCCGAAGAAGCCGAACTCCGCGCTTCGCAAGGTGGCGAAGATTCGCCTCACCAATGGCTTCGAAGTGATCGGCTACATTCCCGGCGAAGGTCATAACCTTCAGGAGCACTCCGTCGTCATGATCCGTGGCGGCCGTGTGAAGGACCTTCCTGGCGTGCGTTACCATATCATCCGCGGCGTGCTCGATACCCAGGGTGTGAAGAACCGCAAGCAGCGCCGTTCCAAATACGGTGCCAAGCGTCCGAAGTAAGGTTTCCCGGCTTCGGCGCTTTTGTGCCGCGCCAGGCCGTCGATAGCGAGAGACGAGAAATATGTCCCGACGTCACAGTGCAGAGAAGCGCGAGATCAACCCGGATCCGAAGTTCGGCGATCTGGTTGTCACCAAGTTCATGAATGCCGTCATGTATGACGGCAAGAAGTCGATCGCCGAGTCGATCGTCTATGGCGCGCTGGATCAGGTTCAGGCGAAGACCAAGCAGGAGCCGGTGGCTGTGTTCCATCAGGCGCTCGACAATGTCGCGCCGCATGTAGAGGTCCGCTCGCGTCGCGTCGGTGGCGCCACCTATCAGGTTCCGGTCGATGTTCGTCCGGAGCGTCGTCAGGCGTTGGCTATCCGCTGGCTGATCACCGCTGCGCGCAACCGCAACGAGACCACGATGATCGACCGGCTTTCCGGCGAGCTCCTGGATGCCGCCAACAACCGCGGCACTGCCGTGAAGAAGCGCGAAGACACCCATAAGATGGCGGAAGCCAACCGCGCATTCGCGCACTACCGGTGGTAAGCGCGAAAGAACGTCAAAGAGGCACCTCCCATGGCCCGCGAATATAAGATCGAAGACTACCGCAATTTCGGTATCATGGCGCATATCGACGCCGGCAAGACCACGACCACCGAGCGCATCCTGTATTACACGGGTAAGTCGCACAAGCTGGGCGAGGTCCATGACGGCGCCGCCACCATGGACTGGATGGAGCAGGAGCAGGAGCGTGGCATCACGATCACCTCGGCTGCCACCACGACCTTCTGGAAGGGCCGTGACGGCAAGCAGCGCCGCTTCAATATCATCGATACGCCGGGCCACGTGGACTTCACGATTGAAGTCGAGCGCTCGCTGCGCGTTCTCGACGGAGCCATCGCGCTGCTCGATGCCAATGCCGGTGTAGAGCCGCAGACGGAGACCGTTTGGCGCCAGGCGGACAAGTATCATGTCCCGCGCATGATCTTCTGCAACAAAATGGACAAGATCGGCGCGGACTTCTACCGCTCGGCCGAGATGGTCAAGTCGCGCCTCGGTGCGACGGCCGTCGTCATGCAGTTGCCGATCGGCGCCGAGAGCGACTTCAAGGGCGTCATCGATCTGATCGAGATGAAGGCGCTGGTATGGCGCGACGAGAGCCTGGGCGCTGCCTGGGATGTGGTCGACGTTCCAGCCGATATGAAGGACAAAGCCGAGGAATATCGCGAAAAGCTGGTCGAGACGGCCGTCGAGATGGACGAGGCCGCGCTCGAGGCTTACCTCGAGGGCAACCAGCCGTCCAACGACGAACTCCGTGCGCTCATCCGTAAGGGCACGATCGCCGTGAAGTTCTTCCCGATGTTCTGTGGCTCCGCCTTCAAGAACAAGGGCGTACAGCCTCTCCTCGACGGTGTCGTCGACTACCTGCCGTCGCCGATCGACGTGCCGGCGATCAAGGGTATCGATCCCAAGACCGAGGCGGAGGTCGAGCGGCATTCAACGGACGACGAGCCGCTTTCGATGCTGGCCTTCAAGATCATGAACGACCCGTTCGTCGGCTCGCTCACCTTCTGCCGCATCTACTCCGGCAAGCTCGTCAAGGGTGTGTCGCTCGAGAACACGGTGAAGGGCAAGAAGGAGCGCATCGGCCGCATGCTGCAGATGCACTCGAACTCGCGCGCCGACATCGAGGAGGCATTCGCCGGCGACATCGTCGCGCTGGCCGGCCTCAAGGAAACGACCACCGGCGACACGCTCTGCGATCCGGCGAAGCCTGTCATCCTCGAGCGCATGGAATTCCCGGAGCCGGTCATCCAGATCGCCATCGAGCCGAAGACCAAGGGCGATCAGGAGAAGATGGGCCTAGCGCTCAACCGTCTTGCGGCCGAGGATCCGTCCTTCCGCGTCAAGTCGGACGAGGAAACCGGCCAGACCATCATCGCCGGCATGGGCGAGCTTCATCTCGACATCATCGTCGACCGCATGAAGCGCGAGTTCAAGGTCGAGGCGAATGTGGGCGCCCCGCAGGTCGCTTATCGCGAGACGATCACGCGGACCCATGAGCAGGACTACACCCACAAGAAGCAGACGGGTGGCACCGGCCAGTTCGCCCGCGTCAAGATCGTCTTCGAGCCGAATCCCGAAGGTGAGGATTTCGCGTTCGAATCCAAGATCGTCGGCGGTGCGGTTCCGAAGGAATACATCCCGGGTGTCGAAAAGGGGCTGCGCAGCGTTCTGTCGTCTGGTCCGTTCGCCGGGTTCCCGATGATCGGCGTCAAGGCGACGCTCGTCGACGGCGCCTACCACGACGTGGACTCCTCGGTTCTGGCCTTCGAGATCGCTTCCCGCGCCTGTATCCGTGAAGCCGCTCCGAAGCTCGGGGTGCAGTTGCTCGAGCCGATCATGAAGGTCGAGGTCGTCACGCCTGAAGACTATGTCGGCAACGTCATCGGCGACTTGAACAGCCGCCGCGGTCAGATCCAGGGGCAGGAATCCCGCGGCGTCGCCGTCGTGGTCAATGCCATGGTTCCGCTGGCCAACATGTTCAAGTACGTGGATAGCCTTCGCTCGATGTCCCAGGGGCGCGCCCAGTACACGATGCAGTTCGACCACTATGAGGCGGTTCCGACCGCGGTCGCTCAGGAAGTCCAGAAGAAATACGCGTAAGCTGTTGTTTACGCAGTAACATTAATTAGCGCCCCAACGGGCTGACAGGAATGGAGACCTCACATGGCCAAAGGTAAATTCGAGCGTACGAAGCCTCATGTGAACATTGGCACGATCGGTCACGTCGATCACGGGAAGACGTCGCTGACGGCGGCGATCACGAAGTTCTTC
>Ga0180218_1000463_pt1 | contig 38143 bp, 29 predicted proteins | sample eDN3rd37CKraftBY_FD_151334 | JGI IMG/M metagenome (GOLD analysis project Ga0180218, IMG submission 151334) | Enriched backyard soil microbial communities from Emeryville, California, USA - eDNA 3rd pass 37_C Kraft BY (version 2) (version 2) | ecosystem: Environmental > Terrestrial > Soil >... | reverse complement strand
AGGCTGCAATGCACAGCCATGATTGCCGATCAGCCGAGCAGCTTTTTTTCTCGGTGCATCATTTGTTGGCGCGGGACGAAGCCTAGGGCTGGAAAACCGGCTTTCGACGACTCCTCTATTCCATATACTTCCCGGCACCGCCTTCAATCTTGAGCATCACCTGGCTCCGCTCGCCGGCACCGCCACTCCCTTCCCAACCCACGCCGGCGGGCTTTCTTTTGCTGCGCCACAAGTAGCTTCTTTTGATCACGACCTTAGTCATGTGCCGGCATGTTGCTGGCAACGGGTACTGCCTGGCTGTACAACGGTCGTCTAAATCTTCCCATCCCGGCCCCGCGCCGGGTTCTCTTTTGCCTGCTTCAGCCTCAGGGCAAGAGCTGCAACCCCGTTCGCCTCACAAATTCGGCATAGCGAATCGGCGGCCCCGCCGCTTCAGCATCCGCACTATTCGCCTGCCAATGCACCCATGACCGTCCTGTCGTGGCGTCATACACTACTTTGAATAGGTGACTCGGTACCGCCACCCGCCCTGCCCCAATCGTCTCCGATCTTGCCGCATACACCGGCCCGGTAAACACGTACACGTCGCCTTTCGCCCGCATGATGTACTTGCGGGTATCGGCCTCGATCTTGTTCCACGGCCCCGCATTGTGTCGCTGATCCTGCGGCACCATGTTGGCAAGGCTAAAGCTTTGCGCCATGGCCTCAGCCGTATCCATATCGCCAGCAGGCGCCATGTGTCCGCGCGAGTAGCCGGAGCCGCGATAGTCATCCAGCTCGGCGCGTTCGGCGGCCGGCAATCGCGCCTCTGTATAGAACCGGTCGGCGCGCCCTATCCCCTGCCCCCGGATTAGCATCCGACGGTTTAGGCGCTCAGCGACAAATACCGGTGTCTTGGTCTGGCCGCTGTGCAATATGGCGAACGACGAAAAGCACAGCTCACGCAAGGCCGGGCTGGCAGGTACGACTGGCGGCTGTCCGCCCGGGAAGAACTGGCGGCATTGGGCGAAATTAGTCTGGACCCGCGGGCCGGTGGCCTGCACAAGCGGCGCGGCCTGTTCCTGGCTGGGCAGGCCCAACTGCGACAGAATCGGTTCGAGCGGAACCTGCTCGCGCAGCTGCGGGTTGAGCACACAGCTGGCTGCGCTGAACGATGTGACGGCGGAAACAACAAGCGCCCGGAAGAACCGCTTGAAGCGGCCTGCCGGCTTCCTGACTCTGGATGTGCGTTTCTTCGGGGTGGATCTCTTTCTTGTCATGCGCCGCCATTGTAGGCGACAGAGAAGAAGCACTTCAGGGGCATGACCCGATGAAAGTCTAAGCAATAGCCCCGCTCCAGCGCGGGGCGAAAAGCAGTTGCATTGAAGTATCCGCTTGGATACAATTCTGTTCATGAACACGATCAACCGGACCGAGACATTCACTGCCTGGTTAGCCGGTCTGAAAGACCTAAAAGCCCGGGCCAAGATCGTGGTCCGAATCAGACAAGCCAGCCAAGGAAACTTCGGTGACGTGAAGCCGATCGGTGATGGCGTATGGGAAATGCGCATCCACTTCGGCCCTGGCTATCGACTCTATGAGCACCGTCAAAATCGCACCATTCGATGCAGCAGAATACCTCGACAGCGAAGATGCTATCGCTGAATACCTCTCAGCCGCTCTGGAAGAGGACGATCCCGCCCTGTTCCTGGCGGCGCTTGCCGACGTGGCCAAGGCTCGCGGCATGACCAAAATGGCTAAAGACGCTGGCCTTGGCCGTGAGAGCCTATACAAGGCGCTCGCCCCCGGAGCCAAGCCTCGCTATGACACGGTGCTAAAACTAGCCCGCGCCGCAGGTGTAAAGCTCACTGTAGAGCCAGTCAACGCTTGAAAGTGGCGCGTCAGGAGGGTCTCGAACCCCCGACCTCAGGCTTAGAAGGCCCGTGCTCTATCCAGCTGAGCTACTGACGCATGTGAAGAGTGCCCGCATTTTACCGTGCTCGCGCAAAACTTGAAAAACAACACTTGTTTTAGGGCACCCACACAGGGGAAACAGGGCGAAAGATAAAATATTTACAAGCGGTAGCGACACCCCGTGGGGCAAGTGCTAAAGTTTCCGGCAATGGAAATACCGAATAGCCCTTATCCCATGAAACAACCCCTGCTAAAACAGCCCGGTGCGGTTCGACATCGCAATCCAGGCGCTCGCGCCCGCTTTGACGTGGCGATTCCCCTTGTCACCCTGGCGCTGGCAAGCGGCCTGTATGCCGGCGGCGCCTCGGCGGGCATGAGCTATCAGCTCGACACCATCCAGGCCTCGGCCGGCGAAACCGTGCGCATCAAGGGCATGCTGTTCAACGATACCGATGATGCCCTGAGCTGGACGCCGCCCAAGAACCTGGTGCTGCAATGGCGCAACGAGCAAGGGAAAACGATAAGAAGCCTGGCCTACCTGGAAGCCTCGGCCCAGCCGGTCGAATTGCCCGTCAACAACTTTGCGGCCTTTTCATGGAAGGCGGTCGTGCCTACCGAGGCCAACGGCCTGCAGGCCCTGAACATCGAGGGTGAACCGGTGCTGCTGGCACTGGACACCAGCCCCTTGCAGGACAGCCAGGTGGCAAGTTCGCCCGCCTTGACCCCCGTGGTGGACGCCGGCGCGGCCGCTCCGGGCGCCACTCAGGATCCGCCGCTGCCCGACAATGTCGTGGCGGCGGCAGGGGCCGATGCCAGCCAGGGTCCGCCTCCTCCGGCAACCGCCACGGTGGCGGCCGCAGGCACAGACGCCAGTACCGCGGCGTTCGAGAAATTCCGCAACGCCATATCCACCTACGAACCGATCTATTTCGGCGTAGGGCAAAGGGACGGCACCAACGCGCGCTTCCAGCTCAGCTTCAAGTATCGGCTTGCCACGCCCGACGACCCCACCCGGCCACGCTTCTTCAATCATATCTATCTGGGCTATACCCAGCTTGCCCTGTGGGACCTGGAGGGCGAATCAAAGCCCTTCGTCGACGTTACCTACAACCCCAGCCTGTTCTGGCACCGCGAGCGCATCTGGAGCCCTGAAGAACACAGCCCCTTCTACCTGGGCCTGGCCGCGGGCGTCGAGCACAAGTCCAACGGCAAAAGCGGCGAAGAATCGCGCTCGGTCAATGATGTATTCATACAGCCCGAGTTCAGATATCGCTTTGACGGCGGCAGCACCCTGGCGTTCACGCCGCGCGTCAAGGCTTATTTCGCCAAGCCCGACAATGACGATTACGCCCACTATGCAGGGCACGTCGACTGGAAGCTGCGCTGGGCCCAGGACGACGGCCTGGTCCTGACCGGGCTCTACCGCCAGGGCACCGAGGGCCGCAACGCCATGCAGTTCGAAGCTGCATGGCCCTTGCGCCGCACTTTCTTGAACATGAATGGCTATCTGCATGTGCAGTATTTCAAGGGCTACGGCGAAACATTGCTGGGCTACAACCAGAGAAGCCCCGGACAGGTGCGTGTAGGCCTGGCCCTGGTGCCCTGACCCAATCTCGAAAAGCACGGCAGCGGCGGCAACAGGCCGCCGCTGCCATTCTTGCAGCAGCCCGGCCGCTCAGGCCAGTGCTTCAGCCGTCTCGGCGCCTTCAAGCGCCCGCAGTATTTTGTCGGGCGTGAACGGCGCCGAGCGAAAGCGCTGGCCTGTTGCATCGAAGAGCGCATTGGCGATGGCGGCTGGCGCGGGCACCGAAGACGACTCGCCCGCCCCCATGGGGGGTTGATCCTGGCGCTGAACCTGCACCACCTCGATGGGCGGAATGTCGGTAAAGGAAATGATGGGATAGGCGCCCCACTCCAAGTCGACCACGCCACGGGCATTGAAGGCCACCTCTTCTTTGAGCGTGCGGCTGAGCATCTGGATGATGTTGCCCTGTATCTGGTGCCGCACGCCGTCGGGGTTGACGACCATGCCGGTGTCCTGGCCGACGACGACGCGAGTGACCGTAACCCGGCCGGTGGCCGCGTGAACGGAAAGATCGACGACCCAGGCGTTCCAGGAAGCCCCGAAGCCCGGGAAGCGGCTGTGCGTATAGCGCGCATAGGCACAACCGCGCCCGTGCAGCATGCCGTCGGCATCGGGGCGGCCGCGCGAACCATGGCTGCCCGCCTGCCAGCCCGCATGGCGTGCGGTTTCGAGCAGGACATCGCGGGCGCGTTCATCGCTGAGATTGCTTGCGCGGAATTCTACCGGATCGCGCCCAGCGGCGACGGCCAGTTCGTCGATGAAGGAATCATGCGCGAAAGAATTCGGCAGGGCCGAAACCCCCCTTAGCCATGCCGACCGCACAATGGCGGCCATGTCGTGGCACACCACACGCATGTTGGGATAGCTGTAGGGCGGCACTGCCGTGCGGTCGCCCATCTCGAGCATGCGCGGCTCGGCGCTGGTGGTGCCGGTAAGCAGCAGCGCCAGCGTGGGCGCATCGTTGGACGGATAGCGCGTGGTGAGCTCGTAAGAGCGCAATTCGCCGTGCGTGTCGAGGCCGCCCGCCACATCGATAAGCTGGGCCGAGCCCTTGGGTTCCCAGCCGTGCTCTTGCTCACGGGTGAGCTGCACTCGCACCGGCCTGCCGATGGCGCGCGACACCAGCGCGGCGTCGGCGCAGACGTCGTCGGCGCAGTTGCGGCCATAGCAGCCCGAGGCTTCCATGCGGATGACTTCGATCTGGCCTTCGTCCAGCTGAAGCAGCCGGCCCAGCTCTACCCGCAGCATGTGCGGGTTCTGGCTTCCGGACCATACGCGCACATGTCCCTCTTGGTAATCTGCAACCGAACAGGAGGGGCCCACCGAAGCATGCATCTGGTAAGGCCAGAGATAGCTGCATTCAAGCGATACGCCAGCCGGGGTTTCGGCCCCCACCTGCTCTTGCTCGAGCAGCACGCGTTCTTGATAGGGTTGCGCGCGTATGGCCGCGTCAAGGTCGGACAGGTCGATTAGATCGGGGGGCTGCTTCCAGACTACTTTCAGCGCCTTGGCGGCCTTGATGGCGTGTTCTTCGCGTTCGGCGGCCACCGCAACGAAATCGCCGATGGCCACTACGCGTATCTCGGGCGCGATGTGCGCCACTGAGGATTCGTCGATGGAAATGAGGCTGTTGCCGACGAAATCGCCGCTGTCGCGGCCCACATAGGGGGGCCGCACCACCCGAGCGTGCCACATGCCCGGAACCCGGACGTCGTGCACGAACACCAGCTGGCCCGTCGCCTTGGCGGGAATATCGACCCGGGGTATGGATTTGCCGATGGTCTTGTATTGCGAAGCCGGCTTGGTAGCAACCTGTGCGTCGTGCTCCAGCCTGACCTGCTCGCCCTGGAGCAATGACCAATAAGTAGCCGAACGCCCGTCGGGCGCGCTGATGACGCCGTTGGCCACGGAGAGTGCCTGCGCATCGACGCCCCACTGCACCGCGGCCTTGCCCACCAGGTAATGCCTGGCCTGAGCCGCAGCCTGGCGCAGCGGAACGGCCGATATCTGCAAGGTGGCGCTGGCGATCGTGGGCCCCTGGTTGGGCGTGGCCGAGGTATGGCCGAGAATCATGTCGACCAGGCCGAAATCGATGTCGAGCTCTTCGGCCACCACCTGGGCCAACGCAGTGCGCACACCCGTTCCGAGATCGACGTGGCCGTTGAAGGCCTGCACCCTGCCTTCGGCAAGCATGGCAATGAAGATGTCGTCGTAGGGCTGTACGTAGTCGGACGCGATGCCCGGCTGGCGTGGAGGCGGCTTGGGAGCCTTGCCCGCCGCGCGCGTTACCAGCAAGGCGCCGGGGCGATCGAATAGAGCCTGAAGCTGTTCTTGGGGATGAGCGAACGACATAGGGTACACCTTATATTGCCTGGTGGCGGCGCGGGGTGCGTCGCTAAGGGTTTAATACAACGTATACGTTGAATTTTCACCATACTGCAAATAGGCGTGAAAATAAAGTTCCACGCGGCTTCCCTTAGGCAATACTAAGGGTAAACCACTATGAATCAACTCTATTTTTAGCAAACCATTCCCATAGGGACAGCAGGGACAGCTCTCTTCCTTGCGGGTGAAAAAATCTCTTTACCTGAAAAATTAAAGCGTATACACTTAAATTATACGTTCCAGAAAGAACGCACCAACAGGAGAGACACCATGAATCGCAGCCCCAAATTCGCCATCATCGGCGCCGGACTCGGCGGCACGGCTTGCGCCGCCCTTATGGCCAAGGCCGGCCTGAACGTCAAGGTGTACGAACAGGCGCCCGCCTTCTCGCGCCTGGGCGCGGGCATACACCTGGGCCCCAACGTCATGAAGATCATGCGCCGCATAGGCATCGAAGACGAACTGAACCGTACCGGCGCCCATCCCGACTACTGGTACAGCCGCGACGGCATCACCGGCGACGTCCTCGCCCAGATCCCCCTGGGCGACTACGCCCTGTCGCACTACGGCGCCTCGTACCTGACCGTGCACCGCGGCGACTTCCACAAGCTCATGACCGACGCCTTGCCGCCGGGCATACTCGAGTTCAACAAGAAGCTCGACAAAGTCGAAGACCGCGGCGACGACGTGCTGCTGACCTTTACCGACGGCACGACCGAAACAGCCGACATCGTCATCGGCGCCGACGGCATCAACTCGAAGATCCGCGATTCCCTGCTTGGGGCCGAACTGCCCATCTACAGCGGCTACGTGGCGCACCGCGCCGTGTTTCCCACCCCCATCGACAGCGGCGCCCTGCCCTTCGACATGTGCTGCAAATGGTGGGCCGGCGACCGCCACATGATGGTCTACTTCGTTACCAGCAAGCGCGACGAAATCTACTACGTCACCGGCGTGCCCGAAGAAAGCTGGGACATGAGCAAGAGCTGGCTGCCCTGCACCAAGGACGAAATGCGCGCCACCTTCGATGGCTGGCACTCTTCGGTACAGTCGCTTATCGAGGGTACCGAAGAAGTCACGCGCTGGCCGCTGCTGGAGCGCGAGCCGCTGCCCCTATGGAGCCGCGGGCGCCTGGTGCTGCTGGGCGATGCCTGCCACCCCATGAAGCCCCACATGGCCCAGGGCGCCGCCATGGCTATCGAAGACGCCGCCATGCTGCTACGATGCTTCCAAGAGCTGGGCTTCAGCGACCACTCGGCGGTATTCGACCTGTACAAGGCCAACCGCGCCGAGCGCGCAAGCAAGGTCCAGCTGGTTTCGCACAACAATACTTGGCTGCGCACCAATGAAAACCCCGACTGGTGCTTCGGCTATGATGTGTTCAACGAGCCGCTCGTGAGCGCACCCGCACACACCTGAACAAGAGCATGAAACGCCGCACAGAGACACAAACCCTCGTCGTCAACGGGCAAACGCACCAACTGCAGGTCGAGGCAGACACCCCTCTTCTTTATATCCTGCGCAACGACCTGCAGCTGAACGGCCCCAAGTTCGGCTGCGGCTTGGGCGAATGCGGCGCCTGTACGGTGCTGGTCGACGGCGTGGCGGCCCGGTCCTGTGTCATACCCGTCAAGGGCGTGGCGGGGCACGAGGTCACCACGCTCGAAGGATTGGGCACCCCCGAGCGGCTCGCTCCCATCCAGCAGGCCTTCATCGACCAGCAGGGCGCGCAGTGCGGCTACTGCCTCAACGGCATGATCATGACGCTCCAGGCCCTGCTCAATCGCAATCCGCACCCTACCGAGCAACAGATCCGCAACGAGCTCAAGTTCAACCTGTGCCGCTGCGGCACCCATGTTGAAATCATGGCCTCGGCGGTCCAGGCCGCGCAAGCCCAGCCATGACGCTCCCGGTGCAAGGGCCCGTGCAGGGCGCGCCCTCTCGTGCGGGTTCCTCCAGCATCGCGCCTCCTGCCGCGAGCGAACTGCTGCACGCCGTCACGCTGCGTCCGCCGGGCATGGCCTGGAACGGCACGGCCTACACGGGCGCGCGCCTCAGCCATCTCGACACCGATGCCGCCCGCAACACGCCGGGCGTGGTCGACATTGTCGTACGCCAAGACTTCATCGGCATCATCGCCTCGCAGCCGGGGCAGGCGCAACAAGCACGAAGCCGGCTGCAGCCCGGCTGGGCAATGCCGCTTCCGGCGCCCGAAGCCACCGCGGCTAGCCACGCCAGGCTGGGCAGCAACAACACACCGCACGGCCCGAACGAAGAGCGGATATCGCACACCTATTTCTGGCCCGCCCCGCGGCAGCAGGCCCCGGCATGGGCCATCGCTCATCGCTCCGGCGACACGCTCGTCGTCTGGACCCATACTCGCCATAGCGAAGCGCTGCGCCGCGAACTGGCCCAGCTATGCGGGCTCGCCGAAGACTGCGTACGCCTCATCGCCAATGGGCAGACAGACAGCGAAGGCTACGACGTGGCGGTCGACGCCGCCCTGCTCTCGCGCTCCTGCGGGCGGCCCGTGCGTGTGCAGCAAGACCCCGACACTTTCAATACCAAGCCCGTAAGCATCGAAGTCTCTGCGCGGCCGGCTGCAGGCGACACATCGCAAGGGCAGGCGGGCAGCGGCAATGCGGCGCCGCCTGCCGGCGAACTCCTTGTCTCGGCCAGCCTGCATGCGGGCCATCGCCCGTCGATAGCGGCCATGCTGTGCGGGTACGAAGCCGGCCAGCCGCCCGCGCACATCGTGCGCATCGCCGACTATGCGCCGCAAGCGCGCCATGCAGAGCCGGGCAGTTCCCAACCCTATGCGGGCATGCTGGGCCTGCCCGCCGCCGCGCAGGTGTTTGCGCAAGAATCCTTCTTCGACGAAGCCTGCGGCCTTCAGGGCCGCGACCCCGTCCAGGCCAGGCTCGACGCCATCGACAACGCGACGGGCCGCGAGCTTATCGCCTCGGTGGCGGAGCGGGCCAAGTGGAGCAGCCCGCGCAAAAGCGGCAAGAACTCGTACGAAGGCCGGGGGTTCGCCTATGCCCATGTCATCGATCAAACCCAGCAGCCCCCTCGCGAAGTCTGGTCCGCCTGGGTGGCCGACATCCGCGTAGACCCCGCCACAGGCGCCATCGACCTGACCGGGCTGACCGTGGGGCACAATGCCGGCGCCCTGCAAACCCCCAGCGCGCCACGCATCGAAGAAGACGTGCGCAGGGCGGCCGCGCGCTGGCTACAGGACGCCTCTGGCCACGACAGCTGGGGCGCCACCGCCGACGCTGATTTTCCCCTGGCCCAATCGGCGACCCAGGTACAGCTTGTAGAGCAGGGCCCCGTCGGCCTGGCCTGGAGCCATGACGCCGAACTGCCCGCCGCGGCGGCCATCGCCAACGCCATCCACGACGCCACAGGCATACGCCTGCGCCAGCCCCCCTTTGATTCGGGCGAGCTCAAGCAACGGCTCGCGCTTGCCCAAAGCGGCGGCCGCGCCAAGAAAACGGCCTATGCCCTGTTGGGCGGCATGGCCGCGGCCGCGGGCAGCCTGCTGGTCGCCGCCATGCCCTGGCGCCCGGCCATTGCACCCGTGGCAAATGTAGACACCTCGATCTATTCGGCGGCGGCCATAGAGCGAGGCCGCCTCGTCGCGGCCGGGGGCGACTGCATGGTCTGCCACACAGCCGAAGGCGGCGTTCCCAATGCGGGCGGCCTGGCACTGGAAACCCCTTTCGGAAAGATCTACACCACCAACATTACGCCCGACAAGGAAACAGGCATAGGCGCGTGGTCATACGCGGCTTTCGAGCGCGCCATGCGCGAAGGCATACACCGCGACGGCCGCCACCTGTACCCTGCCTTTCCGTATACAGCGTTTGCAAAGATTTCCGACGCCGACATGCAGTCGCTGTACGCCTATCTGATGACGCAGGAACCGGTAAAGAACCGGGTCGAGCCGACCCAATTGCCTTTCCCCTACAGTGCGCGCCCCCTGCTGGCCGGCTGGAACCTGCTGTTCCACAAGAACGAAACCTACCAGCCCGACTCTTCCCAGTCGACGCTGTGGAATCGCGGCGCCTACCTGGTGCAGGGCATGGGCCATTGCGCCGCGTGCCACTCTCCGCGCAACGCCCTGGGGGCCGAGAAATCGGGCGAGCAAAATTTCCTGGCGGGCGGCTTCGCCGAAGGCTGGGAAGCTCCCGCGCTGAACGCGCTGTCCAAGGCGCCCATTCCCTGGACCGAAGACGAACTGTACCGCTATCTGCGCACAGGCTACTCTTCCTTGCACGGCGTGGCATCGGGCCCCATGGCGCCCGTGGTGCAAAGCATGGCCGAACTGCCAGACCAGGACGTGCGCGCCATTGCCCACTACCTTGGCACCCTGGCACCCGCTCCCTCGACCGAGGCCAGCCCCGCGCTGCAGGCCGCACGCCTCGAAGAGCAAAGCCGCAACGACCAGCGGGTATTGTCACTCGCAGGCGAAAACCTCTTCCAGGGCGCCTGCGCCGTCTGCCACGACGCGCGAGAAGGCCCGCCCCTGTTCGGCGCCCGTCCCTCGCTGGCGCTCAACACCAATCTGCACAGCGACAGCCCCGACAACGCCATCCAGATCCTGCTGCACGGCATCGACAACCCGGCCATGGCCGAACTGGGCTACATGCCCGGTTTCGGCGACAGCATGAACGACCAGCAACTGGAAACGCTGCTCGAATACCTACGGATGCGATTCGCGCCGGACAAGCCGGCCTGGGAGGGGCTATCCGAGAAGATTAGGTCGTTGCGTGAAGGTGAAGGCTGATTGCAGCCCCTAGCGCGCTTAATCTTTATAGTTTAATTTGACGCACTCGGCGCCCTAGCTGATTCTCAGCTCAGCATAGATCTTCACCCGATACTCCAGGGGCACCACGGCTGCAAGAGTCTCATGCATGGAAACAATCCCTTGCGTGGCTCGCCCTTTCAAGGCCATTTGCACCGCTCCACGCCTACCGATCTACGGCGATCACGCCCCTCGCCTCTCCTTGTTATACCTCTTCAAAACAAGCGAAAACGCAGTGCCCTCTCAAGCACTCATATTTACATACCGTTTTCGCAAGTCTCCCAATTCTTATTGGTCACCGACGCATTCAAGGCTGCAAGCCCCGGCAGCCGTACGAGCGGCGTACCGATAACGAAGAAACGACAGCCTAAACATGCCACCTCGGCTCCACAATAATGTTTCAATTACAGTGCCTACACTGTCATAACCTACACCACAGCCTCAAAAACAAAAACCATCACACCACCGTTCTCGCTTACGGCATATTCCTTAAATCTCAGGTTTAATAGGAAAAAACCTCTTCTTTTCGACTACCACATCATAAATACATTAGGGTATACGTGGTGTTGCTGCACCCTATCTTAGATGGTAATTTATAGTGCCTACACGCTATTAGCCGCTTTTTCGAAGATAGCACATCCACAACTTGCCCACAGGACAAATTATGAAAATCTTTAAGTCGGCCGCTGCAGCAGTTATCCTGGCGATCGCCTCCCTACCCGTAGCGGCACAAGAATTCCGCCTGCTATCCAGCTGGGACACGAACTACGCATATAACCCGTATATGCTCGAGCCTTTCATCGAAGGCGTGCAAACCGCATCCAATGGAAAGATGAAGTTCAGCGTAAGTGGGCCCGAAACAGTGCCAGCCTTCGAACAACTGGAACCAGTTTCCGCCGGTGTATTCCAGTTTTTGTTTACACATGGCTCGTACCACTTTGGAACGACTCCGGCCTTGACCCTGGTTGAAGGCTTTGAAGCAGACCTAACCAAGGTTCGTGAGTCCGGGCTGTTCGACGTACTGGACAAACACTACCAAAAGCAGAACCTGAAACTGGTCATGCTCATGGTGTCTCCTGTTGGGGCATACCATATGGTCTTGCGCAATCCTGTGAACGCGCAAGGAGATCTAGCCGGCCGGAGAATCCGCGGTGTCGCCACCTACACAGGCGTCATTGATATGCTGAACGGCGTCACCACTGTTCTTCCCGTTTCCGACGTCTATACAAGCATAGAAAAAGGGCTCATCGACGGTACTGCATGGCCAATCATTGGCGCGCTGGATTACCGCTGGGTTGAGGTGGCGAAATATTTGCTGCGACCCGGATTCGGTGTCAACTATGAACCTCTGTTCATGAATCTGGACGCCTGGGAGGCACTGAGCAAAGAAGACCAGGAAATCTTAAGTAATGTCGCACGCCGCGTCGAAAAAGCCTGGAGCGAAAACGCGACGGAAGTCTGGAGCAAAGAAGAAAAAGCGATGATCGCACAAGGCGCAGAGATCTCTGAAATGGGTTCCTCCCAGCAAGAGAAGCTACAGCAGGCATGGTCGGAAGGACTCATTAAACAGGCCAAGTCTAAAGACGCCAAGCTGACCGAAGAACTGGTCGAATTTGCCCGCTCAAACGGCATGCTCAAATGACTCGAACGCTCATCAACAATAGGGGTTACTGGAGTCGAAGGCTATGTGCCCTGCACGACTTCGTAACCCATATCGGCTTCATACTTTCGGCATGCTGCCTGGCACTGATCGTCTTCTCTTACTGTTTCGAGGTGATCGCTCGATACTTCTTTGGGGCGCCTACGGTATGGGCAAGTTCGTTGGTTTCATATTTACTTTGCGCAATGATATTTCTTGTTGTACCCGAATTATCACGAAAAAGAATACACATTTTCATCAGTATCGTTCCAGACATGCTGCCTACCAACTATGCAACCGCCTTGCAACGCGCGACCTACCTTACAGGGTTTCTCGCTTGCATGCTGGCGACTTGGTTTTGCCTGGACGCCACCACCTCTCAATATGTGCGCGGCATCCTCACTATCAATGAGTGGCGCATCCCTAAGTGGGTAGTTTCAATATTCATCCCTTACGGAATGTTTTCTGCCGGGCTGTACTTCTTGCGTCAAACGCTTAGAAAAAGTGAATATAAAGAACCGGGGGTACCCGTAGCATGACGTGGTGGCTCATATTAACAGGGAGCTTAGCTGCCCTTATATTCTTGTTGTTTCTAGGCATGCCGATCTTTGTCGCGTTCTTATTATTGAACGTGACGGGAGTCTTCTTGCTGATCGGCATGCCAGGCTTTGGTATGTTCGCCAATAGCATTTTTTCGACTGCGTCTGTAGGGGAACTGGCCGCCGTACCGTTATTTATTCTAATGGGAGAGATGTTATTCCGATCGGGGGCAATGGAGGTAGTACTCGATTCGCTCGACCGGCTCGTAGGCCGGATCCGAGGACGGCAATATGTGCTTTGTGTCGTGCTTTCTGCAACTCTCGGCGCTTTGTCCGGTTCCGCAATGGCGGTTGCCACCTTATTAGGCAGGTCGTTATTTCCGATAATGCGTAATCGTGGCTACGATATAAGAATGTCTCTAGGCGCCATCTTGGGTGGAAGTAGTCTAGCTCCCATCATTCCACCTAGCGTGTTAGCCATCATTATTGCAACGTTAGCACAGGTCTCCACCGGCCAAATGCTTATCGCGGGCATTCTTCCAGGATTAGTGCTTGCAGGCATCTTTTTAGTCTATATCTTCATCCGCGTGCGGTTGAATCCCGCCTTAGTGCCCAGCATGATGGAGGATATCCAAGGCACAGAACATCGCGGAAGCGCTTTGGCAGCACTTATACGCATCATACCCGTCACGTCTCTATTCTTCTTGGTGGTTGGACTCATTCTATTAGGTATTGCCACTCCCACCGAGGCTGCCGCGACCGGGGTTTTCGGAGCCCTGCTGCTCACCCTGTATTACGGAAGGTTGAGCTGGAAAACGATACGCGAAGGATTTCTTTCGGCCGTTACTGTAGCTGGCATGCTTCTGATAATTATGGCTTGCGCAGCAATGTTCAGCCAACTGCTGACTTTTACCGGGGCGATACGCACTCTGGGTAGCTTTATTATTGAACTGCAACTACCGGGTTGGATATTATTGCTTGTGATGGTCATGGTGCCATTCGTGCTATTCATGTTTTTGGATTCAGTCTCCATCTTGATGGTCTTGATTCCAATTTATCAGCCCATCCTTGGCATCTATGACTTCGAACCCATCTGGTTTTGGACACTAATACTTCTAGTTTCCACCGTGGGAGCGCTGAGCCCTCCATTTGGCTATACGCTTTTTTCACTTAAGAGCGCTGTGCCTGATATAGCCATCCGGGATATCTTCAGCGCCGCTTGGCCTTATGTCTGGATCATTATGCTGGGGCTCTTGCTGATGGCCATTTTTCCGGAGATTATTATGTTTTTACCTCGGCAGATGGCCGGGTCATAGGTACGCACAATGAAACGGCCGCGCCAAGCGCGGCCGTTCTTGGAAGCAATAGAGGTGAAGGGACCAAACTCTAGCGATCCGATTGACTGCACCGATATCATCTAACTGTTTCCCAGGGCCCCCAGTAAAAATTGCGACGCGATCGCGACTGGTATCGATACAAGCACCGGCGTTTCCATGGCCTTATTCCGCGAACTCTTCAGAGGGCCGGAATATAGAAAGCGAACGGCGAATCTTATCTGATGTGAACGGGACATCACGAAACCGGACTCCGGTTGCGTCATAAAGAGCATTGGCAATGGCGGCACCGCTGGGCACCGAAGCCGACTCGCCAGACCCCATTGGGGGTTCGTTCTGCCGATCCATCAAAACGACCTCAATGTGAGGCACTTCAGTGAAATCGATAATCGGGTAAGCGCCCCACTCGAAATCCACAACCCCCCGCCCATCAAAATGCACGGCTTCTTTCAAGACTCGACTGATCGACTGAATGACGTTGCCATGAATCTGATGACGCACACCCGCTGGATTGACGATCATGCCGGAATCTTGCCCAACCACGACAGAATCAACCCGGACACGTCCCGTCTGCTCATGAACAGAAAGATCAATAACCCAACACGCCCATGACGACGGAAAGCCAGGAAACTTGCTATGAATGTACTGGGCATAAGAGACCCCACGTCCACGCAACCAACCTTCGCTGTCTGCCTTGCCTCGGCTACCCCGCGCGTCGGAGCGCCATCCAGCACGCGCTGCCGTCTCAAGGACGAGAGCTTGTGCGCGTTCATCAGGCAAGTGCTTGACACGATAGGCTACCTGATCCTCTCCGGCGGCCTCAGCCAGTTCGTCAATCATGCAGTCATGTGCGAACGAGTTAGGCATAGCGGACACCCCTCGCAACCAAGAGGCCCGAACAACGGGAGCGACGTCATGACAGACGATACGTTGATTTGGATAGCTGTAGGGCGGAATGGCCGTTCGATCGCCGATCTCAAGCATACGCGGCGCAGCTGGTTGCACGCCGGTCAACAGCAGGCCCAAATTTGGGGCATCATTTGCAGGATAGCGAACGTTGAGTTCATAGGCACACAGCGAGCCTGACGCATCGATCGCCGCCTTTACCTGGATTCTCTGCGCAGCACCCTTGGGATCCCAGCCATGCTCCTGCTGGCGCGTTAGTTGCACACGAACCGGTCTACCCAGCGCCCTAGACAGCAAAAGAGCATCAGCGCACACATCGTCGGCGCAATTGCGTCCATAGCATCCCGCCGCCTCCAGGCGAATGATTTCGATCAAGCCTTCGTCCTGGCTAATGAGCCGCGCCAGATCAGCCCGCAGCCAATGTGGATTTTGAGTGCCGGACCATATGCGGATGGCCGCCGCGGAATAATCAGCGACTGCGCATGAGGGGCCAATAGAGGCATGCATCTGGTATGGCCATGTATAGACATGATCAAACGAAATCACTGCTTCATGAGTTGCGCAGTCGCCTGTCTCATTCAACACGCGCTCTTGGTGGGGCAGAGACGATAAAGCCGAATCTATATCTTGGAGATCGATCAGGGGGGGAGGGTCTGCCCATTTGACAACGAGCGCCTCTAGCGCGGCATCGGCCTCTGCTTCCGAGGGAGCGGCAACCCCTACGAAGTCGCCGATTACTACCACCTCAGCCAGTTCGGACACTCGGCGAACAGACGCGTAATCCACGGCAATAAGGCTCTTGCCAATGAAATCTCCGGTGTCGCGTCCGGTATAAGGCGGCCTTGCAACGCGACCATGCCACATACCAGGTACTCGCACATCGTGTACGAAGAGACCCCCGCCGGTGGCTTTCTGCGGCAGATCGATGCGAGGGACCTCCCTGCCAATGATTCGATGCTGGGCGGCCGACTTGAGCATGACATCGTCGCGCAGCGGCAATTCAATATGCTGCCTGTCAATGAGCTCGCCATAGCTGGCCAGCTCGCCCCCCGGCGCGATAACCATGCCGTCATGCACCGACAGGCTGGACGGCGAACAAGACCACCACAACGCGGCCTGACCCAATAGGTACTCACGGGCCAAGGCAGCAGCCCGCCGAATCGGCGTGGCGGAAATTTGCAACGTAGCGCTCGCGACAGTGGGCCCTTGATCCGGTGTCGCTGCGGTGTGCCCGAGCTCAATAGTGACACGCTCGAACGGAATATCCAATTCGTCAGCAACCATTTGGCCCAATGCGGTACGGATACCAGTGCCCAGGTCGACATGGCCGCAGAACGCCTTTACCGAACTGTCGTCATACACAGCGATCAAGATATCCGGATAAGGCTGAACGTAGTCGCTTATCACCCCCAATTGTCGCGGGGCGGGCCGAGGCGGCTGAAAAGGAGGTCGCGTAACCAACAATACGCCACTGCGCGCGAACAACGTGAGGTGCTCATCCTTCGGCTCGATATACATTGGAGTCATTAGCCCGTTTAATTGAATGCAGCTGTAAGCTCATCCGCGGTCATAACCAAAGCGTACTTCTGACTCATGTCAAATAAGCTCGCGTTATGTGGCGCCAAGACCCTGTCGCCAACGCAATCGGACGCTACCACGGGTGCAAATCCCAAACACATAGCATCCACAACGCTGGCTCTAACGCAGCCGCTTGTGGTACTGCCCGCCACGACAAGGGTACGAACGTTACGTTGCGCCAACCAAGAGCCGAGCATGGTTCCAAAGAACGCGGACGGTGTGGTTTTGCGAACGACCATCTCGCCACTTCTCGCCGCCAACGACGTCACGATTTGACTATCGTGTACGTTCTCGGTCAACGCAAGCAGGCTGGGCACCTTCTGCGCAAAAATGTTGGCATCAGACCCATCTTCAGCGTAAACAATTCGGCTATGAGCGATCGGCCAGCCCTTTCTGCGTGCGTATTCAAGCAGCCCTGCGGACTGTTCCATCGCAGCACCAATATTGCCACCACCGAACTTGTCCGGGTCGGCGAAACCATTCACAAAATCGACTAGTAATAATCCATAGCGGGGCATGAGCGACAGCTCCGCTCCAAAGCCTTGATTCCGGTAGACCTGATTATCGTTGGTCATCCACAGCTCCTCACAGAAAACGACTGTCTTCCAAGCTAGTTTTCAATAACACGGCCATTTTCAACTACCGGCGTACCATCGAGGCTAACCGTACAACGCCGCAACGGGATGTCGATATGGCAAGCCGTGGTGCGCTCTCCTCCGGCTTCATTATTTGGGCCAAGTGAAAATAGAAAGTTGCCCTCAAACGCACGAGCGTCCATGCCGATTTGCGCTTCGCGGTCGTACAGGCCCATTTGAGACCAACGCGCTCGCGGCTGCAAACCCCAACCAATGTGCGAAATGGCATAGCCCTCAGGGTCGTCGAAACTTTCCATGTAATCGCGTAAAAGTTCGGCATCGACACCACCGCGTATATCGGTAGCGTAGCCACCCTCGACCGTCAGTGCGATGGGCTCGGAAACGTAGGTTTTCTGGGGCAGAAGGATATCGCCTTTGTCGATAATGATAGTGCCGCAGGTCTGGCGTTCATTCGGCCATGTCAACGTAAAGCCGCTGGGCCAGTGATCCCAGCGGCCAGGCTCGTCAACGAACCCATACTCGCTTAGGGCCGGAAACTCGCCAAGCGGACACGTAAGGTCTGTACCGGCCTCAGAGGTAACACGCATCATTCGGGCTGCTGCCAACCTGCTGGTAGCCTCTTTCACGCGCACCTTGTCATCTATGGTCGGTACCAGTCGGCACAGCACTTCTGGAGGTTCCACAGCAAGCAAGATTTTGGTACCGCCTTTAAGTATTTCAAGTTGCTCCGGTGAAAACAACAAAGTCATAAGGTCTAAGACCAGGTCACTCGACTTCAGTGCGGCAATCGCGGCCGGGTTATTGGTCAAGGCAGTCTCACCGAGAAAGGACACAAGATCGCGGCTCAATGATTTCTCAGCATTGACCGGCGGCAAATGCACCTGCGTCACTACAGCCCGCATCGCCTCGAGCGCCATATGCGCAGTTCGCAGGGTCTGCGGATGTGTGTTTTCTCCTGTCAGGATGGTGACCGCCTGCCCCTCCTTCACCTTCGACAAAGTCAAGACCTGCGTCCATGCCTGCATCAACTGATAGTCCGTTATCGCCACGATAGTCTCCATTGCCGCCAAACAGCATAATAAGTGAATACACTCTAGAACTGAAACAAAAAGTTTCTATTCTGAAATCAATAATTTTCTATTAAACCTGCATCGTTTCATCCTAACCTCAATGTATATCAAGGAAAGTATGTAAACAATCATGGTTATACCTTAGTTTGACCTTTCTTAGTTGAAAACGTTTTACTTTCACAAATATAGCGTCTACACTTTATAACGTTCACTTAAGCACTAAAAATTTAGGAGACAGTCTTGGCAGGCAACCCCAAAATCGCAGTGATCGGAGCAGGGCTCGGCGGAACTGTGGCCGCTACATTGCTGACAAAAGCAAAATTTGATGTGCGCCTTTATGAGCAGGCGGAATGTTTCTCGCGCTTGGGCGCTGGCATTCACTTGGGACCCAACGTAACGCGCATCATGCGAGAGGTTGGAATCGAAGATGAACTAAACCGCACGGCCAGCCATCCCGACTTTTGGTATAGCCGCGACGGCGTGACAGGCGAAATCTGCGCCAAGATTCCGTTGGGCGATTACGCCCTAAAACAATATGGCTCTACTTATCTGACGGTGCACCGCGGCGATTTCCAGCAGCTATTGACGGAAGCGGTACCTGCTGGAATTCTCGACTTCAACAAGAAACTGCAGAAAGTCGATGATTTAGGCGACAAGGTGGTGCTGGAATTCACCGATGGAACAGTCGAATACGCCGACCTCGTCATCGGCGCTGATGGCGTGAACTCCGTTATCCGGGAATCATTACTTGGACCGGAGCTTCCTCAACACACGGGCTACATCGCCCATCGCGCAGTTTTCAATACACCGGGTATACAGCTCGATCTTCCTTTTGATATGTGTACCAAGTGGTGGGGCGACGATCGGCACATGATGGTCTACTACGTTACCAAGCAGCAAGACCAAATCTATTTCGTCACTGGGGTGCCGGGCGGGGAAAACTGGGACATGAATAAGCGGTGGGTGCCAAGCACAAAGGACGAACTGCGCGAAGCATTCAGGGGCTGGCACCCTACCGTTCAAGCGCTCATCGAAGGCGCGGACGAAATCACTTTGTGGCCGCTTCTCGAGCTTGCCCCCTTGCCGCTCTGGAGCCGTGGCCGCCTAGTGTTGCTTGGCGATGCATGCCACCCAATGAAACCGCATATGGGACAGGGTGCAGCAATGGCCATAGAAGATGCGGCAATGCTAACCCGTTGTCTCATTGAGACAGGCCCTGCGTCTTATGAACAGGCTTTCAAACTCTATGAGAAAAATCGCACGGCCCGCACCGCACGAGTTCAGTCCGTGTCCCATGACAATACATGGCTACGCACCGACGAAGATCCCGACTGGTGCTTCGGCTATGACGTGTTCAGCGTACCTCTTGTCAACATATAGCATCGCTGCACCTGCACCGGCCCTCCAGGCGCAGACCAGTTCATATACTCTTACCTTATTGCGGAGAGTTGGCTATGGCGGCATCCGTCCAACAAATAACACTGCGGGTAAATCGGCAAGAACACCACCTGACGGTAAGAAGCGACGCCTCTCTCCTGGCTGTACTTCGCAACGATTTGGCACTCAACGGGGCGAAGTATGGCTGCGGGCTAGGGGAATGCGGCGCCTGCACCGTTCTAATAGATGGTGTCGCCGCGCGGGCCTGTGTAATACCGGCCTCCGGAATCGTTGGTCGATCAGTAACGACACTTGAAGGCCTCGGAACACTCGAAGCTCCCGGCTTGGTGCAGCAAGCTTTTATCGAAAAGCAGGGAGCACAATGTGGCTATTGCCTCAATGGGATGATCGTAACGTTGCAAGCACTGCTGAATCGGAACCCGCATCCCTCCGAAGCTGAGATTCGTCGCGAGCTTAAGCACAATCTTTGTCGGTGCGGCGCCCATATCGAGATTCTCGAAGCGGCCCGATGCGCCGTAGAAATGCACCAATGACAACTCCCATCGCTGTAGCGGGCTCGCCCACGAGCCCGACCGGGCTCAATCTCTCGCCACCTACAACATATCTGCACGGCTTGGTGGCCATACCAACGAGCTTCACGTGGGACGGCGAACGCTATACCGGGCCGCGCCTGGCATCGCTCGAGCTGGATCGCGCTAAGAATCTGCCAGGCGTGGTCGACGTGGTGGTCTGCGAAAGCTTTGTCGGTGTGCTTGCGATTCAGCGTGCGCAGGCGGCGCTTGCTCTTGCCGAGCTTCGTTTGCAATGGGACGAAGGCATAGTCAATGCAGCAGATACGCTAGCGCCCAAGAACGACTCGACGGGGGGCCATTCAAACACGCCAACGACCGCCCCTGCCCCTCCAAGAACCTACCGTTGGGCCCCAGCGGCGGCCGACGAGATAGCGGCGACTTCAGCCATTGCAGACTACCAACCAGACAAACTAACAATCTGGGCGGCATGTGAGCCCACGCAAGAATTGCGTGCTGAACTCGCGCTACTGAGCGGCCTGCCGATCGAGGCAGTTGCTGTGGTAAAGATGACCGAGGGGGGCGCCGCTGCGTATGACCTCGCGATCGAAGCCGCGCTGCTGTCGCGCCATGCGGGTCGGCCTGTCAAAGCATACGCCCATTACCCTGAAGCAACGCCACCATTGGCTGTATCGCTCAGGCCGTCCACAACAGGCATAACAGCCCACCGCTCATATCATTTGCACGCCCGGCCTTCAAAGGCAGCACTTCTCTGCGGCATGAGCGTGACACCTTCTCTATCTGAACAGCTGAGTACTTTCCCAGGATTCCAGTCCGGACCAAGCGCTCAATACGCGCCCGTCGGCAATTTCCCAGGAGAAGCCACGCTGGAAGCCGAAGTATTCGCAGAATCGTCCTACTGGGACGAAGAGGCGCGCCACCGAGGCGCCGATCCTCTCGAGACACGACTAAAACAGCTCGACAATGTGCGGGCGCGGGAAATGATCAAGCGTGTTGCCACGCAAGCTGATTGGCCCCGGGCAAAGACTTCCACGGACGAGACATACTATGGTCGTGGTTTCGCTTATGCTCAAACGCTGGACGATGCGTTGACTCCGCCGCGCACCACAATGAGCGCCTGGATCGTAGACGTCTCGATAGATAAGTCGTCTGGGCAAATAACGATCGACCGGCTCACAGTGGGCAACGATAGCAGCGAAGCGGCGGGAGCAAAGCCGATGCCCATTTCACTTGAAACAGGCATTCGAGACACAGTAGGTGAATTGCTGCTTCCCTCGACAAGGTTTGACGACTGGGTCGCGCGGGCAGACGCGGACATGCAGAGTACGGCACTGAACAAGACTCAGGTCGATATCGTGTCGAGCATGAACAACGTCCAAGTTACCGTCGGGTGGAATCGGGTAACTACCCTGCCTGCTGCCGCAGCGATAGCTAACGCCATTCACGATGCCACTGGTATCAGACTACGCGAAGTACCCTTTGGCGACAAAGTGCCTCAACTATCCACTCTGAAGCCACGCCGAGCGGGTCGACTGCGTGCCGTGTTAGCTGGAGGTGTGGCAGCCATTACAGGAGTTATCGCAACGATCTGGCCTTGGCCACAACCTCTAGCTCCCATCGCTAACGTCGACACATCAATCTATTCGCTCGCAACAATCGAAAGGGGCAGACGGATCGCCTCCGCCGGCGACTGCATGGTATGCCACACCGCCGAAGGTGGTGTCGAGAACGCCGGCGGCCTTCCCCTTCCCACTCCATTTGGCACGATCTACACTACAAACATCACTCCAGACAAGGAGACAGGGATAGGCACTTGGAGCTTCGAAGCATTCGATCGAGCAATGCGGCAAGGCATTCACCAAGACGGTACCCATTTGTACCCCGCGTTTCCTTACACGGCCTTCTCGAAGATGTCGGACGGTGACATGCAATCGCTGTATGCGTACCTCATGACACGCCCGGCCGCCAAATCCGAAACACGAAAAAACGAGATGTCGTTCCCGTTCAATGTTCGCAAACTACTGGCTGGTTGGAACGTGCTATACAACCGCTCGGAACAATTCAGCCCCGATCCAGAGCAGTCGACGCTCTGGAACAGAGGCGCCTACCTCGTAGAGGCGGTAGGCCATTGTGCCGCCTGCCATAGCCCGCATAACGCACTAGGTGGTCAGAAAAAGGACTGGCTCAGCTATTTGTCCGGCGCCTTCGTTAAAGGCTGGGAAGCACCTGCCCTGAACCACATGACGCATAGCCCTAACCCCTGGACCGAAGCAGACTTCTATGAGTACCTTCGCACCGGGTACTCGGCACGACACGGCGTCGCATCTGGACCCATGGCGCCGGTCGTCCAAGGATTGCAAGAGCTCGATGACCAAGACATTCGCGCCATCGCCCACTATCTTGGAGACCTTCCAGCACCGGCCCCCACCACTCAGACACCCACAACTCCACCAGAGCAGGAAGTTGTCAACTCCACAGATGGGAATACAATATCCCTGCAATTGCTGGCTGGGGAAAACGTGTTCAGGGGCGCGTGCGCTGCATGTCATGACGCATCCGAGGGGCCAGCGCTATTCGGAGCAAGACCACTGTTATCAGTGAATACCAATGTGCATAGCTCAAGCCCCGACAACCTAATCCGGACCATTCTCTACGGCATAAGAAAGCCTGCCGATTCCAGCCTGGGCTTCATGCCAGGGTTTAAGGGCAGTTTGAATGAAATTCAGCTTGCGAACTTGTTGCGCTACCTGCGCCATCAGTTCGCCCCCGACAAAAAAACATGGACTGGACTTGAAGACCGGATTTCCAAACTGCTGGCCGAAACACCGTATTAAGCTCAGCAACTCACGATTCGTAATCACTTCTTATGCCAACCACTCGAAGCCTAGATCCGTCGCAAACAGCGCAGCCCGCGCCACCCTATGTTTACTCCGAGCAAATCGGGCATTTGCTGCGGCGCACATACCAGCAACACGTTGCGCTTTTCCAGCACCTAATCCCCGATGATCAGCTCACCCTCGCTCAGTTCGCGGTCCTATGCGCTCTGTTTGATTACGGACCTTCGTCATTAACGGATATTGTTGCCCGAACAGCGGTTGATCAAGCAACCGCCAGGGGAGTGCTCAAGCGGCTAAAGACGAGAAAACTACTCACGGTACAACCTGACATCAATGACAGGCGCAAAACAGCCATTAGCCTGACCCCCGCTGGAGAGGAGCTTGTACAGACAACGATTCCGTATGCTCAAATAGTAAGCGAGGAAACCTTTGGCATACTGAACCCAGGCGAGCGTATCGCGCTGACCTTCCTGTTGAAGAAGGTGCTGACAAATGGCAAGACAGAGAGTTTCTGGTAGCACAGATATTACTTAGCTTTAAAACAAGTCTATGCCCACTGAGCAGCCACAGCTGCCGAGGACACACGCTAAGCGCCCACACACACTACCGATCGCAACCGAACGGCGTCTGCTACACCGTCAAATAAGCCCGCCGCACTTCCTCATTAGCCGCAAGCTCATCCATCGACCCGCTATACCGTATCTGCCCCTTTTCAAGCACATACACGCGATCGGACACCAGTTCCGCAAAATGCACATTCTGCTCCGACAACAGGATGCTGACGCCCTGCTCTTTGAGCGCGATGATCATGTTCGCCATCTGCTCGACGATCACCGGCGCCACCCCTTCAGAGGGCTCATCGAGCAATACCAGGAAGGGATTGCCCATCAACGTGCGGGCCACCGTGAGCATCTGCTGTTCGCCGCCGCTCATGTGACCGCCCGGGCGGTCTTGCATCGCGCCAAGATTCGGAAACAGCTGATACAGCGCCTCGGGCGTCCAGGTAGGCGCGGCCGAGCCGTCGGGCCATTTGCGTGACGGCTGGCGGCCCACCTCGAGGTTCTCGGTAACCGAAAGATCGGTGAAGACACGGCGGTCTTCGGGCACAAAGCCCAGGCCGGCCCGCGCGATCTCGTAGGGCTGCTGTCCGGCTATGCGCTTGCCCATGAAACTGACTTCGCCCTTCCATTTCGCCATCAGGCCCATGATGGACTTGAAGGTGGTCGATTTGCCCGCGCCATTGCGGCCCATCAGGGCCACTACTTCGCCGCGCTTGACGTTCAAGCTGACGTCGAAAAGAATATGCGCCGCGCCGTACCACGCGTTCAGGCCGTTTATCTCCAGCAGGGGCTGGCCGCTATCGGTGGCTGTCTGGTTCATGTCGTTGCCTGCGTGCTCTGGTTCTTTTCGAATGTCTTGCCGGTGCCGAAGTAGACCTCTTGCACCTTGGGATGGTTGCGGATGTGGTTGGCATCGCCCTCGGCGATGAGCTTGCCCCGCGCCAGCACGATCATGCGGTCGGCGTAGGCGAACACCACGTCCATGCTGTGCTCGGTGAACAGCACGGCCATGTTGCGCTCGACCACCAGCTTCTTGGTAAGCGCCATGAGCTCGTTGCGTTCTTTGGGAGCCATGCCCGCGGTGGGCTCGTCCATGAGCAGCAGCTTGGGGTCGTTGGCCAGGCCCATGGCCAGCTCCACCCTTTTTACGTCGCCATAGGCCAGCTCGCTGCATGGGCGGTCGGCCTGCGACTGCATGCCGACCTGCTCCAGCAGCGCCACCGCCTCGTCACGGTACTGGTCGGCCGCCACGCTAAGAAAGGAATAGACCTTGCGGTAATGCGCCAACAGCGCCATCTGCACGTTTTCAACCACGGTCAGCGAGGCAAAGGTGGCGGCGATCTGGAAGGTACGCCCCACGCCCATGTGCGCAATCTTGCGCGGGGCCAGGCCGATCAGTTCGGTGCCCTGCAGCCGCACCGAGCCGGCCGTGGCATTCAGCTGACCGTTGACCATGTTGAAGGTGGTGGTCTTGCCGGCGCCATTGGGGCCGATCAAGGCAAGCAGCTCGCCTTCGTGAAGATCGAAGCTGATGTCGTCCACGGCAAGGTTGCCGCCGAACTTCTTGGAAAGGTTTCTGACTTCGAGCAGACTCATGCCGCTTTCTCCTTGACCTTCTGGCGGCGGGATTCCAGGTTTTCGAACAGCTGCTTGAAGTAGCCGGCGATGCCTTGCGGGAAGGCCAGCACAAGCACCAATATGACCCCGCCGAACATGGCATGCCAGTACTGCGTGGCGCCAAGGAAGTAATCCTGCAGCAGCTTGAAGGTGGCCGCGCCCACGACAGGCCCCATCAGGGTTTGCACCCCGCCGAGCAATACCATGACCAGGGCATCGACCGACTTGCTGATGGAAATGACCTCAGGCGCCGCGCTACCCTTGGAAAACACGAACAAGGCGCCGGCCAGGCCCGCAAAAATGCCGGACAAGATGAAGGTGATCCATTGCACGCGCTTGACGTCGATGCCCACCGCGTCGGCCCGCAGGGTCGAGTCGCGGCAGGATCGCATAGCATAGCCGAACGGCGAGAAAAGTATGCGGCGCAGCAGCAGGGCCGCGGCCAGCACGACGGCCAGCGCAAAATAGTAGTAGGTGTCGCCCTCGAGCCATGATGGCGGCCAGATGCCGATAAGCCCGTTCGAACCGCCTGTGAAATCGTCCCATTGAAAGACGATGGACCAGACGATCTGGGCAAAAGCCAGCGTAAGCATGGCCAGGTAGACACCCGACAGGCGGATGCAGAACCAACCGAACACCAGGGCCCCCACCCCCGCGATCAGCGGCGCCAGGGCAATGGACCAGCCCATGGAGAACGCCGCCGCCTTCAGCAGCAGTGCGGCCCCGTAGGCGCCCAGGCCAAAGTAGGCCGCATGGCCGAAAGAGTTCATGCCGCCCGGTCCCATCATGAAATGCAGGCTCAAGGCGAACAATGCGGCCACGATGATGTCCAGCATGAGCACCGGCGCATACGGGAACCACTTGGACAGCAGGGGAATGGCGACCAGCACGGCGATGACCACCGCGATAAGCACCCGGAACGGCTTGCCGGAGCGCCGCAGCGGCGCTTCGATGGGTGCCGAGTTGCGGCTGTGGCCTTGCGGGCGGCCGAACAGGCCCCACGGCCGGAAGACCAGCACGATGGCCATGAAGATGAACTCGACGACCAGCGTGAGCTTGGGGAAGGCAAAGCTGATGCCGCCGATGGTAACCGTGCCAAGCGCGATGCAAAGCGCCTTGAGTTCGGCGATGATCAGCGCCGCGACGTAGGCGCCGGGAATGGAGCCCATGCCCCCCACGACGACAATGACGAAGGCATCGCCGATGACACTGATGTCGAGGGTGAGGTTTGCCGGAACGCGGGGAATCTGCACCGCGCCGCCCAGGCCCGCCAGGAAGGCGCCCAGGGCGAACACACCGGTGAACAGCCAGGCCTGGTTGACGCCCAGGGCGCCCAGCATCTCGCGGTCTTGTGTCGCGGCGCGCACCAGCGTGCCCCAGCGGGTACGGGTAAGCAGCAGCCACAGCAGGCCCAGCACGACGGGGCCGATGAAAATAAGCACCAGGTCGTACCACGGGAAGTAGCGGCCCAGGATCATGAACGAACCGTTCAGGCCCGGCGCCAGGGGGCCGAGAAGGTCTTCGGGGCCCCACAGCCACAAGGCCGCGTCATTGAATATGAGCACCAGGGCGAAGGTAGCCAGCAGCTGGAAAAGCTCGGGCGCACGATAAATGCGCCGCAATAATATGATCTCGATGGCGGCGCCCAGGGCGCCAATGAGCAGGGCCGCGGCAATAAGGCCGAACCAGAACCCCAGCGGCGTGTGGCCTATTGATTGAACCAGCGTATAGGCGACATAAAGGCCCAGCATGTAAAGCGAGCCATGCGCAAAGTTGACGATGCGGGTAACGCCGAAAATAAGCGAAAGGCCCGCAGCGACGAGAAACAGCGAAGATGCTTCAGCCAGCCCGTTCAGGAGCTGGACGATCAAACCCGACAAATCCATTTTTCTTCATGCCTTGTGGTCGAAGAAGCGCGCCGCATTGCGGCGCGCTCTTGCGTGGTCAATCGGCCGGACGCATTTTTTTGACTTCCTCGTCGGAAGGCTGGACGTCGACGCCGTCGACATAGCGGATGTCGACCATGATGCCCTTGCCGTCCTTCTTGGCCAGCTTGCCCACGTAGGCGCCCATGGTCGACTGATGGTCGATGGGGCGATACATGATCTGGCCAAAGGGCGTTTCGACCTCGAGGCCCTTGAAGGCCTTGATCATGGCGTCGGTCTCGGTGGAGCCGGCTTTTTTAATGCCGGCGGCCAGCGACTTGATGGCGCTGTAGCCCACGATGGTGCCCAGGCGCGGATAGTCGTTGAACTTGGCCTGGTAGGCATCGAGGAACTTCTTGTGCTCGGGCGTATCGATGGCGTACCAGGGATAGCCGGTTACCACCCAGCCCTCGGGGGTTTCATTGCCCAGAGGATCAAGGTATTCAGGCTCGCCCGTAAGCAGGCTGACTACGGAAAGATCCTTGAAGAAATTGCGCTGGGTTCCGGCGCGCACCAGCTTGGCCAGGTCGGCGGCGAACAGCACGTTGAACATGGCGTCGGGCTTGGCGTCGGCAAGGGCCTGGATGACGTTTGCGGCGTCGACCTTGCCCAGCGGGGTGGCCTGCTCGGCGACGAACTCGACGTCGGGCTGGGCTTCTTTGAGCAGCTTCTTGAAGGTGGCCACGGCCGACTGGCCGTATTCGTAGTTGGGATACACCAGCGCCCAACGCTTCTTGTTCATCTTCACGGCCTCGGGCACCAGCATGGCCACCTGCATGTAGGTGGATGCGCGCAGCCTGAAGGTATAGGGGTTGCCGTTTTCCCAGACGATCTTGTCGGTGAGCGGCTCGCTGGCCAGGAAGAAGACCTTCTTGTGCTTGGCGTAGTCGGTGACGGCCAGGCCGATGTGCGACAGGAAGGTGCCGGTCAGCACGTCGACCTTGTCGCGTGCCAGCAGGTCTTCGACGGCACGGACGGCGTCGCCGGTATTGGAGTTGTCGTCGCGGATGACGAGCTCGACCTGCTTGCCGTTGATTCCGCCCGCCTTGTTGATTTCTTCAACGGCAAGATCCATGCCGTTCTTGTATGGCCCCAGGAACGCGGGCTGTGTCTTGTAGCTGTTGATCTCGCCGATCTTGAGCGTTTGTTGCGCCGCAGCCGCCATGGATAGTGAAGCACCCATTATTGCGGCCATCAGCAGGGAACATACTCTCGAGCCTTTCATGGAAATTCCTTATTCAATGCACGATTCCGGCGAAGGCCAAGGAGTCGCGCGCAATTGAAGGGGTTAGATGCATCGATTGAAGTGTACACATGTAATTTTTTGAACAAAAGATACAAATCATAGGGATAAACCCTTTATTTGTTTTATGTCATTCACGTCGTCCGAACATCAAAAACCACTAAAAACACCAACAAAAAAACATGGAATCAAACTACCACTGCAAGTAACGACATAGATCAATGTCGGGTGAATCGCGTATTTTTATAATGTATACGTGACAAATTGCCAGCTTGAGGCCAGCATTGCCTGAAACGCTGCCGTTCATTCTTCTTCGTCGCCGTCGCCGTCGCCGTCACACATCTTGTTGAGCAGGTACAGCAAGGCCATGCGTTCGGCCGGATTGAAGCCGTTGAAGGTTTTTTCGGTGATCTCGAATGCGAACGGAACCATGGATTCAACCAGGCTCTGCCCCGCCTCGGTAAGGCTGACCAATACCTTGCGGCGATCCATTTCGTCGTGCCGCACGGAAACGAACTTGCGCGCCTTGAGCCTGTCTATAACTCCACGTATGGTGGCCTGGTCAATGGCCGTCTGCTTGACGATCTGGCTAAGCGAGCATGCGCCGCTGTCTCGTATCGAGCACAACACCACGAACTGGGCCGCGGTAAGCTGGGTATCGGGAATGGTCTGCTGGAAAAGCGCCGTATGCCGCTGGTAGGCGCGGCGCAGCAAGTGCCCTACCTGCTCGGAAAAATCATAGTTTTCTGATGCGGAAGTGCCGGGCAAGCGACGCGTGTTCTTGGTCATGGTCTTGGCCTGAAAGTATTATGTTTCGCGCTTTTTCCGTCGCATTGTTATATATTACGCCATCCTTTTCAATGTTCGCGGCAGCTCCGCCACCCTCCGCGCAAGGCAGCCACGGCCTGCACCGAGCCGCAAGCGCCCCAACCTGCGGCCTTCGCCGGCCCCCTCGAATATGCGCCACCTAGTCCTTATCTTCATGGTCGCCAGCCTGTGTCTCCTGACACTGAGCCGCTGCCTGCTGGCGGCATGGCAATGGCGCCGTGTCGAACAAGCCGGGGGAATCCTGCCGGTGCTTCGGGGCGGACTGCGTATCGACGCCCACCAGATCGCCATCTTCGCAGCCATCCCGGCCCTGCTTGCGCCGTGGATGGGCCATATGCCCATGGCGGTGGCCGCCACCGGATGGTGGTTCCAGTTCGCCTGGCTGCTGCTCGTGCTGCTCGAGCTTTCCACGCCGCAGTTCATCACCGAATACGACACCCGCCCCAACAGGCTCTACATCGAGTACCTGCGCCATCCGCAAGAGGTCTTCGGCATGCTGTGGAAGGGCTACAAGGGCCTGCTCATTGCCGCGGCAGTAGGCATTGCCGGCTTTGCATGGATGGGGCACGCCATGTTCGACGACTCGAGGCCCGACTGGTCCATGCCCTGGTGGCAAGCACTGCCGGCGTCAATCGCCATCCTGGCTCTTAGCTTCCTGGCCATACGCGGCACATTGGGCCACCGGCCCATGAACCCTTCCACCGTCGCCTATTGCGGCGACAGCATGCTCAACACGCTGCCGCTCAACTCACTCTACAACGTCTGCTACGCCGTATACAGCATGAAGAACGAGCGTTCGGCAACCGACGTCTACGGCGGCATGGATGCCGCGCAAATGCAGCGGACCGTATGCCAAGGTGCAGGATTCGAGCCCGGCTCCGGCGAACTGCCCACATTGCATGCACAGCCCTCTCGCCACCCCCGCCCGCGGCCTCTCAATATCGTCATCATCGTCCAGGAGAGCCTGGGAGCGCAGTACGTCGGCAACCTGGGCGGGATGGGCCTTACCCCGCATCTCGACGCCTTGGCGCAAACAGGCTGGAATTTCACGCGCGCCTACGCCACGGGCACCCGCTCGGTGCGCGGGCTCGAAGCGGTCGCCGCGGGCTTTCCGCCCACGATTGCCGACGCGGTGCTGCGGCTGCCGGGAGCCCAGAGCAACTTCTTCACCCTGGCGCAGTTGCTTGGCGCGCACGGCTACCGATCGCGTTTCATCTATGGCGGAGAAGCCCACTTCGACAACATGAAGAGCTTCTTCCTGGGCAATGGCTTCACCGAGCTGCACGACCGGCCCTCTTTCCAGGCCCCCAAGTTCGTCGGCACCTGGGGGGCTTCAGATGAAGACATGTTCGACCGCCTGCATGAGCTGCTTGCCGCGCCGCCCGCGCAGCCCACGTTTACGCTGGCTTTTTCGGTCAGCAACCATTCCCCGTGGGAATATCCGGCAGGCCGCATCGAACCGGTGGGCGAACCCGCCACGGTCGAGAACACAGTGCGCTACGCCGACTGGGCCATGGGCCGCTTCTTCGAGCAGGCACGCAACTGCGACTATTGGCAGGACACGGTGTTCCTGGTGGTGGCCGACCACGATTCACGGGTGGGCGGCGCAAGCCTTGTGCCGCTGCGCCATTTTCATATTCCCGCCCTTATCGTGGGCGCCGACGTCGCCGCGCGGCAAGACCAGCGCCTGATCAGCCAGATCGACCTGGCGCCCACGCTTCTTTCAGTGGCGGGGCTGAATACCGAGCACCCCATGATCGGCCACGACCTGACCGGCCAAGGCGGCGGCCGGGCCATGATGCAGTACAGCGAAAACTACGGCTACCTGAAGGGCGACCAATTGGTCGTGCTCGAGCCGCACAAAGAAGCCCGGCAGTTCCGCTACCAGGCGCCCGACTTGTACGAACCGCAAAAGCTTGACGAATCACTGGCCCACGAGGCCCTTGCGCATGCCTTGTGGCCCTCGTGGGCCTACCAGAATAGCGCTTATACCCTGCCCCACCTGCTGCGCAAGCCGGCCGCTGCCAAAGCGGCTTGAACCGCCGGGGCCTGGCAACACCGAAAAGCTCGAAGCCCGCCGGCGCTAGCGGGCGCCCGAGCCCGGCGGCGCACTGATGCCGGCGGTGACAAAGGCCGTGATCTGCTCGAACACTTCCGCCGTGTCGTTGATGTCACAGGCGGCGGGCGCAAGCTGCTCGAGACGATGCGTGTCGGAAAACGCATACATGTAGGCGCCGATCATCAGGGCCATGCGCCAATTGACCTCTTTGGCCGAAAGCTGCGGGCAGACGCTGGCCAGCATCTGCACGTAGGCGCGAGTCGATGCGTCATAGGCCTCGCCACGCAATTTGTACGAGATCTCGGCCGGCTCGGTGTGCAGCCGGGCCTGCAGCCGCAGGAACAGCCTGCCACCCGGGCTGTCGCGCAACGCGATGGTGGGCGCGAGAAACGCCTGAACCACGTCGCGCACCGACACATCGGTACGCTGCTTGAGCTCTTCGAGGCGCTCCATGCGCCCGTCGGCAATGACACGGCCCCGGCGTATGAACACCGCCTCGTAAAGGCCGTACTTGCTGCCGAAGTAATAGTTGATCAGGGCCTGCGTGACGTCGGCCTGGGCAGCCACCATGCGCAGCGTGGCGCCCGAGTAGCCCACTTCGGCGAATACCTCTTCGGCGGCATCGAGGATGCGCTCGGAGGTATTGTCGCCCGCCCCGCTGCCCTCGGGACGCCCGGGGCGGCGCCCCGCCGAGCGGGCGGAGATTTCTGAACGACGTCTGATCTGGGTCATGGCATTGAAATTGGGCTAAGGCACCGGTGTGAAGTCTGTTGCATTGTAAGCGTAGACCCAGTTGGCCTTGATGCCACCCGCATGCGGATCTTTTTTTTGCTGCTCGCGGTACTCGGCGTCGCGCTTGGCCTGCTCTTCTTTCGAGGAAAGGTGATAGGTCTTGCCCCGTTCGCGCGCCTCGAGCTGTACCCGGCTGGTGCGCGGCAGGCGCTCGGCCTCGTACTGCGCCAGGGCCTTGTCCAGCTGGCCCGGCAGCCCGTCCAGGGCCTTGGCCAGCACATAGGCGTCTTCGATGGCCATGGCCGCGCCCTGCGACAGGAAGGGCAGCATGGGGTGCGCGGCATCGCCCATGAGCGTGATGCGGCCCTTGGACCAGGTCTGCATCGGGTCGCGGTCGAACAGGCCCCAGCGATAGACCTCGGTTACGCGTTCGAAAAGCTGCTGGATGTAGCTGTGCCAGCCCGGGAAATCGCCAAGCAGCGCCTCGCGGCTGCTAAGGCTGTTCCAGGACTCTTCCACCCACTTCTCGGTTTCGTGCACCGCCACGATATTGACCGCCTTGCCGCCATTGACGTAATAAGTAACGACGTGGCTCTTGGGCCCCAGCCAGAAGGCCGATTCGGGAGGTACGAAATCAGGGCGCTGGTCGAATGGCACGACAGCGCGATAGCACATGTGCCCCGTGAACTGCGGGTCGTCCGCGCCGAACAGATCATGGCGCACGACAGAGCGCACGCCGTCGGCCCCGACGATGAGGTCGCCCTCGAAGCGCGAGCCGTCGGCAAAATGCGCGACAGCGCCCTGCTCATTCTGTTCCACACCCGTGCACTGGGCACCGAAGGTCACTTTGGTGTCGCCTATCATGCCGGCCAGCAATTGATGCAGATCGGCGCGGTGCACGTGATAGAAATGGGCGCCGTACAGGCGCGGGCAGTCTTCTTTTAGCGGGATGCGGAATTTTTCTTCGGCGGTATCCCAATCGCGGCCCACCAGGGCCTCGGGCAGGAAGCCGACCTTGTCCAGCTCGCTTTCGCCGCCCAGCGCCTTGATGACCTTGACGGCATTGGGCGTCATTTGTATGCCCGCCCCCACTTCGCCGAACTCGTTGGCGCGCTCGAACAAGTGCGCCTGGATGCCGCGCTGGTTCAGTGCCGCCGCCAGCGCCACGCCGCCGATTCCACCGCCGATAATGCCGATTTTCAATGATTTAGCCATGAATGCTCCCCTGTGTGCGTCGCGTACTTCCAGTACGAATTTTTACAACCGATTGGCACATTATATATTAATTAATCGGCCATATAATAAAAATTTTCAACTCAGCAAGAATATATTGTCACCGACGACTCATCCCTGCACAGAGGAAGAAGAGAGGGCATTCGCGGACACGCACTACTCAACGACCAGTTTTCATTTCCGCGCCCGCCCACCCTTGGGCGGGCGGGCGATGATCGGCCGCCGTCAGCGATTCTGGCCGCGGAAGGCCCACCCCGTGAAACGCTTTTCGACCAAGGCAGTGGCCGCATACAGCACGATGCCCAGGAAAGCCAGTACCAGCAGGCCCGCAAAGACGATCTGCACCTGGAAGGCTGCCTGGGCATCAAGCATGAGCTTGCCGATGCCCTTGTTGGCCCCGACGGTTTCCGACACCACCGCCCCGACAAACGCCAAAGTGATGGCCACCTTCAGGGAACCGAAGAAATAAGGCAGCGACCCCGGTATGCTGACCTTGCGCATGATGTCGAGCTTGGAAGCGCCCAGGGCCCGCAATACGTCTTCGAGCTCGGGGCTGGTGGTGGCCAGGCCTGTGGCCACGTTGACCACGATGGGAAAGAAAGAGATGAGAAACGCCGTGATGATGGCGGGGATTTCGCCCAGCCCAAACCACAGGATGAGAATGGGCACCACGGCAACCTTGGGCACCGAGTTGAAACCCACCAGGACCGGATAGATGGCGGTGTAGAGGCTTTTCTTCCAGCCCACCGCAATGCCCAGCGCCAGGCCGCCCACGGTAGCCATCAGGAAGCCCACGAGGGTGGTCCACAGCGTGACCCACGAATTGTCGATGATCGGCGCGCGATACTGCCATAAGGCGACGAAGATGACGGAGGGAGCCGGCAGAATGGTCAGGGGAATGGAAAACACCCGGCAGAAAAGCTCCCACACAACGAACAGCACCACGGTAAAAATCAGCGGAGGAACAACATTGACAAGCAGATCGGAACGACGCATTTAGTGTTTTCCTCCGATCATCGATCGCAGTTCGTAGACGATTTCCTGGAACTCTTTGCCATAGGTGATTTCCAGATCGCGCGGACGGGGCAGATTGACCGGGCACTTCTTTACCACCCGGCCGGGGCGGTTGGACATGACATAGACGGTGTCCGCCAGGAACACCGCCTCGCGCAGATCGTGGGTAACCAGCATGACCGTTACCTGGCGCTCTTGCTGTATGTCGCGCAGGGCGCACCAGAGCTCTTCGCGGGTGAAGGCGTCAAGCGCCCCGAAGGGTTCGTCGAGCATGAGAATCTCGGGCTCGTGGATCAGGGCGCGGCAGATGGACGCACGCTGCTGCATCCCGCCGGACAGTTCCCAGGGAAACTTCTCGGTGAACCCGGCAAGGCCGACCGAGTCGAGCAGCTTCACGGCCTTCTCTTTGTACTTGGCCCGCTGGGACGAGATGTTCTTGCGGTACGGCTGGACAATCTCGAGCGGCAGCAGGATGTTGTCCACGCAATTTCGCCACGGCAGCAGATTGCTGGCCTGAAAGGCCATGCCTACAGACTTGAGCGGCCCATTGACCGGCTTCCCTTCGACGGCAAGACGGCCCGACAGGGGCGGATGCAGGCCGGAGATCAGTTTCATCAGCGAGCTCTTGCCGCAGCCCGAGGGCCCCACGACCGCGATGAACTCGCCTTTCTGGATGGACAGGGTGACATCCTCGATGGCCCGCACGGCTGTTTCGCCGTCGCCGTAGGCCATCGAGATATTATCGAGCTCGACCAGGGTTTCGGCCATGCGGGAAGCTCCTTCAGTCGACCAGGCGCTGCTCGCGCGCAGGCAGAAACTCGGCGGTAAAGATGTCGTCCGCCTTCGGCTTGTTGGTGTAGTTGAAAGTGAGGCCGATCTGGTCGATGGATTTTTCAAGACGCTGCATGTCGACGTCGCCCAGGCCGTTCTTGCGCACCGCGTCGTTGACGAAATTGCGCTCGAGCGCAAGCTTCAGGCGCTGCAGTTCGACATCGCGGTTGGCGATGGCGTTGCGCTTCATCAGGTGGTCGATGGCCGAATCGGGGTCTTTGATGGTGTCTTGTATGCCCTTGATGGTGGCCCGCACGAACCCTTTCACCGCCTCGGGGTTGGTCTTCATGAAATCGGGGTTGACCATGATGGCGTTGCCATAAAGATCGACGCCATAATCGCCCAACAACATGACGACGATGTCTTCGTCCTCGACCCCATTGGCCTTGAGGTTCATGAACGACGAGAACCAGAAGCCGGTGATGGCGTCTACCCTGCCCTGCGCCAGCATGGGCTCGCGCACCGGAAAGCCGATGTTCTCGATACGCACCTTCGAGGCATCGATGTCGTTGGCAGCCACGAAAATGGGCCATTGGGCGTAAGCGCCGTCTGGCGCCGGGGCCCCCAGGATCTTGCCTTCGAGGTCTTTGGGCTTGGTGATGCCCTTGTCTTTGAGGGTAACAATGGAAAACGCCGGGGTGTCATAGACCATCATCACCGCCTTCACCGGCGGGTTCTGCGGGTTGTCACGGTATTTGATCAGCGAGTTGATGTCGGCGAAACCGATATGATAGGTAGCTGTTGCGACACGATTGATGGGCTCGACCGAGCTGGCCCCCGCGTCGATCGTGACGTTCAGGCCTTCGTCCTTGTAGTAGCCCTTGTCAAGGGCTACCAGGTATGGGGCGGCCGGGCCTTCGAAGCGCCAGTCGAGCGCAAACTTTACTTCTGTGTTAGCAAAGGCGCTGCTGGCGCAAACGGCGATCAATGCTGAAAGCAAATAGCGATGGACACGCATGGGCTGTCTCCGTGGGGGTTGTCTGGGGCGGGACAGCTGCGAACCCTGCTGCCCTGCCTGTTCTTCTGTACTGAACTTGTTGCAGCAAACCTTCGGATGAGCCTAATAGTATTTAAAACTCGCGGCCAAAGCTTCTAGGTAGTTACCCCAAGCACGTGTGTACGCGATCAAAGGCGCGAAGCCAATCGCTCGATGCGAGCAAGATCCAATGCGGCAGCCGCCTGTTCGATCTGTTCCAAAAATTGCTCAGCGCCCGGATGGCTGTCCAGATTCGCCGCAAGCCATTGCTCGATCCTGGTGATTTCGCCCAATCTTGCGTACTCCGCCAAATCGTACACCGCCGGCTGGATGGAAGGCGGCACGATGACGGGTGCGGCTTGATTGACATGAAGACCAGCGCCGAAGCCGGTTTCATAGTTGGGGAGGAACGTTTCCTCGGATAACACAGGCATCTGCAAGCAAAAGCTGAAACACGCACCTGCGCCAGGGCTGCTGTCCAACCGCAATTCGCCGCCCATATTGTCCACGATGCGATGGGCAATATGCAGGCCCAGGCCTACACTGCCGTCACGCAACTGATGCTGCTCAAAAGCATCGAACACATGGGCCTGCTGTATCGCCGGTATCCCTGGCCCATCGTCTTGAACCGAAAAATGCAGCAGCACATCCTTTCCCTTCCCAGCGCAGGAAAGCGACAAAGACACTTTTCCCTGCCGGGTAAATGCCGCGGCATTGGATATGAGGTTGAGCAGTACCTGAGACAAGCGGCGCTCGTCCCCAACCAGGCTTTTTGGTATAGGAGAGTCGGCGGAGATAGAAAATTGATTGCCATGCTGAAGGCATAGAGATCGCCCATGCTCGAACAGTTTAGCGACGAACGCGTCCATATCCGTCGCTGAAAGACGTATGCTCAAAGGCCTCAGTTCCTGCCTTGAATATTCAACCAGCTCATCGATCAACGATATCTGATAGTCGGTACTTCGCTCAATTGCTTGCAGATGCGAAGCCTGACCCGCCGGTAACGAAGTCCGCAGCAGATTAACGTAGCCTTTTACGGTAGCCGCCGGTGCTCTCAAATCATGGGAGATATATCCAAGCGCCTCAGTCTGCCGGCGTGCGCGCGTCCTTATCCGCTCGTAGCACAGCAGGATGAAAGCCGTCGACCCCAGCACAGGCAGCGCCAGGGCGAGTAAGGGCGTAGCTCTGGTGACCCAGTGCCTGTTGTCCGTTGCATCAAACCCCGCAGACAGGTCGACCTGCGAATAATAGAAAAGCCGCAGCGCCGTACATAGTCCGACCGCATAGAACAACCAGGCCAGAGCTCGCTGGCTGCCGGGCGTATCGGCGGCAACATGCCGGTGCAAAGTCGTGGCGCTGCCGAACATGAATAACATCCACGCCAATGCAACGAACAGGATCCGCATCCAGGCGTCTGGAAAAGGAATGTGGAATACATAGACTGCCGCCGTGGCGATGATTACCGGCCCGAGCAGTGTTGCGAGGCCCAAGCTTTGACGGCAGAGCAGCCCGACTGCATACCAGTAGGCGGCCAAGCCCGACATGATCAATGCATTGGGTGCCGTAAGCTCAAGCGCCTGCGGTAACGCCGCCTTGAAGGAAAAGGCGACACATCCCGCTGCGATGAGTACCGTCCCAAGTTGCCACGCTTTGGCGGGGCCTCGTTCGGCCGCTGGCAACAAGTATTGAATCAGAACAAGAACGCCGCCGTTAGCGAGAACAGTCAGCGCAGCCGCGAGGAGTATCGTTCTGGTATCCAACTCTGAGAGCTTGATATTGGTCGGGGCGACATGATTCGAACATGCGACCCTCTGGTCCCAAACCAGATGCGCTACCAGACTGCGCCACGCCCCGACAAAGACGGCCATTCTAGCATGAACAGCATGCCTTTTCGGGGCCGCGGCAGGCCCGAAAAGGCGGCGGGCTCAGGCAGGGCTCCGGCCCGGCGCGGCGCTCGACTTTTGCAGCTCGTCAAACAGCCAGTCGCGAAACGCCGCCACTTTCTCAGACGGCGGCGAAGTGCGG